>Ga0194062_1001266_pt1 | contig 10559 bp, 9 predicted proteins | sample SepL2225m_MetaG_FD_155481 | JGI IMG/M metagenome (GOLD analysis project Ga0194062, IMG submission 155481) | Anoxic zone freshwater microbial communities from boreal shield lake in IISD Experimental Lakes Area, Ontario, Canada - Sep2016-L224-25m | ecosystem: Environmental > Aquatic > Freshwater >... | reverse complement strand
TTACTTTTTTTCTCACACTTTTAGTTTTAACGCTTTTTGGTTCGCATTATTTTTTATATGCATCACTAATTAAATTTTTTCCTTTTTTACATAACTATAAAAAGCTTTTGTTTATTACGCTTTTTTTATTAGCTATTAGTTTTATTTTGACTTCAATTCTTGCGCATGTGCGTGAAGATTTGGCTACTCGTGCCAGCTATTTACTCTCTGGTTTTTGGCTTGGATTTTTGACCAATCTTGTTTTGGCTATTTTAATTATTAGTTTTCTTAATTGGCTATTTAAACTAGCTGGTATCAATTTTAATCTCTCACTTATTGCTCTGATTTCTTTTAGTTTAGCTTTTGTTTTTTCACTTTATGGAAGCTGGAATGCTTTTCAGCCAAGACTGAAAAATATTACAGTTACAATTCCTAATTTACCCGAAAATTGGCAAGACAAGAAAGTCGTGCAACTCGCAGATGTGCATTTAGGATTAATTTATCGCAAGGATTTTCTGCAAAATATTATTGACCAAATAAATCCCCTCAACCCCGAACTAGTACTTATTACTGGAGATTTTTTTGATGGCATGGATGGAAAGCTAGATCTTTTAATCTCACCATTAAATAATCTCAAAACTGCTCAAGGAACTTTTTTTGTCAACGGAAATCATGAAACATATTTGGGCACAGAAAAAACAATTGCCACGCTCGAAAAAAATAAAGTCCAAATTCTTAAAGATCAGGTTGTGGATATTTCCGGATTAAAACTAATTGGCATTGGTTATCCAGAACGAGATTTAAAAAAAGATATTATTATTACGCTACAAGAATTAAAATCCCAGTTTTTTGGCAAGCCAAATATCTTGCTTTATCATTCCCCTACTAACATACACCAATTTGCAGAAAATGGTGTCAATTTACAACTTTCTGGCCACACCCATTTGGGACAAATTTTTCCTTTTAATCTTATCACGAAACTAATTTATCACGGCTATGATTATGGATTGCACACAATAAACAATTACACAATTTATATTAGTAGTGGTTTGGGTACATGGGGACCAGCTATGCGCACAAATAGCACTCCAGAAATTGTCGTAATCACATTAAAAAATAAAACCAACTAAACAGGAGGTGTAAAATGAAAAAAATTGTTCTTTGCATTATTATTCGGCACAGAGAGATTTTGCTTTTGGAATATGAACGGGGATCGCTTATGCTCCCAGGCGGACATATTGAAAAAGAAGAAACTCCAAGTATCGCCGCCAGGAGAGAAATTCATGAAGAGCTGGGACTGAAAAATCAGCCCGTTCAAGTCATTGAACTTAAAGATTGGGGAAAGATAAAAGAATACGAAAAAGTAAGTTATCATCTTTATCTCGCTCATCTGGACAGTTTCGGAAAAGAATTTCAAATGTCTCCTCAAAAAGAAGAAGGCATAAAAAGTTTCATCTGGGTTAATCCATGGGAATTATTTAGCTCTTGGGAATCCGATGGATTTTGGCGGAATATAAAAATAAGAAATAAGATGACTGAGATCGCCAAAGAAGCCATCGAGCTTTTTATCAGCCAGCCCATTATTAAAATCATGGTCTAGGAAGAGGAGAGATCTATGATAAAAAAACAAAAAAACCGGCCAAAGCTAAACATAGCTTTGTCGGTTTTATTTTTTTTAAAAATTTCTTGTCATAAAAATATAGCTATGTCATAGTAGCGTTTTCTAGAAATGTCATACCTGCTAAGATATTGAGTTAATCATTAAGCTCAATATCAATGTGATCAAAAGCGGAACACAAGGAATTATCCACAAACTAAGAAATAAGACGGGCAACAATAAATTAGAAAATAAACTTTTGGAAAAAGCCAAAAAACTGCTTAAAAAAAGTATTCTGATTTCGGTCCAACATTAGCAACAGAGAAACTAATGGAACTGAATAAAATCAATTTGGGCGTAACGACAATTCGCGAGTTAATGATCGAAGAAAAATATTGGAAACCAAAAGTGAGAAAACAAAATCAAGTCCATAAAGTATATTCCTAATTTCAATCAAAGGTTTGCAGTTATTCCTACCAAAAAAACTGATTTGCACAAACCACTAACCAAAAATGAAAAAGAAAACCTAGCTAAAATATTTTCCATTCAGTCTAAGCGATAAGTTAAAAATGATTTCACTATTCAATTTAAAAACACATAGTATCAATTAAAAGAAATTCAACTCACAACCGTTTATCGCAGAGATGAAATTTTGATTGAAGAAAGATTAGACAATTCGATTCATCTAAGCAAAAAAGCTCAGTATCTTAATTTTGAAAAGTTACCCCAAAGACCTGAAAAAGTTAAAATGAAACTGCTGGCTATTACTCCACAAAAAACTTCATGAATACCACCGATCAATCATCCTTGGAGAGTGAGAATGGCAGCTCAATTTAAGCAAAAACAATTAGCCCATAATTCTCTTGTTTCGCAAGTATGACATTTTAAAAAAACGCGGGGGTATGACATTTCTATATAATTTTGACATACGGAACTAATTATTGACAATTTCTTATATATAATCTATCCTGATTTCCATTAGCATTTGTATGCTAATAATTGTTCATTAACATTTTTGATATCGAAAGGAAAGCCCACTATGAGAAAAACTATTTTTGGCACGATTCTAATTTGTTTTTTGTCTTTATTATTTGTTGGTTCGTTAATGGCAACCGCTCCCCCAGTATTTATTTTGGGGAATATTTTAGTTGATATTCGAGAAAATACTTGCAGACCAATTCATGGTCTGGGCATATCTGGACTGGAATATGGGATTCCGCATGTTGATAATCTCATATGTCCGGCAAGATACCCTGGAACAGCGGGTACTGATTATTTTGTTCCGAGCTCATCACAGTTTCAATCTGCCAAAAGCCTCGGATCCAGAGTGGTCAGACTGCCCTTTGATCTCGGACGCTTAGTCCCAGGCTCATTGAACATAAATTATGTCCCTGGCAAGGACATTGTGTTCGATCAGGTTTACCTGGGATATTTAAGACAATGCCTAGGGATGGCACAAGATTACGATCAACTGCTAATCCTGGACATGCATAATTATCTATACTACATTGATGATTATGCGAAAAAAATATTCTTGATTAATGATTCATTGATTCATCGAGAACTATTAAATCAAACATGGACACAGCTCGTGCAGGAGTTTGCAAATAGTCCTGCATTGTTTGGTTATGAAATTATGAACGAACCAAATAAAACCTCCCATGAATCAAATTGGCTGTCTATTGCCCAATCGGCAATAAATAGAATCAGAGAGGTTGATTCTGACCACTTTGTTTTCGTCAACGGAAAAACATTCAGCAGTGCTGGCGGATGGCTGAATGCTGAAAATGACAATCTGGAAAAATTAACCGATACAGCAAGCAAACTGGTTTTTACTCCCCATCTATATGCCGATTCCAATTATAATGGAAAATACGATGGGGAGATAGACGATTATCCACCAGACGGGTGGAAAAGCGAACTCTATCGATTGGCCTGGGGCGCAATTAAATGGTCACGGGAATACAACAAGCCACTACTTTTTGGCGAAGTTGGCTTCCTGACAAAAACTGATGCGTGGGATATTGTTTTCAAAGAACTCCTGCGTGAATATTTAATGCTTCATAATGTAGGAATAATTCTGTGGGCATTAGAACCAGAAGATATTCCTCATCAAGATACATACATTCTTGGCGAGAGCAAGGCCATCGCCAAAACATTTGCAGAATACTCCACCAAAAAAATAAACTTTCAAAATAGAAATGGTGGGGATTACATTTTCCACAATAACCTCCAAAATGGTTACCAGGTTTATGCCTGGGAAGGAGTGGCGTCTAGAATACTAGAAGCTGGTGGCTTGGACAATAGTCCAAGTCTAAGCATACACTTCAATGGCAATTGGAGTGATGGCTTTGACATAGCCAGCAAAAATATCAAAGATGAACACTCTGACTTTGATATTAGAGGCTCCTTGAATGTTTCCTTTTATTACAAAGGGGAAGCGAGTCTCCGAACGAGTTTTTGTGACGAAAGCATTTCTGGTTGTGGACAAATCATTGTTACACCCAGACAAGCAGAACTCACAAAGATAGAAATTCCAATCACACAACAAATGCTCCCATCTAGTGGCAAATTTGATCGCATCAAATTTCAAACTGGCGATGGAGCTTTTGTCGGGGATATTATCCTCGATGAAATAATATTAACACCCTGCATTCAAAAAAGAACGCAGGGTTGATAAAGAAACAATCCCGAAGTGTATATTTTATACTTCGGGATTTTTAATTATTTAAACTCGTTTGTTTCTAGCATAAAGTTTATTTCCTGAGTTATTAAAAAATATTTAATCCGCTATTAAATTCTTAATAATTTTCACCATAATTTCTTTTTCTTTTGGATCACTTTCTGCGACAAGAAGCGCGAGCGCCGTGAGAGCATTATCATTAATCTTTCTCTCACCGCTCATACGATAGAGATAATCCGACTTGTCTAGAAAATATACGAACAAAAATGCACCTGAGCGTTTATTGCCATCAGAAAATGGATGGTCTTTGATCGTGAAATATAAGAGATGTGCCGCTCGATCTTCGATTGTTGGATAGAGTTCTTTTTTGCCAAAAGTTTGATAAAGTCCCTTGACAATTCCCTCAAAACTCCCGCCTCTTGCTTGCCCAAATAAATCGCTAGCTTCTTTTTTATTAACTAGCTCTTTTTTCAATTCCAAAATTACTTGCAAGCATTTTTTATAGGATAGCACAAATTTAGTTTTTCCGCCCCTCATTTCTTTCAAACTCCCTTTGTCATATTGTTCGAGCATTGTCAATGTTTTAGCATAAGCAGAAAGTAAATTCAAAATCTCACCAGATTGTCCTGCCAGCAATTCTTTTTTTGACTTTTTTTGCAAAAAATCAATGGTCATTTTTAGTTCATTGAATTTTTCTTGTGCTTCCATGAGGCGTTTTTCATTAATGACATAGCCTTGTAGCAAATATTTTCTTAAAACATTTGTCGCCCATTTTCTAAAATGAATAGCTCTTGCAGAATTTGTCCTGTAGCCCACCGCTAAGATAACATCCAAACCATAAAACATCACTGGTTTATCAGAATTTGCAATGTGCAAAAAATGCACATTACTTTTTTCGTCTATTTCTTTGTCGGAAAAAATTGCTTTAATGTGCTTAGCAATGACAGATCTTTCTTTTCCAAACAAAGTTGCAATTTCTCTTTGTCTAAGCCAGATAGCCTCCTCTTTAAATTGCACTTCCAACTCAACCTCATTTTTCGTGGTTTTATAGATAATAATTTCACCTCTATTGAATTCGTCTTTTTTTATTGTAGTTTTTTTCATAAAATTTATTTTCTAATCATCTAATTATTTGAACTAGTCTGCTTAGAAATATTTAAAAGCACACCGATTCCCGCCATCAGAAAAATAAGAGATGTTCCGCCATAGCTAATAAACGGTAATGGAATTCCTGTGAGTGGAATAATTCCAGAAATGGCTGAAATATTAATGAGGGCTTGAAAAGTTATCCAGCAAGTAATGCCCACTGCGGTAAGTTGCGAAAAACGATCTGGTGCATTTTTGGCAATCCGAAAACCGATCATGGCAAGAGCTAAAAATAAAAAAACTAAAATTAAAACTCCGATCAGTCCCAATTCTTCTCCGATAATGGCAAAAATAGAATCGCCGACTGGTTCTGGCAAATAATTAAATTTTTGCATGCTATGCCCCAATCCTACTCCAAAAATTCCACCTGAACCAATAGCCAGAAGTGCTTGATTAATTTGATAGCCAATTCCTCGCGGATCTAATTCGGGATGCAAAAAAACTAAAAATCGATCCATACGATAAGATTCAAATTTAATTAGCAGTGCAAGTGCCGCGAAACCAGAACCAGCAATCATAAACATATGGGAAAGTCTGGCACCGGAAATAAAAAAAATCGACATAGCAATAAAAATAATCACACCAAGCGTTCCCATGTCCGGTTGTTTTTCCAAAAGAAAACTAACCACACCAACCACTGCTAAAAATGGCAACAAACCTTCATAGAAATCCTTCACTTTTTCCGCGCGACTTTCCAGCCAAGCTGACAGATAAATAATAATTGCTAATTTTAGCATTTCTGAGGGCTGAAAAGAAAACGGACCAAGTTGCAACCAACGACTCGCACCATAAACTTTGGAGCCGACACCTGGTACAAAAACTAAAATAAGCAAAAAAATACTCAGAATAAAAAAAGGAAAAGCAATTTTTCTCCAAAAATTATAATTGATTTTTTGAGTTACATATAAAATAAATAATCCTGGCAAAACTCCATAAAATAATTGATGCTTAAAAAAATAATAAGAATCACCAAAGCGACTACGCGAATAAGCGATGCCAGCCGAAGCAATCATTGCCAAACCAAAAATAACTAACAGTGAAGTTATAAATAATAAGTTTTTATTTATTTCATGTTCTTTATATTTTGTCATTTTTTTCTCGCCATTTTTTTATTTCATTATGATTTCCGCTCATAAGCACTGCTGGCACTGGCCAATTATTAAATTCTTGCGGTTTGCTATATTGTGGATGTTCTTTGTAGTTTTTAATTTTATGGGATTCATTTTTAGCGCTTTCAGCATTTCCCAATACTCCAGGCAAAAGTCGTGCAACAGAATCAACAATAATTAACGCGGGAATTTCTCCGCCCGTAAGCACATAATCTCCAATAGAAATTTCCTCATCAGCAATATTTTTTGCCACTCGCTCATCTACGCCTTCATAGCGTCCACAAATCAAAACCAAATTAGTATATTTTGCCAACCGCTCTGCTGTTCTTTGTGTATATTTTTTGCCCTTAGCTGAAAAAAGAATTATTCGTGTATTAGCTTTATTTTGTTTTTTAGTAATTATTTTTTTTATTTTCTCAACACAAGCATAAATCGGCTGAACTTGAAGCACCATTCCTGCTCCTCCGCCATATGGCGTATCATCAACCTTACCATTTTTATCGTCCGTATAATCTCGCAAATTATGCGTAAAAATTTCAATAAATTTATTTTTTTGAGCACGCCCAATAATTGATTCTTGCAAATAAGAATTTAAAATTTGAGGAAAAATTGTGATGATGTCGAAACGCATATTTTTTGGTGATTATTTTCCAGATTTAGTTCGATTACAATTCTTACAAAGCATCTGGCAATTTTTTGAAATTGTTTTTCCGCCTTCGTGCCAAGGTGTGATATGATCAGCTTCCATTTCTTCTGTTTCAAAATGTTCTTTGCATTTTATGCAAATGCCTTTTTGTTTTTCATAAATTTCCCTTTTTTGTTTATCTGCAAAAGCACGGATATTTAAATATTTTTCATTTCTTGTCAGAACATAAGGATAAATTCCAGATTTTTTTGTTACATCTTCATCTTGCATTAGTTTTGTGATTTCTTCTTCTAATTTTTCAAAATCAACTTCTTGATCTTTGAATCGATTGTATAAATTCCCAAAAGAAACGCCTTTCATTTCTTTGCGATAATTGGGAAAAACAGCTTTAATCCAATTTATTATGCTTTGAAAATAGAGCCACAACTCATTGGCGTTTGGCTTGTGCTGATTTTCTGCCATATACTGCTCAATGTTTTCATCACTAATCCACGAAATAGCCGTTTCTAAATATTCTTGACGAATACTAGAACCATTTAAATAATCACTTCCAATACCATAGGCAGGGCAACCAGATTTACTAAAATATCTTTTGGCATCAGTTAACCAAGTGCCAGTATAAATTGCATTTCGCAATTCTTGATCAGTTAATTTTTCACCAGCGATATTAATTGTTTTAAACCAATCTAGTTTTTCCTTATCATTTCCCTCGCAAAAATAAACCATAAGTTTATAATTCAAAATTTGCTCTTGCTCTATGTCGGTAAGATTGTGAAAAGATAAGTTATTTAGAAAAAAATTGCCTACCACATATTCGCAAATACTAATTGTGCGTTGTTGTCCGTCCAAAACTTCAAAAGTTCCATCTTCATTTTTCACCCAATACATTACATTTAATGGAAAACTTTTTTGCACAGTTTCAATCACTAAATCTCTTTGCTTATCCTTATACACAAATTCTCTTTGATATTTTGGACGGATATTTAGTTTTCCACTATAGCCAACCACACCTTCTTCATCATTATTAGCATACGCATCAACAATTTCTCTGATTGCGATTTCTTGTAGTTTAATTTTCATAAATAGTATAATTAAAAGTTATTTTTTCTAGCCAATTCTGGTAATTTTTCAAATTGATTATGTATCAACGCTTCTTTTTTTTCTCTTCTCCAACCTTGCACTTGCTTTTCTCGATAAAATGCTTCATCAATTCTAGCATATTCTTCAAAATAAACTAATTTAACTGGCAATCTCTTTTTTGTGTGATTTGCACCTTTTCCTGATTGATGTTGAGCCAAACGAAATTCCAAATCTTTTGTACTTCCAGTGTAGTAACTACCATCAGCACATTCTAAAATATACATGTATCCTTTACTCATACCCGTTGGTTGAGCTTGTCGAAACCAATACTTACTAATTCGCAGGTGTTGCCTTCGATAAGCATAGACATTGTGTGTTGCCTTCGACGGGTGTGTTGCCTTCGACGGGCTCAGGCAACGGGAACGCATCCGTTGGTTGAGCTTGTCGAAACCAACTGTCGAAACCAATCACCTACTCGTTGGTTGAGCTTGTCGAAACCAACACTCACACCAATTCGCTGAGTGTTGCCTTCGATAAACTCAGGCAACGGAGAAGGGTGTTGCCTTCGACGGGCTCAGGCAACGGGAACGCATTGTTGGTTGAGCTTGTCGAAACCAACTATCGAAACCAACACCCACCTAAATTTTCTTGTTTTTAATTAAAATTCTAAAATATGGACACTTTCCATTTATGCTTAAATCTTTTTCATCATCACCTTTGCGAAATTTTATAATCTCAAACTGCTCCGGATTATATTTATCTAAAAAAGTAATCGGCACGCCCATCGTTCCGGCATAATCCATTGGGATATCTTTTGTCTTATTAATATTTATTGCATCATAATTATCATATTTTGGATAATCTTCTGGATTATATTGTTTGTATAAAATTAAATCTTCGTGTCGTTTATTTATTTCTAAGTTAGTGAACCAGACAACACCAGAAACTCTAATCATTCCATCCTTATGATCTCCAGCAGTTGCATAATCTTCATAATGCGTATTAATAAAATGTGCCGCCCCACCATTAAACCCATAGCCTAGCCATAATTTATCATCCTTGATCAATTTAAATATTTCTTTATATGTTATAGCATTTTGATGTCCAATAATAATAAACTTCTTATCATACTCAACCAATTGTGCCACATATTCCCGAAACAAAGAAAAAGGCGGATTAGTCACCACGATATCAGCTTGCTTTAAAAGTTCAATACATTCAGGACTTCTGAAATCACCATTCTTTTTTAAATGCTTGATACCAATTTCTGAAATATCTGGCACTCGATTTTCATTTTTATCGCCAATGTATTCCAAATAAATCGCTTTTTCAGAATTATTTTGACTGAACAAATCGACACTTTGATTTTTATAACAAGTTGTGATTAATTTTTTGAGTCCTAGAAATTCAAAATTATAGGAAAAATAATGAAAAAAATTGCTCACTCTTGGATCATCGCAATTGCAAAAAACTGTTTTGCCCTTGAAATGATTTTTATAATGAGCTAACTCTCTAGTGATATCCGCAAGTTGTGTATAAAACTCATCATTTTTGGCTTTGTTGGCTTTATGTAAATTTTGATTGGAAGATTTTCCTGCCATAAAATTGAATAAATTGCTTAATTATTTTCAGCATATCTTTTTTTTATTTTGTGCCGTATTTCTATTATACCAAAACAAATCAAATCTCGAGGAAAAATTGTGATGATGTCGAAACGCATATTTTTTGGTGATTATTTTCTTAAAAACTCCTCAAAAAAGTTTTTTATTTCAATCTTTCCTCCTTCTACCTTTATCTCTTCCGAATAACCCATCGTAATAAGCTGAGCTTTTTTAAGTTTAAATTTTTTCATCGCTTCTTTCAATCCAGCGATTTCTCTCTCTCTGTTTCCCTCATTCAACTCCCAACAAGCATTTATTGCTTTTTCAATTTTAACGCCTTTTCGCAAAAGAAAATCTATTTCATTTTTTCCTTTCCAATAAAAAATATCTTCGCCTTTTCGACGATATTCTAGAAAAACCATATTTTCAAAAATACGCCCCAAATTTTCACTGAATCGAAAAGAAACTGCTCGATAAATTCCCAAATCAATAACATACACTTTCTCCGGATTAGCTTTTTGCTTCAAATAAGAATAGTCAAATAAATTTATTCCTTGAGTTAAAAAAACATCCTGAGCGTAAGTAAAAAATTTATTCGCCGTAGGTTGAGAAATAGCCAGAGTTTTTTCCGCCCGATAACCGGAAAAGCTAGTAGCAATACTAGTTACTAGGTTTATATAATACTCCTTAATCTTTTTAGTATCTCGCACATCATATC
>Ga0194062_1001264_pt1 | contig 10568 bp, 8 predicted proteins | sample SepL2225m_MetaG_FD_155481 | JGI IMG/M metagenome (GOLD analysis project Ga0194062, IMG submission 155481) | Anoxic zone freshwater microbial communities from boreal shield lake in IISD Experimental Lakes Area, Ontario, Canada - Sep2016-L224-25m | ecosystem: Environmental > Aquatic > Freshwater >... | reverse complement strand
GGGGAAGCTACTGCGTTTGCCAACGGTGGTGAATTCGCCGACCTCGTCGCCAAAGTGATGGCGCAATTCGCTGAGAAATTTTGCATCATTCCAGGCCAGCATTTCTTCCGCTTGCGCGTGCGAACCCGTCCAAACTATTTCGTAACCATCGCGGTAAGGTAGCAAGGCAACCGGACCTTGCGCGGTGAAACGCTCGAAGGCGGTATCGGCTTGAGGCTTGCTGCAAGTGATGTGCGCGATCACCGCGCTTTGGCCGTATTCGCTAACTTTAGGTGGGTGTGTGGTTTCAAATAATTTACCGCCATCGGCAACCACCGCAAGTCGCGCACAAAGTTGCTGCTCGTGGCCTGCGTGCTGATAAGTGAGTGTCGCACCAGAGGCATCGCTATCTAATTTACTCACCGCCGCGCATTCCAAATAAGTGGCGTTAGTTTGCTTTAACGCTTGGTGCAATGAAGCTTGCAATGCAGGGTAGGGCAGCACGTAGCCCAGTTCAGGCACCTTCATTTCGTCGGCAAATAAATAGGTATATCCAGCCGTATTTTTTTGCGAGATGTGAATCGTTTTGATGGAAGAAACCTGTGAGATATTTTTCCACACACCTAATTTATCCAACAACAAGCGGCTGCCGTAAGATAGCGCGAGTGCACGTGGGTCAGCATTTTGCTCTTCCACTTTGCGCGCTTCCAGCACTACAATTTTCATGCCGCTATCGCGCAAGGCTAATGCCAATGCACTGCCGACTGGGCCGCCACCGATAATGGCGATGTCACACTGCTCATTCATGACGCATAACCTCTTCAATTTCATCCACTGTCTTCGGTGCGTTTTGGGTAAGCACTTCGTTCCCCGTTGGGGTAATCAGCACATCATCTTCGATGCGAATGCCGATGTTCCATAATTCGCGCGGCACGTTGTCGGCGGGGCGAATGTAGCAGCCCGGCTCGACGGTAAGCGTCATACCTGCTTGCAGTGGACGCCATTGCTCGCCGATTTTATACTCGCCCACATCATGCACATCCATGCCCAACCAATGGCCGGTGCGGTGCATGTAAAACTGTTTGTAGCTTTCGCTTTCCAGCACGGAATCAACGCTACCTTGGCATAGCTTCAGATCAACGAAGCCTTGCGCTAAAACACGCAGCGCTGCTTCGTGAGGCGCGTTCCACAAATTGCCGGGAGTCGCTGCCGCAATGGCTGCGGCTTGAGCGGCCAGCACAACTTCATAAACATCACGTTGTGCGGGGCTAAATTTTCCGTTCACCGGAAAAGTGCGCGTGATGTCTGAGGCGTAACCTTCGAGCTCGCAACCGGCGTCGATCAATAATAAATCGCCATCGTTTAAGCGCGCATTGTTGCCAACGTAATGTAGCGTGCAGGCATTAGCGCCGCCTGCGACGATGCTAGTGTAGGCGGGCTGACGCGCGCCGTGACGACAAAATTCATGCAGCAATTCGGCTTCCACTTCGTATTCAAATTGATTCGGCCCAGTGAAGCGCATGGCCCGACGATGCGCCCCGCAAGAGATGATGGCGGCGCGGCGCATAATATCTAATTCATTGATATCCTTTAGCAATCTCATTTCATTGAGTAGCTCGCGCACATCACGAACTGCATCCGGCGCGTGGATGCCGCTACGCGCTTTTTCTTTAACTGCCTCGCGAATTTTGAGCAGACGCGCATCCCACGATGGTGTCGTGCCCAAGGGATAAAACAACACGGGCTGGTTGCCCATGAGTTCAATTAATTTTTCATCGAGCTGCGTAATTGGATAAGTAGCATCAAATCCAAATTGTTCGCGTGCGCCTTCAGGCCCGTAGCGAAAGCCATCCCAAATTTCACGCTCGGTATTTTTTTCACGGCAAAACAAAATGCTTTGTGGCGACTCACCTGCGATGACCACCACAACGGATTCAGGTTCGGTAAAACCAGTGAGGTAATAAAAATGGCTGTCGTGGCGATAGTCGTAATGGGTGTCGGCATTGCGCGCCACTTCGGGTGCGGTAGGGACAATTGCGATGCCGCGCTGCATTTTGGCTTGCAGGGCATTGCGACGTTGAAGGTAGGGAGAGCGATCAAGCATGAGCGGTATTTTGTGACAGACGCAAGTGCTTGTCGAGTTCATCTAGGCGCTGTGGCGTGCCGATGTCCATCCAAACTCCTTGGTGGTGTTCGCCACTCACTTTGCCGGCAGCGATTTGTTCACGTAGCAAAGGCGCAAGGGGGGCTTTGTTGCCGTGCGGAATGTTGGCAAATAGTGAGGGGCGGTATAAGCCAATGCCGCTGAAGGTGAGGATTGGGGATTGAGGATTGAGGATTGAGGACTCGGGAACGATTCGATTAGCGTGCAGTTCAAAGTCACCTTTAGGGTTGTGCGTGGGGTTGTTGACCAGCACCAGATGCGCGTTGTCATGATTGTTTTTCATCTGCGCGGCAAGTGCAGGCAGGCGTGCGAAGTCGTAATCGCAATAAATATCGCCGTTAACCACCACAAAAACTTCTTCACCTAAAAGATGCAGTGCAAAAGCGATGCCGCCCGCCGTTTCCAGTGCAGTTTCTTCAGCTGAATATTGAATCGTTGCGCCGAATTGCTTGCCATTGCCGAGTGCTTGTTCGATCTGTGCGCCGAGATGGGCGTGGTTAATCACTAGCTCGGTAATGCCCGCTGCCACTAGGCGCTCAATGTGCCACACAATCAGTGGTTTGCCACCCGCTTGCAGCAAGGGCTTGGGGGTGTGGTCAGTTAAGGGACGCATACGCTCGCCACGCCCTGCCGCTAAAATCATTGCAAGCATTAAAATGTATAACCTTCTTGCGTTGCTTGCGGCTCAAGCTCATCCAAGATATTGAGCAAGGGCTTGAGATCAATGTAGCGCACACAGGCGCGGCGTAAATAGTCCATCACCAGCGGCATGTCTTTTAGATAGCCGTCTTTGCCATCGCGGTGATAAAGGCGCGCGAAAATCCCCAGCACCTTGATGTGGCGCTGTACGCCCATCATCTCGTAGTCACGATAAAACAAGCCGAAATCTTCGTTCACCGGCAATTTTGCTTTGCGCGCATTTTCCCAATAGCGAATCAGCCAATCCATGATGTCGGCCTCTTCCCATTTCACATAAGCGTCTTTGAACAGGGATGCGAGATCGTAGGTGATCGGGCCATACACCGCGTCTTGAAAGTCTAAGATTCCCGGATTCGGTTCGCTCAACATCAGATTCCGTGAGTGGTAATCGCGATGCACATAAACGCGAGGCTGCGCTAAATTATTGGCGAGAATACGGGTAAAGACTTCTTCCAGTTTAGTCTGCTGTTTTTCTGTCAGCGTTACCCCAAGATGCTTGGCGATATACCACTCTGGGAATAAATTTAACTCTCGACGCAGCAACGCTTCATCATAAAGTGGTAATTCATTTTCGCGCGAAGCGAGCTGAATTTTAATCAGCGCATCAGTAGCCGCACCATAAAGTTGACGGGCGTTACTTTGGTTTATCGCTTGCAGATAAGTGGTGTTACCCAGATCAGATAACAGCAAAAACCCCTGCGCTGCGTCTTGAGCAAAAATATGCGGCACATGGGTGCCGGCGGCTTCAAACAATTTTGCAACATGCAGAAAAGGCTCACAATTTTCATGCAGTGGTGGGGCATCCATCACTACCTTGGTCGTGCCATCGTCGAAGGTGGCACGGAAATAGCGACGAAAACTGGCATCTGCCGAGGCCGGTGCTAAGGTGAATTTTTGCTCGGGATAGAGGCTAGTAAGCCATGAGGTTATTTGATTTTGACGAAGCATTGGTTTGCCTTAATTGTGGTTTTGTGCGATTTTAGCACCTTAATTTATCTGCCCTGCATCATGCGTTTTCGTTTTCATCTCGTTTTCTTTCTAAGTTTATCTCTGCTTTCACTGCACAGCCATGCAGCGACGGTTGCATTGCCAGCAAGCGTGATTGCCCCTGCGAGCTCAGTCAGCATTGCGTCGCCGCAACCAGAAAAAACCGTTTATATCGAAGCGCAAGAAATTAAAAGTAAAACCCCCGAAGGCATGGAGGCGCACGGTAACGTTGAAATGCAGCAGGGACAACAGAAAGTATTTGCTGATCATTTGTTCTATCAACAAGAAACGGGCGATCTTTCTGCCAATGGCTCGGTTCGGATGGAGCAGCCCAGCGGCTTAATGTCCGGCCCGGATTTAAAAATGAATATGGACAGCAATATTGGCGAAATGACGACGCCTTATTTCCAGTTCAATCCGATCACCTCCGGCCCCAACAAACAAACCGCTGCGCACGGCTCGGCCAAAGTGATGCGTAGCACGGGCAAACTCAGTTATGAATATGACAATGTTACCTACACGACTTGCCCAGCGGGAAACGATGACTGGCTGCTCCACATGTCATGGCTAGAGTTGGATCGCAGCACTCAAATAGGCACAGCCCATAACGCCTGGATTGACTTTATGGGCGTGCCTTTGCTTTATACGCCGTGGATGAATTTTCCTTTGGATGGGAGAAGAATGTCTGGGTTATTGGGTCCAGTGTATGGTCGCACCAGAATGGGGGGCACAGAGATCACTTTGCCCTATTACTTAAATCTCGCGCCTAACTACGATGCCACCATCGCACCTCGAATCATGGAGATGCGCGGAACCTTATTGAATGACGAATTTAGGTACATGGGCAAAAGTTTTGCAGGTGAGTTGCATTACGATATTTTGCAAAACGATCGCATCACCAACACTGATCGTATTCGCACTGCTGTGAAGCACACGCAAAACTTGGGAGGAGGCTTTGGCTTTGCCACCAACTTACATCGTGTCTCAGATGATTCTTTTTTCCGTGATTTTTCCAGCACGGTTTATGGGGGAACACAAAGCCAATTATTAAATGAGGGCGTGCTGACCTATGGAGGTGGCTGGTGGTCGGCCATGCTACGCGGCCAAACTTATCAAACCTTGCAAGACGATCTAAAAACAGTCGGCATTCCTTATGAGCGCATGCCACAGTTGAATGTCTCGGCACAACAAAGTACCGCGACTAGCCAGATGAATATGGTGAGCGAGTATGTCGATTTCCGTCACCCCACCATGGTTAATGGCCAGCGCTTTGTTGTTAATCCTTCGTACAGCTTTTTACTGTTGAGTGACCCTGCGTATTACCTCAGGCCTAAGTTTAGTGTTCACCATACTCACTATGTGATGGGCTATAACAATAGTGCGCTCATTCCTGATGCGACGAGGACCTTGCCTACGTTTAGCCTTGATAGTGGTATGACCTTTGAGCGCGAATTTGCCATGGGTGATGGTGAATATATTCAAACGCTTGAGCCGCGTGTTTACTACGTCAAAATTCCTTATCAAGACCAGAGCTTCTTGCCGATCTACGATACATCACAAGCGTCATTTAATTTTGCGCAAATGTTTACGGAGAATCGCTTTTTTGGAAATGACCGTGTTGGTGACGCCAATATGGCAACCATGGCGATCACCACACGTTTGATAGATAACGAAGGCGGTACGGAGCGTCTGCGAGTTGCGGTGGGTGAACGGTTCAGTTTTCAAACACCACAGGTGAATTTAGGCGCACTCAACAATAATAGCCGCTCCGATATTTTGTTGGCACTGAATGGCAGGGTTACCAATGCACTCACCCTAGATGGTTTGCTGCAATACGACCCGAATACTGAGCACACCCTTTCCTACAACGGCACCGCTCGCTATAGGCCAGAAATTGGCAAGGTCCTTAATCTAGGTTATCGCTACACCTATGTCGATGGCACAATCGAAAACGATGTGCGACAGGGGGATTTTTCCACGCAATGGCCACTTTTCTGGCATTGGTATGCGGTTTCGCGTTGGACTTATTCGTTCAATGAGCGGAGAGTTTTGGAGCAACTGGCGGGGCTTGAGTATAATCAGTCCTGCTGGATGTTGCGTTTAGTGGCACAAAAGTTCCCATTGCCAAACCAAAAAGTCTCTACCGGAATATTCATTCAGCTCGAACTCAGGGACATGGTTTCCTTAGGCTCAGACCCACTAAGTGCCCTAAAGCTGAGTGTTCCAGGTTACACCAAGCTAAGTGCTCCAACAGTCGAACAGCCAGTGCAAACTCTGCCCTAGCCAACTTAACGTATTGAAAGAAGTTTATGACGCGTACTAAATCAGTGCAAAGATTTTTGTGGTTGCTGCTTGCCCTGTGTCCTTTTGCCCAAGCAGCCGAATCATCAAAGCAACTCACGCCATTCAACCAAATTCTTGTGGTTGTTAATGAGGATGTCATTACGCGACAAGAATTAGAGGCGCGCTTAGTTATTGTCGCGAATCAATTAAAGAAACAAGGTACGGCACTTCCTGACGCCGACGTATTAGAAAAGCAAATTTTGGAACGTATGATTGGTGATTTGCTACAACAACAATTTGCTAAAGAGACAGGCTTGCGCATCGACGACGTACAGCTCGATAAAGCGCTTAATCGCATTGCGCAACAGAATAAAATTACTTCGCTGACGGCCTTTCGGGCGAAGCTTGAGCAAGACGGCATCAATTACAATAAATTTCGCGAAGAAATTCGTGCTGAAATTTTAGCTGCGCGATTGCGTGAGCGCGAAGTCGACAGCAAACTAATGATTAGCGATAACGAAATTGAAAATTATTTAAAAAATCAGGCTAAGCAAGTCGGTAAGGGTGAAGAGCTTAATCTGGCGCACATCATGGTAGTGGTGCCTGAGCAAGCCAGCGCTGAAAAAATTCAAACCTACAAAACGCGCGCAGAACAAGCGCTGGCCAAATTACGCGCAGGCGCGCCCTTTGCTCAAGTCGCAGCAGGTTTCTCTGATGCGCAAGACGCTCTGCAAGGCGGACAGCTAGGTTGGAAAGCGGCAGATCGTTTACCTCCACTCTTTGCGGAACCGTTAGTTAAATTAAAGCCAGGAGAAATGACTGAGATTTTGCGCAGTCCAAACGGCTTTCACATCATCAAGCTGTTGGAGCGCCGTAGCAAAGATGCACCTATCGTAATTACGCAAACTCATGCGCGACACATTCTCATCAAAACTAGCGAATTAGTGCCAGAGAACGAAGCCAAAAGCCGCTTGGCTGAAATTAAGCAGCGCATTGATAAAGGCGCTGATTTTGCTGAGCAAGCTAAATTATTTTCCGAAGACGGCAGCGCTGCGCAAGGGGGCGATTTGGGCTGGCTTTCGCCCGGAGAAACGGTTGCCGAATTTGAGGGGCCGATGGATGCGCTCAAAATTAGCCAGATCAGCGGCTTGGTGCAGTCTGGTTTTGGTTGGCACTTGATTCAAGTATTAGAGCGTCGCAATACCGATGTCAGCGCTGAGCAAAAGAAGCTCCAAGCACGTAATGCGATTCGCACCTTCCGCTCCGACGAAGTGTTTCAAGATTGGCTACGTCAACTGCGCGATCGCGCATTTGTCGAATATCGCACGCCGCAAAAATAATGACCGCTCCGCTGGTTGTCACCTCAGGCGAGCCGGCAGGCATTGGTCCTGATCTATGTTTGCAACTGGTGCGACATGATTTCCCACTCGTGGTGATAGGTGATCAAGTACTTTTGCAACACCGTGCTCAGCAGCTAAATTTAGACTTGGCTCTCCATACCTACAGCGCAACAATGCCTTGGGTAGCGGGAAAACTAAGCGTTTTGCACATTCCTCTCAAAGAACCCACACAAACCGGCAAGCTCAATTCCGCCAATGGTTCGTATGTGTTGGAAACGCTGTCTCGTGCTGTGCAAGGGTGTCAGTCAGGTGAGTTTTCTGGCATGGTTACCGCTCCGGTACACAAGGGCATCATTAACGAAGCGGGTATACCGTTTACCGGTCACACAGAGTTTTTGGCGGAGCTGACCCAAACTCCACGGGTGGTAATGATGCTTGCTGGGGGCGGCATGCGCGTTGCGCTGGCAACCACACACCTCCCGTTGCGCGAAGTGGCTGACGCCATCACCGCGCCTCTGTTGGAGGAGGTGCTGCGCATTTTGCAGCGAGATTTGCAGCAACGTTTTGGCATTCCTAAGCCACGCATTCTTGTTGCGGGCTTGAATCCTCATGCGGGAGAAGGCGGACATCTGGGCCGCGAAGAAATTGACGTGATGATTCCAGTGTTAGACAAATTGCGTGCTGAAGGAATGAACGTCAGCGAGCCACTTCCTGCCGATACTTTATTTGCCGCGCACCGTTTGCGTGAATGTGATGCCGTGCTCACGATGTATCACGACCAAGGCTTGCCCGTGTTGAAACACGCTAGCTTTGGCGAAGGAGTGAACATCACGCTTGGCCTGCCGATCATTCGCACCTCGGTCGACCACGGTACTGCTTTGGATTTGGCCGGCACGGGGAAGGCGGACGTGGGGAGTTTGTTGGAAGCGATTAAAGTGGCTCAGCAAATGGTGCATCATGAACGGGCCTAAAATCTAAATGAGCCACAAAGCGAAAAAACAATTTGGCCAAAACTTCCTCGTCGATCAGCAGATCATCGACGACATTGTGCGTGCTATCCGCCCAGAGCCAAGTGACAACATGGTGGAAATCGGCCCGGGTTTAGGTGCGCTGACCCGGCCGCTATTGAAGCAACTCAATCAATTGCATGTGGTGGAAATTGACCGCGACATCATCGCGCGCCTGAAGACAGACTACCCGCAGGATAAGCTCATCATTCACGAAGGCGATGCGCTTAAGTTTGATATTGCAGAATTACCCACTCCGCTGCGCATTGTCGGCAATTTGCCCTACAACATTTCTTCGCCCTTGCTATTTCATTTTTCAGATTACGCAACACAGATTACCGATATGCACTTTATGTTGCAAAATGAAGTGGTCGAACGCATGGTTGCCGCACCCTCTACGCCTGCATACGGAAGATTGTCGGTGATGTTGCAGTATCGTTTTTACATGGAAAAATTACTCGACGTGCCGCCCGAATCCTTCCGCCCTGCACCGAAAGTTAACTCGGCTATCGTCAGGTTGACTCCAACCCCTCCCCAAGAAATTGTGGTGCAAGACGAGAAAATTTATTCAGCCGTCGTGGGTGCCGCCTTCGGCCAGCGCCGCAAGACACTCCGCAATACCTTACGTCCCTTGCTTGCTGATGAAACACTCGCGCAGCTGGGGATTGATGCCCAATTACGTGCTGAAAATTTGAGCTATTTGGATTTCGCCAAAATTGCCAATTGGCTTGCCGCTCAGCCAATCAATCATTAAATCCCCGCCTGATTTAAGTTAGAATCACAGCCTGATTATTAACTGTATTTTCCTTGTCCTATGTCTGATATTCCACCCATTGTGCTGACGTTTTCAGCGACCGACCCGAGTGGCGGTGCCGGTATGCAAGCTGATATTTTGACCATCGCGAGCATGGGTTGTCATCCGCTATCGGTGGTTACTGCCATTACCGTGCAAGACACCATGGGCGTGGACGATGTGCAGCCCATGGATGCCGACTGGGTGGTTGATCAGGCACGTACGGTGTTGGAAGATATGCCGGTTGCCGCATTCAAAATTGGCTTGATTGGTAGTGTTGAAAATATTGCAGCCATCGCCGAAATCATTTCTGACTATCCCGATGTGCCGCTTATTTTGGATCCTGTGCTGGCATCAGGTCGCGGCGATGAGTTAGCCAATGAAGATATGTTGGCCGCGATGCGTGAGTTGCTGTTGCCGCAAACCACCATTTTGACGCCAAATAGCATTGAGGCGCGTCGCTTAATTCAAGATGAAGATAACGAGCAAGATGATCCAAGTTTGATCGAGTGCGCGAAACGCATCGTCCAATTGGGCTGCGAATATGTGCTGATTACCGGCACTCATGAACACACGCCGAAAGTGATTAACTCACTGTACGGCGAACGTGGCTTGGTGCGTAGTGATAACTGGCCACGCTTACCGGGCATTTATCATGGCTCAGGCTGCACTTTGGCTTCAGCAATAGCGGCGCTTTTGGCGAACGGCTTGCCAATGGAAGAGGCGGTGCGCGAAGCACAAGAGTACACATGGGAAGCATTGAAATATGGCTTCCGTCCAGGCATGGGGCAGCACATTCCAGATCGCCTTTTTTGGGCGCGCGATGAAGATGAAGAGGATGCACCTGAAACCCGCCATTAAAGGCCTGTATGCCATCACGCCGGATGAGCTTGATACGGCAGATTTAATCCGTAAAACCAGGTTGGTGCTACAAGGTGGCGCCACTGTTTTGCAGTACCGCAACAAATTAGCTGACGCTGCTTTGCAACTGACACAAGCTAAAGCGTTACGACAACTCACTCGTGAGTTTTCGACTACCTTCATCGTTAATGACAATGTCCACCTTGCAGTACAAGTTGAGGCAGACGGAGTGCATCTAGGCGGAGAGGATGGCAGTGTCGTAACAGCACGCCAGCAATTGGGTACGGAAAAAATCATCGGCGTGTCTTGCTATAATCGCGCCCCTTTAGCGTCTGAGGCTGAGTTACAAGGCGCAGACTATATTGCGTTTGGTGCTTTTTTCCCTTCTTCAACTAAGCCCAACGCGATAAAAGCGGAGGCTGATTTACTACGTTGGGCACGGAAGCATATGAAGG
>Ga0194062_1001263_pt1 | contig 10574 bp, 11 predicted proteins | sample SepL2225m_MetaG_FD_155481 | JGI IMG/M metagenome (GOLD analysis project Ga0194062, IMG submission 155481) | Anoxic zone freshwater microbial communities from boreal shield lake in IISD Experimental Lakes Area, Ontario, Canada - Sep2016-L224-25m | ecosystem: Environmental > Aquatic > Freshwater >... | reverse complement strand
ATATTATACTGTTTATGCAAATGAACTTATGCGGTGTTTCATGGTAGGTTATTGTAGTTCCCATAACGATTCTAGAATTGAGGAGTTGTCCGATGCACTTACAAATTCCTAAGCTTCCCTGCCGTCTTGGCTTCCAAGGCTTCCCGTTTCAGGAAATCAAGCTTACCCGAAGCGGAATCTTCCGCAATTTGCTTGTCCCAATCATCCCAGTCCATGCGCTCAATCCATTCCCTGAGTTTCACGAAATCCTGTTTTGGCAAAGAAGCTATTTCGGTTTGGATATGTTCTAATTGGGCCATTGGTTAATCTTCACTTTGGATTTTCTGCGCTTAATTTGAAAGTCCTTGAATGATGGGCGTCGCAAACTCAGTCCATCTTACGATGGGCATTCAATCTGGTAAAGCCGTCCTTCGCTGTCCTTGGCTTTGATATCCACCACGCTAAGTTTATCATCCAAAAACTCCTTGTCGTTGTAGGGATTGAGGATTTCCGCTTCGGTTATTGGGGAAGTCAAATCCTCAACCAATGCCTAATTAGAATTCAACTCTAAGTATTATGGGACACGTCAATCCGCCGTATCGCATGGTTAGGCATTTCAGCATATCGAAGACGAAATCCATAGGCTTTTGCAATTTCCTCGGCTGCAAGTTGGGAACGTACTAGATAGTCATGAATTGATGCACTTTCCTCTGACAGCTTCGCTTGAATTCTATCCTTTTCTTTTAAAATGTCTGATTGAATCATGCGGTTTCCTCTTTAAACAGTTCAAGTGGCGTTACAATTTCCGGTGTTGACAAGCCTAGACGACCATTGATTACCCGAATATGCTTGCGTTTGTTGGCATTTGCCAGATGGTTGCAATTCCAAGTAAGAAGATATTGGATATCGTAATAACTTGCATAGGCCAAATGCACTGCATCGCCGACAAGTGACCTAGGCATAACATAGTTTGTTATATAAAAATCAACAACTTGTTCCAGATCAGGAATTAGCGGAAGCAATGAAATTGTCGAAACTAATTCAATGATTTCATTCTTGCGCGGATAGTTTCCGCTATTTGATTCTTGGAGTACAGCATCAGATAGGTATAGTTCATAGTCGTCAGCCATCTCTGCCCACCATCTTTTTGTAATTTCGGTAAAGGCATTGAGAGATTCCCGCTGATCGAAGTAATAACTCGGAATAGTAGAGTCGATATAGACTTTATCTTTCATAACAGATAATAGTTCCTTTAGCACAAAATACATAGTGGGTTAGTGTAGGGCGGGTACAGGGATGTGATCCGCCGAAAAGAGGATGCGCATCTGCCCGGATTGGCGAAATTCATCCATAGTTCCCATTCGGCGGAACCCGTCCATGGTTCCGCCCTACGCGGGCTGGTATTAACGATTGACCGCGATGGCTTGCTTACCGCCAAAGCAGACCCTGCTTGTGTCAAGGAGCACGGTCATTGCCGCGATTTGCACACCACGGATTTTACGACCGAGCTTTCGCTTTGGTAAGGCATCTCATGCAATATCTCCAAACGCCCAATCCAAGCCAGATTATGGCTTACCGCTTCGATTGAGCAAGCAAGGCTTTAAGCCGTTCAATTTCCGCTTGCATGGATTCCTTTTCCTGCAAGCCAGCTTGTTCACGCTGCAAAGCCGCTTGTTTTTCCATCCTTTCCCTTTCTAATTCATGTTGCATCTTTTCTATCTCCCGTTGATCCTCCTCCCTTTCTATTTGAATAGTACGCTGCTCACGCAAATAGTTTTGCCGCGCTTGGTAGGCATGGTAATCGCGTTCTTTATCGGAAAACAGTTTCAAGGTGTTCATGGCTTGCCTCATTTCTTCTGTGTTCATCCAGTCTGGTAGTGCGGTTTCGTCTAGTTGCTCGCCGTCTTTGAAAAATTTTAGCCAGCGTTGTTCCTCGGTTTCAATCCGTTCAGCCGTGAATTTTTTCAATTCCAACAAATGGATGCCGCCTAAATCCGCCAAGGTGCGGCCTAGATGATTTTGCAGTTTATACTCATGGGCGTAGTCGGTTTCACCGGGCAGCAGGTTTTCCGCCAACAGCCAAATGCTATACACCGGCTTTAACAGGCTGTAATCATTGCCGCTTTGTAGTTGTTGGCTGATGATGTCGCACCAAGTGTAAACCATCCGCTCCGGCAAATGCCGGTATGTCAATAACTGGATTTCAATCTGGTAAAGCCGTCCTTCGCTGTCTTTGGCTTTGACATCCACCACGCTCAGTTTATCGTCCAGAAATTCCTTGTCGTTGTACGGGTTGAGTATCTCAACTTCGGTTATCGGTGTGGTTAAATCGCTGGTCAATATGGCATTGAGGAAATGCACCAGCAGATTTCGGTTTTCCACCGAGCCGAGCAAGGCTTTGAATACACAATCTATCTTGGGGTCTATGCGGCGTTTCATGGTGGTTTATGTAGGGCGGATACAGGGATGTGATCCGCCGAAAAGTGGACGCATCTGCCCGGATTAGCGAGATTCATCCATCGTTCCCATTCTGCGTAACCCGTCCTTAGGTTCCGCCTTACGGCCTTATCTCGTCAGCGATTGTAATAATGCACGTTTCCATGATGATCTTCTTGGTTTGGTATACGCTTCGGTAATTTTACTAAATTGAACATTTGAAATATTTACCTCAGACAAAGTTCCATTGTATGAGTCTAGGCGGAATGTCAGCGTATGATTTCCAATATTTCTATTTCCAATAGGAATATTATTGGAATGATTCGCGCCTGTAGTCGTGATTCTCTCATCTGCCCGGTAGACGAGTTGACCATCAAAAAATACAGACATTAAGCCCTCCGCTTGACTTGCAAAAATGTAATCGAATGAAAGAATATTTATTGGTTCAACAATATTCACAGGTATGTCTATCCAAACAGGTGCTAAGGATACTGTTGTTGCCATGGAGTTTGATAAAGCTTTATTTATTTTATTGCCATTTAATACATTATTGATCGCCAAATGTAAAAGTCCATTACCAATTTTAGCGATTCCAGTTGGGCTTGAAATAAGGGTTGAATCATTGATTTTAATTAGAATATCGGAGATAGCGATAGCTATATCAAATTGTTTTAAGGCTTCGCTATCTTCGGTACACTTTGCGTCTGAACTAGACGTAAAAACACAACGTCATCCATTGCCATATTTGCCTGTTCTTTCATAAGAAGGTGGCTTGTTCATTTCAAAAGTAAGATTGAAGCCATAATTGCTAAAATCTAAGTTATCTATTGTCTTTTGATACCATTTATATGGCCATGCGTGGGCATTAATGCCAATAATAGGTAGGTTTATATCTGGGTCAAGATTAGTCACATCTATATTATAAGATCCAGGCAACCGAATGCGAGTTAAATCCCCTAATCCTCCAATCGGATCACCCAAGGCAACTAGCCTACTATCCACATATTGCTCCGCATAATCTGAAGAATATCCATATCGTGAAACTGTCCCGGCAATATCATAAGCATCAAGAAAAGTCGTGTGGATTATTGGTTTTTTCCATAATCCTGTAGTATGGTTTTTATTATATGAATCTATAAACTTTGTCAATTCAGTAGCCACTGTGTCAATGAGCTTTGATCCAACACTATGCGCGATTAAATGCACATAATCATATTGTTGATCATATTGCTGTCTTCCTGCAATAAAATATTCACCTAAAACTCCTTTTCCCACCATTTCTGCATTGCTGTAAGCATCCCATGGTACAAGGGTAAGTGCGAGAGCGGACCAATCATATGGTACTACACACCATTGTATATTCTGATTTGTGTCTGTGATAGCCTTAATTTTAGTAGCCATTATATTTACCCAATCTTTGCTGTTATCAGTTGCTTTACCTATCCATCCGTGGGTAATAAATACCAATCCATTCTTTCTTCCAGATAAATTTATAGGACATTTTCCCTCTGAATAAGGGCTGGGTTGGGTAGGTTTGTCAGAACTCAATATGGTAAAAGAATAAAAATAGACCGAACTCACTGGCCCACATCCTTTGCTATTGCATCCTATAAACCGTAATTTAATTTTTTTATTTTGACCACTATTAGCAAATAGCATAAAGACACCATTAGGCCCAGTAATAGTACCATCGAATTTTGTAGGGCTGGGGATTTCTGGATCGGCGGAGGTGCTACCATCATAGGTATTAACCATCTTCCAGTAAATGGTTGTCGAATTGCTACTACTTACATTCAAATTTTGCGGTGTTGCAGTCCAATTTCCTAATGATGGATCGACGACCACGCTGCTTGGCGTAATGGTCGAATCAACTCCAACATTAAAAACTTTTGGATTGACAGCCCCACTTCCGCTGACTATCGAAAAATTAAATGGTAATTCCCCTGCTACTTTACCTCTAACTATTGCTTGATAAGTTCCTATAGTACGACCTTGAGCTGGGTCTAAATATGTGCTTGTAGAAAATGAGAGTTGCTGATTGGCAGTAAAAGATACGTTGTCCCATCGCCTAGCTAAATATAAATCTCTGCCCCCACTATTTTGAATCCACAAATCAATGTATTCAAAACTTTTAACATTCCCTTGGAATTCTTTTAGATTAAAGGAAACTGTGAAATCTTGCCCCAACCCAATAGTCGTGGGTGAAAGGCTCACCCCACCATTGACATCAACCCGGCCCGGTAAAATTGCGCTGAAATATCCGGGGTTCGATGCCCCGCTGCCGGTGACAACGCCAAAGTTGAATGGCATATCTCCAGCGACTTTGCCCCTCACTATCGCCCGGTAGCTACCCGCGCCACGACCTTGGGCGGGGTCTAAATTGGTGGTTGCTATAAACGATTGCTGTTGATTGGGAGAAAATGAAACGGCGTTCCATCGTTGAGCCATGAATAGATCGCCGCCACTGCCGTTTTGTATCCATAATTCTACATATTCAAATGTTTTGTTCCCACCTTGGAATTCCTTGAGATTGAATGATACACTGTAATTTTGCCCGACTGTTACGGTCATTGGGGAAATGCTCACTCCGCCACCGACATCGACTCTACCGGGAGGCAATGCCGCATTAAACACTCCGGGATTCACCGCTCCGCTGCCACTGACAATACCAAAGTTGAAGGGCGCATCGCCCACGACTTTGCCTCTTGCTATGGCCCGATAGCTGCCCGCGCCACGACCTTGGGTAGGGTCCAAATAAGTGGTCACTGAAAATGATTGCTGCTGATTGGGCGAAAAAGAAACATTATCCCAATGTTGGGCCATGTACAAATCACCGCCACTGCTGTTCTGTATCCATAGCTCAATATATTCAAAAGATTTGAACCCTCCTTGAAACTCTTTGAGATTGAAGGAAACCGTGAAGTTTTGCCCAACCATCACGGTAGTCGGTGATACGCTAACCCCGCCACTGACATCAACCCGTCCCGGTAAAATTGCGCTGAAATATCCGGGGTTCGATGCTCCGCTGCCGCTGACGATGCCAAAGTTGAATGGCACATCTCCCGCGACTTTGCCCCTCACTATCGCCCGGTAGCTACCCACGCCACGACCCTGAGCAGGGTCTAAATTGGTGGTCGCGGTAAACGATTGCTGTTGATTGGGAGAAAATGAAATGGCGTTCCATCGTTGGGCCATGTATAGATCGCTGCCACTGCCGTTTTGTATCCATAATTCCACATACTCAAATGTTTTGTTTCCGCCTTGATATTCCTTGAGATTGAAGGAAACATTGAAATTTTGCCCGATTGTCACGGTCGTAGGCAAAATGCTTACACCGCCACTGACATCGACTCTACCGGGAGGCAATGCCGCATTAAACACTCCGGGATTCACCGCTCCGCTACCGCTGACGACACCAAAGTTGAAAGGTACATCACCCGCGACTTTGCCTCTTGCTATGGCACGATAGCTACCCGCACCCCGACCCTGAGCAGGGTCTAAATAAGTAGTTACTGAAAATGATTGCTGCTGGTTTGGCGAAAAAGAAACATTATCCCAACGTTGGGCCATGTACAAATCACCGCCACTGCTGTTTTGTATCCATAATTCAACGTATTCAAAGGATTTGAATCCTCCTTGAAACTCTTTGAGATTGAAAGAGACAGCAAAATTTTGCCCAACCGTCACGGTAGTCGGTGAGATGCTCAACCCGCCACTGACATCAACCCGTCCCGGTAAAATAGCGCTGAAATATCCGGGGTTCGATGCCCCGCTGCCACTGACAATGCCAAAGTTGAAGGGTACATCATTCGCGAGTTTGCCCCTCACTATCGCCCGATAATTACCTGCACCACGTCCTCTGGCCGGATCTAAAAAAGTGGTCGATGAAAATGAACGCTGTTGATTAGCCGAGAAGGAGATGTTATCCCAATGTTGGGCCATATATATGTCTGCCCCACTGCCATCTTGTATCCATAATTCAACATATTCAAAAGTCTTTGTTCCATTTTGAAATTCTTTCAAGTTGAAAGAAACTGTGAAGTTTTGTCCGACTGTCACTGTTGTTGGCGATATGCTAACCCCACCATTAACATCGACTCGACCTACAGCGGACATCGCATTTTGCGATAGGAAAAATATAGAAAATACAAAAAAGACAAAGCAATACTTACTTATTTTATTTATAAAATAATAAATGTGTTGATTCATTAATATTTCTCCTTTTAATTCGATATTAGTTTGTTGCCAAGTTCCAGCTTAGGAACCCGATATTTAAGTTCCTGCCTCCTAAGTATGGCAAGCGGGAGCTTGCAAGGCAAGAGTTCCCAAATCGGAGTTTTGGAATCAGTACAATATTTTAAAAGGATTTCGACTTTGCCTATTAATTTGTTCAAATTATACCACAACCTCAAACAACTCCTCCTGCCTAGCCCGATACTCTTTCCTGAAATCAACCTTTTCCCCCTCTAAAATTAACTGATAAATTTCCCTCGTTTTATCTTCCGCAAATTCCCTTGGTATAAATCGAAACGCCCCGGCGGCGACATACTCAGGTTCCAAGTCGCACGTGATCCATCGGCGTTCTTCGACTTCGGCGACTTGACCCGTTGTGTTGGAACCTCCGAATATGTCCACCACTAAATCCCCAGGTTCGGTCAAAAAGCGGATAAAAAACTCTGGCAATTTTGCGGGAAATCGAGCGGGATGTCCTTTAATCCCTGCCGCTTTGCAACCACGCAGATATTGACCATTACTTTCGGAATTGGGAATTTGCAAAAGATTAGAGGGTATCGCACCGCCGTTATCTCGACTGAATGCCTTCCCTATGTCATGTCCACTGGGGCGTTTGGCGGGATTATAATAAGCTTCTGGATCGTCCAATAACTTCTTCATACGGTCACTGTACTCGACTAACACATTACTAGCATTTGCCTTGGGCCATTCCGTTTTTGAAAACCACCAAACATTATTTACCGCGTCCTTGGCGCGGAGCTTGCGTTTATTCACCCATTCAATCGGGGAAGGCAGTTTGGATGGGTTGTACCAGTAAAAATCTTGGGCTAGGAAAAAACCTAAGTCATCGCAAAAATGTAGGGGAACCCGAAAATTATAGAGGCTACGGGACGGAACGCCTTTTTGGTAAGCCCCACCGATGTCCAGCACAAAAGAACCATCATGGCGCAATTTGCGGTAAACCAGTTTGGCAAATTGGCTAAGCCATTCGATATATTCATGCTGCTCGGCGTTGCCGTATTCCTTCTTGCGTTGCAAAGCAAATGGCGGACTGGTGATGACAAGATTAATGCTGCCATCATCCAGCGTTTCAAGCAATTCCAGCGAATCGCCTATGTAAGCCTTGCCCCATGCCGTTGTAAATCCTAATCGGATTGCCATTTTTATTGCCCGAAACTTTTAGTCTGTAGATTCATAGTGTGCATATCGGCATTCTATCAAAATGTCAGACAATCATAACAAAACCTTGCGGGTCATTTTTGCACGCAATCTTCGTACCTTACGGCTCGCCAAAGGGCTTTCCCAAGAGGCGCTGGCAGAATTGGCAGAATTGCATCGTACCTATGTCAGTTCGGTGGAGCGCTGTGAGCGGAACATTACCTTGGATAGCGTAGAGCGACTGGCCAAGGCTTTGAGTGCAAATCCGCTCGACATGCTGAGCGAAGACCAATGAAAGCGCATCCTGACAAAGCAGAGCTAGACAGGCTTTTCCCTTTTATCCGCGAGTACCAAGCACTTGCCGACAAACATGGTATTGGTGATATTTTTCAAGACAATGGCGGCAAACTTCTGCAAATAGCCTTGATTACCGGTTTGCGCATTCTAACCAGCAGAGAAGGCAATGATGCAGTGGATGAATCAGGCAAAGAGTATGAACTCAAGTCTGTCAATGTACTTCTGACACGCTCATTTTCCACACATCATCACATGAACCCAACGATCATCGCCAAATATCGCAAAGTCGATTGGGTCTTCGCTGTTTATGAATCCATCGAACTCAAAGAAATCTACCTTCTCACACCTGAACGCATGGAGCCATTCTATGCAAAATGGGAAGACAAATGGCACAGGGACGGTGGCAAAGACATAAATAACCCAAAGATTCCATTGTCCTATGTTCGCGAGAATGGGGAGCTAATTTATCGAACGCAAATATGATATTTCTACTGTTATAAGCTCTTTGTTTGAAGTTCCTGCTTAGTCACTATGACAAGCGGAAGCTTGGAAGGCAAGGGTTCCCAAACCGGAGTTTGGGAACCAGTCTAATTGGCCGCGCAAGCCTGCATAGGGGAACCGGCCTACTGCATCAACCCCCAACCATCACACTAATGACATCGCTCCATTCCCCGACTTGCTCGTCATGGTAACGGTAGATCGCCTTGTATTTCCAGATGACACTGGTTCCGGGGGGCGGAAGCGGGGCGGTGTCGGCGGTGTTCGGCTCGGTGTTGATGGTCATAAACACAAAGCCGTTGCCGTCATTCCGATCCACCCAAATTTCAAGCGCACTGGCCTTGCCCTTCGTCCACAGGATCGTCGGGTGTGCCGCTTTCATTTGGATGCTCAAGATGGGCTTCCACGTGTCTGGATCGATAATATAAGCCGCGCCGACAATCCGCAAATCCTGCCCAATGGCCGGGGTATAGTTTTTATGGCCTTTGAGTCTGCTGACAAACAGGGAAAACCGGGGAATGATGCCCGGTTTCACGATAAGCGGGAGGGGTTCGGGCAGCAGGGGCGGGGTTGGCCATTCGTAGATGTCCGCGCCACCATCCCGCATTAGGTTCTTGAAAGCCGTCCAATTATGGTAATAGCTTTCCGCCCGGCTCAGGCCGTTCTGCGTATAACGATAACTGATGGCATCGGCTTGATGGGAGGTCATTTCGTCTGCGGTGACATCCAGCAGAGCGGCGTATTTGGGCAGGGTGGCGGCGACATGATCCAGCAAATCAGCTTTGCCGTTATCGTCTTTAGGCATATAGGAACTGGTGGGCATGTTTTTTTCTCCTCTGATCAAATGAATGGTCTGGTGTTACGCATTCTGCAAGCTTGGCTGTAGGCTGGGCAAACCGAAGTGCGCCTATCCAAGCCGCTAAGCTGACATGACTTAATGGCCTTTGCACAGCCTTTTCATCCGAAATTTAATCTATTTCCCATGCAAGGCTGATTGTTTCCCTCACCTTGCGGAGCATTGCGCTAAGCCGATACATTAGTATAAACCGCTTAAGCCACAGTGAAACGGTCTTTTGTACAGTTTCCCGGATTTTTTTGATTGTCCCCCCCGTCTTTTGGAGCATTGCTCCACGCTTGCGGACTGTTCCACATGACTTGGGCTTTAAGCGCAAGGCTTGGGGATTGCGACAAATGTCTATCGCAAATATTCCGCAAGCTTTCGGGAAGCGTCGCGAGCTGTTTGCACGGGTGCAACAGAAGCTTGCACTGGTTAAAAAGTTCGGCGCACGGGTTCAACAGAAGCCGGCATTGCTCCGCAAGAGTCGGGCAACGGTGCAAATGGGTTGGGGAACAATACTTAAGACTTGGGGAATGCTTAAACCAAGCCGCATGATGCTCAAACTTCCTCAGGAAACCCGCAGAATTTAGCGGGAAACATTCCCTATGCAGTGGGGAATACTTCTTGAATGTATATGCAATGTCCAAAACTTAAGGCACATCTCTATTGGGAGCCTCGAAAAACCCCCACACTTCGACTTCGCTCAGTGCGAACGGTATTAAACTAATCAGTTAGTTACCTTCGTGGTGAGCCTGTTGAACCATGAATGTAACCGGTTTTTCGAGGCTCCCTACTGTGTGGAGATCACTCTTCCAAATAAGTATACGCACTCAAGCCCGCAATCAATTCACTCTCAAACAACTTGCGTTGTTCGGGGGCGAGGCGGGCATCCAGCAACTTTTTGCGGTAGGCCCGTTCCAATTCTTCCGCTTCGATGTGGACATAGCGCAGGGATTCGTTCGCGCCGTCGCCACGCATGGGCTGCACCAAATTCCAGCCGCCGACGCCATCCAGTTCGATGTTCACGGAATGCGTATCGCCAAATAGATTGTGCATATCGCCTAAAATTTCCTGATAGGCCCCTAGTAGGAATGCGCCGAGTAAATAACCTTCCCCCGGTTCAACCTGATGCAAG
>Ga0194062_1001258_pt1 | contig 10595 bp, 1 predicted proteins | sample SepL2225m_MetaG_FD_155481 | JGI IMG/M metagenome (GOLD analysis project Ga0194062, IMG submission 155481) | Anoxic zone freshwater microbial communities from boreal shield lake in IISD Experimental Lakes Area, Ontario, Canada - Sep2016-L224-25m | ecosystem: Environmental > Aquatic > Freshwater >... | reverse complement strand
TGTCGGGGCTGCTGAGGTGGTTGAGGTGGTTGGTGCTGCTGAGGTGGTTGAGGTGGTTGGGGCTGCTGAGGTTGTCGAGGTTGTTGGTGCTGCAGAGGTTGTTGAGGTTGTCGGGGCTGCTGAGGTGGTTGAGGTGGTTGGTGCTGCTGAGGTTGTTAGGAAGATTTTAGAGGTCGTCAGAGCAGTTGTTAAAGGAAAAGATGTAGTTATTGAAGTGGTTTGAGGAGTAAATGAAGTCGTTCGAGCAGTAGTAGTAGTTGATGAGGTCGTTTGAGCAGTTGTCGAGGTAGTTTGAGCAGTTGTTGAGGTCGTTGGAGCAGTTGTCGAGGTCGTTTGAGCAGTTGTTGAGGTAGTTTGAGCAGTTGTTGAGGTCGTTGGAGCAGTTGTCGAGGTCGTTTGAGCAGTTGTTGAGGTAGTTTGAGCAGTTGTTGAGGTCGTTGGAGCAGTTGTTGAGGTCGTTGGAGCAGTTGTCGAGGTCGTTTGAGCAGTTGTCGAGGTCGTTTGAGCAGTTGTTGAGGTAGTTTGAGCAGTTGTTGAGGTCGTTGGAGCAGTTGTCGAGGTCGTTTGAGCAGTTGTCGAGGTCGTTTGAGCAGTTGTTGAGGTAGTTTGAGCAGTTGTTGAGGTAGTTCTAGCAGTTGTCGAGGTCGTTTGAGCAGTTGTCGAGGTCGTTTGAGCAGTTGTTGAGGTCGTTGGAGCGGTTGTTGAGGTAGTTAGAGCTGTTGTTGAGGTAGTTGGAGCAGTTGTTGAGGTCGTTGGAGCGGTTGTTGAGGTAGTTAGAGCTGTTGTTGAGGTAGTTGGAGCTGTTGTTGAGGTAGTTCTAGCAGTTGTCGAGGTCGTTTGAGCAGTTGTCGAGGTCGTTAGAGCTGTTGTCGACGTCGTCTGGGCTGTCGTGGACGTAGTTAAAGACCTGGTAGACGTGGTAATAATAGTTGTAGAGGTGGTCAAGGGAGAGCTGGAAGAAGTTGGCGTGCTAGACGTAATAATAATGCAAGAAGACATGCCAATTCCAGTCTGATATGTGCCATAAGGACAAAATGTGCAATTAGGCTGCCCAAATAAAGGCTGATACAAGCCAGAGGAGCAAAATGAACAGTTTATCCCACCAAAAAGGGATTGATAAGAGCCCCTGGTGCAATTAACACAAACAGACTGCCCTGTAACATTCATATAAGTGCCAAAAGCACAAAAGGAGCAATTATACGATCCAACACCACTCTGAAACTGCCCAACAGCACAAATAGAACAGTTTAAAGCCTCAAATCCAGTCTGATACCTTCCAGCAGCACAGAGAGAACAATTATACGATCCAACACCACTCTGAAACTGCCCAACAGCACAAATAGAACAATTAAAAAAACCAAATCCAGTCTGATACCTGCCAGCAGCACATAAAGAGCAATTATACGACCCAACACCACTCTGAAACTGCCCAACAGCACAAATAGAACAGTTTAAAGCCTCAAATCCAGTCTGGTATCTGCCAGCAGCACACAACAAACAAAAACTAGCGCCAGATCCGCTTTGATACGCCCCATAGCTGCAGGAAGAGCAGGTGGAAGGGGCTGTAATGGTAGAATATGTGCCACTCGCACACCAGGTACAGCGCATAGCCCCAGAGACCGCTTGATACATTCCGTTCATGCACGGAGTACAGACAGAACCACCAGCAGAGGCTTGGTAGTACCCCTGGGAGCAATTGAAACAGGGCCCCGAGCTGCCCTGGCCCGGTTGGATCGTCCCTGGCGTGCAGAGAATGCAGGAGAATGAGGTCGAGCTTCCTGTACCAGTTTGGTACGTGCCAGGCCCACAGAGAGCACAATCGCCCAAACTCCCCATTCCCGTGCCAGTCTGATATGTGCCAACGCCACAAGGGGCGCATGAAGATGGAGTAGTGGCACGCTGGATGGGCTGATACTTGCCAGCCCCACATGGCGTGCAGTTTTGAGGAGAAGGCATGGAGATTCCGGTAGAGTATGTCCCCTCCTTGCATGACAGGCAGAAAATGGAGGAATAGGCGCTAAATACGCTCTGATATGAGCCTGTGCCGCACACAAGACAAACAGTCTGTCCGATCTGGTCCTGGTACCATCCAGGAACACAGGGGGCGCAGGATGCGGGGGAAGTCTGAGAATTTACAAGCTGATAGCTTCCAACAGGGCATGCTATGCACTGACTGGCACCATTAAACGAATAGTACCCCAGCGGGCATGCCTGGCATGGAAAAAATCTGGATACGCCTTGCAACGGCAGGTATTTCCCCGCAGCGCAAGAAACGCAAACGCTAGCCCCAGATCCAGTGTTGTAGGATCCTGCGTCGCATGAAAAGCAAGAAGTTTGTCCTGTCATGTTTCCCAAGGATCCAGGGGGGCACCAGTCGCAGAATTGGGAAAACATAATAATATATGTGCCCATTTTGCATCCAAATGCACTTATTAAGTCACCAAAGGAAAGATCAATGTTATTATTATCATTCTTTTTAGGACACAACCACGGCGCGACCCCACAAACAATCCCTGCAACAGCCCCAGCGAGGCCCGCTAATCCAAAGGCGACACCGGCAAAAAAGGAGGTAGACGAGGAAGCAGCGCCTGCCGCAGGGGCCAGGAGCGCGGATGCCATATTAGCCCCAGCGCCAGGATTGTCCGGATCAGGAGGCTGCCTAGGAGGCTGCCTATCAAACTCGGTCCGAGGGGTGTCGGGACACAACAAGGGGGACAACGAGGCGGCGGGAAGGATGCTAGGCAATATCTGCATCATAGGAGAGGAGGATATCTCAATCGGGGCGCTGTTAGCAATCCGGCTCATAAAGCTCAACACCGTGTCAGCCATGGGCTCCACGGCAGAAGGGGAGTACATGTTGCACGAGTATCGCGGGGTACCAGCAAGAAGCCTCCGTCTAGTCAATGAAGTCACGTCAAACCCACAATACGCGCATGCAGGCTTGGAGATGAGTCCGCTCTGTCGAAGCAGATCCGACGCGATGCTGCTTGCATCCCCAATACCCCAAACCGTGCCAGAGGGCGAGGCTGCATACCAGATCTTGTCGGTGGTGTAGTACATGCAGGGCAAACCCTCTGCCACCCAGTCCAGCATGAACCCCCTGGGGGTGCTGCGCGCGTCATTTTTTGACTTCCATATCAACACCAATGTGTATGCCTTGATTGAGATGGAAAAGGGGCTTAGAATGCCCGAATAATTCGTGAATGAAGTGCAGCCAGATTGATACCCCGTGCAAGCGAGCACAGAGAGCACGTCCATGTTAATTATTGTATTGAAATAATACACGTTGAGGGTGATGAAGGCAGCGCTGGATGGCTTGTAAAATGGCGTTATCATCCACACCATCTGCTCATCCGGAACATAATCGTATCGCCCGACGAACCCCTGCGTGCAGGCATCTACAGAAGAGTCAATGTGCATCATCTTGCACTGAAACGTCTGGGGGGGACAGGCGGTACAGGAGGTGGATCGATCGCCTTCTGTAAACTGGAAGCCACAGGAGCTACAGTTGGGGGAGCCCAAAGTGCTGGAATACGTGCCTATGGCGCAGGGAATGCACGAGGAAACCGACGTCATTCCTAGATTGGGCTGGTAATAGCCAGGGGTGCAAGCGGAGCACTGGGAGGCGAGATAAGATGAGTAATACCCCTTTGGGCAGGTTGTGCAGGTGGAGGCTCGAGAAATGGAGTAGGAGCCAGCGGCGCAAGATGCACAGGCGCTGGATAGGGATGAATTGGATGAAAAGGTTCCAGCGGCGCATAAAGAACATGTTGACGAGGCGTTCAAGGGCTGATAGTAGCCGCCGTTGCACCAAGAGCACCCTGTGCCGTTGGACATGGGCTGGAAGGTGCCCGATAGACACGATCGACACGTGGAGGAGCCAGATGTGCTGGAATAATACCCGGTCGAACAGGCTACACAAGATATCTGTCCAGAGTTAGGCTGAATGAATCCAGTCGGGCAAGAGACACAAAAGGACTTGCCAACCAAGGGCTGATAGGCACCGCCAGGGCAGGAAATACAAGCACTGGAAGCATTTTGAGGCTGGTATTTCCCGGAATCACACACAATACACGTGGTCGTCCCGTTAGACGGCTGGTACGCCCCGATCGCGCACGCGGTGCAGGCGGACGAGGCGTTGACCGAGTAGGTCCCTGCCAAACAGATAACACACAAGGTGGCCCCCGTGGTGGCCTGGTAATATCCCATGGTGCACGCGCTGCACTGGGACTGCCCGAAGACCGAGTACAGCCCAGGCGCACAAAAGAGGCACTGAGAGGCTCCTGGGCTGGATTGATACAGGCCAGCAGTGCAAGGGATGCACTGGGGCATGGAGGCGTTGGGGGCAATGGTGCCGGGAATGCAATTGGAGCAGTAGGAAGAGCCAGAGGTTGAATATTGTCCTATGGAACAGGCTGCACAGGTGGTAGAAGAAATATTATTTTGGTAATAGCCAGGCGGGCATTTAGTACAATTAATGGTGCTTAGGTTAAACGAGAAGGTGCCAGCAGCGCAAGGGGAACAAGAAGAGCTGCCGAGAGATGAAGCAAACGTGCCGATCCCACATTGGACACATGATGTTCCAATAGAAAAACCATTGTAGTATCCTGAAGAACACATGGTGCAGTTAGAAGAGCCAAAAACATAAGAAAAGGTCCCTGCTAAGCATGCAAGGCACGATTGGTTGCTTACAAAAAAGCCAGGGTTGCAAATACACACTGTGTTGGTCAATATCGTGCAGTTAGCCTTAATGGACTGATTGCTTACTGGGCAGGACGAACACACCTGGCAAACAGCGCTCCCCCCGTTAGATTGATAGCTGCCAGACGAGCAAGTCTTGCAGGAAGATTGACCATACGTGTTTTGATACGTCCCAGGAATACAGGGGATGCATTGGGTCTGCCCGATGGCATTCTGAAATGTGCCGTTTGGACAAGCACGACAAGGGGTTCCTGGTGATGACTGGTACATGCCCAAGCTACAAGGGACACATTGTTCAGGGATAACAGGATAATTGATAAAGGTGTTGTTGGTTTGGTTAATGAGGGGATACACAAAGAACGTGCCATTCGGGCACAACGCGCACACCCCGGGGGTCTGGAAGCCGCATCCGCTGGTGTAATACCCGTCGCTGCATGACAATCCGCATGACTGGCAGATCCCAGCCGAGGCGTTGCCACAGCCAGAAAGCCAGTATAAGGGGGATGAACAGGCGGATACGGGGCAGCTGAGGCACACTGGATCGCCAGGCGACAAGCCGCCGCAGCCCCGCCGGTATTGCGTGAACGGGCAAGGAGGGCAGGGAACACAAAAACCCACGGAGGTGTTCCTGCATCCCAGGCGGTACTGGCCATTCATGGGGCAGTTTAGGGGGCAAGGCATACAAGACGTGCCGTTTCCGTAGTATCCGTCGTTGCACACGCACCCCCCGGTGTTCTGGGTGGACGAGCAGTTCCGGGTGAGGATCGTCGCGTTTGGGTCACACACGGTGCAGTTGATGCATAAAACGGATCCTAGGTTCGAGCTGTACGCGCCAACGGGACAGCTTAAGCAGCTGGAGGCTGCCTTGAATGACTGGTAAAAACCCCTTTCACAGAGGCGACAGGTGCTGCCAGAGGAGGCCTGGGTGAGATTGGAGTACTGCCCGGAAACACAGTAGAGGCAGGAGAGCGAGGCGTTGGCGGGCTGATACGTGCCCACGGGACAATCTGCGCATATTGATTGGGCGGTGAGATTGTTGAAGGTGCCAGGAGCGCAGGCTGTGCAGATGGTGTTTAGGATGGATCCAGAGAACGTGCCCACCGGGCAGTTCACGCAGGTCGCGTTCTTCACGGTCTGACCCGGGCCGCAGGCGAGGCATGGGGGAATATCGCTGACCCAGGTGAACTCAAACCCCTTGTCAGGTTGATTTCCACTGAAGATGACACGCAAGGGGCCAAGGAGGGTGTTCCATCCATCCAATTGATCATACAAGGACGTGGAATTGCTGAATAAAACCCCAGTGTATATGTTGGTCAAAATGGTGCTGTTCTGATAAACGTACAGGTAGCCATTGGCGATTGAGACAAAACGAGCGTTTCCTTGTAAAGACGTGAGCGCGAAGGAGATGTTGGCGTTGACATTTATGACGAGATTAAACGAGGCCCCCGCCTTATAATTGGTGTACTTGATGACGCCAGAGGGGCAGGTGGTGTTAGGTTCAACTCGGGTTGTTTGGTTAAAGTAGCACCTGGCGTAGCTGGCAGAACAGACGGTGCAGGTAGAGCTGGATAAATTATAAGCATAATATCCACTCCCAGTGCACCAGCTGCAAAAGGTCCCTCCGAAGCCGGTCTGGAACGTGCCCGACGGACACAGGCTGCAGGCCGACTGCTGCCAGTACTGCTGGTACTGCCCGGGGCCGCAGCGTCGACAGGTTATCCCGTCGGCGCTGGATGAACCTGGGGGGCATGGGATACACAAGGTGCCACCCGAGGAATTTTGGTATGAACCGAGGACGCACTGGATGCACCCCGTGCTGCCTGGATAGGGCTGGTATTCCCCGATGGGGCAGGTCAAACAGCTGGTCGCTGCGTTCAATGAGCTGTTCTGGTACTGGCCCACTGAGCAGTTTTGGCATCGGAAGGACGAGCTGTTCAAAAATTGACCGGAGATGCAGGAGGAGCACGCGGTTGCGCCTGGTTGCTGTTGGTACAAGCCAATGGGACAGGCTGTGCAGTTTAGGGATGCGTTGGAGGCCTGGTAGGTGTTGGCAGGACAGGGAATACAGGCAGCTTGGCTGATTTCAGGCTGAAAATAACCGGGGGGACAGGGCACACAACGGGTCGCACCAGAGGCGTTTTGGCTGTAGCCAGGCAAACAGGGGACACACTTGAAGGATCCCGTTGAATTCACGTAGGAGCCAGCGGGACAAAACATACACGTGGATTGACTAGCGTTGGATTGGAAGGTTCCAGGGAGACAAAACGAACAAACAGAAGCGTTGGACGAGCTTTGGAAGGATCCAGACGGACACGCAAGACACTTGGACGAACCCGTCATATTGGCGAACGAGCCAGCGGGGCAAATGGAACAGGCAGATTGAGCTGAGAGGGGCTGGAAGAATCCAGGCGAACACAGGCTGCATCTAGAGGAATTGGAGACATCCTGGAACAAACCAGGCTGACAAGAGACACACTGAGATGACATGGGGGATGCAGTGAAGTAACCAATAGAGCAAGGGGAACAGCTGGTTGACCCAGGTAAAGCCTGAAAATAACCAACAGAGCAATTGGCACAGGAAAGGCTCCCGTTCCTCCAGGAGAATAAGCCAACCCCGCACGGCGGGCAGGAATCCATCAGTCCAGACGCATTTCCAAAGGTACCTGGGGGGCAGGATTGACAGGATCCACTGCTGGTGCCCCCGCATCCGCCGAGATACGTACCCCTGACACAGATGGACGGATTGCACCTAAAGGGACACGCTAACGCCTGGGTGCTCTGATTGCCTATGTTTCCATAAGTTCCATATGGACAGGAAATAGACTGCCCATTATCACAATATGTCCCAGGACTACACCCAATACACCCTTGGGCCTCTGAAGTGGCGCCAGTCTGCGCCGCGGCGGTTCGGCCCTGCGGGCAGCTCTTGCAGACGCTGGCCCCAGTCACGTCGGAATAGGTCAAGAGGGGGCAGGGGATTACTCGAATGTCCCAATCACGACGCGGATCATCAGGACAATAATTACCCAGGGGGCAGGCAGTGCAGGCGGATGCATAAAGGCCTGAAACATATCCAATACCGCAAAAACCTCTATTTCCATCCCCTAGACAGTACATTCCCTGTAAACAAGCAGAACAATAGGGAAGCGGCGGGACTGTGCCATAATATCCTGCATTGCAGATACAATAGGAAAATCCAGAGGGGGAATGGGTGTTGGCAGCACATGCCAAGCAGGCAGAAGAGGCACTGCTCATGGTATTGGGGTTGTATGTTCCTTCATTACAAGGGGAACGAGAAGCTCCACCAACGCAATAATAGCCGTTATCACAAGGATTACAATATCTATTGTCTGATCCGTAGTAACCAGGAGCACAAGCACAAGATTGGGCACCAGAAAGTGTGCTGCCTGCAGGGCATGATAAACAAGTCAGAGCATACTGCCCAGCACTATACTGTCCACTAGGGCATGCGGTGCAGACACCATTTTTGACTATACCATTTCCAAGACAGCCTGAAAAAAATTGGGATCCAGAGCACTTATCGCACTCCACGCAGAAACCAGCTGAAGATCCTCCACAGCTCTGGGTGTACTGTCCCAGCAAACAGTTGGATGTATATACAAAATTAAGACCACACGTTATACACAAGTCTACCGAGATTAAAGCGGCGTTTAATCCATATTTCCCAACTGGGCAACTAGAACAACCCCTGGAAATAGAACTTCCGCCAGCCGTAATGCCATAGGTCCCAGCAGGGCAAGGGGTGCAACTGGATAAATAAACTGCACCAACGACAGTCCCGTATGAGCCGACAGGGCATTTAACACATGCAGCTAAACAATCAATGGCTCCCGCTTGAGCACCATAATAACCAGCTTCACAACTGGCACATCCGTCTGCAAGCGAAACTCCTCCAGTCTTGACATGGCAGGTCCCAATGGGGCAATTGGCACACCCCAAGGCAGATGAGGATTGTCCAGCGGCAATCCCGTAGGTTCCGGTTGGACAATATGAACATAGCAGAACATTTACAAGCCCACTGCTGGGGCTATACATACCAATAGGACAGTTAATGCAAACGGTTTGGCCTGCAAGAGAATTGTACGTACCAGCAGGACAATTTCGACAGCCAGATGACTGAGAAGTCTGTCCAAAACCAATTCCATATGTGCCAGTAGGACAGGAATACACACAGTAATAATCAGTTCCAATGATTGACCAACGCCCAGGAGGACATCGGATACACTGTACAGTATCTGAAAAACTAGATGCACTACATGGCGAAGACGTATAATAACCTGCAGTACAAGTAGTACAAGGGACACAGGAACCAGCTGAAGTTCCACCACAGGTAGAATAGAAACCATCATTGCATCCAACACACAAGATACAAGAGGAGGAGCCTGCATAAGGCATGTACTTACCAGCAGGGCAATTGGCACAGGCGTCAGCCTGAGATGTTTTTCCAGCAGCAATTCCATAGGTACCATAAGGACATTTATTATTGCAATGTAACACAGCAAAAAAAACATAATAATCAAACCCCCCCCATGTCCCCAAAGGACAGTTAGCACACGCTGTCTCAAATGATGTTTTCCCTGGTCCAAGTCCATACATACCAAATGGACACATATTATCAAAACAGTTCTGACCAGGGGCTGATGTCCAATAATTAGTTAGACATGTTAAACACGTATGATCATCAACCACACCATTACCAGAACAATGTCTATCAAGCATAGATCCAGCCAAACAATCATCTATACAATTAACACAGTAACCAGGGTAATTCCCGCCACATCCACTTCTATATTGATCTCTTAAACATGGTGCACACTGGACAGTAACACAGACAAAAGGACCTGTGCAAGTAAGCCTATACACGGATGATGTAATTATAGATCCAATACGAACCATAGGACAATTTAAACGTATAACACTATCAAGTTCAGAACATTGATATATATTATTACCACCATAGTAATAAAAATCAGAACGAATAGAACGCGAATCTACATCAGTCAAAGGTAAGGAATTTACACAATACATAACGTTGTTACAATACGTCGCTGACATGGCACCTCTAATGAAAAATAAACCAAATACATAAATGAGAAGCATTTATTAAACAAAGGGAATACATAATAAATAGTTAAATCACACATGGATAAAAGACCATATCATCAGATAAAAATACACAAAATGAACATCCTAACGCTACTTGCCCTCTTTTCAAGCTTTTTCACAACTTTAATCCTCATCATGCTCACGGAGATGGCGGAAAGACCGCAGATCTCAAACGTGATGACCCCAAAAAAACCCACACCCCCCCAGAAAATGCAGGAGGAAAAGTGGAAGACGGATTTCCTGTTGATTGAAAAAACAAACTGATCAAAGAGGAAATCCCCAGCTAGTCATGGTGCCCAGATCGTCATCAGAAAGAAGCATATCGGGCTGAAACAGCGGCAAAGCCGGGGCCAGATGGAGGTTGAGCACGAGCGGCGGAATCTTCTCCGATGGATACTTGGATACACTGCTCTTCTTCACCATCGACTCGAACAGCGGGAATCCATCGAGATGCGGCTCGCATGCACAAAACTCGCACCCCTGGAGGCTTATCTCGCGATTACGATGGTCGCAGTGAATTTGCCCGGTTGCCCCTCCATCGGTCAAGTTCATCCCGATGACCTCGCATGTGGTGATGTCCGTGCACATGAAGAGCCGCCCGACGTGATTCGCGCGCTGCGATAAGAAGCAGTTAAATTTAATAAAAAAAATTAAACAACAACAAATAAACCTGCATATGAAACCGCATCGTCGATATGTTCGTTCCCACGTATCCAAACGTGCAGTTTTGAAGATTGTGCCCATCGGCAAACAACTCCGACGTATTG
>Ga0194062_1001257_pt1 | contig 10598 bp, 12 predicted proteins | sample SepL2225m_MetaG_FD_155481 | JGI IMG/M metagenome (GOLD analysis project Ga0194062, IMG submission 155481) | Anoxic zone freshwater microbial communities from boreal shield lake in IISD Experimental Lakes Area, Ontario, Canada - Sep2016-L224-25m | ecosystem: Environmental > Aquatic > Freshwater >... | reverse complement strand
GGCCACGCGGTAGTGCTCCTCGCCGACGACGGCCGGGTCGAGCGCGCGCGAGGTGGACTCGAGCGGGTCGACGGCCGGGTAGATGCCCATCTCGGAGATGCCACGCGACAGTACGGTGGTGGCGTCGAGGTGGGTAAACGCCGTGGCGGGCGCCGGGTCGGTGATGTCGTCGGCCGGGACGTAGATGGCCTGGACCGACGTGATCGAACCGGTCTTGGTGGACGTGATGCGCTCCTGCAGGTCACCCATCTCGGTAGCCAGCGTGGGCTGGTAGCCAGCCGCCGATGGCATACGGCCGAGAAGTGCGGAGACCTCAGAACCCGCCTGGGTGAAGCGGAAGATGTTGTCCACGAAGAGCAAGACGTCCTGGCCCTGGTCGCGGAAGTACTCGCAGGCGGTCAGGCCGGCGAGGCCGACGCGCAGACGCGCTCCGGGAGGCTCGTTCATCTGACCGTAGACGAGAACGGTCTTCTCGATGACGCCGGACTCCTTCATCTCGTTCCAGAGGTCGGTGCCCTCACGGGTGCGCTCGCCCACGCCGGTGAACACGGAGGTACCACCGTGCGCCATGGCGAGGTTGTTGATGAGCTCCATGATGATAACGGTCTTGCCCACGCCCGCGCCGCCAAACAGGCCGGTCTTGCCGCCCTTGATGTAGGGCTCGAGGAGGTCGACGACCTTGATGCCGGTCTCGAAGATCTCGGTCTTGGACTCGAGCTCCTCGTAGGCCGGTGCAGCGCGGTGGATCGGGTAGGTCTGCTTGACGTCGACGGTCTGGCCGTCGATGCACTTGCCGGTGACAGACCAGATGTGGCCGAGCGTCTCCGGCCCGACGGGCATCTGCATGGGAGCGCCGGTGTCGACGACCTCCATGCCGCGCGTCACGCCATCGGTGGAGTCCATCGCGACGGCGCGAACGACGCCGCCCTCGAGGTGCTGCTCGGCCTCGAGCAGGAGATGTATCTCGCCCATCTGTGTGGTGCCATCGATCGTCAGCGCGTTATAGATCGCGGGCATGCTGTCCGCCGGGAACTCGACGTCGATGACCGGACCCACGACGCGAATGATGCGTCCAACGTTCATAACGGAATCCTTCTCTGTAGCTGACATCTAACCTTGGTCCTCCTGCGCCGCAGCACCGCCGACGATCTCGGCGATCTCGGTGGAGATCGCGTCCTGACGCGCACGGTTGTAGCTGCGGGTCAGCGTGGTGATCATGTCGGAGGCGTTGTCGGTGGCGGACTTCATCGCCGTACGACGCGCGCCCTGCTCGGCCGCTGCGGACTCGAGCATCGAGCGGTAGATCAGCGCCTCGACGTAGGTCGGAAGCAGGTTGGAGAGAACCTCGGAGCTTGAGGGCTCGAAGAGGTACTCAAGATTGCGTCCGCTCGCCTCGACGTCCTTCTCGGCCTGCTCGAGCATCGTGCGCTCGATTGGCAGAAGCTGGTGCGTCTCGGGAACCTGGTCGGCGACGTTCTTGAAGCGGTTGAAGAGCACGTACACCGCATCGATGGAACCTGTCTCGTACTCGCGCATCACGTGCGCAGCAATCGAGCGAGCGTCAGCATACGTCGGCTTGTCGGAGCTGCCGACGAGCGAGACGGCCGGCTCGACACCGCGGTATCTGAAGTAGCCGAGCAGCTTCTTGCCGCTGGTGATGAGCTCGGTCTCGATGCCCTGCTCGGCGAAGTCGGCGAGCGTTCTCTCGGTCATGCGGATGATGTTGCTGTTGAAAGCCCCCGCAAAACCACGGTCGGAGACAATCGAGATCACGCACACGCGGCGGCGCTCGTCGCGCACCTCGAGCAGCGGATGCTTGACCTCGCCCACATAGCGCACCACGCTGCCGAGAACCTCGGCCATGGACAGGGCGTACGGCCGTGCGCTCTCGATGCGGTTCTGCGCCTTCTTCAGCTTGGCAGTCGCCACCATCTCCATGGTGCGCGTGATCTGCCGCGTCGATTGGACGCTGCCGATTCGGTTCTTGATATCGCGCAGAGTCGCCATTACGTCGCCCCTACTCGCCGGAGTCCGACGAAGCGGGAGCCGAAACGGCGTCGGTGCGATCGGCGAGGAAGATGCCCTTGTACTCGTTGAGCATGCCCTTGAGCTTCTCCTCGATCTCGTCGGAGATCTTGCCTTCGCTGAGTATCGACGCGACCACGTCGCCGTACGAGCCGTTGGCGTAGTCGATGAATCCATCACGGAACGGCTGGACGTCTTCGACGGCGATGTCGTCAAGGAAGCCCTTGGTGCCGGCGAAGATCGCGAGCACCTGATTTGCGACGGGCATCGGAACGAGACGGCCCTGCTTGAGCAGCTCGACCATGCGCGAACCACGGCTGAGCTGGTTTTGGGTGGCCTTGTCCAGGTCCGAGCCGAACTGTGCGAACGCTTCCAGCGAACGGAAGGACGCGAGGTCCAGACGGAGCGTACCCGCGACCTGCTTCATCGCCTTGATCTGCGCGTCACCGCCGACGCGCGACACTGAGATGCCGACGTTGATGGCGGGGCGAACGCCCTTGAAGAACAGGTCGCTCTGCAGGAATATCTGGCCGTCGGTGATGGAGATGACGTTGGTCGGGATGTAGGCCGACACGTCACCGGCCTGCGTCTCGATGACCGGCAGAGCGGTCATGGAGCCGGCGCCGAGCTCGTCGTTCATCTTGACGGCGCGCTCGAGCAGACGGGAGTGCAGGTAGAAGACGTCACCCGGGTAGGCTTCGCGTCCGGGGGGACGGCGCAGCGTCAGCGACATCTGGCGGTAGGCGACGGCCTGCTTGGAGAGGTCGTCGTAGACGCACAGGGTGGCGCGACCCGGGTTGTCCTTGTTGGCCGGCTTGCCGTCCGCACCCGTGTACATGAAGTACTCGGCGATGGCGGCACCCGACATCGGGGCGAGGTACTGCAGCGGCGCGGAGTCCGACGCGGTGGCCGACACGATGATCGTGTAGTCCATGGCGCCGTGCGCAGCCAGGGTCTCGACGACGCCTGCGACCGTGGAGGCCTTCTGGCCGATAGCCACGTAGACGCAGATAACGCCCTTGCCCTTCTGGTTGATGATCGTGTCGATTGCGATGGCGGTCTTGCCGGTCTGACGGTCGCCGATGATGAGCTCGCGCTGACCGCGGCCGATCGGAACCATCGCGTCGACGGCCATGATGCCGGTCTGCATCGGCTCGTGGACGTGCTGGCGCTCGACGACGCCGATGGCCTTGTGCTCGACGTTGCGGTACCCGTCGGCCTTGATCGGGCCCTTGCCGTCGAGCGGGTTGCCAAGCGGTCCGACGATGCGACCGAGCATCCCTGAGCCTGCCGGGACCTGCACGATCTTGCCTGTCGTCTTGACCGAGTCGTTCTCCTTGACCTTGATGAAGTCGCCGAGAAGAACGGCGCCGACCTCGCGCTCGTCGAGGTTGAGTGCCATGCCCATGATGGTCGAGCCATCGGAGGTCTCGAACTCGAGCAGCTCGCCGGCCATAGCGCCGCGAAGTCCCTCGACGCGAGCGATACCGTCGCCGACCTGCGCGACCGTACCCACCTCACGAGATTCGACGCTCGTGCTGATTGCGTCCAGCTGCGAGCGCAGGACCGCATCGATGTTACTGGCGGTAATCTCCGCCATCTATGCTTCACCTCCAGAGTGTGCGGTCGAGAGCACCCCACGGGCATTCTCGAGCTGTGACGCGATACTCGCGTCGATGCGCTGCCCGTGTGTGCTGAAGACGATTCCGCCGATGATGGCCGGATCGACCTTCTCGCGAAGGACGACGCCCTTGCCCAGATCGGCAGCCAGTTTCTTGGTGATGGACTCGCGAAGAGCGCTCGTGAGCTCTACCGCGGTCGTGACGTTGACGGCGACGACGCCGCGCCTGTCCTCGGCCACGCGGCCGTACTCTTCGACCACGCCTCCGAGCAGTTCGAAGTTGCCGCGCTCGGCGAGCACGATAAGCGTGCTCACGACGGCCGGATTGAGTCCCGCGAAGACGTCGCCAGCAGCCTTGCCGCGCGAGGCGGCGGTGGTCGAAGTATCGTCACGCAGCGCGTCTCGCAGCGGGGCGGAGCTGCGAACGACTCGTTGAACCGCCTCGAGCTGCGAGTAGGCAGCGTCGACAGCGTCGTCGGCAGCGGCCGCCTCGAACAGCGCGGCCGCATAGGTTTCCACTATCTGCTTGGCCAGCGCCCTACTAGTTCGCATTGAGGCTCCCCGCCTCGCTGACGTACTTCTCGATGACCTTGATGTGGTCTTCCTTGGAAAGCTCCGCACCGATGAGCTTGCCGGCGACGGCAACGGACAGATCCGCAACCGACTGCTGGAGCTCGGCGATGGCCGCGCGCTTCTCGCCCTCGATCGCCTCGCGGGCTTTGGCGAGCAGCTCGTCGTACTCGGCGGCTGCCTTGGTGTAGGCCTCGGAACGGGTGGCCTCGGCGGACTGCTTGGCCTGCTGCAGGATGGTGCCGGCCTCTTTGCGGGCCTCCGCCATCGTGTGCTTGTACTCCTCGAGCAGGCGCTCTGCCTCGACCTTGGCGTTCTCGGCGCGCTCGAGCGACTCGCGGATGTTGTCCGCGCGCTGGTCAAGCATCTGCGAGATCGCCGGCCACGCAAACTTGGCCAGGACGAAGAAAACGATCGCGAACGAGATCAGCGCAGGTATGAGTTCCGCTAGGTTCGGGATAATCGCTTTCATGGCACTACCTCCAGTGCACGAAGGGAGCGTGCCGGACTAGAGCTTGCCCTGAACCATGATGCCGAGGACGAAGCCCAGAAGCGCGAGCGCCTCGACGAAAGCGGCAGACAGGATGAAGACGGTGAAGATGCGGCCGGCCATCTCAGGCTGGCGAGCGGTGGACTCGGCAGCCTTGCCGCCGACGATACCGATGGTCAGAGCCGGCGCAGTGACGGCGAGACCGTAGAGCAGACCGAAACCGATGAAGTTCACGATTCCTCCTTGTTGTTCGGGCCCGGGTCTCGTCTGACCCGGACTCCAGCTAGCCATCTATCCCGACGCCGGCATCTGACCGGCGATCGTGCCGAAATCCTAGTGCTCGTGCGCAGCAGCACCGATGTAGACCGCGCTCAGGATGGTGAACACGTAGGCCTGAACGAAAGCCACGAGCACCTCAAGCGCGTAGAGAGCGGTCATGAGCAGCAGCCACCCGATAGCCGGAAGCGCGCCCACCACCGCCGGGCCGATCGCATGGCCCTCTTCGATCGCGAGAATCAGCGGCTCGGTGAAGAGCGCTGTGAGGATGGCGAAGATGCCGAGAATGATGTGGCCGGCGTACATGTTGGCGAAGAGGCGAACCGCCAGCGTGAAGATGCGCAGGAACGCCGAGAAGACCTCGATGAACCACACGATCAAGTTGATCGGGAACGGCACGCCCTTGGGCGAGAAGCTCTTGATGTAGCCCCACAGGCCCTGGTTCTTGAAGCCCACCGCGTTGAAGAAGATGAACACGGTAGTCGACAGTGCCACGGTCACACCCATGGTGCCGGTCCCGGGCTTACAGCCGGGAATCAGTCCCAGCAGGTTGTTCATGAGGATGAAGAAGAAGATCGTGGCCAGGAACGGGAAGTACTTGGTGCCGTCGTGGCCGATCATCGCGACCGCGATGTCATCGCGCACGAACTGAGCGAGCGATTCGACCGCGTTGGACAGCTTGTTCTTGGGCACGAGTTCGAGCTTGCGGACCGCGATGAACACCACGACACACAGCAGCACGATGGAGATGAACAGGAAGAAGATGTAGTTGGTCAGCACGAAGTCGACAGGGCCGTACTCGTGCCCGTTGACGTTCTGCGTTCCGAGGAACCCGAGGAGCTCGTTGACCTTCTCGGGAAGCAACTCAAGCGGCCCTACGGCCGCGCCGGCAGCTTCTCCTACTTTGCCTGCAGCTTCTGTCGCTACTGCCTCCACGCGCTATCTCCTCGTCTCGTCGTTCGATGCAGCGTCTGCGGACTGGTCGTCCGACTTGAGCAGTCTCATGGCCATCACCACGGTCAGAGCACCGAGCGCGACCACGAATCCCGCAACAACCGAGGGTCCGAACCACACGAACCCATGAGGCGTGATGAGCCGATAGCCCCACATCACGCCAAGGCTGACAATCATGCCGCCGAAGACCACACCCATGACCACCGGAGTGGCGAGGTCGGCGTTCTTCGACGTGAGGAGACGGGAGGTCCAGAAGAGAGGAGCGAGGAGTCCGACACCAAGAAGGAGTCCGAGCAGGACAGCAATACCCGGTGTCGAAAGTAGTCCTTGCAGCGCCGTCAAGATTCCGGTGACCTGTTCCTTACCCGTGCCCCTTGCGCCTCGCAAGCGGGGCGCTTTAGTGTTGCCGGCTCACAGAGCAGGCACATAGTAACCGAACCCCTCGGCGCTCACAACCTCGACTGAGGTTGATTTCGGGCGAACGGCTCATTCGCGCGTGCCGGCCGACACAGACTCCTCGTCTTCGGGATGATGGACCGCCTCAAAGAGCCCGAGCCAGTAGGCCATGATCCCGGTGACCGCAAACAGCGAGATGAACGCGATCCACTTAACGGGACCCGCCGACCAGCGCACGGTGTAACCGCCGACCGCCAGCGCGATGCACCACGCGTAGATGATCAGCACGGTCTGCGTCTGGTTGAATCCGCGCCCGAGCAGCCGGTGGTGAATGTGGCCACGATCGGCCTCCTGGATCGGCCGTCCCTGGATCGTGCGCCGGATGATGGCCGACGCGGTATCGAAAATCGGCACCCCCACGATGAAGAGCGGAACGGCCAACGCGATGGCTGCGGTCGACTTCATCACGCCCATAAGCGAGATGACCGACAGTGTGAATCCCAGGAACAGCGCTCCCGAGTCGCCCATGATGATCGTCGCCGGGTGAAAGTTGTAGCGAAGAAACGCCACGCACGCGCCAATGAGCGCGGCCGCCACGACGGCAGCGTCGAGCCGGTTGCCCTGGGCGGCCAGCACGAGCAGCGTGATGCCGGCGATAGCCGAGACACCTGCCGCAAGCCCGTCCAGACCATCGATGAGATTGATGACGTTGGTGAACCCCACGATGTAGACAAGCGTGATCGGTATCCCCAGCAGGCCGAGCTGCACGAGGCCGCCGCCAAACGGGTTGCCGATGTAGGCGATGCGCAGACCCGATGCGACCACGACCCCGGCGGCAAGAACTTCACCCACGAGCTTCCAGCCCGGGGAAAGCGGCCGGAAGTCGTCGAGAAGGCCCGTAAGGAAGATGAGCACGAGTCCTATGACGACGCCGAGCACCCGGGCGCGAGCGCTGCCGGCGCCGATGAGGGCGCCGCCCCAACCGAAGAAGCGCTCACCCGCCGCCTGGGTCAGGATGGCCGCCATGACGCCGGCAAAGATCGCGACACCACCGATACGCACGACAGGTCTCGTGTGGACATCACGGTGCCCCGGGGTGTGGACGTGGCCGCGAGCGAGCGCGAAGCGGCGCACGAGCGGCGTCGCCACAAGCGTGACCACCGCCGCCACGCAGGCCAGAGCTAGGTAGTGCAGCGCGCTCACAGAGACGCGTCCCCAGCGCCGGAACCCTCGGGCACGAACCTGCGCGGTACGACGCCTGCCTCGGCGAGGAGTTCTTCGGAGAGCGGATCGGGGTAGGACTCGGCGAACACGATGTCGACGACGCCGGCGTTGAGCAGGATCTTGGCGCACAGGACGCACGGCTGATGCGTGCAGTACGCGGTGGCGCCGTCCATCGCGATGCCGTGCTTGGCGGCCTGGATGACCGCATTCTGCTCAGCGTGGATGCCACGGCATAGTTCATGGTGACTGCCGGAGGGGATGTTTCGCTGCTCGCGCAGGCAGCCGACCTCTTCGCAGTGCGCAAGCCCCTTGGGCACTCCGTTATAGCCGGTGGCCAGGATGCGCTTGTCCTTGACGAGCACGGCACCGGTGGCACGGCGCAGGCACGTAGAACGGCCCGCGACCTGCTCGGCGATTGACATGAAGTACTCGTCCCAGGACGGACGCGGCATGGCGTGTCTCCCCGCTTGCTGGCTGCTACTGAGTGCCGAAGATGCGGTCGCCGGCGTCGCCGAGACCCGGAACGATGTAGCCGTGATCGTTGAGGTGGGAATCGATCGAGCACGTGTAGATGGTGACGTCCTCGCACTGGCGAACGACCTCTTCGATGCCCTCGGGTGCTGCGATGAGCACCAGCAGGTCGATGTGCTTGGCGCCCTTCTGGCGCAGCAGCTCGATAGCCGCCGAGGCCGAGCCGCCCGTGGCGAGCATGGGATCGACGATGAGCACGTCGCGCTCGGCGATGTCGTCAGGGAGCTTGCAGTAGTACTCGACGGGCTTGAGCGTCTCAGGGTCGCGATACAGGCCGATATGGCCCACGCGTGCAGCCGGGATGAGCTCGAGGATGCCGTCCACCATGCCCAGCCCCGCGCGCAGGATCGGGATGACCGCAACCTTCTTGCCGGCCAAGACGTAGGAGACCGTCTCGGTGATGGGCGTGGTTACGGTGGTCTCGGCGAGGTGGAAACCGCGCGTGGCCTCGTAGGCCTCGAGCATGGCGAGCTCCTTGACGAGCTCGCGGAACTGCTTGGATCCCGTCGTCGTCGCGCGCAGGATGGTGAGCTTGTGCTGCACCAGCGGGTGCTCGATGACCTTGACGTTGGGATAGGGGCTGGCCGGGGACATGCGCTCTCCTCTCGCCCGCGCTGCCGGTATGCAGCGCGTGCCGTGTGTTCGGGCCTGGTCGCCTAGAGCTCGGGGTAGAGCGGATGCTTGTCGAGCAGCGCCTGGACCTCTTCGCGGATGTCGGCGAGGCGTGCCTCGTCGTCGCGGTTGAAGACGGTGTTGGCGATCAGGCACCCGACTGTGTGCGCCTCGCCCTCAGTGAAGCCGCGCGTCGTCATGGCCGGCGAGCCGACGCGGATACCGCTCGTGACGAACGGGCTCTCCGGATCGTTGGGGATGGCGTTCTTGTTGGTGGTGATGCCGACGTCTTCGAGCAGGCGCTCGGCTTCCTTGCCAGTGACACCCGCCGGACGCAGGTCGACGAGCATGAGGTGGTTGTCGGTACCGCCTGAGATCAACCGAAGCCCGCACTCGACCATCGCCGCACCCATGGCCTTGGCGTTGACGACGACCTGGTCGATGTAGGTCTTGAACTCCGGCTTCATCGCCTCGCCAAAGGCGACGGCCTTGGCGGCGATCACGTGCTCGAGCGGCCCGCCCTGCAGGCCCGGGAACACGGCCTTGTCCAGCGCGGTCGCCCACTCTTCCTTGCAGAGCACAAACCCCGAGCGCGGGCCGCGCAGTGTCTTGTGCGACGTCGACGTCACGAAGTCGGCGTAGGGCACGGGCGAGGGATGCGCGCCCGTGGCCACGAGCCCGGCGATGTGCGCCATGTCGACCATGAGCACGGCGCCAACGGACTTGGCCACCGCCGAGAACCGCTCGAAGTCGATGATGCGCGGGTAGGCACTCGCGCCCGCGATGATCATCTTAGGCTTGTACTCGTGTGCAAGCCGCTCCATCTCGTCGTAGTCGATGGTTTCGGTCTCCATGTCCAGACCGTACGGGACCACGTTGAACCACTTGCCCGAGAAGTTGACCGGCGAGCCGTGGGTCAGGTGACCACCCATGGCCAGGTTCATGCCCAGCACTGTGTCGCCGGGCTGACAGACCGCGTAGTAGACGGCCATGTTGGCCTGAGCGCCGGCGTGCGGCTGGACGTTGGCATGGTCGGCGCCGAAGAGCTCCTTGGCGCGGTCGCGTGCGATGTTTTCCACCACGTCGACCTTCTCGCACCCGCCGTAATAGCGCTTGCCGGGCAGGCCCTCGGCGTACTTGTTGGTGAGCACCGTGCCTGCGGCCTCAAGAACCGCGGGCGACACGAAGTTCTCCGAAGCGATGAGCTCGATGGTGCCGCGCTGGCGTTCGAGCTCCGCATCGATTGCCGCTGCGACCTCAGGATCTTGTGCCGGTATGTACTGGAGTGCCATGCGCCGTGGTCCTTCCCCTCGAAGCGCCGTGCGCACCCGCGCGCGGCGAACTGCTCTTCAGTCAAAGCGCCCCCGAGAGGGCGCGTGATACCTCGTCTGTCAGCCGCGCTCTTCGGACTCAACTGCGGTGATCTTGCCCACACGCCCCGCGTGGCGTCCGCCTGCAAAGGGCGTCGCAAGAAACGTGTCGACGATGTCTTCGTTGACCTGCTCGGGCACGAAGCGCGCCGAGACCGTCACGATGTTGGCGTTGTTGTGCTCGCGGGCCAGGTGCGCGAACTCGACGTCGGTGACGTTAGCGGCTCGTGCCCCGCGCACCTTGTTCGCCGCGATGGCCATGCCGATGCCGGTACCGCACACGAGCACACCCATCTCCACCGAGCCCGACGCAACCATCCTCGATGCCGCGATAGCGTAGTCCGGGTAGTCCACCGACTCGTCGCCGTTGGCCGTACCCACGTCCGTGACCTCGTGACCCTGCTCGGCGAGATGAGCCTTGATGCGCTCTTTCTGGTCATAGCCGGCGTGATCGCTGCCGATGACGACGCGCATGTGCGACCTTTCGAACGGAGTGGGTGTCGGGGACGTGATTGTACCGCAACAGAAT
>Ga0194062_1001256_pt1 | contig 10599 bp, 9 predicted proteins | sample SepL2225m_MetaG_FD_155481 | JGI IMG/M metagenome (GOLD analysis project Ga0194062, IMG submission 155481) | Anoxic zone freshwater microbial communities from boreal shield lake in IISD Experimental Lakes Area, Ontario, Canada - Sep2016-L224-25m | ecosystem: Environmental > Aquatic > Freshwater >... | reverse complement strand
GAAAGCACACTTACCGAGTTTGAGCGCTATAAACAGGATTTAGGTTATGGCTTATTACTCAAACGCTACACAGAGAAAGTCGTTGATGCAACCGATCAACAAATAGAATTGGCAGCCAAATCATCGTTACCCAGAGTGGTGCCTTTATTCTGGACGTTTAGACTCATGGTAGCTTGTGGCTTTATCATGTTAGCCATCTTTATTTTTGCGGTTATCGCTAGTTCGATTAGAAAATGCCGGCAAAACTGGCTCTTACGTGCCAGTCTTTATATGATTCCTATCCCGTGGCTTGCTTGCGAAATGGGCTGGTTCGTAGCTGAGTTTGGCAGACAACCGTGGACTATTGCTGAGATTTTGCCTACCTTTCTGAGCGTATCCTCTTTAACTGAACTTGACTTATATCTCAGTTTGGCCGGTTATATCGGTTTATATACGCTGTTTTTAATCATCGAAATGTTCTTGATGATTAAGTTTATTAAGTTAGGCCCTAGCAGTCTGCATAAAGGTCGTTACCATTTTGAAATCGCTACAGGAGCATCCTTATGATTTTCGATTATGAAACCATGCGCTTAATCTGGTGGGCCTTACTGGGTGCGCTGTTAATTGGCTTTGCCATTACCGGCGGCTTTGATTTGGGTGTTGCTATCTTATTACCTTTTTTAGGCAAAAATGACACCGAACGTCGCGTTATCATTAACACAGTTGGTGCAACCTGGGAGGGTAATCAGGTTTGGTTTGTTACCGCTGGTGGTGCGTTGTTTGCGGCTTGGCCGATGGCTTATTCAGTAGCCTTTTCAGGTTTTTACTTTGCCTTGCTACTGACTTTGTTCGCCTTATTTTTACGGCCTGTTGGTTTCGATTATCGCAGTAAATTGCCAAGTCCGATCTGGCGCCGTAATTGGGATATCGCTTTGTTTGTAGGTGGACTAGTACCGGCATTAATTTTTGGCGTTGCGTTTGGCAATTTATTAAAAGGTGTGCCTTTTCACTTCGATAATGAGATGCGTATTTTTTATACCGGTTCCTTCTGGGCCTTATTAAATCCTTTTTCCTTAGCTGCTGGACTGGTTAGCTTGTGTATGTTGATTATGCACGGTGCAGTCTATTTACAAATCAAAACAGTTGGGGATATCAATCAACGCTGTAAAACAGTCGTTACACTCTTTACCATAACAACACTGGTTATTTTTGCTCTCGCTGGATTTTGGGTATCAGCTATCGATGGCTATCAGATCAGTAGTGCAATATTACCCAATAGCCTCTCAAACCCTTTGGCAAAAACGGTTACTAACGCAGCAGGCCTATGGTTAGCCAATTATGGACGCTGCCCTGTTTTGTGGGTTATTCCAGCATTGGCATTTGTGACCGGTATTACGACTGTATTATTATCCAAGCTGGATCGCCCGGGTCTTGCGTTCATAAGCAGTTCATTGACCTTAGCAGCCATCATTTTAACCGCTGGCGTCTCTATGTTTCCTTTTTTAATTCCTTCCAGTTCAGAAATGAATAGTTCTTTAACCGTGTGGGATGCGAGCTCAAGTCTTGCTACTTTAAAAATTATGTTTTGGGTGACGTTGATATTTTTACCTATCGTATTGAGTTATACCACTTGGGCATTTCGAGTGATGCGAGGCAAAATAACGCTGGAATACATCCACCAAAACGATCATACGACTTATTAGGAGCTAGCTATGTGGTATTTTACTTGGATACTGGGTTTATTATTGGCCTGTTCATTAGGTATTATCAATGTGCTTCGACTCGAAGCCCAAGAAGCATGGGATAGAGAGCACATTGCCTTAGATCCACTCACTCATTTAATGACCAAAGACACGATGATAGGTCGATTAAAAGAAAAAGTTGAAAACTCTAAACGTAATGGCTTTCCTTTTTCTGTTCTGCTGATTAGTTTGAGTGACTTTACCCATAAAAATAAAGTGGGAACTTATGAAATGGATGCCATTTTAAGAGGTGTTGCTGATTGCTTTAAAGAGGATATTAGAGCGGGGGTCGATATTGCGGCCAGACTGCATGATAAAGAGTTTCTGATTGCTATGCCGGGTTCATCACTCAATAAAGCAGAGGAAGTCGCTAGCCGGATTAAAAGTGCAATCTCAGAACGTGTTAAAGCGCCTCAAGGCATTGTCGTTGAAGTGTCTACCGGTGTAGCAGAGTTTTCAATGGCCTCTATTGCTTTGGCTACTACCGAACTGGAAGTTGATAACTTGATCCGCTTAGCCTTTGAAAAAGTGACAGCCTACTCGCCTACTGTTTAATCTATCGTAACAACTCAGGCTTGATTACCAGGCCTGAGTTGTTACCTTAAATAGACCCTTATTTACCCTGTAAGCAGGAGCAGTTCACTCAAACTTTCCAGCAGGACTTAACTCTTTAAAGTACTCAGCCATAAAATCAACAAATGTAGTTAATTTGGCCGGTAAAAAACGTCGCTGTAAATAAGTGGCGTAAATCATAAGAGGTGGAATTCGAAAGTCCTGCAAAATTTCTACTAGTTTTCCTTGCTCTACGTAATTAACAGCTGATATTTCGGGTACTTGAGTTATACCCATACCCAGTGCAGTCGCCTGGCATAAAGTCCGGCCATTGTTTGAACAAAAATACCAATTCGGTTTAAACTTTATTTCTTCTTCACCCTGCTTAAATAACCAGTAATCATGATGTGGCGTGTCAATATAGAGCAAGCAGCGATGTGATGATAATTGCTCGATATACTCTGGCTTACCCATTTTTTCAAGATACTCTGGAGAAGCATAAGTACATAATCGGGTCTCTGCCAACTTTCTGGCAACCACACCCAAATCCAGACTGACTGTTACCAACATAGATAAATCAAAACTGCCTTTACTCAAATCCACCCGATTATTATGCAATGTCATCAATACCTTAACATCAGGATATTTACGCTGATAAGATTCGATTGCAGCCACCATATATAAACCGCCAAAATCAATGGGAGCACTAATTTTAAGAGTTCCTTTGATATGTTTACCGAGTTGTGATGTATATTCATCCAGTTCAGAAAAATCTTCTATGAGCTGTTTGCTACGGTAGAAATAAACCTCCCCCGCTTCCGTTAGACTAATTTGTCGCGTCGTTCTATTTAATAAAGCAACACCTAAAGACTCCTCTAACTGAGCCATATATTTACTGATCATCATTGCAGAAAGATTCATTTCGCGTGCTACTGCTGCAAAAGTCCCCAATTCCACAATACGACAGAATACTTGAATGTTATTTAATTTATCCATATCTGTTAATTATAAACCTAAAGTTTATATTTCATAAAGGTATAGCGCTATTTGCCAAACATGTTTATTAATATATACTTCTATTCGGAGATAGTTATATGCCGTTTTAATGAGTCAATCAATTGATAATTCCTTAAAGCGGCTTTTTATTACCTAATAAAAATTAAGAGATATTTATGAGCAAGATTCTTACTGAAGTTTTATCTGCAAACAGGGATTACGTAAACAATTTTGGTGACAAAGGAGAGTTGGCACTTCCACCCGCTAGACATTTCGCCATATTAACGTGTATGGATGCACGTTTAGATCCTGCAAAATATGCTGGCTTGTCAGAAGGTGATGCCCATGTTATTCGTAATGCCGGTGGTCGCGCAAGTGATGATGCCATTCGCTCATTAGTTATCTCGTACAAATTACTGGGAACCCGTGAATGGTTTGTTATTCATCATACCAACTGCGGTATGGAACTTTTTAACGATGAAATTATGCGTGATCTCTTAGCAAGCAGCTTAAAGACAGCATCTATAGACGAAAATGGTTGGCATGACTGTTGTGAAGGGCATGGCTCTTCTGAAGCGCGTTACATCGACTGGCTAACGATTAAAGATCAAGAGAGCAGTGTTCTGGAAGATGTCACCCGAATTAAAAACCATCCTTTAGTGCCTTCTGATATTCCTGTTTATGGTTATATTTATGATTGCACTTCTGGCAGACTGATTGAAGTTCCTGCAGCAACAGAAGCAGGTAAAGCAAGCTAAGTATTTTTCACAGCACTCATTCAAGGTCTGGGTGTTGACACAGTTCGATCTATCTTGATCCAATACAGGATGTATAAACAACATCCTGTATTTTAGATGCTAAATCTATCACTTTACACACGTTCAAAAAATTCGATTATCGCTATTTAGGGAGTAGGTATGCGACAAGAAGGAACTAAAGAATCCAATCACCCTCTCAGCACTCTAGCCAAACGGATAGAGCCTATCGACCAAGCATTTTTTAGTGTAGATGAAGCGACCTTTGCTAAATTTCAGGCATTGCGTAATCATTTTTTGCCTCCAACTAACGAATTGCATAGTTTACTCAAAACAAAAGCACCTTGGGAGGCAATGGCGACACCCAACCTTATACCACCCGCTCCGATTATATCTGATAAGTGGCTTGCACATTTTGACTGTGGCGTAACCGCTTTGAACGATTGGCTAAAACATCATGCGCTCGGAAATCATGTCACAGGTACTTCACACAGTTTCGTGTTATATGCCGGTACGGATGTTATCGGTTATTACACACTCTCTTCGGGCGAAATAAGTCACGAGGTGACCCCGAGAATCATGCAGAATAACTCACCCAAATCTTTACCCGTTTTTATTCTTAGTCGAATAGCGGTTGATAAGTATTTTCACAATCAGGGATTTGGCCAGGCTCTTTTGTGTGACGCCATGATTCGAGTGGTTAATGCGGCAGTTAATACCGGCGTATTTGCTCTATTGGTTCATACTACATCCGAGCAAATCAGGCAGTTTTATCTGTCTCGGGGCTTTATTGAATGGCCTTTGCAAGCAATGACTCTGGTGATGACATTAGAAACGGTTCGATCTATATTAGAAGAAACCAGTTAACGAAAAACAATCACATTGATTTAATAAAATAGCAAGCGCTGACTTGCATGTTTCTGAGATGGTCATGGAATTTTTACCCGCATGACCATCTATTTGCCGATAACATCGGCCCTAACAATATTGCACAGAAAGCTTCAGTGAAGCACTTCGAATCGTGTGATCTTATTCCACAGAAAAGTCACGCATCATACCCATATCTTCATGTTCAAGGTTATGACAGTGAAACATAAACAACCCCTTGAAGTCTTGAAAAGGCTTAATGATTTTCACACGTTCACCCGGCATAACCAAGACAGTGTCTTTAAAGCCACCTTCGATAAAACCGTCTTTTACAGTCGCATAATCTTCACTTTCCGCTGCGCCAATTGATCGACTCAGGATCTGGAATGACTGACCATGCAGATGAATCGGATGAGCCATTGACATCATAGTGCCCATACCCGCCATGCCTCCGCCACCCATCATCCCCATACCCCCCATTTTATGGCCTTCTGCTTGCGGCTTATCATTACCATGCTGCATGCTCTGCCCTTTTTCTTTCGATTTATCATCTCCATGACCGCCACTACCGCCATGCGCATGGAAAATCTCCATCAACTGTATCGTATTGAATGGAATACGCTCGCTGGGCAATACATCGTTATAGGCATAAGGCCGTCCATTTAATAACATGGACATAGGGCCTTCAGAAATGGCAATGGGCACCGGATTGTTAGGGTTTGCTGTATCGCCGATCTGATAATGATGATAAGTAGACAAGGAATTGGGTAATGCCGGACTATCACTCACATGCCGTGTCACTTTAACAGTCAAGAGTGGATAATCACTACCAACCGGCAAAGCCATTTGATGCATACGAGCGGCCATTTTTGGCAACACCCCCGAAAAGGAACTACTACGCAATACCAGTTGAGACCCAACATTTCGTCCGCTAAAATCCGCCCATACATCCAGGCGCTCACCAGGAGCCAACATCACATAAGGTTTATGAATCGGAGATTCCAGCAAGCCACCCTCTGTACCGATCACAGTAATCGGTGAGTTATCATCCCAAGCCAGCTTATAAATACGGGCGGTTGAACCGTTAAGTATTCTGAAACGATAAGCCCGACTGGCTACGTCGAGATTAAAATCAGGACGACCGTTGATGAGTATTCTATCCCCGTAAAAGCCCATCATACTGTCACGCATGTGACTCGCATAAACCAACTGATTGTTATCATCAAACCGACGATCCTGAATCACGAGGGGAATTTCATACTCGCCATTCGGCAAACCTAATTTCTGTTCTTCTTGATCATTGACCAGTATTGCACCTGCTAGCCCATGATAAACCTGACTGGCAGTCATATTGTGAGGGTGTGGGTGATAAATGCTCATACTGGCCCGATTAAGCATCTCAAACTCGTAAACAAAGACCTGGCCTTTATCGATCGCATAAAGTGGATGACCATCCATTAATGCAGGTACATGCAAACCGTGCCAATGGGTGATGGTAGGCTCATTGAGCTCACTGCGCAGATTGATACGGATTTTTTGGCCTTTTTCAAAACGTAGTATGGGCCCTAAATAGGAACCCGGTATCTCCGTTAACGTATTGGCAGGGCCTTTAATCAGTTTTGCAACGTATTGCAGAACCTGAGTCGGTTGACCTGGCAATATAGAAATAGACGATGGCTTGGTCAGTAAATCGATTTCTACATCGGGATGAAAGTTGGGGGACGCTTTATTGGGCGCCCTTTTAGGCATCTCACTCATGCCTTCCATAGCCTGTAACCAGCTGGGTAATCCTGCCCCAACTAAGAGACCGGCGCCAGTTTTCGCAAAAAAGCGGCGACGTGATAGATTAATTGATTTGTTCATTTCCTCTCCTCGACCTATATAGGTTCATTATTATAATAGTCGTCATTAATTGTTATTTATGCATCTGATGATTTGAATGTTCTGAAATAGCGTGCCGTGCATGGTCACTTAATTGAGCATCAAACCATTGATGAATCGCCTTAATCAGGTCAGGTATATCGGTTGAGTAATTGATTTCTGCGCCGTTGGGTAGTTCTTTATACACAATATCAATTTGGTTGGGCTTTGCCTTACGTAATTCCTCTAAGCCCGGCATGGTGTCACCGTGAATTTTTGCAGGATTAGAGAAATCACCTTGCTGAAATTCATGGGATATTTTGGTTAAATGCTCACGTATTAATTTAATTTGCTCTACGTTGGCTGGATCATTAACAAGGACTTGTTGTACGCCTCCGTTGGTTGTTTTAGAAAAAACATGAGTAGTTTGTTCTAAATTAAAAGGCATTACCTTTGAGCCGCGTTGGACGACCTCATCAAGTCGTTGTTCGTTGGCTTTCTCCACTGCATGAATGGGCAGCGATACCAGGAAAATGATTAAAGCAGATACTAAAGTTAATTTTTTCATTAATGGTTCCTGATCTATTCCATCACTTGGTTAGGCGTATATAATTTGTTTAGTCATTACGTTTAGAGACAAAACGGGGCGAACATAGACTATTCTGAATCGATTCATGAGTATACAATAAGTAGCGCAAATTTAGGCTAAACCTTTCTTAAGTCTATATTTCCTCATGGATAATAAAACCATTCTAATTCAGAAAATTGGCGATATCATGGTGGATACTTTTCATTATCTGGCATTATTTGTTATTGGAGCCGCTATCGTTTAGTCGGCAATTCAGATAGTCCGCACAAACAATGCAGGTTGATTTTTAAGCTGTTTTATACTTTGCAAACAGTCAGTTCAAAGTCCATATAGTTTACGTATTCGCCAAAAAGTTGCTCGGCTAACCCCGAGTATTTCAGCTGCTTGAGTTACCATACCATTACTCTGTTCCAGCGCCTGACGTATAGTAGCCTTTTTTTGCTCCTCAGACATAGGCAAACTTTGTTTGATCCGTTTATCAATGACATCTATAGGATCTCGAAATTCCGGCGGTAATTCAGACAAACGTAAAGTCGTGCCACGACCAACTGCAAAGGCATATTCCACAACATTATGCAGCTCCCTGATATTGCCAGGCCATGCATAGTCCAGCAAAACCCGCATAGCACCAGGCTCGATTTTTTCAATTTTTCTAAAATTGCCGGCATTATGCTGGTGAATAAAGTGCCAAATCAATAGACTGATGTCTTCTCTGCGTTCTCGTAAAGGCGGGATAAAAATAGGAACGACTCTTAAACGGTACATCAAATCTTCACGAAAACGTCCGATTTTTACTTGTTCCCTTAGTGACCGATGCGTCGCCGCCACAAGGCGGACATCAACCTCAACCGAACGATCCCCACCCACCGGAATATAATTTCTTTCCTGTATCACTCTAAGCAGTTTGGCCTGTAGCTCAAGCGGCAATTCTGCCACTTCATCCAAAAACAATGTTCCGCCATGCGCACGTTGAAATAATCCGCTATGATCCTTGATTGCTCCGGTAAAAGCGCCGCGCACATGGCCGAACAATTCACTTTCCAGTAAATTGTTTGATAAGGCCGCGCAATTTATCGCCAAAAAAGGCGCACTATGACGAGCGCTAAGATCGTGGATGGCCTTTGCAACCAGTTCCTTACCGGCGCCACTCTCCCCCCTTACCAACACAGTTGCTTCGGTTTCTGCGGCATTAGAAATTATCTGAAAAACGTCTCGCATAGCCGGTGAACGGCTTAATATACCTTGAAAATTCTGGTTCTCGTGATCCGGCTTGGTAATCTCGGCTGCGGATTTCGGTAAAAAGTCCGAGACCGAGTGTTTTGATCCAAAAGCAAGCAAGCCGACACCGCCCGCAAAAACGCCTTCCTTGTTATATAAGACCTGAACAACTTTTTTTACCTCGATTTTGTTTCCGTCAGTTGTGGATATTTTTACCAGCTGTTCCTGATTTTTGCCTGCCTCAGTTACTGTGAATTCATGCAAACATGATTTTCCAACAACGTCCTTTTGGCGTAATCCTGATAATTCCTCCATGCCGAGACTCCAATAAAGAACCTGTTGATATTTATCTACAATATAAATAGGAGCTGGACCACAAAGCTCAAGCATTTTGACTAGAAGTGTTGAACTGTCGAATTGCGATAGCCATGCAACGTTATTTTCTGGAAATAAGGCGGTTTGTTTCATAAATATCCCTGTGAATCAACTGACTGTTTCAGCAAGCTGTAATTTTAGTTTACCCATCATTTCATGGTTTTTTGGCCCCTGTTTTTTTATCCTGGGGACACTCGTTTTGATCATTGGTCTTGCCATAATAGATAAAGCACCGCGAAAACCAGAAAGAGCCTGAACTTCTACTTCACTGACTGAAAAAGGTGGTCCGTCTACTTTAGCTGGGTTTCACAAGCTTCCCAGGAAATCCAGCTGTTATCGATGGGTTTCACAAGCTTCCCAGGAAATCTAGCTGTTATCGATGGGTTTCACAAGCTTCTCAGGAAATCTAGCTGTTATCGGTGGGATTTCACAAGCTTTTCGGTAACATCCAATTGTTATCGCCGAACGCATTAAAACTATCCAATAATAACCGCGTATACTGCGGTAACCTCTAAGATAACCTTACTCTAAGCATAAATAAAAAAAGGATTACTTGCATTATTTATTTAAAGGTCTACAGTTGAACCTCCAATCCACCAATATTTGAGTAATTTCTGAAAAAATATAAGGTACTTCTAGACTTTGTAAAACTCACTCCACCCACTAAGATCAATTTTTGTCGAAACGTGGTCCTTCATTTAACGGATAACCCTTACTATCTTACGCCTGATATTACCTTGGCTGATGCGATCGCAGCCATAGATGATTATGAGCAAAGCTGTTTTGCCAGCGCTGATGGCAGTCATCTTGCTAAAGTTATCATGCATAACAAAGGCAAAGTGTTAGACACTCTGTTTGTTAATTTAGCCGCTTATGTACAAAGAATTGCTGACGGCGATGAGGCCACGATACTCAGCAGTGGTTTTTCTGTAACCAATCAACCGGCGTATCAACAAAAAGCAGTCCTGGCAGTTACTGATGGCCCTAATGCCGGCAGTATCACCTTAACGGCTAAAGCGGTTGAATTCGCTGTGGCTTATATCTGGCAATATGTTAAAGGCGGAATACCCGAAAACGAAGCTGATTGGCTAGTCGCTGGTTACAGTACCAGCGCCCATTTTGATATGACTGGACTAGACGATTTTACTAAATATTATTTTCGTTATGCCGCCATTACAACTCAAGGTACGACAGATTTTTGTGAACCTGTAGCTAAAGTGATCAGTTAAGAATAAAAAGTTATGGGCCAGAGTAAACTTACATTTAGGTTTACTCTAGCCTACTGACTCTAAAATAAAATTATAGAAATGATTTCATGCTTACCAATGAATCCGAACCGGGTACAAGTGTGCCGCCCTGTTCCATCTGATAAACAACATCAACCAAGCCCAAACCAGCTTCACGATGCGTTACCATTATGACTGTTTTATTATAAGCAAAAACGCTTAAAGCGTTAAAAACATCACGTTCGGTATCACTGTCTAAGCCTTCAGTCGGCTCATCCAAAATCAAAATAGGTGCATTTTTAAGATATAACCTCGCCAAGGCAATGCGTCTTGCTTCGCCACCCGATACTTTTACGCCACTTTCTCCAACCCAGGTTTCTAAACCTTCAGGTAAGTAACTCAAAAACTTTTCCAGTCCTGCCGCTTTAATGGCAGTCGTT
>Ga0194062_1001254_pt1 | contig 10607 bp, 8 predicted proteins | sample SepL2225m_MetaG_FD_155481 | JGI IMG/M metagenome (GOLD analysis project Ga0194062, IMG submission 155481) | Anoxic zone freshwater microbial communities from boreal shield lake in IISD Experimental Lakes Area, Ontario, Canada - Sep2016-L224-25m | ecosystem: Environmental > Aquatic > Freshwater >... | reverse complement strand
AGAACCGCTCCGGTGGTGAGAACTTCCAGAGAATGCGCGAGGAACAGAGCAACCACATCATCGAGGTTGAGGGTCGCAAGCTCCGTTCAATGATGGACTGGATTGACACTGAGTTCGACGACTGATTGCAACGGGCGCGTAAGCCTGCTGCCGGCTCCGCTAACCTCGCTAGTCCGATGAGCGGAACCGCCCCCAACCCATTCATCAAGAAGATACTCGCGACAGCGGGTCCAACGCCGCTGCCGCCTCGCGTCAGCTCGGTGATGGCCGAGCCTGTCATGTACCACAGAGACCCCGCCTTCGTTGAGGTTTACGAGCGGGTCCTTCGGCAACTGCCTGAGGTGTTCCAGACCGAGAACGACGTGCTCCTGTTTGCTTCGACCGGCTCTGGAGCAATGGAGTCAGCGGTGATGAATCTTGTCCAGCCCGGACAGCGAGTCTTGGCCTGCGCAGCCGGCAAGTTCGGGGAGCGCTGGCTTCAGTTGCTCGATGCTCAGTGCGCAGAGGTGGTTCGCCATGAGCCTGGCTGGGGCAAGCGGATCGATCCTGAGGATGTTGATCGACTTCTGACTGAGAACCCCGGTTGTGAGGTTGTCTTCGCGACACTCTCGGAGACCTCGACTGGAATTGTTCACGATGTTCGCGCGATTGCGGAGGTTGCAGAGAAGCACGGAGCTCTTACGGTGGTCGATGCAGTCTCCGGGCTCGGCGCGGCCGAGATGCGACAGGACGACTGGGGCATTGATGTTGTCGCTACCGGTTCCCAAAAGGCGCTGATGACTCCACCTGGTATTGGCCTTGCGTCGGTCTCTGAGCGTGCTCTGGCAAGGGCTGAATCGCAGCCGGGCGGTCGCTACTACTTTGACTGGGGTCGCACTGCTAAGGCTCAGCGCAAGAGCCCGCCCGCCAGCCCCTTCACGGCGCCCGTAACTCTGATCTCGGCGCTTGATGTTGCGCTTGAAATGATTCACACCGAAGGTATTGACAATGTCTTTGCGCGACATGCGCTTCTCGCGAAGGCAACTCGAGCCGGTGCCTCGGCGCTTGGTCTCAGCCTCTACGGCGACCCGGATGAGCGCTCAAATGTCGTAACGGCGATTGAGCTTCCAGGCGATGTTGACGGCGGCGCCGTCGTTCGCAACCTTCGTGACCGCTTTGGGATCACAGCAAACGGCGGGCAGGATGAACTCAAGGGGAAAATTCTGCGCATCGCTCACTGTGGATATTTCGGAGCCTTTGACATCGTCACATCGCTCTCCGGTCTTGAGATGACCCTCGCGGAGCTCGGGCATACGGTGCAACTTGGAGCCGGCGTTGGTGCCGCTCAACAGGTTTTCGTTGATGCCGGTTCGGCACTAGGCAGCAGCTAGGCGTGGGCGATCGCGCACGGATACTTGTTGCTGAGGAGATCGCCGACTCGGGTGTTGATCTACTCAGAGAGTCCTTCGATGTTGATGTCAAGGTTGGACTGGACCCCGCACAGCTGATCGAGGTGATTGGTGACTACGAAGCGGTCCTGATCAGATCGGCGACTACGCTTGATGCCGCAACGATTGATGCTGCCACTCGCATGAAGGTGATCGGCCGTGCAGGTATTGGCGTCGACAACGTCGATGTAGAAGCCGCAACCCGCCGAGGCATCGTTGTCGCCAACGCGCCGCAGTCGAACATCGTTGCTGCCGCAGAACACACGGTCGCTCTGATGCTTTCGTTGGCCCGCAATATTCCTCAGGCTCATGCAGCACTTACCGACGGCCGCTGGGAGCGTTCACGCTTCGGCGGTGTCGAGGTGTACGAGAAGACGCTCGGCATTCTTGGCTGCGGCCGGATCGGGCAACTCGTTGCTCAGCGAGCAGCTGGCTTTCAGATGCGGATCATTGGCTACGACCCGTTTGTGTCTGCCGAACGCTTCAAAGAGCTTGGGATTGAGCGTGTAGAAACCCCAGATGAGATCTACGCTCAGGCTGACTTCATAACGATCCACCTGCCTCGCAACGAGGAGACCCGCGGATTCCTTAACGCTGCGGCCTTTTCGGCAATGAAGCCAGAGGTCCGAATTATCAACTGTGCGCGCGGTGAGCTAATCGACGATGCGGCACTTAAGGACGCGCTTGACAGCGGCCAGATCGCAGGTGCAGCGCTGGATGTCTTCGCGCAGGAACCGGTTACTGACTACCCACTGTTCAGTGGCTATGAGAATGTTGTTGTGACTCCGCACCTCGGCGCCTCAACGGTTGAAGCTCAGGATCGCGCTGGCATTCAAACAGCTGAACAGGTGTTAGCTGCCCTGACAGGCGGAACGGTTACTACAGCCGTGAATGCGCCGGCGATTAGCGCCGAGGACCGTGATTTCCTCGGACCGTTCGCTCCACTCTGTCGCGACCTTGCGCGGATCGCCGTTGAGCTAGCCGGTGGCGTTGATCGGATTGAGATCGAGTTGCTCGGCGGTATAGCCGAGCGTGACACACGGCCACTTGTCACTGCTGCGCTAATGGGAGTTCTTGCAGGACGGACTGAGGAGCCAGCCAATGAGATCAACGCGGGATCGCTTGCTGTAGAGCGCGGGATTGAGATTGAGGAGCGGATCAGCACTCACGTATCTGATTACACCGATCTTGTGCGGATCAGTGTCCGAGCTGGCAGTGACACCGTTCGCGTTGCAGGTACAAATCTCGGTCAGCGAAACCGGCCACATCTGCTTGAGGCTTGGGGTCAGCGCTTCAACCTTCAACTTGAGGATCACCTGACGCTCGTTCGCTACAAGGACCTCCCGGGGATGCTTGGCAGGATCGGTGTTGAGTTTGGTAATCACGGAGTCAACATCGTTTCCGCCGCCGTTGGACGTCAGCCAAGTGACGGCGAATCCGGCGATCTCGCTGCGATGGCGATTACAACTGACGCTCCCGTACCGACCGCCGCGCTCGACGCGCTATTGGCAGAGCCTGGTTTTGACGCGGCTCGAACACTGTCGCTTTAGTCGTTCGTAGAACGGCCTCGTCGCACAACCGCCACCTCAACGGTTAGGCTCCCGATCAGGGAGGAGCCATGCCTCGGGATCTGGGGCATGTGACCAAAGCTAAACCAGGGGGTGGGGCATGGAGGCAGCATCGGTACCGGCAGCTAAGGGAGGCGATCAGCCGGAGCTTAAGCACAACGCGATTTCGTTTATTTCGAACCTCGTAATCGGGATCGCATCGACAGCGCCCGGCTTCAGCCTCGCGACGACAGTCGGCTTCATTGTGATTATCGGTGGGGTCGGTGTTGAGGCTCCAGCAGTAATGCTTGTTTCTTTCGTGCCGATGTTCTGTATTGCGATTGCCTACCAGTGGATGAATAAGGCTGATCCTGACTGTGGAACTACCTTCTCTTGGGTAACCAAGGCAATGGGACCACAGCTCGGTTGGATCGCTGGCTGGGGGCTTCTGGTTGCCGATCTTGTGGTTATGGCGACTCAGTCAAGCATTGCTGGCAGCTACTCGCTACAGCTTTTCGACGCGACTCCAACGACGCTCTGGGTGACAGTGATTGGCGTAGCGTGGATCGTGATCATGTCGGTGATCTGTTACATCGGCATTGAATTGTCGGCTCGCACCCAGCAAGGGCTGCTGCTGGCCGAAATCCTTACCCTCGCCGCCTTCGCGATCGTTGCTCTGATCAAGGTCTATAGCGGCGACGCTGGACCCGGCTCAATTCATGTTTCGCTCGACTGGTTCAATCCGTTTGCGATTTCCAGCCCGGCGGCCTTGCTTGACGGAATCCTGCTTGGCGTATTCCTCTACTGGGGTTGGGATTCGGCGGTATCGGTCAATGAAGAGACCGTCGACGGCTCGCAGGCACCTGGGCGTGCAGCAGTCCTTTCAACCGTTCTGCTCCTGCTGATCTACCTGACAGTTACGGCAGCCGCAGAGGCGTTCGCCGGTGAGAAGGCGCTTGCCGCAAACGCTGATGACATTTTCGCCGGTGGACTCGGCAAGGCCGTACTTGGCGGCACGTTGGACAAATTGCTGATCATCGCGGTGCTCACCTCATCCGCAGCGGCAACGCAGACAACAATTCTGCCAGCAGCCCGTACCGCCTTCTCAATGGCGCGCAAGAAGGCGATTCCCGAGTACTTCAATGAGGTCCATCACCAGCACAAAACTCCTGGTCACGCGACACTCATCTTTGGTATTGCCTCGATCGCGCTGTTCGTTGGTGTCAACCTCTGGTCACAGAATGTTCTCGGCGACTCGCTGACAGCGTGCGGCTTCCTCGTCTGCTTCTACTACGCATTTACAGGCTTCGCTTGCACGATCTACTACCGCAAGGTTCTATTCAAGTCTGGGAGAAACTTCCTCTACCTCTGTCTGCTGCCGCTGATCGGCGCGATAACTCTGAGCGGGGTCTTCGTCAAGGCTTGTATCTACTACTCTGATCCGGCGAACGTTAACTCTGAAGTCTTCGGACTTGGCGCGCCGCTGGTAATCGGAATTGGGGCTCTGTTGCTCGGTGTCGTCGGCATGATCTATGCCAACCTCGCGCACCGCGAGTTCTTCAAGTCGAATCCGCCAGAGGTCGCCTCGTCAGAGTTGATCGCAGCTGAAAACATCGGCTAGCTTTAGTTAGAGAGTCCGTCGTGCAGGCAACCGCCTGCACGACCTGCCGATGCTACGATTAGGTTCTGTTGAACTCAGTAACGCTGATCCGTCTCCTTCTGATTCTCCCCCGTTCGGGGGATTAATTGCGTGGCGGCCGCTTAGCCGCAAACCAGCATTTCGAGGCCAAACGGAACAGAAGGAAGGGAACTTATGCAGGACAGCAACCGCGTACTGATCTTTGACACGACCCTCCGGGATGGAGAGCAATCGCCTGGCATCTCGCTGAACACAGTCGAGAAGCTTGAAATAGCGCAGCAACTCGCTCGGCTTGGTGTCGACGTGATTGAGGCCGGTTTCCCGATCACCAGTCATGGGGATGCGGAGGCTGTAAAGGCAATTTCGGAGCAGGTTGAGGGGCCGATTATCGCTGCTCTTGCAAGAACGCATAGCGCCGACATCGAGACCGCATGGGAGGCAGTTCGCGGCTCTGAGCGCCCGCGCATTCACACTTTTATTTCGACATCCGATATCCATATTGAGCATCAATTGCAGATGACTCGTGAGGATGTGCTCGGTCAGGCCAGAGCTGCAGTTGCACACGCGCGCAGCCTCTGTGATGACGTTGAGTTCTCGCCGATGGACGCCACCCGTGCCGACCTCGATTTCACGGCCGAAGTTTGTGCCGCTGCGATTGAAGAGGGAGCTACGACGATCAATGTCCCCGACACTGTCGGCTATACGACTCCGGATGAGTTCGCTGCTTACCTCGCCCGCCTCTATCAACTGACTCCAGGTCTTGATGGGGTCACTCTCTCGGTGCACTGTCACAACGATCTAGGACTTGCTGTCGCCAACTCGTTGGCGGGAATCAGCGCGGGAGCGCGGCAAATTGAATGTGCGATCAACGGAATTGGCGAGCGGGCCGGCAATGCGGCCCTCGAAGAGGTTGTGATGCTGCTCAAGACGCGTGCAGATGCCTGTGGAGGGCTCTACACAACCTGCAATAGCGAGGAGATCGCAAAGACCAGTCGCCTTGTATCTCGACTCACCGGGTATGCGGTACAGCCCAATAAGGCCGTCGTGGGACGCAATGCGTTCGCTCACGAATCAGGCATCCATCAAGATGGTGTTCTCAAGGAGCGCACCACATACGAGATCATGGACGCTCGAAGCATCGGGCTTGACACCAACTCGCTGGTCCTCGGCAAGCACTCGGGGCGCCACGCACTGGCAGACGCCCTCGCTCAACTCGGCTACGAGGTTGAAGGTAGTGCGCTCAACCAGGCATTCAAGCGGTTCAAGGAGTTGGCAGACCGCAAGAAGGTCGTGACTGCGATGGATCTTGAAGCGCTCGTTACAGATGAGATTCGTCACGACGAATCGGGCTACTCAGTTGAGTCGTTCTCCGCGACGACGAGTTCCGAGTCGAAGCCGGAGGCAACGGTCTCGATCAAGCTCCCAGACGGAAGCGTCGCTAAGGGAACTAGCGCCGGCGACGGAACTGTTGATGCGGTTTTCCAAGCGATTGCCAATGCTGCTGGGATTGAGCCAAAGTTGCGCGAGTTTCGCGTCGATGCAGTGACGGCCGGTGAGGATGCCCTCGGTGAGACATCCGTGGTTCTTGACCTCGCCGGCTTTAGCGGCGCTGGCCAAGCGGTCTCCACCGATGTCGTCGAAGCGGCGGCAAAGGCATATGTGCGAGCTTTGTCTAACGCCGTGCGCAGATCTAACGCCCCTAACACCACCGACGCTGGAGTAACGCCATGAGTAAAACAACGCTTTTCGACAAGATCTGGTCAGACCACGAGGTTGCGCCTGGACTGCTCTGGATTGACTTGCACCTCGTACATGAGGTAACGAGCCCGCAGGCATTCGAGGGGCTTCGACTCGCCGGACGCCAAGTCAGACGACCAGATCGAACTCTGGCAACAGCCGACCACAATGTTCCTACCGACGGCACAGCAACTGCCGCGATGATCCGCGATGCGCTTTCACGCACACAGGTAGAGGCACTTGAGTCGAACTGCGCCGAGTTTGGTGTGCCGCTGTTTTCCCTCGGATCGGAAAGTCAGGGAATTGTTCATGTGATCGGTCCGGAGCTTGGTGTCACGCAGCCAGGCATGACAATCGTCTGTGGCGATAGCCATACGGCTACTCACGGAGCCTTCGGGGCGCTTGCCTTCGGGATTGGCACCAGCGAGGTTGAGCATGTACTGGCATCACAGACGCTTGTTCAGCCAAAGCCGAAGAGCATGAGGATCGAATACATCGGTGACGCGGGATTCGGTGTGACCGCAAAGGATCTGATACTCGGCACGATCGGCCAGATGGGCGTTGCTGGAGCTGCCGGCCACGTCGTTGAATATGCGGGCTCGGCAATCGAAGCTCTCTCAATGGAGGGGCGAATGACGGTCTGCAACATGACAATCGAAGGTGGTGGCCGGGCCGGAATGATTGCTCCAGACGCCACAACAGTCCGTTGGTTTGAGGAGCAGCAGCGAGCTGGTGGACCACTTGATTTAGAGGAAGCCGCGCAACGCTGGTCGTTGCTCAAGACTGATGCTGGCGCGGAGTTTGATCGTGAGATGCGTGTTGAGGCGAGCCAGATCTCGCCGCAGGTCACTTGGGGGACAACACCTGGGATGGTCGCTCCAGTTACCTCGGTCGTGCCAGACCCTCGCGATGACGGAGAGGAACGTGCGCTCGAATACATGGATTTGAAGGCCGGTACTCCAATTGAGGAGATCGCCCTTGATCGTGTGTTCATCGGTTCCTGCACAAACAGTCGGATCGGCGACCTGCGCGCTGCCGCTGAAGTCGTAAAGGGACGGAAGGTTGCTTCGTCCGTAAGCGCAATGGTCGTTCCAGGCTCAGCGAAGATCAAGCACCAGGCTGAGGCAGAAGGGCTTGACGAGATCTTCAGAGCTGCTGGATTCGACTGGCGTGGAGCTGGTTGCTCAATGTGTCTCGGGATGAACCCCGACACCCTTTCACCAGGCGAGCGATGTGCTTCAACCTCTAATCGCAATTTCGAGGGAAGGCAGGGGCGTGGCGGGAGGACCCATCTCGTTTCGCCACAGATGGCCGCTGCAGCCGCGGTCGAAGGTCGCTTTGTTGATATTCGAACGTGGGGGAGCTAATGGAAGCTGTAACTGTTGTCAGCGGCGCCGTCTCAGTGCTTGACCGTTCTGATGTCGACACCGATCAGATCATTCCCAAGCAGTTCCTCAAGCGGATCGAGCGATCTGGCTTTGGCGAGTTTCTCTTCCACGACTGGGCTAAGGAGGATGGATGGGACCTTCCCGCCAATCCAATCCTCGTCGCTGGCCGCAACTTTGGCTGTGGATCGTCGCGTGAGCACGCTCCGTGGGCGCTCGAGGATTACGGGTTCCGCGCGATTGTGGCTTCAAGCTTTGCCGACATCTTCTACTCAAATTGCACGAAGGTTGGCTTGCTTCCGGTCGTTCTGCCGGAGGAGGCGGTTCGCGAGCTGATGCTTGCCGATACAGCAGAGATCGATTTGAATCTGAAGCAGGTTCGGTTTGGGGATCGTGTAGTTGACTTCGAGATCGACGATGACACGCGCATGCGTCTGCTCAATGGGGTGGATGACATCGGAATGACGCTCTCCGATGAACAGCTGATCTCAACCTACGAACGTGAGCGCGAAATCAGCCATCGCGCGACGACGGACCTTTCAGCCTGATGGCGACCCCACGAATCACAGTTCTCGCTGGCGATGGCATTGGACCGGAGATCGTTGCTTCTGCGCTTGAGGTTCTAAACCAAATCGGTGACTTCGACTTTGATCACCACGAGTTCGGCGGTTGCTCGATCGATAGCACAGGCGTTGCACTAACTGATGAGACGCTCGCTGCGTGTCGGGATTCAGATGCTGTCCTACTTGGTGCAGTCGGTGGTCCGAAGTGGGACACAACGGATCCGGACGCTCCTCGGCCGGAACAGGGCCTACTCGGCCTACGCTCAGGTCTAGGCCTGTTCGCGAACCTCAGGCCGGTTAAGCCATTGGCTGCGCTTGCCGACGCAAGCCCACTTCGACCCGAAGTGATTGGTGGCTGCGACCTGCTTGTTGTGCGTGAGCTGACCGGCGGAATCTATTTCGGCAAGCGTGGACGAGAGGGTGACTCGGCCTTCGATACATGCGAGTACACGGTTGAGGAAATCGAACGAATTGCCAGGGTCGCCTTCAGATCAGCCCGCAGTGGAGTAACGAGCGTCGACAAGGCGAATGTTCTAGAGACGTCACGACTCTGGCGCGAGACTGTCGTCGCACTGCATGAGCGCGAGTTCCCCGAAGTGAAACTCGACCATCTGCTCGTTGATAACGCAGCGATGCAACTCGTTTCCGAGCCGTCAGCCTTCGATGTGATCCTGACGGAGAACCTGTTTGGCGACATCCTTAGCGATGAAGCAGCAATGATTACGGGATCGATTGGTCTACTGCCGAGCGCATCGCTGGGACTTGATGGCCCTGGCGTGTTCGAACCGGTCCATGGTTCGGCTCCTGATATTGCCGGAACGGGCAAGGCAAATCCTTACGCAACGCTGCTTTCTGTTGCGATGATGCTCAGGCACGGTCTTGAGATGCCGGAACATGCCATCGCTGTAGAATCGGCTGTTGACTCAGCGATTGCCGATGGTGTTCGAACTGCCGATCTAGGTGGAGCAGCTACCACCGACGATGCCACCCAAGCAGTCCTTCAACGTCTCAACAGCTAGGAGCAGATCATGGAAGAAGCCGACTTCATCTGGATGAATGGCGAGATCGTTCCTTGGGCGGAAGCGAAGTTGCACGTCCTCACGCACGGGCTTCACTATGGAACAGGCGTATTTGAGGGTATTCGCGCCTACGATGGTGAACTTGGGACGGCAGTGTTTCGTCATCGCGAGCATTTGGATCGACTCCATCAATCAGCCGGGCTCTACTGCATGGAGATTCCCTATTCAGTTGAGGAACTCCGCACCGCGACGCATGAACTGATCGCCAAGAATGGTCTCCGGCACTGCTACATACGGCCGCTCGCCACGCGCGGCTATGGGGTCATGGGACTCAACCCACTTGATGCGCCGGTTGATGTGATCATTGCGGTCTGGCCATGGGGTGCATACCTTGGTGAAGCCGGCAAGCAGGATGGCATCCGAGCGCAGGTCTCGTCGTGGCGGCGCTTCGGTGGAGACACGCTGATTCCGCACGCTAAGGCTTCTGGGCAATACCTAAACAGCATTCTTGCCAAGATTGAGACGGTCCGGGCAGGCTATGACGAGGCGATTATGCTCGCTCAGGACGGGTCAGTGAGCGAGGGATCCGGCGAAAATATCTTCGTTGTCATGGGTGGCCGGATCATTGAGCCTCCGCAGACGGCGAGCGTGCTTGATGGAATTAGTCGTCGTACAATCCACCAACTGGCAGCCGATTCGGGGCGCACTGTCGAGAGCCGTTCGATTGCCCGATCTGAGCTCTACATCGCCGACGAAGTCTTCATGACCGGTACTGCCGCCGAGGTAGTACCTGTTCGCGAGATCGATGATCGGGTTATTGGCAGCGGCCAGCCCGGGCCGGTTACGCGTGAGCTGCAGGAGCTTTACGAAGATGCGGTTCATGGGCGGATTGAAGCTCGCAGAGATTGGCTCGATCCCGTTGAGGTACCCGCGGCTGATTTGGCCGCGGAGTCGTGAATCAGGTAGACCTCTACGACACAACCCTGCGCGATGGGATGCAGGGGGAGGGCCTCTCGCTCTCAGCAGAGGAGAAGCTCCGTGTCGCACAGAGGCTTGACGGTCTCGGTGTCGCGTTTATCGAGGCTGGCTTTCCCTCGTCTAACCCAAAGGAGCGAGAGCTGTTCGATCTCCTTGAACAGAACCCGCTTAAGTCGGCTGCTCTCTGCGCATTCGGCACGACTACTCGCCGGGGGGTGGCAGCAGACGAAGATCCTGGACTTATCACGCTTGCTGAGTCCTTCGCCCCGGCATGCACTGTCGTAGGCAAAACTTGGACCTTGCATCTTGAGA
>Ga0194062_1001253_pt1 | contig 10612 bp, 7 predicted proteins | sample SepL2225m_MetaG_FD_155481 | JGI IMG/M metagenome (GOLD analysis project Ga0194062, IMG submission 155481) | Anoxic zone freshwater microbial communities from boreal shield lake in IISD Experimental Lakes Area, Ontario, Canada - Sep2016-L224-25m | ecosystem: Environmental > Aquatic > Freshwater >... | reverse complement strand
GTCCACGGAACTGTTTATCAAAAACACAGGTCTCTGCTAATTCGAAAGAAGATGTATAGGGGCTGACTCCTGCCCAGTGCTGGAAGGTTAAGGGGAGCGCTTTACGGTGCGAACTGAAGCCCCAGTGAACGGCGGCGGTAACTATAACCGTCCTAAGGTAGCGAAATTCCTTGTCAGGTAAGTTCTGACCCGCACGAATGGAGTAATCATGTGGGCACTGTCTCAGCGAAGGACTCGGTGAAAGTGCATTGGCGGTAAAGATGCCGTCTGTCCGTACCAGGACGAAAAGACCCCATGGAGCTTTACTACAGCTTTACATTGATCTGGGCTACAACATGTGTAGAATAGGTGGGAGCCTTCGAAGCAGATACGCAAGTATTTGTGGAGGCACCAAGTGAAATACCACCCTTGTTGTGACTTTGATCTAACTATTACCATTATCTGGTAATAGGACCGTGTATGGTGGGTAGTTTAACTGGGGCGGTTGCCTCCTAAAGAGTAGCGGAGGCGTTCAAAGGTTGGCTAGTTTCGTATGGAAATCGAAGCGATAGTGTATGCGCACAAGCCAGCTTGACTGTGAGGGGTACATCCCAAACAGATACGAAAGTAGGAGCAAGTGACCCGCTGTACGTACATTTATGTACATGAACGTGGGATCGACAGCGCACACGGATAAAAGTTACCCTGGGGATAACAGGCTTATTGCGCCCAATAGTTCACATAGACGGCGCAGTTTGGCACCTCGATGTCGGCTCATCATATCCTGGAGGGGGAGCACCTTCCAAGGGTTCGGCTGTTCGCCGATTAAAATGGTACGCGAGCTGGGTTCAGAACGTCGTGAGACAGTTCGGTTTATATCCGGTACGGACGTTAGGAAATTTGAGAAGATCTACCCTTAGTACGAGAGGACCGGGGCGGACGAACCTCTGGTGTATCGATTGTGGCTACCTGCTGCATTGTCGAGTAGCTACGTTCGGAATAGATAAGCGCTGAAAGCATATTAAGCACGAAACTAACTTCAAGATAAGATTTCCCTATGAGGACACTGAAAGAATATCAGTTTGATAGGCGCAAGGTAGAAGCATGGCAACATGTGCAGCTAAAGCGTACTAATAGTCCCATCGCCTTTTTATGTCCTTATCATCAATGTTAATGCTTGCATTAACAGAGGTGATAGGGTAGACTTAACTAGTAATTGGTGTTAATCATCAGTAAAAGTGTCAATCTTTAAAAATTTACATCCAAACATCGTGTCTATGAGGACATCGAAGTAAGGTTTTAGGCCCAACCACTGATGACTATATGTATCGGCGAAAGTGTCTCAAGCCTTACTTCGGTGCCCATGGCGCTGGGGAAATACCTGTTCTCATTCCGAACACAGAAGTCAAGCCCAGCAGCGGCGATTATACTGCCACAAGCGGGAAACTAGCACGGTGCCGAATTATAAGAAGACCATCCGAATAGGATGGTCTTTTTTTTTGATTACTGATACTTTATAATGACCATAAGTGTTATAATGTAAGTTAGAATACCTAAGGTAGTGGCCGAAAGTGAATAGAAAGGGTGGGCAAATAGTGTGAGTAGCGTAGGTTTAATTCTTGTTACTTCAGCTGTAGTGATGGCAATTGTTTTGGTCATTATAGGCTATGTATTAGGTAGCCGTTTTAGCTATACGAATAAATTATCCAGCAAGAACAGCAAACACTACGAGGAAGTCGCTGAAAAAGGACGTCAGCAGTTAGAGGCTACTATAGCTGAACATGTTACTTTCTTGCAAAATGACCTAAGGATGACGGTTTCTGGCATGAATGGTTATATGAAAGAAGAGCTTGGCCGAACACTACAGGATGAAATGAAACGTTATGATATATCTTTGGCGGAAATGCGTAAAGCCGCCGCCGCAGTTGTTACTCAGTCTCAGCATAGGACCGAACAGCAATACAAGGAGCTTAAGGATCAACTAGCTAAGAGTTTGATGGATGAAAAACAACGCAGAGTTCATCAGCTAGAAGAAAATATGACGGATATTGTTAGCTATTATATCCAAGCTGCTGTTGGTAAAAGGCTAGAACTACGTGAACAAATACCGTTTATCGTAGCTGATCTACAGGCTGAAAAAGCATCTATCATAGAGGATATTAAATATGGTGCCTGAACAGACAGTAACTTTGCGATTACCGTCATCTATAATGGGTATTAACGAAGTGAACCAGGCGTTACGCGAGATAGACCTTATTGAGGATCAGGCGATGCAACGTAGGATTTATCAAGCAGAGATTAGTAGTTCGACCGCCGGAGTATTATCTGTTAGCAATTCTTTGAGTGAGTTGGCTGCTAGTAACGGGTTGGACTTGGATGATGGTGCGATGCGCAGCAAGTTAAAGGGTATTCTGGGTGACGTTAAAAAGCACGCCCCTGTAATACACGTAGGACTAGCTAGAGAGAGTACGAATGCTGAGTTAATGCCGATCGTAGACTGGATGAGATCTAACCTACATCCAAATACATTATTACACGTAGGTCTACAGCCAGACATCATAGGTGGGTGTACTATCCGTACTCCTAATCGTTATTATGATTTTAGTTTAAAAAGGCATTTTGAAACTGCCCGAATAGCATTACTAACAAAGATAAAGGCGCTTTAGCTCTATGGCGGCTAGTGAACAATTCGAATCGCTGATTAAGGCTGGCCAACCCCTGGGCGAGGTTATTGGCGTTGATGATTTTTTAATTACGATGAGAGGTTTACAACCCGTCACGATTCACTCTTTAATTTTGTTTGATGATGGTAGTAATGGTTTCGTGCAACAGATATTGGATGATAGTGTAACGGTTTTGCATTTGGGTCGTGTACCGCTTAGACTTGGTGCTGTTGGTGTGGTTAAATCTAGAGAATTAGTGACTAGGGTTGGTCAGAATTTTGTTGGTAGAGTTATATCGGTTACAGGCGAGCCGTTGGATAATAAAGGGCCTATACCTATGGAATCTACTTGGCCTATATTCAATCAAGCGCTCCCATTTCGTGATCGCGAGGCTCTGAACGAACAACTCGAAAGCGGCGTGAGTGTTATTGACGGGCTGTTTCCGATTGTTCATGGTCAACGTATGGCATTAATAGGTGATAACAAATCAGGTAAGAGTACTCTCGCTACTCAATTTGCGATTAATCAAAAAGACACAACAACTATTACAGTGTATGTGCTAATTGCAAAACGACGAAGTGATGTAGATATGTTGTTAAAAAAACTAACAGATAACGATGCTTTAAAAACAACAATTGTTGTAGTTTCAACATTATTCGAATCATTAGTAATGAGTTATCTAGCCCCTTATGTGGGGTGTGCGATTGGTGAGTACCTGTGGCAGGCAAAGGATCGCAACGTTATGGTGATATATGACGATTTAACTAGCCACGCTCATATTTGTCGTGAAATCGCATTATTGTCTAATGTGAGTCCAGGACGCGATTCTTACCCTGGCGATATGTTTTATTCACATTCTAGCTTGCTGGAGCGGGCTGGTAAATTACGTAGGAACCATAAATCTTTGACTAGTTTGCCGATTGTATTGGCGGCTGGGGGTGACATAACGGCTTATCTGCCGACGAATATTATATCGATTACTGATGGTCAATGGATTCTTGATATGGATGTATTTCGTGACGGGCTTAGGCCAGCTATAAATGTAGGTCTTAGTGTGACTCGTGTTGGTGAACGCGGGCATAGTGATCGTCAAAAGCGTTTGGCAACCGATACGATGAAAGCATTAGCTAGTTACAAAGAAGCTCAGGAATTCTCTCATTTCGGTTCAGAATTGTCGGATGAAACACAACAAGCCTTGGTAACTGGTAAACTTCTGCATGAACTATTCAGCCAATTGCCAGGGGATACATATAGTGTGATGGCGCAACAGCTGATGCTAGATGTGGTTTTGCGATCTAAGGGTGACATAATCGACATAAAAACTATGAAGTCATTAGTACCAAAGATGGACAAAGTTGTTGATCTAATTAAGGATGATGCTAGCTATGAGCAGGTATATCAACAATTGTACGTAAAGAGTAAAGTTTTAGTTCAGGAAAATAAAGAAGTAAAGGAAACAACAGTATGAGGCGACCTCAGGAGATTGAGTATGATGCTCGCACTATGGATACTGTTGGGCAATTAGCCGGTGCTTTTGAAGGTATTGCTAGCATGCATATTATTCGAATCAAAGATCAGGTAGCGCAATCACAGGCATTTTTTGAGGATTTGTGGCAAATATATACTCAGCTAAGAGTCGACAAAGAGTTCCATTCAGGACACGGCTATGACAAAAAGGTTACGATTAATAAAGAATTAATTATCATAATAACCTCTGATGGATCGCTAAGTGGCGATATTGATCAGAAGTTAGTCGATGACATGTTGCATTATTATGATAAAAAACGCCATGCAATTATTGTAATCGGTCATCATGGTGCGTATCAGTTAAAGCAGGCTGGCGTGGTGTACGAAAAAGAATTTAAACTTCCTGGTAATAGTCAAAAAATAGATTTTAGCCCTATTGTTTTAGAAATACAAAAATACAGCAGTTGCAGGGTTTATTACCAAACTTATGTATCGTTAGTGCGCCAAGAGATTAAGAATATTGAATTGAGCCAAGCCGTCGAAGAACAGGGTAGGGCCGCTCAACAGCAAGGTGATTATATCAGTGAAAGCACTTATATTCTGGAGCCTAGCGTATTCAAGGTGGTTGGCCATATGGAACGGTCAATGTTGCAAATAGCTCTCGCTCAGGTAGTCCTAGAATCAAAACTGGCACAATATGCCAGCCGGTTCAGGGCTATGTCGGTAGCCCATACTAAGGCAAAAGATGCTAGTCGAGATTTACATACCGAATTAAATCACACTAAGCGCATAATTAAGGACGAAAGAACCAAAGAGATTATCAACGGTTTACGGAAAGAAAAGGTCTATATATGAGCCAAGGTGTAATAAGATCCATACGCGATATAGTTATCGAGGTGGAATTTGATGATATTGATGCAGCCCCGAGTATAGGGGAAATTATTATTGCACGGAACAGCTCCAAGAGCCAACTTTTAGTAGAACGCCTTCAGGCTGGTGGTAGGGTTTTATGCCTAAATATCGAATCTGACTATAGTTTAGAAAAAAATATGGTTGTCGATCGTACGCACAAAAGCCTCGAGATACCGGTAGGTCCTCAGACTATCGGAAGGGTTTTTGATGCTCTGGGTAGGCCATTGGATGGTATAACTCAACCGTTAGACATGACTAATACGCGACCAGTTTTGCAATTACCACCCCAGAATAAAACATTTACAGCTGGCAAGATCGAGGTTCTCGAGACTGGTATTAAGGTAATAGATTTCTTTGCACCCTTCGTGAAAGGTCGCAAGACGGGTATTATCGGTGGTGCTGGTGTTGGTAAAACGGTTCTAACTATGGAATTGATCTATAACGTTGCTAAGCACGATGCGGGGTTAAGCTTTTTTGCTGGTATCGGTGAGCGTATTCGCGAAGGTTTTGAACTGTACGAAACTTTGCAAAAACGTGGTCTTATGAAGGATACTTGTATGTTTTTTGGTCAGATGAACGAAAATCCCGTACAACGTTCGATAGTCGGCCAATCAGCAGCTACTCTGGCTGAATATTTTCGTGACGAGGAGCATAAAAATGTCCTATTCTTTGCTGACAATATGTACCGCTATGTACAAGCTAGAAATGAAGTTTCGACTATATTAGGACAAACTCCGTCTGAAGGTGGTTACGAATCAACCATATTTTCAGACATCAAGCTGTTACAAGATAGACTTAGCTCGAACGATAACGGTTCGATAACGGCCGTACAAACTGTCTATGTGCCTGCCGATGATTTAAGTGATCCATCTGTACAGATGCTTCAACGCGAGTTGGATTCGGTTATAGTTCTAAGTAGGCGGGTGGCCGAACAGGGTATTAGACCTGCAGTTGATCTAGCGCGGACATCTTCATCATTATTGTCACCTGATGTAGTGGGCGATCGCCATTATAATCTCAGTCAACGAGTACAGGCGATTTTACAGAAATACGAATCATTGAGGAGTATTATCGCTATTATCGGTGAAAATGAATTGAGCGCCGAAGATAAGATCGATTATATGCGAGCCAAGCAATTGATCCAATATTTTTCCCAGGCTTTTCATGTTACCGAAGAAGCTACCGGTATCAAGGGTGAATATTTTACTATCGCCGAGACATTAAAGGGTATAGAGGAGATTATTGCCTGATATGAGCTCAACCTCTAACTTATCTGCGTTGCATGTCAAAATATATTCGCCATTTATGATGTATTTTAACGGCGATGCACTTAGTTTGTCTGCTGTTAATGAAACCGGTCCTTTTGATATATTGCCTCAGCATCACAAATTACTAGCGTTGCTGGTTAGTTCTGATGTCGTCGTTAGGCTTTTGGATGGTGGTATGAAAAAATTTTCAATCAACGGTGGAGTCATCCACGTCAAAGATGATCAAGCGACTATTTTTCTAGATGTATAAATACTAAAAATAAATCAAAAAATTGTTGTGCTTTAGACTGAAAATGCTTATACTATATAGGTGTAGAGACTTCTATCTAATTGGTTAGAAGTGCAAGATGGTAAGCATGGTTTAGGATGAGAGTAAAACAGAAACATGAGATGTAATAATCGAGCAGGTTGGGTTACTGGGTTGTTGCTAGCAGCATCCCTTGTTGTTGTGTTGCCATCTGTTGTTCTTGCTTATACTGCCACTGTATATAGTTCGTCTAAGACTTTTACTGCTGGCACTCTTATGGCTATTGATAATAGCGGTCAACCAGTTCCAGCTACTGCTGGGTCTAATTACGTTGGTGTAGTTACGAAACAATCTGATACATCGGTTGAGATAGCTGATAGCGGTATAGTACAAGTTTTTGTCGCTAGGGATGAAATAGGGGTAATTAAGAGTGGCAGCAAGATAGGTTTTTCATCTGTTGCTGGTATAGGTGCATTATTGAACACTAGTAGTACTCAGATAGGTGTAGCTAACGAAAGTGTCGATTCCTCGTCGTCAAGATGGAAGACAATCACTATCAAAATGAATGATGGCACAGCTGAACAAGACACCAGAGTGGCACTTATAGCTGTTCGTTTAACTAAAGGTGATGGTACAGGGGCAGCTAATGCCTCCGGTGAATTAATCGGTACCGTTCAACGAGCAGCTGAAAATATAGTTGGTCACTCTGTAGCTCTATGGCAAATCGTCTTTGCTGCAATATTAGGTATTGGTGGACTTATTTTGGCTTTCGGTTTAATTTTTAGCTCTGGCCGCGAAGGTATTATGTCAATTGGGCGCAATCCTATGGCTAGCAAGGTGATATTGCATGGTATGTGGCGTGTATCTATAACGAGCATTGCTATTATGATGGCCGGGCTTCTTTTCGCCTATTTAATTCTTAAAGTGGGTAGTATTTAATGAAAGACCGTCGAGTCTTAGCCCCAGTTATTATCAGCATAGTCGCTGGTCTAATATTGGTTATTGCTGTTGTGGTTATGATCATATTCACAGCAAACCAGCCAAAAGCATCAACCACAGTCAACAACGGTACTATCGTAGGTAGAATCGTAAGTGCCGATAACACCCTCCCAGTCGTCAAACAAGTCATCGGTGCTAACCTCGAAGTTACTGGTAACCTAAACACTCAAAGCATTGTAACTAGCAGTGACATCTCAGCTGACTCCATTACTGCCAAGAAAACCGTCAAAGCTTCCAGTATTACTTTCGCTAGAACCAGTGGTGCTACTGCCGCTAACCAGCTATACGTTATGGCTGATGGCTCACTAAACTACTACGATGGTGCTAAACGTACCAACCTAACCGACATCGCTAGTTCCGTAAGTCAACTATTAACTTCAGCCGTCTCAGTTCAAAACGTTGGTGGTCTAACCGGTACAGTTTCCCTAGGTGCTGGTCTAACTGCTCAAAACGGTAAACTAACCAACAGCGGTGTAACTGGCATAGCCGGTTCAACTGGCAGCATTTCCTTAGGTACCGGGCTAGCTATTAATAACAACACCCTAACTAACACTGGCGTAACCAGTGTCATTTCTGGTAGTGCTGACATCCTAGTTTCAACTGATGAAAACGGTATTGTCACGGTTAGCAAGGCAGGTTCTGGCACCGGCGGTACGGTTGCTTTGGCGCCATTATTTGTTCAGGCTGATAGTTCTAATGGATCATCGATTTGGATTAATAAAACTGGTTCTGGTAATCTAATCCAATTATCCACTGGCGTAGCTCCAGTTAACCGCTTCGTAGTTGACCAAACTGGTGCCATAACAACTGGTAGTATTAGCTTTAACCAACTAACCAATATGCCAAGTATTACCAATACTGTTGGTGGTGCTAGCGGCAATATAACTCTAGGTTCTGGTTTGGGTATGGTTGGTCAGTCTTTGCAGAGCAATGGTGTTTTAAGTATTGGTAGCCTAACTGGCGTTATCGGTCTAGGCTCTGGCCTAACGACTAGCGGCAATAATATCATCGCAACCAGCAATGGCGTAGGTTCAATTGCTGGTACACTTAACCAAATCAACGTAACTGGTAGTAGCAATCTAACGTTGTCTTTACCCCAAGGTATCGCCACATCCTCCTCTCCAACATTTGCTGGGTTGACACTAACTAGCGCACTTCCAGTTGCCAGCGGCGGTACTGGTAGCAACACCGCTAGTGGTGCTCGCAGTAGCCTAGGTATGGCTGCTAGCGGCGCTAATAGTGACATCACTAGCTTGACTGCACTAACCTCAATAACTCCAACCTCATCATTAACTATCGGTGCTACTGACCAAAGCCTAACACTCCAAGGTTCAACTATATCTATTGCCGGAAAGTCAGGCGGTTACACTAACACATTAAGTCTAGTTGCTCCAACCGCTAATGTAACTTACCGTCTACAAACTGCTGCAGCTGGTACTTACGATGTTTGTACTACCGCTGGTAACTGTGCTGGTCTAGGTGGTGGTGTTACTACCACTCCTGGTAACAACACTATTGGCAGACTATCTAAGTTCATCTCTGGTTCAGCCATAGGGGATAGTATTGTTTCAGAAAGTGGTAGCACAATATCTATAGTTAACGGTGACCTTAGTGTTAATACTATTACTCCAACTACAGCTGCTATTATTGGTGCAACTACTCAAAGCCTAACATTACAAGGCTCAGCTACGACCCTAAGTTCAACTAATGGCAGTTACACCAACACCCTCAGCTTTACCACACCATCAGGCAGCAACAAATCCATCGTTATTCCTAACGCTAGTGGTACTGTGGCGGTGTCGGCAGCTGGGCCTTTGTCAATTGATGCAGCCGGCAATTTAACCTGCCCAAGTTGTTTAACAACCGGCGGTAGTGGCGGAACAACCGGCGTTTCTAGTATCAATAGTCAATCTGGCGCAGTAACCATTGCCTCCGTCACTCCATCCAGCATAGTAACTACAACTGGCACTATAACCATCCAAGATGCCAGCACAACAGTCAAAGGCTTAGCTTCATTTAATTCAACTAACCTAACAGTCACAAATGGAGCAGTCAACACCATCCAAGGTATCGCCACATCCTCCTCTCCAACATTTGCTGGGTTGACACTAACTAGCGCACTTCCAGTTGCCAGCGGCGGTACTGGTAGCAACACCGCTAGTGGTGCTCGCAGTAGCCTAGGTATGGCTGCTAGCGGCGCTAATAGTGACATCACTAGCTTGACTGCACTAACCTCAATAACTCCAACCTCATCATTAACTATCGGTGCTACTGACCAAAGCCTAACACTCCAAGGTTCAACTATATCTATTGCCGGAAAGTCAGGCGGTTACACTAACACATTAAGTCTAGTTGCTCCAACCGCTAATGTAACTTACCGTCTACAAACTGCTGCAGCTGGTACTTACGATGTTTGTACTACCGCTGGTAACTGTGCTGGTCTAGGTGGTGGTGTTACTACCACTCCTGGTAACAACACTATTGGCAGACTATCTAAGTTCATCTCTGGTTCAGCCATAGGGGATAGTATTGTTTCAGAAAGTGGTAGCACAATATCTATAGTTAACGGTGACCTTAGTGTTAATACTATTACTCCAACTACAGCTGCTATTATTGGTGCAACTACTCAAAGCCTAACATTACAAGGCTCAGCTACGACCCTAAGTTCAACTAATGGCAGTTACACCAACACCCTCAGCTTTACCACACCATCAGGCAGCAACAAATCCATCGTTATTCCTAACGCTAGTGGTACTGTGGCGGTGTCGGCAGCTGGGCCTTTGTCAATTGATGCAGCCGGCAATTTAACCTGCCCAAGTTGTTTAACAACCGGCGGTAGTGGCGGAACAACCGGCGTTTCTAGTATCAATAGTCAATCTGGCGCAGTAACCATTGCCTCCGTCACTCCATCCAGCATAGTAACTACAACTGGCACTATAACCATCCAAGATGCCAGCACAACAGTCAAAGGCTTAGCTTCATTTAATTCAACTAACCTAACAGTCACAAATGGAGCAGTCAACACCATCCAAGGTATCGCCACATCCTCCTCTCCAACATTTGCTGGGTTGACACTA
>Ga0194062_1001250_pt1 | contig 10623 bp, 10 predicted proteins | sample SepL2225m_MetaG_FD_155481 | JGI IMG/M metagenome (GOLD analysis project Ga0194062, IMG submission 155481) | Anoxic zone freshwater microbial communities from boreal shield lake in IISD Experimental Lakes Area, Ontario, Canada - Sep2016-L224-25m | ecosystem: Environmental > Aquatic > Freshwater >... | reverse complement strand
ACTGGGTCTGCCGCAATTGCGGCTATGTCCACTTTGGAACCAAAGCCCTTCTGAATTGTCCGGCCTGCCAGCATCCCCAGGCGTATTTCGAGATACTCGGAGAGAATTATTAAACTAATCGTGAGACATGTCGCGTGAATAGTGTCACCCAATCGCTGAAAAATGATTAAAAAACAAAAGTTTATCAAAGAAGAAGTCCTTGCCGACTACAAACTTGCTTGCGAATCAAGGCAGATCAGCCTGCTGGGGCGTCGTGAAGCCCTTGGCGGAAGAGCCAATTTCGGGATTTTCGGCGATGGCAAGGAAGTTCCGCAGATTGCCATGGCAAAGTTTTTCAGGCCGGGCGACTGGCGCTCGGGGTATTACCGGGAGCAGACGTTTATGATGGCTGCCGGACTGTCGGATATGGAACGGTTCTTCGCTCATATTTATGGTGATACTGATATGAGCCGCAATCCGGATAATGCCGGCAGACTGATGAATAATCATTTTGCCACTCGCAGCCTGGATGAAAAGGGAGAATGGAAAGATCTCACAAAACAAAAGAATTCATCGGGCGACATCTCTCCTACCGCGGCCCAGATGCCCCGTTTGATTGGCCTTGCACTGGCTTCAAAGACTTTCAGAGCCAGTAAAGAAATGCAGGAGGCCGGAAAAAAATTCACTGTGAATGGTAATGAGGTTGCCTTCGGTATGATCGGCGATGCCTCTACATCAGAAGGCCATTTCTGGGAAACCATCAATGCAGCAGGTGTACAGCAGGTCCCAATGGCGCTCGCCATATGGGACGACGGTTACGGGATCAGCGTTCCGAAAAAATACCAGACTACCAAGGAAAGTATTTCCGATGTCCTGAAAGGCTTTGTCAAAGAGGAAGGCAAACCTGGGGGAATCCTGCTTTATACCTGCAAAGGATGGGATTATCCCTCCTTAATCGATATGTTTGAAGAGGGGATATCTATCTGCAGAAAAGATCATGTGCCCGTGGTATTCCATGTTACCGAGCTCACACAACCCCAGGGGCATTCCACTTCGGGATCCCATGAACGCTACAAATCGACTGAACGGCTCGAGTGGGAGAAAGAATTCGATTGCAACCGCAAAATGCGTGAATGGATCATCGGATCAGGTATTGCAACAGTAGCTGAAGTTGAACAGATTGAAGCTAATTCAGTAAAATCAGCCAAATCAGCCCGTGACAGCGCCTGGAAAGCATTCCAGGCGCCGATCAAAGCAGAGCGGGAACAACTGATCAAAGTCGTATCAACCACCAATTGTCCTTGCAAAAAGCAGGACCGTATCGACAAAATCGTGGCCGACCTTCAAATGGTTGCTGAGCCTATACGTAAAGATGTCATCTCGTCGGCAAAGAAGATCCTCCGCGATGTTTGTACTACCTGCAGCATGAAAAAACCCATGAAGGCCGATCTTGAGGTGTGGATGGATGAGCAGAAAAGGTTGAATTATGACCGTTACAGCTCTCATCTGTATAGCGAGTCAGCAATGGCCGCAATCAAAGTAGAACCCGTTGAACCGGTCTTCAATGAAGATTCCCCTGTAGTAAGCGGTCGTGAAGTTCTTCTTGCCAACAACGACTACCTGCTTAACAACAACCCCCTGATGGTGTATTTCGGGGAAGACGTGGGTAAGATCGGAGGTGTGAATCAGACCCTCGATGGCATGCAGGAAAAGTACGGCGAAAACAGGGTATTCGACACAGGCATCCGTGAACTTACTATTCTGGGGCAGGGACTCGGGCTTGCCTTAAGAGGCTTCAGACCCGTTACCGAAATACAGTATTTCGATTACCTGCTTTACGGCTTGCAGGTGCTGAGCGATGATATCGCAACCACCCAATACCGTACCAAGGGAGGGCAGAAAGTGCCCATGATCATTTCCACCCGGGGCCACCGTTTGGTCGGAATCTGGCATTCGGGATCCCCACTGAGCATGGTGATTAACTCCATAAGAGGAGTGTATGTTCTGGTGCCTAGAAATATGACACAGGCAGCTGGCTTCTACAATACGATGATAGCCTCCGACGATCCTGCCCTTATTATTGAGCCCCTGAATGGCTACAGGCTCAAGGAAAAGATGCCGGCTAATATCGGTCGCTTCAGGGTTCCTCTCGGTGTTCCCGAGATCCTCAGCGAAGGCAGTGATGTAACCCTGGTTACCTATGGTTCGTGCGTACGTATTGCTCAGGAAGCTGTTGCACAGCTTAAGGACTTCAACATTTCGGTAGAACTCATAGATGTTCAGTCACTGCTTCCTTTTGACCTTCCCGGAACTATAGTCAACTCACTAAAGAAAACCAATAAGATCGTGTTCTTCGACGAAGACGTACCCGGCGGGGCGACCGCTTACATGATGCAGAAAGTGCTTGAAGGACAGAAAGGCTATCGCTACCTCGACATTGAGCCGCGTACCTTAACCTCCACTGACCATCGCCCGGCATACAGCAATGACGGTGATTATTTTTCAAACCCCAATGCCGAAAATGTGTTTGAAATTATTTACAGTATCATGCATGAGTACAACCCGAACAAGTATGTGAGGCTGTGGTAATAGCCGTGATTCGGGAACCAGGAATCGGGAATCGGAAATCATCGCTATTCAAATTTGTTTACGACATCTCCATCTTGAGTATATTTGACTGATGGAATTAAAACTCATTTCAACGGAAGACGGGTCCCACACGCTATTCCACACGGATCTGAATGAACATTATCATTCCTCTCACGGAGCAATCCAGGAATCAAGGCATATTTTTATTGAGGCAGGTTTCAGGCATATTTTCCACAGGCCTCACCAGGTCAACGTTTTTGAAGTCGGCTTTGGGACCGGTCTGAATGCAATGCTTACCCTGATCGAAGCGGAAACACAAGGCAAAGCGGTTTTATACACTGCCATCGAAGCCTTTCCTCTGGGAGCTGAGATATGGGAACATCTGAACTATCCCCGTATGCCCGGTCCGGTCGATTATACAGGTATCTTCTCAGGCCTGCATCTGGCACCCTGGAACCAGACTGTGACTATCAGCGATAAATTCAGCCTTCACAAACTTCATCTGAAACTTCAGGATCATCAACCGCCCCGAGACTTTTTCGACCTTGTTTATTTTGATGCATTTTCTCCGGCTGTTCAGCCAGAACTCTGGACCGCTGATATCTTCATCAAGATTCTGGCATCCATGAAACCCGGTGCTCTGCTTACAACCTATTCAGTCAAAGGCGATGTAGTGAGGGCAATGAAAACCGCCGGTTTCCGGATTGAGAAAATCCCCGGTCCACCAGGAAAAAGACAGATCACCAGGGCAACAAAATAATCGGCAGCATATCACTTTTCAGGAATTCCGGGATTAAGAGATATATTGACTTGCATTTTTCCTCTATTACACGTATATTTGTATTTTAATTCACACGTGTAATGGATGTAAAACTTACGCTTACTCTTGACAAAGCAGTTATAATGGAAGCAAAAATTATTGCAAAAAAATCGGGCCGAAGCTTGTCTGACATGGTAGAAACGTATTTAAAGACCCAAATTAGCTTTGAAGCCACGCGGCCATCTTCAAATTACTCTCCGCGGGTATCGTCTTTAAAAGGGTCTATTAAGTTACCTAAAGGTGTTGATTACAAAGAAGAACTGAAATCAGCCTTAACAAGTAAATACAAATAAATGGACCATTTGTTTCTCGATACCGACGTGGTCCTCGACATGATTACCGATCGGCAGCCTTTTGCAGAATATGCTGCAGCTGTTTTTACATTGGCCGAGGAAGGCAAACTTACAGCCTACACATCTCCTCTTACATTCAGCAACGCCTACTACATTCTTAGCAAATCTGCTCCTCACAAAAAGATCACTGAGCAGTTTATTAAACTTGAGAGCATCGTTAAAACATTCGCGACGCCATCAGGTGTTGTAAGTTCAGCAATTCATTCGGGGTACCGTGATTTTGAAGATGCATTGCAAAATTACACAGCAGAAAGTCATCCACGCATTACAATTATATTAACCCGCAACACCAAGGATTTCAAACACAGTAAGCTGGCTGTGATGAGCCCTGAGATCTACCTGAAAGGAAGAAAAACCGATGAACGAGAAGCATTTTAAAATACGCATCTACGGCCTGTTTACGGCGGATGGCAGTATCCTGGTCACCGACGAATTCCGGCCAGGCATATTTATGACCAAATTTCCTGGCGGGGCTTTGGAACATGGCGAAGGGACCATTGATTGTCTGAAACGTGAATTCAGGGAGGAGCTGAACTCGGAAATCAGTGACATTACTCATTTTTCTATTGACAAGTTTATCGTTCACAGGATAAAAAATGAATTGAAATGAACAGGGTTTATATTGTTTGTTTGCTGATGGCGCTTCTTTTGAGTTCATGCAGCGGTAAAAAGGAGGGAAACACAATAATCAGCGGAGTGATATCCGATGCTTCTGGACAAAAATTAGAGCTGCAGGAACTCGGGCTGGAAAATTCCACGACCATTGACTCTGTTATCCTGGATAATGAAGTGAAATTTTCATTTACAGTCAAAGTGAATGAAACCGGTCTTTACCTTCTAAGGCTACCAAAACTCCCCCCTTTGATTCTTGAGCTCAGGCCGGGAGATTCTATTACGCTCTCAGGTTCTAAAAAATCCTTTCCTGCTGATGTCATTATCGCCGGATCTCCGGCCAGCTGTGACCTTCTGACATTTTTCAATGCATCAGCGCTGAATAAATCTCGTTTCGATTCCATTGAAAACATTCTGATCGCCCACCAGGATGATCCCGATTTTGCAGCTTTTACCCTCAAACTAGATGAAAGCCTGAAGCCGCTTTGGGACAGGCAGAGAGCTTTGGAAACGAACTATATCGACAGTCATCCCGCCTCCCTGACCTCCCTGCTTGTTTTGAACCACGCTTTAAGACTGAGCCCCGTGCTCAGTTTCAGCGAGGACTCGCTGTATTACCTCAGGCTTGACAGTTCGCTCAGCCAGGCCTTCCCGGGCAATAAACATACCGTTTATCATCATAAACATATCATCCAGGCAAGGGAACTAAAACAATTAAAAGAGGGTTCAAGATAATATTACGATATTTGCCATCTATGAACCAAAAGATATACTTCGCATCAGACTTTCATCTCGGCATCCCCGACAAAAAGCAGAGTCTTGAACGCGAAAAAAGGTTAGTGCAGTGGCTTGATATGGCCCGCAAGGATGCTGCAGAGATCTACCTGATGGGCGATTTGTTCGATTTCTGGTTTGAATACAAGACCACTGTCCCGCGTGGTTATACACGATTGCTCGGGATCCTTGCCGAAATAACCGACTCAGGCATCCCGGTGCATTTATTCAGGGGGAACCATGATATGTGGGCATTCTCCTACCTGCAGGAAGAAATCGGGTTGCAACTTCACGGTGAACCGGAATTTAAAACATTTAACGGAAAATATTTTTATCTGGCTCATGGCGACGGACTAGGACCGGGTGACCACGGGTATAAATTTATCAAGAAAGTCTTTGCCAGCCCTGTCAACCAATGGCTTTTCAAATTCATACATCCCGACCTGGGTATAAGTATGGCATTATTCTGGTCGAGGAAAAGCCGGAAAGCGGCCTTAAATAAAGAAAGAAAGGAAGAAGAAAGGAATCTCAGGCTGATCAATGGACGCATCACCCTGCACTCCCTTGAACTACTAAAACAACATCCCGGGTTGGATTATATGCTTTATGGGCATTACCATTATCCGGTTGAAACTCCTTTATCAGAAAAGACCATCCAGGTGGTGCTTGGAGACTGGCTCACGCATTTCACCTATGCTGTCTTTGACGGGGAAAAATTATCCCTGAAAGAGTTCAGGGCATAAACAAAAGGGGCGGCTCAAAATTGAACCGCCCCTTTTGTTTATGCTTTGAAAACCTTATTCAGGATGAATAGCTTCTACAGGGCATACATCTGCGCATGCTCCACAGTCGGTGCAGGATTCAGGGTTGATCTTATAGATATCGCCTTCAGTAATTGCTTCAACCGGACACTCATCGATGCAGGTTCCGCAAGCAGTGCAATCTTGATTGATAATGTAAGACATGATTATTGATTTTATGCCTGCAATTATACAGGACTGGTTTCTAACTACGTTTGCTGCTGCAAAGATAAACATTTTTCTTAAACCCAAAACCTGTCTTAATGTGAAATTATTAACAATTCATATTTCGTCACTTCGCCAGTTATTCGCACTAATTGTTTATTTCTTTTGCGTGCTCATTTACTCATGTCATCTTTAATTCTTTTTGAGTATTCGTGATTGCGTTGGATTTCGGCTTCGCCGAACGCTACTTCGCTATTTTTTCTTACATTTGCATCTCTTAAAAACACATAACGATGCCTGATACTAAAAGACACATTATTGAAAAGGAAAGCGTAGTTGTGAAGTTCGTCGGGGACTCCGGCGACGGCATGCAGCTTTCCGGATCCGTTTTTTCCGATTCTGCTGCAATGGCAGGGAATGACCTTGCTACCTTTCCCGATTTTCCGGCAGAAATCAGGGCTCCTCAGGGCACCATCGCCGGTGTTTCCGGTTTCCAGGTCCATATGGGCTCCGAGAAAATTTACACTACCGGCGACCTGGTAGATGTCCTGGTCTGCATGAACCCTGCTTCGCTCAAATCCAATATTAAATGGGCTAAAAAAGGCGCCACCATCCTGGTCGACACCGATTCGTTTGACGATAAAGCCATTGAAAAAGCAGGATACAAGAAAAGTCCGCTTACCGATAGCAGCCTCGAATCCTATAACCTCATCAAGGCGCCGATAACAGCCATGACAAAAGAGAGCCTGAAGGATTCCGGCATTGATAATAAAACCGCCGAACGTTCTAAAAACATGTTCGCTCTGGGCATACTGTATTTTATTTTCAACCGTGATACAAAACTCGCTTTCACTTACTTCGAGGAGCGTTTCAAAAAGAATCCGAAAATTGTCGAGATCAACAAAATCGTGATCCAGGCCGGATACAACTATGCCGAAACAGTGGAGGCGTTGGAATCGGTCATTCACGTTGGCCCTGCCAAGATGACTAAAGGCCGTTACCGCAATATCACCGGGAACATAGCTACCGCGTGGGGTTTGCTGGCTGCCGCTGAAAAATCTGGCCGCCCCCTCTTTCTGGGCTCCTACCCTATTACCCCGGCTACCGAGATCCTGATGGAACTGTCAAAACACAAATCACTCGGCGCAAAAGTGTTCCAGGCCGAAGATGAGATTGCAGGTATCTGTTCAGCTATCGGGGCTTCATATACCGGTTCCCTTGCCTGCACAACCACATCAGGTCCGGGCCTCTCACTTAAAAGTGAAGCTATCGGACTGGCTCTTATCACAGAACTTCCGCTGGTCATTGTTGACGTACAGCGCGGAGGCCCTTCAACAGGACTGCCTACCAAATCGGAACAATCGGACCTGATGCAGGCGCTCTTCGGAAGGAATGGCGAAGGCCCAATTATTATTCTTGCTGCCTCCACACCTGATGATTGTTTTTACAAAGCCTATATGGCAGCCAAACTTTCAATGGAACATATGACCCCGGCAATCCTTCTTACCGACGGCTACCTCGGCTTCGGATCGGCGCTCTTCCGTATCCCGAAAGTGAAGGACCTTCCTGCCATCAAACCACCTATTGCCGAGGCTAATGACCCGGATTACAAACCTTACAAACGTAATGCCGAAACTCTTGTCCGCCAGTGGGCCATACCCGGCACCGAAGGCCTCCGCCACCGTATAGGCGGACTGGAAAAAGAAAACATTACAGGCGTAGTCTCCATGGATCCCATGAACCATCAGGTCATGGTCGACCTCCGTGCCGCAAAGGTTGAAAAAATTGCCGATTTTATTCCCGAACAGGAAATCGACGGAGAGAAAAAAGGTGACCTGCTGGTCGTAAGCTGGGGTGGCACTTTCGGAGCTGTCCATTCTGCAGTCAAACTAGCCCAGAATGAAGGTAAAAGCATCAGCCACGCGCATTTCAGCTATATCAGTCCGCTCCCTAAAAACACCGAAAAAGTGCTGAAAGGATTCAAGAAGATCGTTGTTTGCGAGCTCAACAGCGGACAGTTCGTGAATTACCTGAGAATGAAATTCCCGATGCCAAACATCACCCAGTTCAACAAGGTACAGGGACTACCTTTCATGATCAATGAGTTAACCGATAAATTCAACCAAATCCTGGAGGAAAAGTAATATGGATTTCGTAAATACAACCATTGAACGCTCCACCGTTCAATTGTCCAAAGCCGATTTTGAAAGCGACCAGATGGTAAAATGGTGCGCAGGTTGCGGCGCACATGCCATCCTTGCTGCAGTGGAAAGGGTATTCCCTAAAATAGGATACCGCAAGGAAAATTTCTGTATGATCTCCGGGATCGGTTGTTCATCACGGTTCCCATATTATGTGAACACTTATGGTATTCACGGTATTCATGGACGCGCTGCAGCCATTTCGACAGGCGTCAAGATAGCCAATCCCAGACTGAGCGTATGGATGGCGACTGGCGACGGAGACTCGCTGGCAATCGGCGGGAACCATTTCATTCACGTCATCCGCAGAAATGTAGATATAAATATACTTTTATTTAACAATCAGATCTACGGACTGACCAAGGGGCAGTATTCCCCTACAACTCCGATGGGCAAGGTCACCAAGACTTCTCCCCAGGGAACCATCGAACATCCTTTCAATGTGGGCGAACTCGTGATGGGTGCCCAGGGAACCTTCTATGCACGGGTCCCCGATAACAATATCACACTGATGACCGAAGCCATGTTCGAAGCTGCAAAACATGACGGCACTTCCATTATCGAGATTATGCAGAACTGCATCATATTTGCCGACAAAGCACATTTTGATGTGATTGGCAAAGAACACAAAGATGAGAATATGCTTAATGTCAAGAACGGCCAACCCATGACCTGGGGCAAGAATAACGACAAAGGCCTTATCCTTAAAGATACGATGCTCGAAGTTGTCGAAATTGGCAAAAACGGGGTGACTTTGGATGACATCATGGTTCACGATGCATACAGCCAGGATCCGGGTATCCACCTGATGCTGGCAAAACTTGCTCCTCCTCATTTCCCAATGGTCTTCGGCGTGATCCGTTCGGCTATGTTCCCTACCTACGACGACATGGTGGAAGAACAAATCAAATACGCCAAGGAAACCAGCAAGATCAAAAATGTTGACGATCTGCTGAACAGCGGTGATGTCTGGGATATTAAGTAAGCTATGAAATGAAACAACTGCTTATTATTTTATCTTTTCTGACCTTAAACCAGGCAGATGCCCAGGACTGGCAATGGCTTAACCCAAAACCACGGACAAATACACTGAATACTATTACGTTCACTGATTCGCTTACCGGCTTTGCCGTTGGCAATCTGGGCGCTATTGTGAAAACTACCGATGGAGGAGATACCTGGACCAGTCTTCCGATAGTGACCCTGAACAACCTGCTTTCGGTTTCTTTCCCCAATGCATTGACTGGATTTGCTGTAGGTTTATATGGCACGATGTTAAAAACGACGAATGGCGGAATAACCTGGAATACTCTTTCCACCGATATCCATAAAAGTCTTGGTTCGGTCTGTTTTCTTACTGTCGATACTGGTTATGCGGCAGGCGAGAAGGGTATTATCACTAAGACGGTCGATGGCGGAGCTCACTGGAGGATCCTTCCATCAGGAGTCACAAGTGATATTAATTCACTATTCTTTCTTAATAAAACAACAGCCTTCGCTGCGGGCGACAATGGCCTTATCCTGAGAACCGACGACGGCGGAGAAAGCTGGGACCGGCAGATCTCAGGCTTCGTGGTAAATATGAATACCGTGTATTTTACCGATGCCAACACTGGCTATGTAGCCGGGGGCAGTTATCCGCTTGCTTCCGATGGCGTCATACTGAAAACCCTGAATGGAGGGTTAAATTGGACCCTCGAAATATACGGTATTGATTTTCTTCCAATGGCATTCTGTTTTACTAATGCCTCCACTGGCTATATTACCGGATTCGGAGGCATTTTTAAAACTACAGATGCCGGGATCTCCTGGACCTCGCTGAATACAGGTTATTCAAATCTTCTTACTTCAAGCTTTTTCACCTCTAAAAATACCGGCTTCTCTGCAGGGGACCTTGGAACAATATTGAAAACTACCGACGCTGGTTCGACTTGGAGTTGTAAGACATCCATCACAACCCAGAATCTTTTTTCAGGATTTGCCCTTTCCCCAGCTGAAATCTTCCTGGCCGGTTCCTCAGGCACAATCCTTGTGACTTCCGATGCCGGAACCAACTGGAACTTGCTGAATTCGGGCACTACCGCTAATCTGAAGTCAATTTTCTTTACTAACCATGTGACAGGCTATGCCGTGGGCCAGAAAGGAAAAATAATTAAAACCACCAATGCAGGCAGTTCCTGGGATACGGTAAGTTCGGGAACCATCAATGATCTGAATTCCGTTTATTTTTATGATGCCGACAACGGTCTTGTCCTGGGAGGCGGGGGCAGTGTGCTCAAGACGTCGAATGCAGGTGCAACCTGGATTGCATCTTATACCGGTGTTACGTC
>Ga0194062_1001245_pt1 | contig 10652 bp, 8 predicted proteins | sample SepL2225m_MetaG_FD_155481 | JGI IMG/M metagenome (GOLD analysis project Ga0194062, IMG submission 155481) | Anoxic zone freshwater microbial communities from boreal shield lake in IISD Experimental Lakes Area, Ontario, Canada - Sep2016-L224-25m | ecosystem: Environmental > Aquatic > Freshwater >... | reverse complement strand
GCATGAAGTAGGCACGATGTTCAATACGGGAGAAGGCGGGTTCCACGAACGCTTGCTTCCATATAAGGACAGCGCGATTGTGCAGGTGGCTTCGGGGCGTTTTGGGGTGCACCCAGAATACTTGTCCGTCGGCAAGGCGATCGAAATTAAAATCGGGCAAGGCGCAAAGCCTGGGATCGGTGGACATTTACCTGGTGAAAAAGTGGGAGAAGAAGTCTCCAAGACCAGAATGATTCCAGTCGGCAGTGACGCGATTTCTCCTGCGCCGCATCATGACATTTATTCGATTGAAGATTTGAGACAGCTGATTTATTCGTTGAAAGAAGCGACCGAGTATAAGAAACCGGTGTTTGTCAAAATCGCAGCCGTGCACAATGCACCAGCGATCGCGTCAGGTATCGCGAGAGCGGGGGCTGATGCCATCTGTATCGACGGGTTCCGCGGCGGTACGGGTGCAGCGCCTACGAGGATTCGAGACAACGTGGGAATTCCCATTGAAATGGCATTAGCAGCGGTTGACCAAAGACTGCGCGACGAGGGAATTCGACATACCGTCTCGTTAGTTGTTGGCGGGAGCGTGAGAAACAGCTCTGACGTCGTCAAGGCCATCGCACTTGGAGCAGATGCAGTTTACATTGCGTCCTCCGCGCTGATTTCGATTGGGTGCCACATGTGTAGAAACTGCTACACGGGAAAATGCAACTGGGGTATTTGTACGCAGCGACCTGATTTGGTCAAACGGCTCAATCCGGATATCATGGCAGAACGTGCGGCGAATCTTGTCCGCGCCTGGAGCCACGAGATTCAGGAATTGCTGGGTGGGATGGGCATCAATGCCATCGAATCGCTCAAGGGCAATCGCCTGATGTTGCGCGGTGTGGGACTAAACGAAAAAGAGCTTGAGATTCTCGGCGTCATGCACGCCGGCGAAAACTAGGGGGTGTGTTTCATGAAAAGAATTAGAGCGGTCGAAGAATGGTGCCTCGGATGCAAGCTGTGCGAAGTCCACTGCAGAACAGCACATTCTAAGAGTAAAGATATTGTGAAGTGTTATAAAAAAGAAGCACCGTCACCGGCCAGAGTGGTCGTAGAAGATGGCGGAGATTACAACTTTGCGTTGAACTGCAGACATTGTAAAGATGCGAAATGCGTGAAAAGCTGTATCACAGGCGCGATGTATCGTGACCCTGAGACGGGTTATATTGTCAACAATCCAGACAAATGCATTGGCTGCTGGACCTGTGTGTTGGCCTGCCCATACGGCGCCATCATGCGCGACACGTCAAACAAAAAAATCGTCGCAAAATGCGATATGTGTGCGGAAGTCGGCACGCCAGCGTGCGTCGCAAACTGCCCAAACCAGGCGTTAATCTTAGTAGAGGAGGAGGAAGAAAAATGAAAGTCTTAATTATTGGAAACTCTGCTGCGGCCATTGGTTGCATCGAAGGCATCCGTTCTCACGACCTGCAGACACAGATTACTGTGTTGACCGATGAAAAGTACATGGCCTATTCTCGTCCTCTGATTTCCTACTATCTATGGGGCAAGGCAGAAAAGAAAAACATGTATTACAGAGAAGACGATTTCTACGAAAAAGCACATGTCAACTTGATAACCAATCAAAAGGCGACGGCGATTGACACGAAAAAGAAGCAAGTCACGACGGACGGCGGCCTGACGGAAACATACGATAAGTTGCTCATCGCAACAGGAGCTTCGCCCTTTGTGCCCCCCGTGGACGGTTTGGCGGGGAAACAAAATGTGTTTACTTTCTTAAAATGGGATGATGCAGAAGATCTGAAAAAAGTCGTCGGACCTGAAAAAAATGCAGTCGTCGTGGGCGCAGGACTTATCGGCATCAAAGTTGCAGAGGGGCTTTTGCCACACTGCAAATCGGTGACGATTGTCGAACTGGCAGAACGCGTGCTCCCCATGGTACTGGACGAAGCGTCCTCCAATATCGTCGCGAAAATTGTCGAAGAAAAAGGCATTGCGCTGGAACTTGGTAATTCCGCAGTCAAAATTGAGGGCGGCGAATCGGTCGAAGGCGTTGTGTTGAAGGACGGCAAGCAACTCCCGTGTGACATTCTGGTCATGGCGGTGGGCGTTCGGCCAAACACGCAAATTGCGAAAGATGCCAATATCGGTGTGAATCGCGGTATCCTTGTCAACGAATACTGCCTGACGAATGAAAAAGATGTCTACGCAGCAGGCGACGTCACAGAAAGTTTCGACAGCGTAGCAGGCGATCAAAAGATTATGGCCCTCTGGCCAAACGCTTACATCCAGGGTGAGACCGCAGGGCTTCACATGTCTGGGGCGAAGCTAAAAGAGCCTACGCTATTTCCAATGAATTCGGTTACAATCTTCGGCTATCCGATTATCACGGCAGGAATTCAGCCAGACGACCAATGTCTTGTGCTGGAAAAAGAAGATGAAGAAGGCCTAGCAAGGCTCATCTTCAAAGAAAACAAACTCGTCGGCATGATGCTCCTTGGGAAAGTCGACCGTGCTGGCATCTATACGTCGATGATTCACGACGGCACACTCATCGAACAGCCAGAATCCTTGCTATCAGACACCTTTGGGTTGAATTGGTTTAGCAAAGAAGTTCGTAAAGAAAAGATGAAATAGGAGGTGAGGAACGATGAAAGAGCAAGAGACAAAGGTTTACGATTTTAAGGCATACAATGAAAAGATCAGAGAGGGTCTCAAGACGAAGTCCACCCTCACCATGGAAGATGTGTGCGGCCAACGTTACATAGGAAGCGCCATGAAAGCAGGCAAAAAGCTTGTGTTGCACGGCGTGCCAGGCAACGATTTAGGTTGCTACATGGACGGCGGTGAGATTGAGGTCGTCGGGAATGCGCAAGACGCCATCGGCAACACCATGAACGACGGCAAAATTGTAGTACACGGCCACGCAGGTGACACGACGGGTTACGCAATGCGCGGTGGACAGATCATCATTCGAGACAACGCCGGCTGTCGAATCGGCATCCATATGAAAGAGTACATGGACAAAATCCCGGAAATCGTCATCGGTGGACACACAGGCGACTTTTTGGGCGAGTACATGGCGGGCGGCACGGTCCTTGTGTTGGGATTGGACGGAGCAGAACATAGTGGCAGATTCTTAGGCACCGGGATGCATGGCGGCAAGATTTTTATCCGCGGTAAACTGGACAAATCTTTAGTTGCAAACAAACTGGAAATCGTACCGGCAGACGAAGCGGACATGAAAGTCATCACACGCCTCGTGAAACAGTACTGCAAGCTGTTTGGATGCAATGAAAAAGACATCATGGATGCACCCTTCACAAAGATTTATGCACTGGACAAACGCCCGTACGGCAACATGTACATCGGGCACTAATTAGAGATTTTCGGAAGAAAGAAAGAGGAGGTAGGTAATATGGGTAAGTACACGAAGCAAGAGATTATCGATTTGGTAAAGGACAATGATGTCAAATTTATCAGATTGCAGTTCACGGACATGTTTGGCATTCTGAAGAATGTCGCAATTCCGTCGTCACAGCTCAATCGCGTATTAAACAGCGGCTGTATGTTTGATGGATCCTCCATCGACGGCTTCGCACGCATTGAGGAGTCCGACATGCAATTGGTGCCAGATCTCAATACATTTGTGATCTTCCCGTGGCGTCCACAACAAGGACGCGTCGCGCGTATCATTTGCGATGTCGAGAAGACAGACGGGACGGCGTTTGAAGGCTGTCCGAGACACATTCTGAAAAAGGTTTTAAAAGATGCCGAGGACATGGGCTATACGCTCAACGTAGGACCGGAGTGCGAATTCTTCCTATTTGCAACGGATGCGGAAGGCGCGCCAACGACCATCACTCACGACGAGGGCGGCTACTTTGATATGGCACCAGTCGATCGCGGCGAAGATTGCAGAAGAGAAATCGTACTTACACTTGAAAATATGGGCTTTGAAATCGAAGCATCACACCATGAAGTGGCGCAAGGCCAACACGAAATCGACTTCAAATATGACGATGCATTGACGACCGCTGATAATATTATGACGTTTAAACTTGTAGTCAAAACGATAGCCCAAAAACACGGTCTCTACGCTACGTTTATGCCGAAACCGATTTTTGGCATCAATGGTTCAGGGATGCATGCAAATCAGTCGCTCAGCAAGAATGGCGTAAACGCATTCTTTGACGAGACCGATGCATTACAACTCAGCGCTGATGCGTATTCCTATATCGCTGGTTTGATGCAAAACGTAAAGTCCATTGCAGCTGTGACCAATCCACTTGTGAACTCCTACAAACGCTTGGTTCCCGGCTATGAAGCACCAGTTTATATTGCATGGTCAGCAAAAAATCGTTCTCCGCTCATTCGTATTCCAGCGGCCCGCGGTGCTGGCACACGCGTAGAGCTTCGTTGCCCCGACCCTTCCTGCAACCCTTACTTGGCCTTGGCTTTGATGTTGGCCGCAGGCCTAAAAGGAATTAAAGACAAATTGACGCCACCTGCCCCAGTCAACAAAAACATCTTTGCGATGACAGCCGACGAAAGAGCAGCTGAGGGCATTGAAAACTTACCTGGTAGCCTCATGGAAGCAGTGGATGAAATGAAAGCAAATCCGCTCGTACGCGAAGTGCTGGGCGATCATGTGTTCGACTTATATACCGCGGAAAAAGAAAATGAGTGGAATCAGTATCGTCTGACTGTCCACCAGTGGGAACTGGACAACTACCTAGCAAAATTCTGATTTGAATGAGAGGCGATTTTTATGAACTCGGTTAGGATATCATTAGTAACAGGAAATGATGAAACTAACGAAAAGTTAAGCGCCATATTGTCATCAGAAGGATATTCAGTGATTGGTAGTCACGTGTCAGGTGGGGACGCCTTGCGAATGGTGAGGGCACATGTGCCGGATCTGATCATGATTAACTACAATCTACCCGACATGACAGGACGGGAACTTGCATCGATTATTTGTGCAGATAACATCTGCCCCGTGGTGATGCTGGTTGCTTCCAACGAAAGAGTGTATTGTGAAGATTTGGTGGATGAAATGAACGTCGTCATCATCGAAAAACCGATGACGAAGCTTCAAATCCTCAACACAATTGACATCACGCTTCAACAGGCGAAACTGATTAAAGCGCTCGAGAGCAAGATCACGAAACTGAGTGATTCTCTCGAAAGCAGAAAAGTGATTGACAGGGCGAAGAGTATTTTGATACTCTCTAATCCTGACGCGTCGGAAGAAGAAATTTACTCCGCGATGAGGACAGCAAGCATGAATCAGCGGATGCCGCTGAAACGCATTGGAGAACTGGTCATCGATGGCAAACTGGATATGAAAACTTTAAGTGCAATGTGAAACACGAAGGAGTGTTAGGTGTTATGAAATTTACTAAAATGCATGGAGCGGGAAACGACTACATCTACGTCAATGGGTTCGAGGAAACCATACCCGCGTCCGCGCAACGCGCACAACTTGCAGAAATGGTAAGTGACCGGCATTTTGGAATCGGTGGGGATGGACTTGTTTTCATCCTCCCGTCCACGGTGGCGGATTTTCGCATGCAGATGTTTAATGCGGATGGGTCCGAAGGCAAGATGTGCGGCAACGCCATTCGCTGCGTCGGGAAGTACGTCTACGACAACGGCATGATAGGGGCTCAAAAAACAGAGATTACGATTGAGACGCTGTCTGGGATTAAGCAGATTTCGCTCATCGTGGAGGATGGCCTTGTAGCTGCTGCCAAAGTCAACATGGGCAAACCTGAGTTTGTGGCTGAAAAGATCCCCGTGATTGTGAAAGGTCAAGGTCAAGGCCAAAGGCAAGGTCAAGGTCAGAAGGTCGTTGCCTTTCCGATAACGGTGCAGGGCAACAATTTACCGCAAAGGACCTTAACGGTGCACTGTGTCTCGATGGGAAATCCTCACGCCGTCATTTTTCTTGAGGCGGATGAGGATTTGTCAGATGAGCTTGTGCTCGGGTATGGGCCGCTGATTGAAAAGCATGCGGCGTTTCCTGATAGAATTAATGTAGAGTTCGTCAAATTCGTGGATCGCGGAAACCTGCGGATGCGCGTGTTTGAGCGCGGCTCAGGCGAGACATTAGCCTGTGGAACAGGCGCTTCGGCTGTTGCTGTCATGGCAAGAGAAAAGGGAATGACAGACGAAAGCGTTGATGTTATACTACTTGGTGGAATCCTCAGAATTGATTACGGTTCGGACGGGTTTGTGTACATGACTGGGCCAGCTACGAAGGTGTTTGAGGGTGAGATTTAGGTGGCGGGACTAACTACCCCGATATCTTACACATAGCGGGACTAAGTCCCCGATATCTTACACATAGGACCCGCGTGTGAAGAAAAAAGCGTGAAAAAGGGCAAGAAGGTAAGGGCAATTGCTAAAAAAAAGGAAATTATCGTGCTTTTTTTAGTCAAAAACCCGATAATTTAGGTGAAATGGTGCAATGATGTGTAAGAAAAGGCACCACTTAGTCCTTCCAAGGACTAAGTCGCCGATATCTTACACATAGCGGGACTATGTACCCCGATTTCTTACACATAGAACCCGCGTGTGAAGAAAAAAGCGTGAAAAAAGGCATGAAGGTAAGGGCAATTGCTAAAAAAAGGAAATTATCGTGCTTTTTTTAGTCAAAAACCCGATAATTTAGGTGAAATGGAGCAATTATGTGTAAGAAAAGGCACCACTTAGTCCTTCCAAGGACTAAGTCGCCGATATCTTACACATAGCGGGACTAAGTACCCGATTTCTTACACATAGAACGAGAAGCAGCGTGGTCCACGAGTGGAAACGCCGATGGACCACGTAGAATAGATGAAAATTTTTAAGGAGCGGTGAAAGATGGCGATTTTGAACGACAACTTTAGGAAAGTCAAGGAAAGCTATTTGTTTTCTACCATTGCGCGGAAAATTACGGAGTTTAAAGCGGCGCATCCAGAGGCTGATGTCATACGACTCGGTATCGGCGATGTGACCAATCCGTTGCCGCAGGTGTGCACGGATGCGATGCATGCGGCGGTTGACGAGATGTCGACGCGCGAAGGGTTCCACGGGTATGGGCCCGAGCAAGGGTACGATTTTCTGCGCGAAGCGATTGCCAAGTTCGACTACCAGGCGCGCGGGGCTGATATTCAGGCGGATGAAGTGTTTGTGAGTGATGGCGCGAAGTCGGATACGGCGAACTTTACCGATATGTTTGGGGAAGGCAATGTGATCGGGATTCCGGATCCAGTGTATCCCGTTTATTTAGATAGCAATATCCTCGCCGGAAACATGGAGGCGATTCAATACATAGGCTGCTCCGCGGAGACGGGCTTTGCACCGCCAGTGCCAAACGACACGGCTAGCGCGGCTGGCGCCAACGGCTTGGCGAACGCCAAGGTGATGGACATCATCTACCTTTGCTCGCCAAACAACCCAACGGGGAGCACGCTGAACAAGGAACAACTCGCAGCGTGGGTTGCGTACGCACGCGCGCATCAAGCGATCATACTGTTTGATTCCGCATACGAGGCTTATATCACGGAACCTGGAATACCACATAGCATCTACGAGATCGACGGCGCGCGCGAGGTGGCGGTCGAATTCAGATCGTATTCGAAGACCGCCGGTTTTACTGGCACCCGCTGCTCTTACACGGTGGTGCCAAAGGACATCAAAGCAACGTTTGCGGATGGGGCGCCCGCCAACCTGCATGCCATGTGGAATCGCCGCCAGAGCACCAAGTTCAACGGCGTGCCATACGTGATTCAAAAGGCGACCGAGGCGTTGTATACCGAGGCGGGGCAGGCGCAAGTTGCTTCCCTTGTGGGTTATTATATGGAAAATGCAAAAGCAATCAGAAAATGTTTCGAAGACAAGGGATTTCAAGTCTTCGGCGGAATTAATGCGCCTTATGTTTGGCTCAAGACGCCAAACAACATGACATCTTGGGAGTTCTTCGACTTCTTATTAGAAAAATGCAACGTCGCCGGCACGCCAGGCTCAGGCTTTGGTGAAAACGGCGAAGGCTATTTCAGACTGACTGGCTTCGGTAGCAAAGAAAGTACCGCCGAGGCAATCCGACGGATTTCATCAATTTTATAATAATATTGAGGAGGTTTGGGAAATGATTAAGCTAAGAACTGTTTCATTTTTACTCGTGATTATGATTTCATTTATGGTGTTTGCTGGTTGCAATTTGCTCTCTGGACAAACTCCGACACCCACGGCTGCGCCGACGCTTGCACCTACGGTCGTAACGACTGCAGAGCCGACTAATCCACCGACAGCTGCGCCGACAACTGCTTCAGTTGAAGATACGGTGTTCGCCTATCTTGACGCGAACGTCCCAGAAATCGCCGCATACGGAGAATCCCTTATCAGAAATAAAGGCGGCAAGCTCATCATGAGATTAGATGGCTTGCCAGATGCTAAAAGTTCTGATGAATTTGCAAAATACTATCAGATTTATGTGGGCGAAGACCTAGGCGACCATGTCACTCGATGGCATTCGTTCTACGTCAACGCAGCCATGGATAAAATCATGGTGGAAGACGTCGTATCCGGTGAATTGATTTCACTCGAGGCATGGAGAAAAACGCTATAAAATCGGAATATAAATGAGGCAGCAATATGTGGTTTTCAAAGACTTCGCAAGAGGCATTAGAGCATTATGACGTTGCAATCGAACGCGGGCTCTCGACAGAAGAGGTGGCCCGTCGCGTCGAAAAACATGGACTGAATCGGCTGGAGGAAAAAGCAAAGAAAAGTTTGCTTGCCCTCTTTTTTGCGCAACTCAATGATATGTTGATTTTTGTGTTGCTGGGAGCAGCCGCGATTACAATCGTGATTCAGGAATATGCGGACGCCATCATCATTCTTTTGGTTGTGATCCTCAACGCCGTCATTGGCGTCGTGCAGGGCTACAAGGCCGAGAAGGCAATCGCCGCGCTCAAGAAAATGACGACGTCGAAATCGCTGGTGCGTCGCGATGGGGAAGTGCGAGAGATCAATTCGGAAGAAATCGTGCCAGGTGACATCATCATCATCGATGCGGGGCGCTATATTCCTGCAGATCTGCGGCTCATCGAGACGGTCAATCTGCAGATTGAGGAATCGGCGCTCACGGGTGAGTCGGTGCCGTCGGAAAAGGATGCCAACTTCCAAAGCGAAAATCCAAAGACCCCGATTGGCGACCGAGCCAACATGGCGTTTATGTCGACGCATACCACTTACGGGCGCGGCGTGGGCATCGTGGTCGCGACAGGCATGAAGACTGAAATCGGCAAAATTGCGAAAATCCTCGATCAAGACCTCGACGAGGTGACCCCGCTCCAAAAGCGGCTACACGAACTCGGTAAGACCCTCGGGTTCCTAGCGATTGGCATCTGCGTCCTCATTTCCATCATCTCCATCTTCCAAAGCAGAGACTTATTTGAGACATTCCTCACCGCAATCAGTTTGGCGGTTGCGGCCATCCCGGAAGGGCTTCCAGCTATTGTGGCTATCGTACTCGCCCTTGGCGTCACGCGCATGTCCAAAATCAACGCCATCGTGAAGCGCCTGCCAGCCGTTGAAACCCTCGGCTCCGTCAACATCATTGCTTCCGACAAGACCGGCACGCTCACGCAAAACAAAATGACGGTCGTCAAACTTTATACGTTCCAAAAATTGATCGACGTCCCAAGTGGCAGCGAAACGCTGCAGCCAAGCCCAGACGAGGCAGAACTCATGCGCTCGTTTGTACTTTGTTCGGATGCACCCGCCGAAAACGGGCAAACGACCGGCGATCCGACCGAAGTCGCGTTGGTGGTGCTGGGACAACGCGCAGGACAGACCGCAGTGGGCTTGCGCACCGAATACCCGCGGATCGCGGAGAACCCCTTTGACTCAGATCGCAAACTCATGTCCACGTTGAATCAAGAAGGGCATCGATTCCGCGTACACACAAAAGGTGCCATCGACCAGATTTTAAAGATATCGACGCATGTGCTGGTCGATGGAAAAGTCGTTCCGGTCACGGAACAAATGAAGACAGAATTTTTACAGGTTGCGGAAGCGCTGTCAGATCAGGCGTTGCGCGTCCTTGGGGTTGCGTACAAAGACTGCCCAGCGGAGATTGCACCAGAGGATATGGAACAAGGGCTCACCGTGGTCGGGTTCGTTGGTATGATTGACCCGCCGCGTCCGGAAGTCAAGGCACTCATCGAGGAGGCGAAGAAGGCTGGCATCACGACCGTGATGATAACTGGCGATCACAAAAACACCGCCGTGGCCATCGGCAAAGAGCTTGGCATCGCCACGTCCAAGGCGCAGAGCATCACTGGCGCCGAGATTGACGCCATGTCGGAGCAGGAATTCTACGATAAGATTAATCAATACGTGATTTTTGCGCGTGTGTCGCCGGAGCATAAGGTGAAGATTGTGAAGGCGTTTAAGGCGCACGGAAATGTTGTGTCGATGACGGGGGACGGAGTGAACGACGCGCCATCCTTGAAAATTGCCGACATCGGCGTCGCGATGGGAATCACGGGCACGGACGTCTCCAAAGGTGCGAGCGACATGATTTTGACCGACGACAACTTCACGACCATCGTCAACGCCATCCGAGAAGGACGCACGATTTACAGCAACATCAAGAAGGC
>Ga0194062_1001244_pt1 | contig 10666 bp, 7 predicted proteins | sample SepL2225m_MetaG_FD_155481 | JGI IMG/M metagenome (GOLD analysis project Ga0194062, IMG submission 155481) | Anoxic zone freshwater microbial communities from boreal shield lake in IISD Experimental Lakes Area, Ontario, Canada - Sep2016-L224-25m | ecosystem: Environmental > Aquatic > Freshwater >... | reverse complement strand
GGGTCAATTTTTTAGGTGGCATAACGGTTCAATTTTTAATTTCCTGCAAGGTTACGTTTTTTTTTTCTGCCCTCCAAAGATATTCGGTATATCCGACTTTCTGAAAGCTGAAATGCCGGAATCCGATGACTGGAATGTTGAAATTCTTTTGTAACTTCGTATAAAATTTATCGGCATGGAAGAATCCCGACCGGATTTCAGCAAAATGAGCGCTGCCGAGCGGCTGATGCCTCAGGATGAGGTGCTGGAAGTGGCCAGCAGGAAGAGCGAACTTACTATCGGAGTTCCGAAGGAAGTCTCCACTATGGAGAACAGGGTCTCGCTGATCCCCGACGGGGTAGGCCTCCTGGTTCGGACCGGGCATCATGTTTTGGTTGAAGCAGGGGCCGGTCTTACCGCTCATTTCCCCGATCACGAGTACAGTGAAGCAGGTGCCCAGGTGGTGTCTTCCCCCAATGAGGTCTATAATGCGGATATCATTCTTAAGGTAGGCCCTGTCACCGCCGATGAAATAGGCCTTCTGCACCCGAAACAGACACTTATTTCGACCCTGCAGATCGCCATGCAGAACAGCGATTATTTTCGCGGATTAAGCCAGAAAAAAGTGACAGCCCTTGCATTCGAGTTTATCCGCGATAAAACCAATCAGATGGCTGTGATCCGAACCATGAGCGAGATTGCAGGGAGTACAGCGGTTTTTATTGCAGCCGAGTATTTGTCGGACCCGGAATTCGGAAGGGGTAAAATGTTTGGAGGGTTCACCGGTATAGCCCCGTCGGAAGTAGTTATTATTGGCGCCGGTACGGTAGGCGAGTTTGCCGCACGCTCAGCGATCGGCATAGGAGCTTTCGTTAAAGTGTTCGATAATTCGGTGTATCGTTTGCGTCGCATTCAGGATAATCTTGGCCGGAGAATTTATACTTCCCTTTTACATCCCAAAGCACTGCTGGAAGCCATGCGTACGGCTGATGTCGTCATCGGCGCCGTTCATTCCTCCGAAGGCAAGTCACCATTCCTCATTTCAGAAGAAATCATCACCCAGATGAAAGAGGGTTCCGTGATTATTGATGTAAGCATCGATCAGGGTGGCTGCTTTGAAACATCAAGGCCGACTACTCTTAAAGATCCGGTTTATAAGCAACATGGGGTGATCCATTATTGTGTTCCCAATATCCCCTCGAAAGTCCCTCATACCGCATCCCAGGCTTTAAATAATATCATGGTTCCCATTATCCTTGACATGGGTGCCGCGGGCGGGGTCGATAACCTGCTGAAACGTGATTACGGGGTTCGCCAGGGAGTATACATTTATAACGGCCTGATAACAAACCTTCCCATCAGCCGTCACTTCAATCTGCCATTCCAGGATCTGGACCTCTTAATGGCCGCCTTTCACTAAACGCATAGACATATGGTGCTTTCAGGCAGGGTGGTTACGATATCGAGAACCCGCATCAACTGCGGTTCCGTTGCTTTACAGGATCTCAACCGTCTGCTTTTGTCGCAGAGGTTCCTGAAGAGCCATGTTGTCATACTGGTTGATCAGAATACCGGAAAACATTGCCTTCCCTTACTGGTCGCCGAATGCCCCGGATTGGATCGTGCCTCAGTATTCGAAATTGAAGGAGGTGAAGCTTCGAAATCTCTTCTCACGGCCAACACCCTCTGGAATGAACTCCTTGCACTGAAAGCCGACCGGCGTTGTCTGCTGATCAACCTTGGAGGTGGTGTGGTGACTGATCTGGGAGGCTTTGTTGCCGCAGGTTTTAAACGGGGAATAGAATACATCAATATTCCGACCAGCCTCATTGGAATGGTGGATGCTGCCATAGGGGGTAAAACGGGAATAAACATTCAGAACCTGAAAAACCAGGCAGGTTTTTTTTATTCTCCTCTGGCTGTTCTCATTGACCCCCGTTTCCTTCAGACCCTGCCTGAAGATCATATCCGCTCAGGCTTTGCCGAAATAATCAAATCAGCTCTTGCAGGAGATCCTGTGTTATGGCGTAAGCTTTTCAGGAGGGGAGCACAAAACATACTCTCCCTTGGTCCCACAGATGCATTCTGGCAGGATCTGATTATGAAAACAGTGACTTTCAAAAACCGGATTGTACGCCAGGATTTCCGGGAGCAAAAAATACGCCGTATCCTTAATTTCGGGCATTCCATCGGACATGCCCTCGAATCCTTGTCCATGGAAAAGGATCATTCGGCCTTCCTGCATGGCGATGCCGTAGCACTGGGCATGATTGCCGAGACCTGGCTTTCACATATAAAAGCCGGATTAGACGAAGCTGAAGCCATGCAGATCATTTCCTTCCTCAAAGCAGGGTATCCAGCTCAGCTCAAGGCATTATGCACTTCTGCCGGGAATCCCGCTTCTCTTTTGGATAGTATCGGCGGACTGCTTTTACACGATAAAAAGAACAGGGAGGGTCAGCTGCGTTTTACCCTTATCTCTTCGGCAGGGAAACCATTAACCGACATGGCAGCTGACGAGGATGATATAAGGAATTCTCTTGGTAAACTCTTTGAACAGGTTCATTAGCATTGAGGGGAATCCGTAATGAAGATCATCAGAATCACGAAACCGGAACCATCACTTAGAGGAGTTATCCAGCTTCCTTCATCGAAAAGTTTAAGCAACCGTCTGCTTATCATGCAGGCTTTGTCGGGAGGGAGCTTCGGAATTGATAACCTTTCAGTAGCTGAAGATACACTCCTCCTTGGCAAAATCCTGAACCTTATAGAGTCTTCATCGGAGCAGCATTTTCCTATTGAGCTCGATTGTGGCAATGCCGGAACTGATCTGAGGTTCCTTACTGCTTTTCTTGCTATGAAACCTGGCCGCTGGATGCTTACAGGAACCGATCGAATGAAGCAAAGGCCCATAGGGGAGCTGGTTGATAAACTATTACAACTAGGTGCTTCAATTGAATACCTCGGTAATATGGGATTTCCACCCTTGCTGATCAAAGGTCGGGAACTAAAATCGGAATGCCTGGAGATCAATGCGGGGGTCAGCAGCCAGTTTATATCGGCCCTGCTGATTATTGGACCGTATCTGCCTCAGGGCTTGACTCTCGATCTGAAAGGAGATGTGGTTTCTGAGCCTTATATAGATATGACTGTCAAGCTGATGAGGCATTGCGGTATAAAGCTCAGGCAGTGGAAACATAAAATCAAAGTTGAACCAGGTTCCTATTCCTGTAAACAGTATATTGTAGAATCAGACTGGTCGGCAGCCTCATTCTGGTACCAGGCAGCTGCACTCTCGGGGAATGTTGAAATGTCGTTCCCTGGCCTTCACAGGAAAAGCCTGCAGGGCGACTCCATGCTTGCTTCGGCCTTTACTGCCTTCGGGGTGCAATCTGATTTCACCATTTATTCGCACCCATTGCTTATTTCTTTTGCGTGCTCATTACGGCTTCGCCGAACACCATCTCACCATACCACCAATTCAAAAACATCAGTCCAGTATAAAAAATTGCCTTTAATCTCCGAATCCTTCAACTACGACTTCACTCATCATCCCGACCTTGCCCTACCGATGATTGCCACTTGTGCCGCAATGGGGATCAGTGGAAGGTTTGAAGGTCTGAAAAGTCTTGCTGTCAAAGAAAGCGACAGGCTTCGTTCACTTACCACTGAACTGAAAAAGCTGGGATGTAATCTGAATTATACTATCGGGGAGTTCCCTGTCCTAAATATTAATCCATCAAAATTAATAGCCCGGCCCGATGTCATTATCGATACATACCGCGATCACCGGATGGCTATGACCTTTGCAATGCTTGCACTGAAGACAGGTAGCATCCGCATTGCCGACCCCGATGTCGTTGCTAAATCCTATCCCGGATTCTGGGACGATCTGGAGAAGGTGGGGTTCTATATTAAGTAGCGAAGTAGCGAAGTAGCGAGATAGCGAAGTAGCGTTCGGCGAAGCCGTAATGAGCACGCAAAAGAAATAAACAATGGGTGCGAATAAATGGTTAATTATAAACATCCGGCATCAATCTTTAGCAGAAATGTTTATTTTTGACATCCTGGATTTAAACCTCCTTCATGCTTGTCGATATTTTTATTCCATGCTTTGTAGACCAGATCTACCCCGAAACGGGTATGAACATGGTGAAGATACTTGAAAAACTGGGCGTTGATGTGTTCTATAACCCCAACCAGACCTGCTGCGGCCAGATGACATTCAACAGCGGAGCCTGGGATGAAACCAAGAAGCTGGGCGAGAAATTCATGAAAGATTTTCCTAACGACCGGTATATCATTGGCGCATCAGCTTCATGTATAGGATTTGTCCGCAATTACTACCCATGGCTTTTTCATAATACAGGCCTGCATTACGAGTATAAACAGGTGAGAAAGAACATATACGAGATCACCGATTTCCTGGTTAATATCATGAATGTGGAAGACGTCGGAGCTACCTTTGATCACGTAGTCACTTATCATGATTCCTGTGCCGCCCTGAGGGAGTATGGTCTTAAAGACGAACCCCGGAAGTTGCTGGCAAACGTAAAAGGACTTGAGTTGAAGGAGATGAAGGAAAACCAGGTTTGCTGCGGATTTGGAGGGACCTTCTCGGCTAAATTTGAAGCTATTTCTACAGCCTTGGCCGAACAGAAAGTCAACAATGCTCTCGAAACAGGCGCTGAATATATTGTTTCAACCGATTCATCCTGCCTGTTGCACCAGCAGGCGTTCATTGATAAACATAATCTTCCCATTAAAACAATCCATATTGTTGATGTGCTTGCTTCAGGCTGGTGACAGTATGTATTGATGAATTAAACACAGCCTTTTTTTGATGGACCTCGAAAAATATACGGCGATCATTTCGTCGGAATTAGGGCTTACTAAAGCTTCTGTTTTCAATACCCTGACCCTGCTCGAAACCGGGGCCACCATCCCATTTATCGCCCGCTACCGTAAGGAGATGACGGGCAGTATGGATGAAGTGGTGATTGGGAAGGTCAGGGACAGGCTGATCCAGCTCAAAGATCTGGATGCCCGACGTGAAGCCATCCTGAAAAGCCTCAGGGAGCAGGAGAAACTAAGTCCTGAACTGGAAGAGGCAGTTACAAAAGCTGCCACCATGGCGGAACTGGAGGATATTTATCTTCCATATAAACCCAAACGTAAGACCAGGGCGAGCATCGCCCGTGAGAAAGGCCTGGAGCCGCTGGCCAGGATCATCATCTCCCAAAAATATGACGACCCCCGCACTCAGGCCGAACGATTTATTGATAAGGAAAAGGGTGTAAATTCAGTCGAAGATGCCATCCGCGGAGCAGAAGATATCATTGCCGAATGGGTGAATGAACATACCTACGGCCGTAAGCGGATACGCCAGCTTTTCGAAAAGGAAGCACTGATTTTTTCCAAAGTGGTTAAGGGAAAGGACGAGGAAGGGGTCAATTATAAGATCTATTACGACTACCATGAATTGCTTTTGAAAGCACCCTCGCACAGGGTTCTGGCAATGTTGAGAGGGGAAAACGAGGGTTTTCTTCGTGTTTCCGTTGAAGTGCCGAACGACAAGGCTGAGGATATCCTGGACAGGATATTCATTAAATCGGAGAATGCTTCGGGTTTGCTGGTAAGGGAAGCCATCAGGGATAGCTGCAAACGCCTTCTGTTCCCTTCAATGGAGACCGAGGCACGTGGCTGGGCAAAAGAAAAGGCCGATGCCGAGGCGATCAGGGTGTTTGTCGAAAACCTTCGTCAGCTGCTGCTGGCCCCCCCGCTGGGACAAAAAAATGTACTTGCACTGGACCCTGGTTTCAGATCGGGTTGCAAACTCGTGATCCTGGGCCGGCAGGGGGAACTTCTGCACAATGAGACGATATATCCTCATCCGCCTCAGAACGAAGTCAAAGATGCCATCAACAAGATAAAAAACCTCGTCAATGCATATAAGATTGAAGCTGTTGCCATTGGCAACGGCACGGCAGGCCGCGAGACAGAAAGGCTTATACGGGCTATCCCTTTTGATAAGGATATACTTGCTTTAGTAGTAAACGAAAGCGGGGCTTCGGTATATTCTGCCTCTGCTATCGCCCGCAAAGAGTTTCCCGATTATGATGTGACGGTAAGAGGAGCTGTATCTATAGGCCGCCGGCTTATGGACCCTTTGGCGGAGCTTGTTAAAATAGATCCGAAATCAATTGGTGTGGGGCAGTACCAGCATGATGTGGATCAGAATGCACTTCATAAAAGTCTTGAAGATACCGTGGTCAGCTGCGTGAACAAAGTAGGTGTTGAAGTGAATACGGCCAGCGAGGAACTGCTTACCTACGTCTCAGGGGTAGGGCAGGGTCTTGCCAAAAACATCATCACATACCGTAATGAAAAGGGCCCGTTCAGAACCAGGGATGAGTTTCGCAAAGTAACACGTTTTGGTGAGAAAGCCTTTGAGCAGGCCGCTGGCTTTCTGCGTATCAGGGATGCTGAAAACCCTCTTGATTCCAGTGCGGTTCATCCGGAAAGCTACTATATAGTGGATAAAATGGCCCTAAGACTGAGCTGTTCCGTCACCGACCTCATCAGCAAAGCAGAACTCAGATCGAAACTGAAACTGGAAGAGTTCACCGATGAAAAAACAGGACTGCCTACGCTTCACGACATTGTACAGGAACTAGACAAACCTGGCCGCGACCCCCGTCAGAAATTCGAGATGTTCGAGTTTTCGAAAGAAGTCCATTCAATCAATGACCTCAGGACAGGGATGAAGCTCCCCGGGATTGTCACCAATATTACCAATTTCGGAGCTTTTGTAGATCTTGGCGTGCACCAGGACGGGCTGGTGCATGTAAGTATGCTTGCCGACCGGTTTGTGAGAGATCCTAATGAGGTCGTGAAGCTGAACCAGAAGGTGATGGTAGAAGTTGTGGATATCGATATTCCGAGAAAACGTATCCAGCTTTCGATGAAGTCCCAAAATAAATCGAATCCCTGAGCGTTTTAAAATCTGTACCTTTGTCTCATTAATGAAGACTGCCATTTGCCGATGAAAAAGCATGCTCTGCTTATTGTTTTCCTTGTGAGTATATTATTTGCTGTAAAGCCTGCCCATGCCCAGCGGGTACTCGGCGGTATATCGGTTGGGGCCAACTTCTGCCAGGTTGACGGAGATCAGTTCTATGGTTTTCGTAAAGTTGGACTGAACTTCGGTCCGATGGTGATCCTTCCTTTCGGGAAAAATAAAAACTGGTCGGTAAGCATGGAGCTGCTGTATTCGCAAAAGGGAAGCTACCATCACGGAAGTACCGATTCGACCAATTACAGGCTTAACCTTGATTATGTCGATGTGCCGGTGATGGTGCATTTTACCGACAAAAAGATCATCTCGGCCGGCCTGGGGTTTTGTTACGGACAATTGATAGGAAAATCAGAATCACAGCTATACGTGGTAAAACCAAATACAGATTTTCTGCCTTACGATTTTTCGGTTCTGGGTGAAGTCTCTCTAAGGGTATGGAACAGATTCTGGCTCAATGTCCGATACCAGTATTCTTTACTTAACCTGCGCACGGTAACTTTTATCAATCCGAATATTCCGGGTGACACCTGGGAGCGCAACCAGTATAACAATCTTCTCAGCCTGCGCCTGACCTATATTTTCAAGCAGGAACTTCCGGGAAAACCCAAAAAACCCAAGGGGGAAGAGGAGTAATCGATTATTCATTTAAAGTATTCTCCTGATCATTTTGAGCTTATGTGTGTACTCGTGCAGGTCATTATGAAAAATGCCCTCGGCGTCGATGAGGTCGAGACGAACCTTGCCTGAGCAGTGAAGGATCTTCTGGCGGTCGGCAAGGATTCCAACATGAGAGATTTTACCTTCTTCATTTTCGAAAAATGCCAGGTCGCCGGGTTGAGCTTCCTCGAGTGAGTTAACAGGTTCGCCCAGTTCAGCCTGTTGTGAGGCATCCCTGCTCAGAGAGATGTTTTTAAGTTTATATGCCATCTGCACAAGACCTGAGCAGTCAATGCCAAACAGGGAACGCCCGCCCCACAGATACGGAGCGCCTAGGAACTGCATTGCATCTTGCACCAGGTCGTGCTTGAGTTCCATCAGGTCGTCAGGGCCGTCGTCTTCATCTTCAAAATCGGAGACCATGTTTACCTGTCCGTCGTAAGCAAAGGTATTCCCGGCCAGTTGCATCCTGAATTCCTCTATCCCGGGCAGGGAGCTGCCATAAAGAATTGGAAACTGCGATTTGGTTGTCTCATTAGTGATCATCTGAACCAGGTCAATGGCACAACGGGAATCAATTTCATTCAAACGTTCAAATTCACCTTCCTCCAAAGCGGTATGGCCCTTTTGGCTGATCCATCCTTCATAATCATCGTAAGCCAGTCTGATTTTGAGCCAGTCATCAGCAGTTTGTAATACGCTGTATAATTCACCAAAAAGAAGCTGGGTACACATTTCAGCTTTATGTGCGGGTTCCCTGCGTACAGGAACGATGCTAAGGAGGCAGATACCGTGAGACATACGATGGAGTTTTGGACAAAGATAATAAAAACAGGATGTCGGATTACATGTCGGAACTGCTGATCAGGTGCTTCGCGCCGAAATCCGGTCATACGGCATCATGGTTTTTTGAATTCATGCAACGCGCATCCACCGCAGCTGGCAGAACAACCGTCGCATTTGCTTACAGGTTTAACAATGGATCGGATGAGCCGGTAGACTGTGCTTCCGGCTGCTGAGGCGATAATCAATCCCACGATAATATATTGAATGGTCATATTTCAGAGTATTAAGGATCCGAGCTGATACACTATGAACGACAGCGACCAGGCCAGGACTGTAGTATAGAGCATCAGGAACAGGGCCCATTTCCAGTGGCCCGACTCCCGTCTTACAGTGGCGATCACGGCAATACAGGGCATATAGATCAGAATGAATAAAATGTAGGAAATCCCGGCAAGAGGAGTAAATATTTTTTCCCCTTTCTTATGACCGCTGTCATAGGTTGCCGACTGCAGTTTTGCAGTGAGGTCGGCCCTGAGATTAAAGTCGTCTGCCGAAGGAGTATTAAAAAGAACACCCATGGTGCTCACAACGACTTCCTTGGCTGCTGCTCCGGTGATCAGGCTAACGCCCATGCGCCAGTCGAAACCAAGAGGTTCTATCACGGGTTCTATAAATTTTCCAATCTTTCCTATATAGGATTGCTGAAGTCGCTGGGTCTGGTTCATACTGCTTCCACCGGGAAAATATTCGAGCGCCCATATGATGATCACTGCGATGAGGATGATGCCCCCCATTTTCTTCAGGTACTGCCGGGCTTTTTCCCACATATGGCGTGTGATCACGCGAACCGTCGGCATGCGGTAGGGTGGAAGTTCCATTACGAATGGCGCCTCCCTGTTCTTGAAAAGAAATTTCTTGAAGATGATCGAAACCAGCACGGCCAGTATTATGCCTGTTATATAGACCAGGAAAATAACTGTACCTGCATGTTTCTGAAAGATGGCTCCTGTGATCAGCAAATAGACCGGGAGGCGGGCGCTGCAACTCATAAAAGGGTTGATGAGCATAGTGAGCAGGCGGTCGTTACGGTCTTTCAGGGTACGGGTAACCATAATGGCCGGGACGTTGCAGCCGAAACCCATGATCAGGGGAATGAACGACTGACCGTGAAGTCCCATCTTGTGCATCAGCTTGTCCATGATGAATGCAGCCCGGGCCATATATCCCGAGTCTTCCATCAGTGAAATAAAAAAGAACAGGATCAGTATATTTGGCAGAAATACGATCACGCTGCCCACCCCGCTTATGATACCGTCGACCAGCAGATCTCTCACAGGGCCTGCAGGAAGGATGTTCCCCGAAAAATTCCCGAACCAGCCAACCATCAGGTCTATCCAATGTTTCGGGTAATCTCCCATCGAAAAAGTAGTTTGGAACATCACCCATAAAAAGAACAGGAAGACCGGGAACCCGAGGTATCGGTGAGTAAGGATGTTGTCGATGCGGTCGCTGAAGGTTTTACCTGTAAAAGCCTGTTCGTTCGGGTCAAGGGTTTCGCGCAAAGCACCTGCAATAAAACCGTAGCGTGCATCGGTGATCAGAGTGGAACAGTCTTCGTAATAGTTGTCCTCAAGGCGTTTTATTTCCTTCTCGGCTGTCGCCGCAATGGCTTTGAAATAATGAGAATGTGCCAGAGTTTTCGTGATATCCTCATCTTTCTCGAGCAGTTTTATACTATGGTAGCGTGTTGAAATCCTTGCGGTCAGAGCCTGGTCCTTTCTAATCACCTCCTGTATCCTGCCGATTGAACGTTCAAGTTCCTCTCCGTAATTGATATGAACATGGCGCATCACCGGATCCCTGTCCTCAAATACATCGATGACCCTGCTGAACAGTTCACTGATGCCTTCTCCACGCGAGCCAATAGTCGGAATTACCGGGATGCCAAGCAGTTCGCCAAGAGCTTTATGGTCCAGCACATGGCCTTTATTCCCAAACTCATCATACATGTTCAGCGCAATGACCACCCGTATATCCATGTCGATAAGCTGGGTGGTCAGATAGAGGTTTCGCTCAAGGTTCGAGGCATCGATGATGTTAATCACGATATCGGGAACATTGTCGGTAATGTGTTTTCTTACATATAATTCTTCAGGAGAATATGCA
>Ga0194062_1001242_pt1 | contig 10670 bp, 10 predicted proteins | sample SepL2225m_MetaG_FD_155481 | JGI IMG/M metagenome (GOLD analysis project Ga0194062, IMG submission 155481) | Anoxic zone freshwater microbial communities from boreal shield lake in IISD Experimental Lakes Area, Ontario, Canada - Sep2016-L224-25m | ecosystem: Environmental > Aquatic > Freshwater >... | reverse complement strand
ATAAATATGTTATATTAGGGTCATGTTTACAGATATAGCAATTATAAAAGCCCAGGCCGGTAAGGGCGGCGATGGGTTAGTAAGCTTTCACAGAACACGTGGTAACGCCAAGGGAGGTCCGGATGGTGGTGATGGCGGAAAAGGTGGAAGCATTATAGTACGAGCAAGCCATAATACTAGTACCCTATCAAGGTACAGGAGTAGTAAGGTTTTTGGTGCTGAGAATGGACAACAAGGCAGTGGAAACAACCGACATGGCAAGAATGGCCTAGATGTAACCTTGTTCGTACCACCAGGTACTATCGTTAAGGAAGGTACCGAAGAAATTGCAGATTTAGTCTATGATGGTCAAGAGGCTATCGTCTGCAGTGGTGGAGATGGTGGTTTCGGTAATGCCCACTTCAAGAGCTCTATTAGGCAATCTCCAAATATGGCAGAACTAGGTGAACTAGGCGAAGCCAAAGATCTGACACTAGAATTAAAACTTGTTGCCGATGTAGGGCTGGTTGGACTTCCAAATGCAGGTAAAAGTACGCTATTAAGCATGGTCAGCGCAGCAAAGCCTGAAATCGCAAACTATGAGTTCACTACTCTAGTGCCAAATCTCGGAGTTGTTGATGTCGACGACAAAAGTTTCCTACTCGCCGATATTCCTGGGCTAATTGAAGGAGCAAGTCAAGGCAAGGGCTTGGGTATGGAGTTCTTACGCCACATTGAGAGATGTAAAATAATAATTCATCTGGTAGATGTAAACTCTCCTGACATCGTGAAAGACTATGAAACGATTCGTTCAGAACTAAGAAATTATGATGTTGATTTAAGTTCTATCCCATTTATCATCGCGATCACTAAAACTGAGACTGTTCCAGAAGATGTGGTTAAAAAAGCAGTTACAACGCTCACTAAACACACTAAAATAAGTTCGAAACTAGTACACTCGATATCTGCTGTAAGGGAAATGGGCCTAATCAGTCTGATGAGAGAAGCAAATAGTTTACTGCAGGAACTAGAAAAGAAAGTTTCTAAAGTGGAGGAGACTGAAGAAATTCCAGTAATTGGACTTAACGAGAATCTTGGGTGGAGTGTCGATAAAGATGAAGAGAAGTATTTTGTAAGAGGGGAAGAGGTAGAACGTTTTGCTAGGAGAACCAATTATTCACAAAGTGATGGCTTGCGCAGACTAAAGCATATTCTTAAAAAGAAGGGTGTTTACAAGGAGCTCAGAAGGATTGGCGCGGAAGAAGGAGATACTATATCAATCGCATCAAAAGACTTTAAGTGGTAAGTATGATTAGTATAAAAGTTGATAATATAACTTTAGAGTGCGAGACTAAGCCTGATCTCTTCTCACCGAAGGGCTTGGATTCAGGTAGTCGGCTTTTACTAGATAATGTCTTAAAGTCTACCAATAATTACGAAAGCGTTATTGACTGGGGTTCTGGATGGGGTGCAATTGGCCTAGTATTGGCCAAAAATAAACCTTCCTCAAGAGTACTTGCGATAGATTCCGACATTGCCGCTGTAGCTTGTACCCAAAGTAATATAGAGCTTAATAATCTAGGTAATATTAGGGTAGTAGCGAGTCATGGCTATGACCAAATAGAAGATGATACCAGGTTTGACTTGGTGGTCTCAAATCCACCCACACATAGAGGCAGGGAGGTTGTTGAGAGATTTATCTCCGAGAGTTACGAGAGACTCACAATTGAAGGCAATATGTTTGTTGTGGTTGAGTCAAGACTCAAACCATGGGTTTTTAGGAAGATGAAAGAAGTATTCTCAGAATGTAGGATAGTAGACAGGGGATCAAAGCATGTAGTCCTGTCATCCACAAAGATGGTACAATAGAGCTAATGGAAAAGCACCAAACTCATCATGATCATGCAAGTGAATATTTTAAAAAAGAAATTAATCAAGAAGATATTTCTAAGTCTGCACACTACACCTTTAGAGACGGATTTAGGCTTGGTTTTGGTGTATTTGTAGGGCTTTTACTTGGTAGCGTAATCATGATCATTATTGTCTACGCTTTAAACTATGTATTCCACGCCCTATAGATTGAAATAGAGTGTTTTTTAAGGTATAATTGTCATTGATTTTCGGGGCATTGGCGCAGTTGGTAGCGCGCATCCATGGCATGGATGAGGTCATCGGTTCGAACCCGATATGCTCCACCAGAAATTATAAAAAAAGGAAATTATGGAAACTGTAAAAAATGTGACATCAAAGGCTGCAAAGCAAGCTCAAGAACAGGCCCACAGGCACGCGAATGGCTTCTTGGAGTTTGTTCGTGAACAAGGTGTTATTACACTAGCGGTAGGATTTATATTAGCTGCAGCAGTAACTAAAACTGTTAATTCTCTTGTCACAGACATAATTAACCCCCTTATGGGCGTGATGCTTGGCAAGGTTAATCTTTCGAGTGCGACATGGCAGGTGGGCGGGTCAACATTAGCCTGGGGTAATTTTGTCAGCTCGTTAATTGATTTTATGGTTATTGCCATAGTTGTATATGTAGGTTTCAAGGTTCTTAAACTTGATAGATTAGATATAGATAAAAAGAAACGTGAGAAAGAAACAGAAGAGGCTTTAAAATCAGAAGATAAGTTGGCTAAGTCGACTAAAAAAAGTAAATAATTAAAATGAGGAAAATAGCTAAGAGATTAATATTTTCACGGTTGAACTCAAAGCTAAAAAAGCTCTTAGCAAGTAAAGACATAACTATTATTGGTGTAACTGGGAGTGTTGGTAAAACGTCTACAAAATTTGCTATTGGCGAGGTCCTCAGCTCCACTAGAAAAGTTAGGTACTCAACCGTAACCACAAATACTGATATAGAAGTAATGCTGAGTTTCTTCGGGATTAATATCCCGGCCAGGGGTTGGAGTGCATTATCGTGGAAGAAAGTGTTTTCCGACATAGATGATGAATTAGAAAATTATAGATTTGATACGGTAATAATAGAGTTTGCTGATGATAAACTCTCAAGCATGAGAAAAATACTTAAGACTGTCAAGCTCGACTATGGCGTAATATCTGGAATCGCACCAGTTCATATGGCTAAGATGTATGACATGCGCTCCATTATTTACGCCAATTGGGCGATTGTATCCAGCGCAAATAAAATTATATTCAACTCTGATATTACTGCGCTAAGAAAGAAAGCTTATAAGGATAGGACGACAGGTTTTGGGTTACATCACGGAGATATTAGATTTAATAAAATATCTAGAAACAGATCTGGCTACTTGAAAGCAGAGCTTAGCATGGGCAGAAACAAGAAAATGGTACAAACCAGAGTCATAGGCGAACAAAATTTGTATAGTCTTCTTGCCGCTGCAGCTATTGCGGGAGATATGGATATTCCATTTTCGGCGATTTGTTTTGAGTTAGAAAATATCAAATCTCTACCAGGCAGAATGAATCTACTCAAAGGTGTAAATGGGTCTAAATTAATAGATGACAGCTATGATTCCAGTCCAACTACAGTGATGTCTGGCCTAGATACTCTAAAAAAATTCCCAGGAAGAAAGATTGCTGTAATTGGAAGTATGGACGGGCTAGGTTCCGAACGCAGCAGCTTGCACCAAGAAGTGGGCGAGCACTGCTTCGGTATTATTGATGTGCTTGTTACTGTTGGTACTTTGGCTGAAGATTTTATAGCACCTTCAGCGGTTCGTGCAGGTATTAAAAATGAGAATGTTAAGATGTTTAAGACTCCTTATGAAGCAGGTCATTATCTGAAAGGGATTATTAGAAAAAGTGATACAATATTGCTAGAGGGCGATAAGAATATTTCATTTGTTGAAGAAGTTGCAAGAATTATTTTATCCCCAGAAATATCTTCTGAAACCAGCTTAATAAGGCAAGATAAGCAATGGAAGAGAAAGAAAAGAAATATTTTAAAATCCCTATAAAGGAATACCCTATGGACCCAATACCAGGAAAAAGAGATGAATTTAAGACCATAGTCCTACCTAGCTATGAGTTACCGAGTCAGGGGGAAATTGACCAAGTGATTCGTGATACAGCAATTGAAAGAGAGTGGCTTAAGGACGCACTAGTGTATGTAGATATCAAGTCAATTAAGGATGCATTTTTAAGCGGTAGATTAGAAAAAATAAATCCAGAACATAACTACCTGCCTATCATGAGGTTCAGGAACCCCGAACTCAATGACAAGTACCCACCATACCTGGACACACAGGCAAAAGAAGTTTTAAACATGATTGGGGATTTATGGCGAACTAAAATGACTGAGTCAGGATTTGATGAAGGTATAAGATTTAGCATAACATCTATGGTGAGGAGTGCAGAATATCAGAAAAGTATTGTTGAAGCCGGTAAGCTTGCTTCTCAAGATAGTGCACATACATATGGTTACGCCTTTGATATTGACGCAAGAGCCTACTATTTCGGAGAGGATTCAATTAGTGAAGTCCCATTAGAGCAACAGAGGGCTTACGAAAATGAATTCAAAAGTTTTGGGATTGATACGGTAGAATCTCCAATCGATAAGACTAGACCATACGACCAAAGGGTAATGACTATTCTTGCGGAAGTGCTAGATGATCTCCAAGACAAGGGCTTGATTCATTACCTACATGAGCTTCCAGGCACACAGTCCTCGGCGTTTCATGTCTGCGTTAAACCAACCCAAGTTAAAGCTGCTTAAATGAAGTTGATCGTACAAAACCTAGCGACAAACTACCTTTCTGAGGGCAAAGGTAAGACAATATTAATATTACATGGTTGGGGAGATAGTATTAATAGCTTTACGAATGTAGTTAGGTTGTTGAGTAAAAACTATAATGTTGTGGCTCTTGATCTGCCGGGTTTTGGTGGAACAGAGATACCGAAGTCTGACTGGTGTATTTTAGATTATGCAAATTTTGTGAAAGATTTCTGTAATAAATTAGACATCAAACCAACATATATAATTGGCCATTCAATGGGTGGGCGGGTACTAATAAAATTAGCTAGCAAGAAGTTATTAAATCCAGAGAAGATAGTTTTATTATCTTCCGCGGGCATAAAAGAGTCAGCAAAAGGCAAGAACTTGATTATTAAATTATTTTCTAAACCTGGAAAAGTACTAATTAACTCTAGGATACTTGGAAGACAGGGTAGTTCATTAAGGCAAAAAATATATAAGAAGTTTGGTAGTGAAGACTATATTAGTTCTGGCCAACTAAAGAAAACCTTCATAAATATAATTAATGAAGATTTAGTTGGTGATGCAATTAACATAAAAATACCTACTCTGCTTATATACGGTGAAAATGATGACCAAACCCCTCCATTGTATGGTTCAAAATTTAACAAGGCTATAGATGGATCTAAATTGAAGATAATTGCCGGAAGAGGTCACTTTATACAGCTAGAAGACCCCATTGGCCTAAGCGACATTATGATGGATTTTTTCAAATGATAAAAAAATGGATTAGCGCTTATAGGATGAGTTTTATAAGAACTATTGTATATATGCTTCAGGCTAGTGAGTACAATCTGAAAGATTATTTTTCATGGCTTATAAGGGTAAAAAGTTTTAAAAGTGTAATGTACCGTAAGTCACTTGTACCAACCACCAAGACTAAATTACTTTTGTTAATTCTGTGGTTAATGATTGCACTAGGCATACTTGCAGCTACCGCAGTAGGTCTGTCAGTGCAATTTTCTGTTATTTATAAAATGTTTATTTTAGCAGCGCTATTTATACTAATGCCTGTATTGATTTCTTTTGGCATAACAATACCACTATGGTTGGGCAACATATTCATTCAGAAGCCTAGAGAGAAAATAATTATTTCTAAAGCCAGAAGCAGACTAAATGATAATAAGGCAATAAAAATTGCTATTGCTGGTAGCTTTGGAAAGACAACCATGAGAGAAATACTTTTGTCCGTCCTGGGCGCAGGAAAAAGCGTCGTAGCCCCACCAGGTAGTTACAATACACCAATGGGCGTAAGTAAGTTCATAAATACCCTATCAGGATCAGAGGATATAATTATTTTTGAATTAGGCGAGTACTACCCTGGAGATGTAAAGTTTCTTGCAGAAATTGTTAAGCCGGACATTGGAGTTATTACTGGGGTTAATGAAGCCCATTTGTCTAAATTTAAAAATATTGAGAATACACAAGCGACTATTTTTGAGCTAGCAGACTATTTGAATGGCAGTAAGTTATACGTCAATGGTGAAAATGAACTGGCTAAGCAAAAGTCTAAGTTTTATGACAGTGTACTTTACTCTAGCAAGGGATGTGGTCAATGGATAGTTAATTCATCGAGTACAAGCCTATCTGGCATAGACTTTGTGGTTAGCAATAAAGTTAAGTCACTTAATCTCCACTCTAATCTACTTGGATCACATTTACTTGGGTCCCTTCTCTGCGCAATTGAAATAGCACATCAACTAGGACTCAAAGATGATGAAATAATCAAGGGAGTTGCTAATACAGATAGTTTTGAGCACAGGATGCAGCCTAAAAATATCGGCGGGGCCATAGTAATTGATGATACCTATAACGGTAATTTTGATGGAGTTATAGCTGGACTCAACTTACTAAAATCGCTTAAAGCCAAGCGTAAAATATATGTCACTCCCGGTCTTGTCGAGCAGGGTTCTAAGAGCCGTGAAGTGCATAATAAAATTGGACAAAAGATTGGAGAGGTAAATCCTGATATAGTAGTGTTAATGAAAAACTCTGTAACTGGATACATAGTTGAGGGATTAAAGAAGGCTCAGTACGAAGGAAGTCTAAGAATCGAGGATGATCCCAAAAATTTTTACGAAAATATTAATATGTTTGTTTCTAAAGATGATGTTGTCTTAATGCAAAATGATTGGCCAGACAGTTATAATTGATATCGCTTTAAGGTTTTAATCAGATTCTGATATACTAATTACATGAAAACAGTAGCAGTTATTTTTGGAGGAAGGTCCACCGAGCATGATATTTCAATCATGACGGCAATTTCTAGTGTCATAAAGCCCCTAGAATTGAGTAAAGATTATATAGTCCACGCAGTTTATATAAATAAGGCTGGCGAATGGTTTAGTGATGCGAAGCTAAAAGACATAAAATTTTTTCAATCAGGCGACATAAATGACTGGATGAACAAGACTAAGAGTGTAAGGGTGCTTTTCAAGGATGGTCTTACACTTATAAAACCAACTAAATTCGGAGAGAGTAAAATAAGTGTAGATATTGTTTTTCCTGCAATGCACGGAACTCACGGTGAAGACGGTGAGCTGATGGGTCTTCTGGAAATGTCAGGGGTGGCTTTTGTTGGGTGCGATATGACATCAAGCGCAATAGCGATGGACAAGGTTCTAGCTAAGCAGGTTACTCAGTCCGACGGGATCATAAGCACTCCTTGGGTAACAATCAACTATTCTAGCGTTGCCAAGAGTAGCGACTTGGCCTTGCAAAAGATTGATTCCCTAAAGTACCCAATGTTTGTTAAACCAGCACATCTAGGTTCTAGTATTGGTATTTCTAGAGTCAAAGACCAGGAACAGTTAATTAATGCCATTGAAGTTGCGGGGCATTATGACGAAAAGATTATTGTCGAGCAGGAGGTTTCTAATCTAATTGAAGTTACATTACCCATTATTGGTAATGATGAGCTTACGCTGGCATTATTAGAGAGGCCGATACTAAAGGATGAAAACTTCTTCGGCTTCGAGACTAAATACATGCAGGGCGGCAAAAAAGGAAAAAATTCAGATAGCAAGGGATCCCAGGGCTATAGTGAATTACCTGCTAATATTCCAAAAGATATATACAGAAATGCAGAAGAAGTAGGTGTGGCAGTCTATAGAAGCTTAGGATGTAGCGGCATTGCAAGGATTGATATGCTGATAGATAGTAAGACAAAAAAAGTCTACTTCAACGAGGTTAACCCGTTACCAGGAGGACTTTATGCCCATAATTGGAGAATGAAGGGTATAAGTCCAGTCGAACTAGTTACTAAATTAGTAGATCTCGCAATTGATAAAAAGAATAAGGATGATAAATATCAAACTAGCTTTAACACAAGTTATTTGAAACAATTTTAATATATGAGCAAGTACGAACCAAAAATTGTAGAAGAGAAATGGCGAAAGGTATGGCGTGAGACTGGACTATACAAGACTCCAGAAAACCCCAAGAATCCATATTATGGGTTAGTGATGTTTGCCTATCCTAGCGGTGATTTGCACTGTGGGCATTGGTACCCATATACTGGCGGGGATATATTAGCTAGGTTTGCCAGGATGCAAGGTCATGACGTACTGCACACAAACGGCTTCGATGCATTTGGATTGCCTGCAGAAAATGCAGCAATCAAGCGTGGCCTAATGGCAGATGTTTGGACTGAAGAAAATATTTCTACAATGACCAGGCAGTATGAAGCTACGGGTAATATGTATGATTACGATAGACTTATAAACACCAGTAAGCCAGAATACTACAAGTGGACACAGTGGTTGTTTCTGCAGCTTTATAAAAATGGTAAAGCTTATCAGAAGGAAGCACTCGTTAACTGGGATCCTGTAGACAAGACAGTGCTCGCGAATGAGCAAGTTATTAATGGCAGGGCAGAACGGAGTGGCGCCGAGGTAGAAAAGAAAAGTCTTAAACAATGGTTTTTCAAAATTACCGATTATGCGGATGCTTTACTTGAAGGTCTGGATAATATTGAATGGCCTAATCGCATCAAAGACGCCCAGAAAAATTGGATAGGAAAAAGCCACGGTAGCTTAGTTAAGTTTCCCATTAAAGACAGCAATGATTTTTTGGAGATATACACCACTAGAATTGATACTATATATAGCGGTACATTCATAGTACTGGCCCCAGAACATGAACTAGTTACTTCACTGACGGTAGATTCGCAGAAACAGGAGGTGGTTAAGTATCAAGAAATTAGTCAATCTAAGACTGATACCGTTAGGCTCGAAGGAAAAGATAAATCAGGGGTATTTACCGGAAGCTATGCACTTAATCCAGCTACGAATGAAAGTATGCCTATCTGGGTGGCTGATTTTGTACTTGGGGGGTATGGTACCGGAGCAGTCTTTGCCGACGCTCATGATCAAAGGGACTCTGAATTTGCAAAAAAATACAATATCCCATTAAAGACATCAGTTAAGCCAGTTGATGATAGGGATATATCGAAGATCGAGAGTTTTGAAATTTGTTTTGAGGATGATGGGATACTGTATAATTCCGAACACTTCGATGGACTAACTTCCTCTGAAGCTAGAGAAAAGATTACCGAGTACCTAGGTAGTAAAGGTCTTGCCCAAAAAACCACTCAATATAGACTAAGGGATTGGCTTATATCTAGACAAAGATATTGGGGCTCACCTATACCAATAATATATTGTGAAAAATGTGGTACGGTTCCGGTTCCTGAAAAGGACCTACCCGTAGTATTACCGCTTGCACAGAAGATAGATAAGTCTGGTAAGTCACCCCTTTATAGGGATAGCTTTATAAATACAGAATGCCCTGAATGTGGAGGTCAGGCTAAGCGGGAGACTGACACTATGGATACTTTTGTTGATAGTAGTTGGTATTACCTACGCTACCCTAACCCACATTATGATAAAGGTCCTTTTGATCCAGAAGCACTAAATAAGTGGCTTCCAGTTAGTACCTACATAGGTGGACCTGAGCATGCCACTATGCATTTATTGTATGTAAGATTTATGGCGCATTTCTTGAATGAAGCTGGTTTTTTAGAAACAAATGAACCCATACCAAGATTTATATGCAACGGACTCATAGATGGTCCAGATGGTCAGAAAATGAGTAAAAGTCGAGGTAATGTAGTTGACCCCGATGAATATGTGAACAAATACGGTGCAGATAGTGTACGTCTTTATATGATGTTTATGGGTTCATACACAGATGGTGGACCGTGGGACCCAGCTCGCTTTGAAGGAGCCAGTAGGTTTATTAGTAGATTTTACGAACTTGTGCACTCCGATTACAAGCCTCAGGAAATAAATACGATTCAAGAAGTCGAACTCCAATCTAGGTCTCATAAGTTGGTTAAGAAGCTAAAAGAAGACATTGCAGTAGCAAAATTTAACACCGCTATTGCTGCAGCAATGGAGTTTGTTAATTTTGCTAGTCAGATAAAAAGGGACGGTGTAGTATCTGAGGCTTCATGGAAAGAGGCAGTGTCTATGTTGGTATTATCTATGGCTCCTATAACCCCTTACGTGTGTGAAGAGTTATGGCAGACTCTGGGTGGCCAAGAAAGTGTGCATAAACAAGCATGGCCAAGATATGATGAAAAACTAGTCACAGATGATGTTGTCACGATAGTAGTTCAGGTAAATGGTAAACTTAAGAATGAATTTGTGGCTGAAATAGGTACAGCCAATGAAGAGCTAGAAAAAATAGCTCGAGGCTTAGACGCTATAAATAAAATTATTCAAAAAGGTGAAATTATCAAGGTGGTCGTGGTTCCTAATAGACTAGTCAACTTTGTAATTAAGCAATAGCCACAACACAACAGGTTGCATTTTAGGTAATTTATTGTTACAATAGTATGCGAAATGCCAATTAGCATTCTAGGACTCAGCAGAAAACACGACGGCGACTCAGAGCATTATGTTCTAGATATTTCGTCTATAGAAGATTTAAGTCTATCTAAGCCATTTATATC
>Ga0194062_1001241_pt1 | contig 10672 bp, 7 predicted proteins | sample SepL2225m_MetaG_FD_155481 | JGI IMG/M metagenome (GOLD analysis project Ga0194062, IMG submission 155481) | Anoxic zone freshwater microbial communities from boreal shield lake in IISD Experimental Lakes Area, Ontario, Canada - Sep2016-L224-25m | ecosystem: Environmental > Aquatic > Freshwater >... | reverse complement strand
TCACTGTCCTGACTTTCATCGACGCAATATGGAACCTTGTGCCTGATTGCGGCTGCTTCGGGGATGCAATCAAACTTACCAATGTTCAGACTTTTATTAAGAACCTGGTGCTGATGCTATTTGTAGCGCCTGTTTTTATGTGGCGAAAAAAGTACCGCTCGGCCTTGCCGTTGAAATGGGATATTTCCTTGCTTTTATTTACCGCTGTAGTATTCATAGGGATGTCGGTATACAGCGCCAGACATCTTCCGCTCATCGATTTCATGGCCTGGAAGAAAGGCAATAAAGTGAACAAAACAGATGACAGGCCTGTTAAATTCTATGTGACGTACAGGAATAAACAAACCGGCGAGAAAAAAGAATACCTTGCATCGAATTATCCCTGGAATGACTCGTTGTGGATGTCTCAATGGGTCTTTGACAGCCAGAGGGTGGAAGATCCCGGCTCAGGAAAAGCTGCAAGTCTGATGGTCGAAGATATGGAAGGGAACGACGTTACAGCTTCCATAATGCAAAACCCCGATTATCAGTTCCTGCTAGTGATTTATAAGCTTTCCGAAACAAATACCGAAGCTATTATACGCCTTCTGCCTTTCTATAAACATGCCCTGGCTGCAGGTAAAACCTTTATCTGCCTTACTACAGTCATGCCTGCCGAAGCCCGCAAATTCCGTTTGGAACATGGAACAGCTTTCGAATACTATAATGCCGACGATGTGATCCTGAAAACCATGGTGAGGTCAAACCCCGGCTTGATCCTCCTGAAAGACGGACTCGTGATCGACAAATGGGGATTCAGGGATTTTCCCCTCTGGGAGGATGTGAGTAATACTTACTTTAAATGACCAGGTTCATCCTTCAAAGGCTTGGTTATGGATTCCTTGTGCTGTTCGGGGTAGTCGTCGTAATCTTTTTTCTGTTCAATATTCTTCCCGGTGACCCGGCCCGGATGATGTTGGGACAAAGGGCCGACAGCGCCTCTGTGGCCGCTGTAAAGAAAGAACTCGGAACCGACAAGCCCCTGCCCGTCCAGTTTGCTGCCTACCTCAACGACATCAGTCCGCTTTCATTCCATACTGTTATTAAAAATCAAGGCAGCTTCTCATACGATTCGGCTAAGTACGGTGCCCCGCTTATTTCTTTTATTTTCAAAAATTATATGGTAGCTGTTAAATATCCCTGCCTGCGGCAAAGTTACCAGACCAGAAGGAACGTGTCGGAACTGCTGTACGACAGCTTTATCAATACCTTTATTCTCGCTGTCGTAGCTATGATCATGGCCCTCATAGCGGGAATCGCTTTGGGAATTGTATGTGCCCTGTATAAGAATTCATTTATCGATAGGATTTCACTGGTGTTTTCGGTATTGGGAATGTCATTGCCTTCGTTTTTTGCAGCAATCCTCAATGCCTGGATATTCGCTTTCGTTTTGGGTGGGATCACTCACCTGAACATGGCAGGGAGTTTATATTCCGTAGATGACCTGGGACGGGGAGAATATCTTGACCTTAAAAACCTTATTCTGCCGGCCTTTACTTTGGGCATCAGACCGCTTGCGATTATCGTGGAACTTACACGGAATTCCCTTCTCGAGGTATTGTCGCAGGACTATATCCGTACCGCGAAAGCAAAAGGTCTCAGTCCTCGAAGGATCATCATCAAACATGCTCTTAGAAATGCGCTTAACCCTGTGGTGACCGCTGCTACCGGCTGGCTTGCATCCCTTCTTGCAGGAGCTGTTTTTGTTGAATACATTTTTGACTGGAAAGGAATAGGTTTGGTCATCGTGAATGCCCTTGATAAATACGATTTTCCAGTGATCATGGGAGCTGTTCTGTTTATCTCGGTGATACTTATTTTAATTAATATACTGGCCGATATCCTTTATGGGATCCTTGATCCGAGGGTGAGACTGAGTGATTGAATGAAGGAATGAAGGAATGAAGGAATGAATGTAAATAACGCCAAAACGCATATATATGAGAAAAAAAATCGTCGCAGGAAACTGGAAAATGAACAAAAGCTTTTTTGAAGCTGAAGAACTCGTAGCCGAGGTTGCAGAAGCACTGGAACCCCGTGAAATGGAAAATAAAATTGTCGTCCTTTGCCCGCCTTATCCTTATCTGGAACTGGCAACAGATATTGCCGAAGATGCAAAATTTTCGGTTGGAGCACAGAATGTATATCCTGAAGATGGCGGAGCATATACAGGCGAGATCAGTCCGCTGATCCTTGCATCCCTGGAAGTGGAATACTGTATCATAGGCCATTCCGAACGCCGTAAATATTTTAATGAAAGCAATGAATTCATAGCCCGCAAGCTGGATGCATTATTAAAACACGAGATCATACCTGTTTTCTGCTGCGGAGAAGTGCTTCCCGAGCGTGAAGCCAAACAACATTTTACTGTAGTTGAGAAACAGCTTGCCGAATCTCTTTTTCATCTGAACAAGGAGGAGATGGCCAATGTGGTCATTGCTTATGAACCGGTATGGGCTATAGGTACCGGCGTAAATGCCACACCCGGGCAGGCACAGGAGATGCATGCTTTTATTCGTGGACTTATCGCCGCAAAGTATTCCGAAGAGCTAGCTGAAGAGATCACTATCCTGTACGGAGGGAGCTGTAATGCAAAAAATGCAAAAGAACTTTTCAGTAAGCCTGATGTCGACGGCGGCCTCATCGGTGGCGCTTCCCTTAAAGCAGAGGAGTTCGTTGCCATCTTTGACGCACTTTAATGGAATACATAGAAATAAAGTTAAGCGGGCTGTCGGGTGATACCGGTGAGATCCTTGCTGCAGAGATGTGCGAGCTCGGGTTCGAAAGTTTTTCTGAAGAAACAGGCGGAGTGATGTCGGCTTTTATCCCTTCCGATACTTTTGACATGATGAAAACCGCCAATTTTCTCGAAAACAGAGCTTCCGCCTCTGGCTTCAGATATACGGTTGAGAGGATAGCCGAGCAAAACTGGAATGCCGTTTGGGAATCGGCTTACCAGCCTGTTAAGATTGGCAGTTGTTTTATCAGGGCACCGTTCCATGAGCCCGATCCGGAGGCCGAAATTGACCTTGTGATAGAACCGAAGATGTCGTTCGGCACGGCCCATCATGAAACGACCCGGCTGATGATAAAGGCTTTGCTGAAGATCAGTTTCGAAGGAAGCTCCGTACTGGATATGGGAACCGGCACAGGTGTGCTTGGAATCATTGCTGCTAAACTTGGGGCGCAACAAGTAGTTGCCATTGATAATGACGAGTGGTCGTTTCTTAATGCCAGGGAAAATGCCGACCGGAATAATGTCACAGAAATAACTGTTATTCAGGGCGAATCCGGCGATATTCCTGCCGGGAAATACAATTATATCCTGGCTAATATTAACCGGAATGTGCTTCTGTCCGATATTCCTGTCTATACCGGCTTCCTTGCTGATGATGGAGTCCTCGTAATCAGTGGATTTTATAAAGAAGACATGGATGTCATCAATAAAGTAACCGTAGCCTCAGGGTTAATACAAAAAGAGTCGGAGATACTGAACCACTGGGCAGCAGTAACGTACAAGAAATGCTGAAACACAAACTGTCTTCTGCTTTTTTTATCATCCTTTTTTTGCTTTTGCCGGCACTCAGGGGATATTCGCAAATCCAACGCACAACACGCTTTTCGGGGGATTCCACAAAATTTATCGGAGAGCTTAATGGCTTGCTGTTCGGGCTTTCCGATAACGATCAGAAACTGGTTCAGCCAACCATGACAGCTTTCGTGCAAAAATGGAACCAGGAAAACTTCGACCCGGCAAAGAAAAAAGTCATTTATTTTCTTTGCAATGAAATGTTGAAAAAGAAGATCCGCGTATTCCCCGATTTCTTTAATTATATTGAAGCTCTCAATGCGTTTGTGGTTTCTCATCAGCCTGAAGCCATGTTCTCTCCGTGGTCGGAAATCCTCAAAAAGCTGATCAGGGAGAAAAGCTCAAGGAATTTTACTAATTTTCTTGAAATTACATCAACCTTGTTCGCTGAAGGGCTGATGTATAAATCCCAATCTACCGAATGGAAGGTTTTTCCGGCAAATTTCACTCTGCGGCTCGACTCTGTCCCTCTCATTGAATTTTCTAAAGCCGATCTTATTTGCCGTGTTAATAAGGATTCTATGGTTATTTACGGTACACGCGGCATCTATTTCCCGCTTTCCATGCAATGGATCGGGTATGAAGGCAGGGTAGACTGGAAGGGGGCCGGAATAGAAACGGGTCAGGTATATGCAACCATGGAACGCTACCTGGTACAACTCAGGTTTTCTAAACTTATCGCCGATTCGGCTCTTCTTTTCAATAAGAAATATTTTTCATCGGCGATATTGGGACGTATGGTCGACAAGGTATTGGTTGATGTGGATGAGGACAAGGCATCTTATCCGCGGTTTTATTCATACGATAAGGACATCAGTATAAAAAACCTTTTCAACAATATGGACTACAGGGGTGGTTTTGCCATGGAAGGAAGCAGGGTGCTGGGTGCCGGGGCGCATCAGAAAGATGCTAAGATCGTGGTGAGAAAAGGAGAGGAGGAATTTATGGTAATCAGGGCTCCCGCATTCGTGATCAGGCCCGACAGGATAAATGCCAGCTCAGCTTCCATCAGTATTTACCATCAGACCGATTCGATATACCATCCTGGACTCGAAATGAAATATATCGATGGAACCAGGGAGCTTTCATTTACCAGGGAGGAGAGAATGAAGACTATCACTCCCTGGTTTGACTCCTGGCACAAAATTGAGATATACTGCGAACAGCTGAACTGGATTACCAATCAGCCGAAACTGAATTTTGAGATGATGAAAGGCCCTAACAAAGAAAGCAAAGCCATCTTCGAATCAACAAATTATTATTCCCGTAACCGTTATGACCGCTTGCAGGGGATCGATGAGATCAATATTTTAAATATCATCAGAACGTTTACCGACAGTAAGAAATCGAGAGAATTCGATCTGGAAGAACTTACTTCTTATATGTCAAAACCCCAGGAACAAGTGGAGGTTCATCTGCTTAATCTGTCAAACCGGGGATTTCTGGTATATGATTTTGACACAAAAATTGCCAGAGTAAAAGACAAACTCTACAATTATGTAAAGGCAAGGGATGGAAAAACCGATTATGACGAGATCTTTTTTAATTCGAATGTCACAAACTCTAGTAACGCAATTCTTGACCTGAATAGTTTTGATCTCAAGATCCAGGGTGTGAAAAGCGTTTTTATAAGTGATTCGCAGCATGTGGCAATTTATCCCAGAGGGGAAGAACTTCTTATCCGTAAGGATATGGATGTTCTTTTCAATGGAAAGATCGAAGCCGGTCTTTTTGATTTTTACGGCAAGGACTGCTCTTTTGACTATAATAAATTCAAGCTTAACCTGCCGGGCATCGACTCCATGGTGTTTTATGTGCAGAGTAAGACCTGGGATCCCAGAGCCGGAAGATTCCCTTTGGTAAAAGTGAAAACCTGTATCCGCAATCTAAGTGGCGACCTGGAGATCGACCAGCCCGACAACAAAGCGGGCTTGAAGTCAGTAAAGAAGTACCCCATCTTTCACAATAACAACATTTCGCAAGTCTATTGGGATAAAAGATATATCCAGAAAGGAGTGTATACGAGAGATAAATTTTTCTTCGATGTGGATCCTTTTACTATTCAGAGTCTCGATGCAGTGCGAACCGACAGCCTTAATTTTGGCGGGGTGCTGACTTCAGCCGGAATTTTTCCGAAAATTGTTCAGCCATTAAGGGTTCGCCCTGATTATTCACTGGGGTTTGATAGATCTACTGAGCCTTCTGGTCTGCCGGTTTATGGAGGTAAAGGCAACTATATTTCAAAAATCGACCTCAGCGATCGCGGCCTTAGAGGAGACGGGATGATCACGTATCTGAACTCTGCCTCGCACTCGGGCAATTTTCTTTTCCTTCCCGATTCCATGAGGTCAGTGTCGAAAAATTTTGTCATGACCGAACAGCTTGGTGAAGTAGAATACCCTTCAGTCACAGCCGATTCGGTAAACCAACTCTGGATGCCCTACCGGGACTCGATGACTGTGGTAACCCTCAGAAAAGAGATGCATATGTACAACGATCAGTCGTTATTCGATGGTATGCTTGCGCTGACTCCAAAACGACTTGCGGGAAATGGCACAGTAAAGATCAAGGATGCCGAAATGGATTCTAAGGGATTTACTTTCAAACGCAGGACCTTCGATGCTCTCATCGCTAATTTCAGGATCAAGTCCTACGACCTTCAAGACCTCACCATCTCGACGAAAAATTACCAGACACATTTTGATTTCGACAACCGCAGGGGAGAATTCCGCTCCAATGTTGGTATTTCGAAGGTCGAGTTCCCGTTGAACAAGTATATCTGTTCTATGGACAGGTTCGACTGGAAGATCGATAATGAAGAAATCAGCCTGGCCAACGAGCAGAGCAGGAAATCTCTCTCCGACTCTCTCAGTCTCACCCAGTTGATCGATTTAGGGTATACCGGTGCTGAATTCATTTCTGTACATCCTCTTCAGGATTCACTGAAGTTCTTTGCTGCCAAAGCAAGGTATAACCTCAGAACCAATGTGATCAATGCTGAAGACGTGAGGATCATCAAAGTGGCCGACGCCGCTGTTTATCCCGACTCAGGAAGTGTACGTATCCTCAGGGATGCACAGATTCAGCCTTTGAAACATGCTATTATCATTGTAAATACTAAGAATAAATACCATCAGTTTTACCAGTCGGAGGTCTCGATCGCTTCGAGGAAACGCTTTACCGGCCGTGGAACGCTCGATTACACTGACCGCGTCGGGAATCGAGAGAAAATCGAATTCTCAAGCATACAGGTCGATTCGAGCGGGCAGACCGTTGCCTACGGCACGATCTCCGACTCGGCTTATTTTAAACTCAGTCCTGAATTTGCGTTCCGTGGTGATGTCACCCTGCGCGCAGCAAATAAGACCCTGAATTTTGACGGAGGTTTCAAAACCATATCTGATTGCTTCCAAAAGCTAAGACCGGAGTGGGTGAAGTTTCAAGCTGATATTAATCCACAAAAAATTATGATCCCGGTGGCAGCTCAGCCTTCCAATATGATTAGCGAAAAAATGGCTCTCAGTATTGCTTTCTCTAATACCGGAGCCTCGGTTTATCCTGCGTTCTTTGTGAAAAAGAACAGCTTCAGTGATTCCTCCATGGCTGTGGCTTCCGGGATGATGACCTATGACGTTCCTACGACAGAGTTCAGGATCGCAGATACAGCTAAACTCAACAATCTTTCGCTTCGTGGTAATTTTATTTCCATGAACCAGACCAATTGCAGGATGAGAGGTGATGGCAAACTAATGCTTGGGGTGAACGGAGGGCCATTGGCACTTGAAGCATTCGGAACCATCGACCATTATCTGATCAATGATTCGACGCATGCGCATATCGCTATGGCCATGGATTTTCCTTTTCCGGAAGATGCGATGCAGAAACTCGGGGCACATCTGATCAGTACGAACCTCAGCGGAATGACTATCGATAAGACCCCGTTCAACACGGCTTTGCAGTTCATGCTTGAACCTAAGGAAATAGAAAGGTTCAAGAACGAGCTGACACTTACCGGTCGGCTGCGCAAGTTCCCGGAAGCAATAGAAAGGACTCTTTTCTTAGGTGATATCCAGATGCATTGGGACACGGCATCCGCATCCTGGCTGTCGTCCGGTCCTATCGGTATAGCCACGATAGGGAAGAACCAGGTTTACCGCTACGTTAACGGGAGGATGGAATTCACTAAAAAAAGAAACGGGGATGAATTTACATTCTATTTCCAGATCAGCGGAGATGACTGGTATTTTTTCAACTACCGCAACAATATACTCCAGGCTATTTCATCCGATATAGCGTTCAATGATCTGATCATCAACGCCCGCAAATCCAAAGCAGAACAAAAAAAGGCCGATAAACAAGCCAAAGGCTTCTCCTACACCATATCCACGGAAAGGAAAAAGCGGGATTTTTTAAGAAAATTTGAAAAACCGGATGAATAACTAACTTTGCGCTTATGATATGGATCGCTATTGAAATAATTCTTGCTTATCTTATTGGCTCTATCCCTTCTGCGGTCTGGATAGGCAAAATATTTTACGGTATAGATGTCAGGCAGCACGGAAGTGGTAACGCCGGGGCCACGAATGTGATCCGGGTGCTTGGCTATAAGGCAGGTATTCCGGTTCTGCTCTTCGATGTGTTTAAAGGCTGGTTTGCAGTCTTCATCATAAGCTTTTTTCCGAGCCAGGGGATGACTCCCGGCCAGATCGTTTGGGTTGCAATAGGAGCGGCGGTGGCTGCCTCTATGGGGCATGTGTTCCCGGTGTTTGCAGGATTCAGGGGAGGAAAAGGCGTGGGGACAATGGCCGGAGTAGGAATCGCACTTTATCCATGGGCCCTGCTGATTGTCCTGGGTATATTCATTGCCGTTCTGGCCATTACGCGCTATGTTTCACTCTCGTCATGCATCGCTGCCACGGCCTTCCCGTTTATTGTGGTTTTTATATTCAGGGTAAATCATCCCGGTCTTGTGATCCTCTCAGTATTTGTATCTGTTTTCGTTTTGTTTACCCATCGCACCAACATCATTCGCCTGATCAAAGGACAGGAGAACAAATTCAATTTCAGAGGGGGCGGTAAAAAATGATGATTACAGGTTTATGCTCGTTGGGTTGAATGATTAAAAACCCTTATATTTACACCCGTATTCAACAAAAAAGAAAGTACTATGAAATTCATCATTTCCAGTTCCCTGCTATTGAAAAACCTGCAGGCAGTTATCGGTGTGATCAACAGCAACAACACCTTGCCTATTCTGGATGATTTTTTATTTGAGCTCAGAGAAGATATGCTCACCGTTACAACTTCTGATCTTGAGACTACTATGAAAGTGATGGTCAGACCCGATAAATCAGAGGCTGATGGTTCAGTTGCCATTCCCGCCAAGATCCTCGTTGAAACGCTGAAAACACTTCCCGATATCCCTGTTTCTATTTCGATAGACATGGAGACATTACTTGTTGAGATAATTGCAGGAGAAGGAAAGTACAAAATGAGCGGCCATAGGAGTGATGAATATCCTCATACGCCCTCGCTCGAATCCCCGACTTCCATTACTATCCCTTCGGGGACCCTGTTCAAAGCTATCAGTAAAACCATCTTTGCAACAGGCAACGACGAACTGAGGCTGGTTCTTTCGGGTGTTTTCTGTCAGCTTTCACCTGATGACATTACATTTGTTGCCACTGATGCCCATAAACTTGTACGTTACACTCGTCTGGACGCAAGAGCCGAAACCTCGGCTTCTTTCGTACTTCCCAAAAAACCACTTAACCTGCTTAAAAACATACTCTCGGCCCAGGATACAGATGTGAATATTGAATATAACCGCACGAATGCATTCTTTTCTTTTTCAAATGTTAACCTGATCTGTCGTCTTATCGACGGGAAATATCCGAACTACGAGGCCGTTATCCCCAAAGATAATCCAAACCACCTGGTGATCGACAGGATGGCTCTGCTAAACTCGATCAAACGCATATCTATTTTTGCTAACCAGTCGACGCACCAGGTAAGGTTCAAAATTACCGGTAAAGAGCTTCTGCTTTCTGCCGAAGATGTTGATTTTTCGAATGAGGGAAAAGAAAGGCTTAGCTGTGCCTATGACGGTGAAGACCTTGAAATCGGCTTCAATTCAAAATTTTTTTTAGAGATGTTGGGGAATATCGATACCCAGGAAGTAAAGATCGAAATGTCGGGTCCTAACCGGGCAGGACTTCTGTTGCCTGCCAATGTGGAGAATAAGGACGAAGACATCTTAATGCTGGTTATGCCGGTGATGCTGAATAAATAAAATGCCTGTTTCATAAAAGCAAAAAAGCCATCTGGTCGGGATGGCTTTTTTTATGCATTCAAAGGAATTGAATATTATCCTCTCTTCACATTGATTGCTTTTTTTCCTCTTTTATCTTCTGTAACATCAAATGATACTACATCATCCTGCTTGATTTTGTCGATGAGGCCGCTGACGTGTACAAAAATTTCCTGCTGGTTTGAGTCATCTACGATGAATCCAAAACCTTTTCTTTCATTGAAGAATTTAACTTTACCTGTAGACATAATAAAAAATTTTAATTAATTGTACAGCAAATGTACATAATTATTTAATTAATTTTACAAAAAATTATTTATGAAAGAGATCAGCCTGAACCTCGGGAATCTGAATGAAGTATTCCCCGATTCATTTACACAGGAACAAATAGCAAAAGGTAAGACCTTGTTTCTGAAGAAGCTTTCTGAAGAAGCACATACTTTTTATTGCGGAAAGATCCAGACTGTGCCCAAGGCTCCGGTTGTTGGGTTTAACTGGTTCAATGTATGGTATACACCCGGTGTTTCCAAAGTTTCTACAAATATCAGGGACCGCAACGATTCTTCGTTCGAGCTAACTAACCGTGGCAACCTGGTTGCGGTAGTAAGTGATTCGACCCGGGTTCTCGGCGACGGGGATTGCACTCCTTCGGGTGGTCTCGGTGTTATGGAAGGCAAAGCTTTCCTGATGAAATACCTGGGTGGTGTGGATGGCGTTGCCTTGTGCATCGACAG
>Ga0194062_1001240_pt1 | contig 10673 bp, 13 predicted proteins | sample SepL2225m_MetaG_FD_155481 | JGI IMG/M metagenome (GOLD analysis project Ga0194062, IMG submission 155481) | Anoxic zone freshwater microbial communities from boreal shield lake in IISD Experimental Lakes Area, Ontario, Canada - Sep2016-L224-25m | ecosystem: Environmental > Aquatic > Freshwater >... | reverse complement strand
CCCTGTCTGGTGGATGGGGTTTTGTATTACGTGCAGCAGCCACCTGGGGCCTTTGCGCTACCTGAAAGCCCGGCTGAAAAGCCCTCTTCCCTTTGGACAAACATCACGATCACCGATGGCCGCTATTATGCGACCCCCTTGGTTCATGATGGGCTTGTCTATGCCGTAAACCAGGGACAGAAGCTGACGGTTATGGACAAGAAGTCCGGAGCCGTTGTCTATGAAAACAACCTGAATTTCCTTCAGAAGGTTGCCTATCCCAGCCCCACATTGGGGGGGAAGCACATTTTTATTTCGTCGGAAGGTGGCCAGACTGTCGTCATCGAGCCGGGACGGGAGTACAAGGAAGTGTCCCGTAATACTCTTGAGGCATTCAGGTCTTGTCCTGTATTCGTGGGTGATCGCCTCTATATCCGCGGGCTCAAGAACCTCTGGTGCATCGGGCCGGGTAACTGATAACCTATCTGAAAGTCTGAATTACACGAGAAAGAGATCTCTCACATCGATCCACTCGGAAGCAGGATCGTCGGAAAGACGACCGATCATGGAGTCAAGTTTCTGCCAGCGAGCGTTATCTCCCATAAGCTCGAATGTGTGTCCCCAGAAGTAAGAAGTAAAAGTCGCCATCGACTGCCTTGACGGCATCGTATTTTTCCCAGAAATTGGGTGCCAGAAAGTGACAGTGGGTATGCAGAGCCATCGGGTCGGCGAGGTTAAGCTTAAGGTCTACATTCTTCGTGGTGCGTGAATAGAGGTAGCCAGCCTTGTGCACCGCTTCCTTGACCGTGTCACTGTAGGCGCCGCAGGGGTAGGCCATCCCGCAAGCAGTCTGTCCGAAGTGCGTTTCAATGTATCGCTTACACTCCACCAGCTCAGTATAGGCCAATGCGGGATCGATGGCGTTCAACAACGGATGGGTCATGGTGTGACCCCCGATGCAAAACCCTTTATAGACCTCTGGCATCTCGTCCAGCGTAAGCCTGTAGACCGGATGTCGTCGACATCCCCATCATCCCAATATTGCATTATACTCATAAAGGTAAACATGCGGGAATCTGCCCGGAAGGTCAAGATCGCGAGCAAACCGCTCAAGTACATCGTTTGCTGAGAAAAGCTCGACAGGGTTGGCGGTAAGGGTAATCATTCCGGAAGCCATCAACACGCAGGATGAAAAATGACAGAAAGCTCTTTTCGTGAACACTTGAATTTGGGTCGGTTCGGGATCGTAAAGGTATGGTGTTTGTGCGGTTGTTTTCTCGTTGGGTCCGTCATGGCGGCAAGAGTCGGGGATCATCTGGGGGATATCGCACAGGCAGTCAATGAAGCGCATGCGGTAGATCAGAGCTTCACATACACAACCAACAACGGCACCATTAGCATCGTCAAGTACACCGGACCCGGAGGCGTGGTGGTTGTCCCGGGCAAGATCAACGCCTTACCCGTGACTCGTATTGGTGACAACGCCTTCTATGCCTGTACCGGCCTGACCGGCGTTACAATCTCCAACAATGTCACCAGTATCGGGGAAAATGCTTTTCGCTCCTGTACTGCCCTTGCCAATGTTGCGCTTCCCGAGAGCCTTACCTCTATCGGGGACGGCGCGTTCTCGTGCTGTATCAGTTTGGCCCGCATAACGCTTCCGAACAGTGTTGCCCGCATCGGGGATTGGGTGTTTTCTTACTGTACCGGCCTGGTGGCGATCACGATTCCGGACAGCGTTACCGTTATCGGGGGAAGTGCATTCCATACCTGCAGGAGCCTGGTCGATGTTGCGTTTCCCAGTGCTGTTACAAACATCGGGTCCATGGCGTTCTATTCCTGTTCCGCGTTGGAGACCATTACAATTTCGAAGAGGGTTGCCTATATCGGGGATTTGGCCTTCTCCCGCTGCGCCAACTTGAGGGTTGTTTATTTCAAAGGTAACCTCCCAGCGCTGGGCTCGTCGGTTCTGAATGGATGTGGCAATGCGACAGTTTATTATTTGCCGGAAACAACGGGGTGGGGGACGGTGGTCGCGGAGCGTCCTGCCTCCCGGTGGATGGGTCCTTCCGATGAGGCGCCGGTTAGTGACAAGCCTGCCGTAAGTGCCCCCTCCAATCCTGTTATGAAGAAACCGGTCAAGGGACGCAGAAAGCGCCCTTGATATCTGCATTGTGGGGACAGTAACGATATGAAAATAAAACAAATTGCGAACGATCCGCAAGTCGCCTGCGGGGAAATACTAGAGGAGCTGTATCGTCAACGGTTCGCAGGCGGGAGGTTGGGTGTTTAATAACAGTGGCAGAACTCGCCGCCTCTTTGAGTATGGGGCAGTGCCTCGCGAGAAAAGGACTCATATCCTTGCGGCAATGCTTTTTGGTTCCGTTCTCAGCTACCTCCTTCTCGTCCGCTATGTCATTATGATTGGGGAAGTAGAAGGTAACAGCATGCTGCCGGCGCTTCAGGACGGTGAACGCTATCTGATCAATAGGATAGTCTACCGCTTCCGTGACCCGCAGCCTGGCGAGATTGTCGAGATCAGCATGCCGGGTTCTGGGGACTTTTCCGTGAAGCGGATCATTGCCGCCCCGGGGGATGTGGTTCAGATAAAGGATGGCCATGTCTTTGTGAATGGGAGAGTGAAATTGGAGTCCTATCTGCCGAAGGATGTGGCTACGGACGGGAAGACGCTCGGCATCAAGGCGTTCAGGGTGTCCGATAATGCTTACTTCGTCTTAGGCGACAACCGTTCCATCAGTATTGACAGTCGTACATTCGGGGCTGTGGGGAGGGACCGGTTGATCGGGCGCTTGTGGATCTGGTAGGGCGGTGATTACCCCCGCTCTTCTAGAAGCGGATGATTGATCTTATTCCGTTACTCGGCCAGATAGTCAGGATGCGGGGCAATGGAATAGACCAAGCCGCGCCAGGAGTCGTACTTCCAGCTACAGGTGACTATATGAAGAGCGCCGTCCATGTTATGTGGAGGCGCTCAAGTGGCGGAATAGATTCTGGAGGTCCATGAGGCTGACTCCGTAGAGTGCGATCTTACGCTGGTGATCAGAGGTCACGAAAATGCCGACAAACCGCTTGTCCGGGGTTATCCAGGGCTCGAATACGCAATTCTGCAGCACCTGGTGGCAAAGAAACATGGGGTCATGTTCAACGGGCCTACCGGCGTCCAGGGCGTATCGGATCTGCAACGGTTCATCGCCCAGCCGGGATGAGCTGTGTTGCTGACGCGGGAAGGCACTCATAGGAACGGGCTGGTTGCGTTGTGAGTCGGGAAGCAGAAATCCGTTGATCAGGCGGCGGATGGTGTAACAGCCGAGCACGACGGTTTCCTCCAGCCGGACCAGCGTAGCATCGGACAGTCGATGGGGTATCATTAATTCCTGCAAGGCCTTTGCCTGGTGTTCGAGTGTTTGCTTCCAAGGATGAGATGGTGTCGGCATAAATCCTCCTGTTTGGTTCACTTTACCATGGTGGCATGGTCATGGACAAGAGTTTGACTGCGGACGTATGACTTGTTTGAAAATGCTGTGTCGATTGGGGATTGTGATGGAGCCAGCTGTGGGACTCGAACCTACGGTGTTCCAGAATAATCGTCGAAGCCAGCGGAAATATAAACTGCCCGGAGGTCTGGGCTACCATCAGCAACTCATCAAATAGTATTTGCACACGCTTCAAAGTGATGCTTGCCTCCCCTCGTTAGTAATGCTACCTTTATGGTATCAATATCTGGAGGTGGCATGATTACGCGAGAAACCGATTATTCCATGAGGCTGATGCTCGCCCTGGCAGATCGTCATAATAAGGGCATTGATTCAGTCTCATCCGCTGCTGTGGCAGAGGAAATGGATATACCCTACCGGTTTTTGCGAAAGCTGGTGAAGAGACTGGTTTTGGGCGGTTTGATTGAAAGCCGTAGAGGAAAAGGGGGGGGGGTGGCTTTGGCTCGAAAGCCCATTGATATCAGCCTGTTTGATGTTCTTAAAGCCACCGGGCCGCGTGGGGCTGAATTGAGTTACTGCGTATCCGATCCTGAAACCTGCCAACGGTCGACTCTCTGTCGTCTCCATCGAGAATTCAAGGGCATTCAAGGAGAGATTGATAAACGTCTCAAGGCTGTCAGCGTGGCCGACTTGGTGAGGTAAAAAAACAACTTGAAATGATACTGATATAGTATCATTATGAAAACACTTAACCGGCATGGTGCCGGAAGGGAACCCAAAAAAACAAAACAGGAGGAATGAAGATGTCCGTATTAGTTACCAAGCAAGCTCCCGATTTTACAGCGCAGGCGGTGATGCCCGATAATTCCATAGCGGAAGTCACTTTGTCGTCCTATCGGGGTAAGTATGTGGTGCTGTTTTTCTATCCGCTGGATTTCACCTTTGTCTGTCCGTCTGAAATTCTGGCATTTAACAGGGAAGCCAAAACCTTTGCCAAGAAGAATACGGTCCTTCTGGGAGTATCCGTGGATTCACAGTTCTCGCACTTCGCGTGGCGTCAGACTCCCGTGAATAAGGGGGGAATTGGCGAAATTGGATTCCCGTTGGTGGCGGATCTCGACAAGAAGATTGCCCGTGCCTACGATGTTCTCCTAAACGATGCCGTTGCGTTGCGCGGGTTGTTTTTGATCGACACCCACGGAGTAGTGCGCCACCAGGTGGTGAATGATCTTCCGATTGGACGGAATGTGGATGAAGCGATTCGGACTCTGGATGCTCTCCAATTCACCGAAGAACACGGTGAAGTGTGTCCGGCCAACTGGAAAGTAGGCGAGGAGGCCATGAAGCCCACTGCCGAGGGAGTGGCCAGTTATTTGGCGAAGCACGCCAAGTAGGAGGGTTGTTGATTGTCAAGTTGTTGAGTTGTTAGGGGGATGATCCTCAGCAACTCAACAACAAAGCAACTTAACAACCGGTGAACAACGTAAAAGGCATTGAAAAATTGAGGCTCATAGTCTAAAGTTTGTACCTGCAACGGAGAAATGTTGCGTGTGATTTGTATAATGTGATTGTCTTCGGGAACGGGTGACTCGCTGAAAAGCGGGAATTCCCAACCGGCGGTTAAAGCCCGCGAGCTTTGCGAAAGCAGGGCAGACACGGTGAAATGCCGTGGCCGACAGTGATGGTGGCGCGTGTTGCGCGGCTCAGTCTGGATGGGAGAAGACAGAATGACATGGGTTTGTCCTTCTTTTATCCCGAAGACTTTTTTTGGTCTTCGGGATTTTTTATGAAAAAAAAGCGCGACATATTCGACCCCATTGAAGCGGTTCTTGCGGATATCCGCAGAGGTAAGATGGTGGTCATTACCGATGACGAAAATCGTGAAAATGAAGGCGATCTGGTCATGGCCGCCGACAAGGTGACTGACCGGGCTATCAACTTCATGGCGAGATTCGGTCGTGGTTTGATTTGTGTGGCATTGACCCGTGATCGATTGGAAGCGCTCTCGATCCGGAGCATGGTCAACCGTGGCGGCGGCGACCATTTCGGAACCGCCTTCATGGAGTCGGTGGATGCCCGTGATGGAATTTCCACGGGGATTAGTGCCCATGACCGTGCGTTGACCATTAAACTGCTGGTTACCCCCGGCACCGAGCGCCGGGATCTCATCAGCCCGGGACATGTTTTCCCACTCGAAGCCAAAGAAGGTGGCGTGATGCGTCGTGCGGGGCATACGGAGGCTTCGGTGGATCTGGCGCGTCTGGCGAGATTGAACCCGGCGGGTGTGATTTGCGAAATAATGAATGATGACGGAACCATGGCGCGCTTACCTGAATTGCGAAAATTCGCCGCCAAGCATGGTTTAAAAATAGCCTCCATTGCCAATCTGATCGAGTATCGCCGGAAAGAGGAGCGGTTGGTGGAATTGGTCCGGACGGTAGATATGCCGACCCGGTTCGGATTGTTTAAATTGAAATTGTACCGATCCCTTGTGGAAAATGAAAATCATCTTGCCCTTGTCATGGGCGATCCTCGGAAAGTCAAATCGGCACTAGTTCGGGTTCATAGCGAATGCCTGACAGGTGATGTGTTCGGATCCATGCGGTGCGACTGCGGGGATCAACTCGCCAAGGCCATGAAGATGGTTGCCAAGGAAAAGGCAGGTGTGATCCTCTACATGCGACAGGAGGGACGCGGCATCGGGCTGGCAAACAAACTGCATGCCTATGCGCTTCAGGAGAAGGGCTTAGATACGGTTGAGGCGAATATCAAACTTGGATTCAAGGCCGATCTCAGGGATTACGGGGTAGGGGCTCAAATTTTGGCTGACCTGGGGTTAAGCCGGATCCGTTTGATCACCAACAACCCCCGCAAGGTTGTGGGGCTGCAAGCCTATGGTTTAAGCATTACGGAACGGGTGCCGCTGATTCTTCCCGCAACGGTGCATAGTCAGCGATATCTGGCCACAAAAAAGAAAAAACTGGGTCATTGGCTGTAAAAGAAATTATGAAGTATGAATGATGAGTGACGAATGAGGAATGAGGAAAGGGAGATAACCATGAACGCAAATGTGAAAGAAGTGTCTGGAAACCTGATTGGTAAAGGGCTCAATGTGGCCATTGTTGTAAGCCGTTTCAATGATTTTTTTACCAAGGAGCTGGTTGGTGGCGCCATTGACTGCCTGATCCGGCACGGTATCGGCGAGAAGGATGTGACGGTGGTTTGGGTTCCCGGTGCCAATGAGCTGCCTTTTGCCGTCAAGAAGCTGGCGCTCAAGGGCGGACAGGATGCCATCATTGCCCTAGGGGTGGTGATTCAGGGAGCCACTCCGCATGCGGATCTGATTAATTCGCAGGTCGCTCGTTCCTTGTCTGCCATCTCATTGGAAACTCAGATTCCCGTGATCAATGCCGTGGTATGTGCGGATAATCTTGAGCAGGCGATCGAGCGGTGCGGCACCAAGGCGGGCAATAAGGGATGGAGTGGCGCGCAGTCTGCCATTGAGATGGCCAATTTGTGCCGCCAGATGGGAGCGTAACGATGGGATCACGACGTGATGCCCGCGAATCAGCGGTACAAATTCTGTTTCAGTTGGATTTCAATCCCGGAGAACTGGATCCGGTTTTGGTGTCATTCTGGGCGGAACGGAAGGTCTCTGCGAAAACCCGTCAGTTTGTCGAGGAGCTTGTTCGAGGTGTGCTTTCAAACCAGTCCAAGGTCGATGGGGTTGTTGAAAAATGTGCGCAGAACTGGAGCCTTCACCGGATGGCGGGGGTGGATCGGAATGTCATCCGTTTGGCGGTGTATGAGATGTTGTGCAGGACTGACATTCCCCACGCTGTGTCTATTGATGAGGCTGTGTCCATTGCCAAGAGCATGGGGGATGTGGGATCGGGACGGTTTGTGAACGGGGTTCTGGACCGCGTTCGACGCGACTTGGAGGCCGAAACTTCTGCCGTGGCCTCTCCAAAGGCGTCATGAAGTCCTGGTTTAAAGCACTGGCAAGAACCCGCGACAAGATCGTGGGAGGTCTGGCGAGTCTGATTCCCGGGCTGATTAAGGCTGATCCTGCAGCCTTGGAGGCGTGGGAACGCGCCCTCATCCAAGCCGATATCGCGCCCCGTTTGGTGGATGAATGGATTGGAAAGTTGAAGCGTAAGGGCGGGGGCGCCGACATGACCTCAACAATCGAGGCCATGCTCGAAGCGGTTTTTCCTTCTCAGAAACCATTTGAGTGGAAGGCCGCCCATAAGCCCAGAGTTATCCTGATCGTCGGCGTTAATGGTTCCGGAAAAACCACCACCACGGCCAAACTTGGCTATTTAATCAAGCAGCAGGGCTTGGTTCCGCTTCTGGCTGCCGCTGATACCTTCCGGGCGGCGGGTTCGCACCAATTGAAGCTCTGGGCGGATCGCCTGAAACTGGATGTAGTGGTGGGGGCTCATGGGGCCGACTCGGCCTCTGTTGCCTATGATTCCGTGAAAGCGGCCCTTGCGCGTAAGTCGGATGTCGTGCTGATCGATACCGCCGGGCGCATGCATACCAAGCAGCCGTTGATGGATGAACTTCAAAAGGTGCGGCGATCCATCGACAAGGCCATGCCCGGAGCTCCTCATGAAATTTGGATTGTGCTGGATGCCACCCTGGGGAACAACGCCGTTATCCAGGCGAGGATGTTCAAGGAATGCGTGGCGTTGACCGGTGTGGTTGTTGCGAAATTGGACGGCTCTTCCAAGGGTGGCTTCATTTTCACCATTCGCAAGGAACTGGACTTGCCGGTTCATTTTGTCGGGCTCGGTGAGAGCGAGGAGGATCTGGCCCCTTTTGAGGCGAAGGAATTCGTGAAGGGGTTTCTAGGGGTTTAGATCGCGGATGAAGATGGACGACACAAAATGGATGAGCGAGGCGCTTCGGTTGGCCCGTTTGGGAGAGGGTCTGACGCGACCCAATCCGCCGGTAGGGGCGGTGATCGTCAAGCAGGGACGGATGATCGGCCGGGGCTATCATCGCAAGGCGGGTGGGCCGCATGCCGAGGTTTATGCGCTCCGCCAGGCCGGGAGTCGTGCCAAGGATGCCACTCTCTATGTAACCTTGGAGCCCTGCTGCACCTTTGGTCGAACCCCTCCTTGTACGGAGGCAATTATACAGGCTGGGATCAAGAAAGTGGTCGTGGCCGTTTCCGACCCGAATCCTGCGCATGCACGAAAGGGTTTCATTCAGCTCCGTCGGGCTGGGATCGAAGTGGTTGTCGGGGTTTGTGAAGGGGAGGCCCGTGAGTTGCTGGCCCCGTTTGCCTCGGCCATGATTCGAAAGAGACCGTATGTCACCCTGAAACTGGCCGAGTCGCTGGATGGCCGGATTGCCGATTCAACCGGCCGTTCGAAGTGGATTTCCGGGCCTGCGGCCCGGTCGATCGTGCAGGGACTCCGCCGCCAGGTCGATGCCGTGATGGTTGGTGCCGGTACGGTTTTGAAGGATAATCCGTCGCTCCTGCCGCGTCCTTCAAAAGGCCGCATGCCCTTCCGGGTTATTGTTGATGCCGCCGGGAAAGTGCCTGCCAATCGGCGTATTTTTCTGGATGCGTCTGCTTCTCAAACCATGCTGGTGACAACAAAACGGTGTCCGATACGGCGACAGGCGGACTATGCGGCGAGAGGGGCGAAGGTCTTGGTATTGCCTGCCGGCGGGCGTGGTGTTTCCCTGCCTGTCTTACTCAAGTCCCTGTATAGACTTGGCGTTCTTCATGTCCTTTGCGAAGGAGGTAGCGAATTGGCGGCATCCCTGATTCGTGCCAATCTTGTGGATGAACTGGTTTTGTTTGTGGCTCCCGTGATCATCGGGGGCGATGGGCTTGGTGCCATCGGGGGCAGGGGATGGAAACTTGCGGGGGCACCACGACTCAAAATCGTGGAGACCCGTATGATCGGCGGCGATGTCATGATAAGGGCCAAATCATTATGTTTACCGGATTAATTCAACAAGTCGGGTCGTTGGCGGGCAAGAAGTCGCGCAGTGATGGGATGAGTCTGGTGATCCGCCATGCGCCGTGGGATTCCCCTTTAGGCGTGGGTGAAAGCGTGGCCGTTCAAGGGGTCTGCCTGACGGTGACCTCCCTTCATGCGGGGGAGTTCTCTTGCGATGTCCTGGCTGAAACCTTGAAGAAAACTACGCTAGGCAATATTCCCTCTGGCTTGAAACTGAATCTGGAGCGGGCGTTGCGCGCCGATGAACGATTGGGCGGACATATCGTGACCGGGCACATCGATGGTCCGGGAAAGGTTCTGTCGATTGAACAGAAAGGCGCTGATTGGATACTTGAGGTGGCCTGTGGCGATGAGTTGCTTTCCGGAATCGTGTCGAAAGGTTCAATCGCGATAGACGGTGTCAGTCTGACTGTGGCCGACCTTAGCCAGAAATCATTCACCGTTCATTTGATTCCGCAGACCTGGAGCCACACCTCATTGCAGGCCCTCAAAACAGGGCGGGATGTTAATCTGGAGACCGACATTATTGGTAAGTATGTACAGCAGTATCTCGGTCGCATGAAGGGGGGAGGCGGGGTGACAATGGAGAAGTTGCAAGCAGCAGGGTTTTCTGGCTAACGGCTTTGCCGTTGCCGCACCGCTTCATACAGCAGGATTGTGGTCGCGGAGGCCACATTGAGGGAGTCAGCCTGGCCCAGCATGGGTATTTTAACCTTCAGGTCGGCTTCATTCATCCATTTCTCGGAGAGTCCGTATTGTTCGGTTCCCACGACCAGGGCTGTCCCTTTCTTCAGATCCACGGCCGTGTAGTCAAAGTCAGTATGCGGGGTTGCCGCAAGGATTTGGATTTTGTTTTTACGCAGCCAGGCGAGGACTTCATCAGTGGCGGCTTCCACAACAGGAAGGGCGAAGAGGGTTCCTGTGCTGGCACGGACGACGTTGGGATTGTTGATGTCTGTGCAACGGTCGCAGACGATCACCGCGTGGACCCCGGCGGCATCGGCGGAGCGGAGGATGGTGCCGAGGTTCCCGGGCTTTTCAATCGCCTCGGCCACGACCAGAAGTGGAGCCTCAGGGAGTTTTAGATCGGCCAGCGTCCAGTGAACCTGGGGAGCAATGGCCAGCAATCCTTCAGGGCGGTCACGGTAGGAAATTTTTTCAAAGACAGGCTTGGTGCATTCAAACAATTCCGCGCCAGCGAGCCGGCAGCGTTCAATCAGGGCCGGTTCATTGGTTCCCATGAAAAGTTCAGCAC
>Ga0194062_1001238_pt1 | contig 10683 bp, 8 predicted proteins | sample SepL2225m_MetaG_FD_155481 | JGI IMG/M metagenome (GOLD analysis project Ga0194062, IMG submission 155481) | Anoxic zone freshwater microbial communities from boreal shield lake in IISD Experimental Lakes Area, Ontario, Canada - Sep2016-L224-25m | ecosystem: Environmental > Aquatic > Freshwater >... | reverse complement strand
CCTCGCGCATCTGAAGCGGATCAAGAAGGAGCTGCCGGGCGCACCGATCGTGATGACCCAGTTCCAGTCCATGAAGCGGTACGCCGCCACGGACAAGACGCTTGCGGAGATTGCGGCAGAGGAACCCGGAGTCTTCGTGGTCGACTCCACCGGTGCCGGGATGGAGCCTGACGGGAACCATTGGAACTATGCTGGATTGAAGACCGTCGCGCAACGGATGGTCGAGACGACGGTGAAAGCGCTGGGCGGGAAGTGAATGAAGAAGTCAGGGATCAATCGCCCGTAATCGTAGACCGGATGCAAAAAACATGACCCCTCACATCAGCCTCAAAAAGCAGAACAAGTATTATATTCTTGTGCCTGGAGTCCATCCCGCAGTTTCTCCGCGACCCGATCTTGACCTTCTCGCCAGCTTTCCCTATGAACTCAACAATGGAAACGATGTTTCAGGTCAGTCTCAACGGGCAAGTGTCCGTACCACCAGAAAAGCGATTTCTTATCCATTAATGTGTGAACGGCTTGCCTCTTACAATTGAGATTTCTGAAGGATGCTATGGATCCTGCAGTTCTGGCGAAGGGTGTTTCCACGGAAGGCGGCGGGGCTTTGGCCGGTGTGGCGTTTAAAGACCCGGCTGAAATAGAACGGGTCCGGATAGCCGCAGTCGGCCGCCACCTCGGCGATAGCGACGCTGGACATGCGCAGGGCCCGCGCCGCCCGTTCAATGCGGATGGAAGTAAGGTAATGCGCTGGACTTTTGCCGGTCCGTTTTTTGAAGAGGCGGTAGAAATACCCCTCGCTGACACCCGCCATGGCGGCCACGTCTGCGAAACCGATATTTTCGGCGAAGTGCTCGTGCATCCAGACAATAGCTTTTTCAACCGGATCCCGGGCAGGACGGCTGCCGCCTTCGTCCAGCGCTCGAAAAAAACCGCCGATCAGCGTCAGGAGCATCCCATCGATTTCGAAGCCGATGCGGCCAAAGCGACGCTGCGAAAACAGCCACAGTTTTTCGGCGGCTTTCGTCAATGCCGGATCCGTAAGGCAGATGGGGGCGCCGGTGGCGGCCTTGCCCATCAGGCGGCCTTCGTAGCCGATCCAGATCGTGTCCATGCCGTTGGATTCCTCGCGATGCTCGACCCCCGGCGGAATCAGAATCAGCATACCGCCATGCATGGGAAGGACGCGGTCGTGCAAGTGAAGCCGGCCAGAGCCGTTCAGCACGATCGTGAATTCCCAGAAGGCATGCAGGCTGACGGTGGCGGCGGCACGGGGGCCGCTGTAGCGCTCGACGAAAAACGGTCGCAGGAAAACCGGGGAAGGGGACAGCGCGGATGCGCTCCAGAGCAAGTCCCTGAAAAAAGTGAGATCTTCAATGGTTTTTGGTTTTGCCATGTGGGTAGTGTCTGGATCGACATTCCCATCGTCAAGGCTATAAACGTCAGCAAGTCATAATAATCCATGCCGAATGTCAGGCGATTCCATTGAATATTGGTTTCGTTGGCGGTAGACTACTTTGGATGATCAATATAGAGCAGGTGTGAAGTTTGCTCGGGAAAGGATTTGAAGATGAAGGCTGCATTTCGAAAGGGACGGGCGCTGATGCTGCGGGATATTCAGTTGCCGAAGCTGAAAACAGGGCAGATCCGGCTGAAGGTGGATGCCTGCGGGGTATGCGGTACCGATGTGCATTCGACTTCCGAGGTTGAGGAGCAGTTCGGGCACGAGGTAGCCGGCACGGTACTTGAAACCGGAGAAGGGGTGACTGGCCTGGCGGCGGGGCAGAAGGTGGTGCTGGATTCGGCGACGCCCTGCGGGCGGTGCACCGCCTGTAAGAACGGTGCCCAGGAACTTTGTTCGGATATACAAAGCATCTGGTTTGTTCCAAGTTTTGGATTTGCCGAGGAGATTGTCGCCCCGGCCATCTGCGCGATTCCCTATGAGGGACTTTCCCCGGAAGTGGCCTGCCTGCAGGAACCGCTCGGGGTGGCGCTTGATCTGGTGCGGCTGGCAGATATCACCACAGACTCGAACGTGCTGATCATGGGGCAGGGACCGATTGGATTGATGGCGACGGCGCTGGTGAAGCGGGCCGGGGCACGCCGGATTTTTGTTTCGGAACTGAACGCGCGGACAAAACGCGTGGAGCTTGCCGGTCGTTTTGGTGCCGATCGTTGTCTCGATCCATCCGAAACGAACCTGGAAACGTATGATTTTGGCTGCAAGATTGACCGCATTCTGGTGACGGCGCCGCCGAAAGTGTTGCCAGCAGCGTTTGCGATTGCCGCCAAGGGGGCGATTATTTCCTTCATCGGGATTGCATTCGGTGAGGCGGCCAACATCACGTTCGACGCCAATGCCTTCCACTTCAAGAAGCTACAGCTTCGGGCCTCGTTTGCATCGCCGGCGCTTTACGGTCCGCGCGCACTGCGCTGCCTAAAAGAGGGAATCGTGGATGGCGAGGCCATGGTCACACATCGGTTCCCGCTGGATCAATTGGGCGAGGCCATCCACGTTTCATTGTCCGATCCAGAAGCCGTCAAAGCGGTTATCCTGCCGTAACCCGGAGTCTGATTGTGCGAAAAAATACCGATCATCCGCCGTATCTCACCATTCGTGATGTGGAGGGATCCTATACGATCCCCTATATTCGTTCGGATCGCAGCGGGGACACAGGAGAGGGTGTGGAAGAATGATGACCGGTAAAGACAGAATGCTCAAGACGCTTCAGTTCGAGGAACCCGACAGGCCCCCTCATTTTGAGGTTATGTTCGAACTGGAGAAGGAGGCCTTTGGCCTCGAATTTCCCGACCGTCATGCCTGGGCCGGTTGTTCCGCCACGGAGAAGGACCGGATGATCGGCCAGTGCATGGAGATCTACCAGAAGATCGTCGAACGGTACCGGTGGGACGCCCTGGCGGTCTTCTGGCCCTGGAGCGACCCTGACGGAGTGGTCGCGGCCAGGAAGACATTCGGCGATGATATCCTCATCGGAAGCATCGTGGGACAATCCATCTGGTCCATCGAGGGCATTACGGATTGGACGGAGTTCGCCGTGCTGCTGATGGACCAACCTAGCGAGATCCATCGCATTGCGGATGAGAAGACCGCCGTTGCCATTGAGAAGATCAAGCGGTTGGTGGGGGCAGGCGCCGAATTCATCCATCTCGTCAACGATGTCGCCTTCAATGCCGGTCCGTTCATCTCTCCCGCGCAGTTCTCGGAATTCATCACGCCGCAGTTGAAGCGGCAGGTTGACTTTATCAAGTCGCAGGGTGCGATCCCTTTTGTTCATTCCGATGGCAACATTGATTCCATCCTCGATGACTACCTGTCATTGGGGGCGGCCTGCTTCCAGTCCGTGGACCCCATGGCCGGAATGGACATCGCGAAGACGAAGAAACGCTGCCAGGGGAAAATGGCGTTGATGGGGAATGTGCAGTGTAATCTGCTTCAGGATGGCCCGCTGGAGGCGATCCGGGAATCCGCGCTCTACTGCCTGGAAAACGCCTCGCCCGGCGGCGGGTACATTTTCGGAACCTCGAATACCATTTTCCCCGGCATGCCACTGGCGCATTACGAATATATGCTGGAGGTGTTTCGGGAGTTTTATGGGCGGAGGCACATGTCATGACCCCGAAACAACGCATGCTGGCCGCCTATCGCGGGGAACTGCCGGATACCGTGCCGGTCGCGCCGGAGTTCTGGTACTACCTGCCCGCCCGGCTGCTGGGTGTGGACATGGTCCGGTTCGAGCGCGAGATTCCGCTCTGGGAGGCTTTGCTGAAGACCTTCCGTCACTACGGCACGGAAGGGTGGGGCGCCGTCTTCACCAGCATCCCAGCGCCGGACGTCAAGAGCACGGAACGCTGGACGGAACTGGCCGATGGCCGGTTTGAGTCGCGGATGACCCATGTCACGCCTCACGGGTCGCTCACGTCAAGTCAGGTCTATGACCGCCACGAACCGTCCTGGGCGGCGGAACGGCCCATCAAGGATTTTATCCGGGACTGGCCCGCCTACAAGGCGGTCAGCCTGGGCTGTGTCGAGGAGGCGGACTGGCGGCCGGTGAACCGGGCAGTGGAGGCCGTCGGGGAGGACTATCTGCTGGAGTTGTGGCTCGGGTTTCCGTTCTTCGACTACATCGCCCTGCCGCGCGAAGGCGGGCTGGAGCAGGGTATCTTCGATCTGCTGGAGCATGAGTCCTTCTTTGAGCAACTGCACGAGGAGTATATCGAGTGGATGCGCCGGCTGGCGCGGGCGGCGGCGGCCCGGACGACGGCCGAGTCTTTCTGCATCGGCTGCGCCTGGTCCTGTGTGTCCTTGATCGGGCCGGACCTCTGGCGTCGCTGGGACAAGCCCGTCATCCGGGCCGTGGCGGATGAGCTCCACGCCGCGGGAAAACTGCTCCATATCCATTTCCACGGCAAGAGCCATGCCGTGCTGGCCGATCTTGCCGACTGCGGGGCCGATTGCGTTTGTCCCTTCGAGCGCGCTCCGGGCGGGGATATTGCCGACCTTGGCGAGGTTCGCCGTATTTTGGGAGACCGGGTAACCGTCAACGGCAACGTCCATACGGTGGAAACCCTGATCCGTGGCACGCCCGCCGATGTTGAGCGGGAAGTTGAGGAAATCTTTGCGCAGTGGGGGCCGGATAAACGGCGGTTGATCCTCGGTACGGGCGATCAGGTCGGACGGGAGACGACGGATGAAAATATTGCCGCCATGATTCATGCTGGACGGCGGCTCGGAAAATGCAACGGATAAGAATTAAACAAGGAGAGGGATATGATGAATGTGATTGCCGGGGTGATCGGGTGCGGAAATATTTCGCGGTTTCATTTTTCAGGGCTCGAGAAGGCCGGGGCGGAGGTCAGGTGGGTGTGCGATCTCGTCGAGACGAATGCCCGGCCCTATGCGGAAAAGTTCAATGCCCGCACCACGTCGGACTGGAAGGAGATCATCGCCGACAAGGAGGTGAACACGATTGTCATCACGGCTCTCTCCTCCGTACACAAAGCGGTCTGCCTGGCGGCCATTGCGGCGGGTAAGGCGGTGATCTGTGAGAAGACACTGACAGAGAACGCCGCCGACTCCCTGGAAATCGTGAAGGCGGCGGAGGCGAAAGGCTCGATCTTCTACACGTCCTACATGAAGCGGTTTATTCCCGCCGTGGCGAAGGCGAAAGAACTCCTGCCCGGATTGGGAAGAATCGTTTCCACGCATATTCGCTCGCATCAGTGTTGGGGGGATCTGTGGGGTGGCAATCCCGAGTCCGGATTCTTTCATACGCCGTCCGACGGCATGTCTTCGGTCCGGCGCAACTACGGCGGCGGCATTCTTGTATGCGGCGGCAGTCACATACTTGATTTGATCGTCTTCCTGCTCGGACGACCGCACAAGGTCTATGGAAAGATTCACCAGCCGGCCGATCGCGATTACGATCTGCATGCGATGGCGCTGCTGGAGACGGATAACGGGACGGTGAATTTCGAGGTGATGGCGCATCCGCTCCACCGGATCGGATTTCTGCGCGACGGCTGGGACGAGCGCGTCGAGATCAACGGCGTCAACGGGCGGCTTGAAATCTACAGTGCCAAATGGGACGATCCGTACTGCAAAGCCTCGCTGCTGGTCCACTACGACAACACGACGGGCGGTGTGAACGAATACCGTTTCGATGCGGTTTCGCCGTTTGATGAAGCCATTGCGTTCTTCTGCGGTAACATTGCTCGAGGCGAGCAGGGGGGGCAATCGCGATGGACAGGCTATGAGGTGGACGCATTGCTTGCGCACGTTCGGCGAAGCGATGCCACTGGAGATGCGGTTTGTATTACCTGGCCGAAACAGGCACCGGAAGGGCGAGCTCGAATTCGAATGTCGGGTTGGCGGCCGCTATCAGATCAGGCCGGTCGACAACCAGGGCAGGCCCGCGCGGTCATCGATGAACTTCTTGGTTAAAAAAAGGAAACACACATGAGCATACCAAATGCAGTCGTATGGAACACCCCCAGCCGCGATTCCTCGGGCTCGATGCCGTTGGGTAACGGCGATATCGGCCTCAACGTTTGGGTCGAAGAAGAAGGCGATTTGCTGTTTTACCTCAGCAAGACCGACGCCTGGGACGAAAACGCGCGGCTTCTCAAACTCGGCCGAGTGAGAGTCTCCCTCTCACCCAACCCGTTTCGAGCCGGCGCGATCTTCCGCCAGGAGCTCGATACCTCCACCGGAACGATCCGCATCCAATCTTCAATCGGCAATCTTCAATCGACAATTCTCATCTGGGTCGATGCCAACCGGCCGGTGGTGCGCCTTGAGATCGACAGCGAGATGCCGGTCGCGGCCCGCGTCGCCCTGGAACTCTGGCGCAGCGCCGAACGCTTGCGCGAAGGCATGGAAGGCCATTGCGATGCCGGACTGCGATCGGCGGAAGCGCGCGAGACGGTCTATCCGGACACCGTGCTGCCGACGGCGGACAACACGATTCTCTGGTGTCACCGCAACCGATCCTCCTGTTGGGCCGCGACGCTGGAGCATCAGGACATGGCCGCCTGGATCGCGCAAGGGAGCGATCCGCTTCTGCACCGCACCTTCGGCGCCCTGCTGTGCGGCGACGGGCTCGTGAAAGACGGCGACCAGGCGTTGCGCACGGCGACTCCGCAAACCCGCATCGCGGTGGCCATCCACCCGCTGACCGCGCAGACCGCCACGCTGGAGGAGTGGGTGACGGCGGCCACGAGCCAGGCGGCCCGCAGCGATGCCGTCGCTTGGGAAATTGCTTTCGCCGAACACGCCGCCTGGTGGCGCGCCTTCTGGGAGCGGAGCTGGATCCGGGTTTCGGGCACGCCCGAAGCCGAAACCGTTTCGCGCGGCTACGAACTCCAGCGCTTCATCAACGCCTGCGGCGGGCGCGGCGCGTTTCCGATCAAGTTCAACGGCTCGATCTTCACGGTGGATGCCCGCGAGAAGGACGCGTCCTATGACGCCGACTACCGGCGCTGGGGCGGGGGATACTGGTTCCAGAACACGCGCCTGACCTACTGGCCGATGATCATGAGCGGCGACTTTGATCTGATGGAGCCGTGGTTTCGCCTGTATTTGGATGCGCTGCCCTTTGCCATGGCCCGGGCGAAGGCCAACTTCGGCATCCAGAACGCCGCCATGTTCCCCGAAACCATGACCTTCTGGGGTACGTTCCTCAATAGCAACTACGGCTACAGTCGCGGCGATCTGCAACCGGGGCTGAGCGAGAACACCTACATCCGTCGCTATTGGCAGGGGATAATCGAATTGCTGGCCGTGCTGCTTGACGCTTATGCCGTCAGTGAAGACGAATCGCTGTTGCGCGACAAACTGCTCGTGCTCGCACCACCCTTTCTGCGCTTCTACCGCGACTACTATCCCCGCCGGGACGACGACGGCAAGATGCTCTTCAAGCCCTCGCAGTCGCTGGAAACCTGGCACGACGCCGTCAACCCGGCCCCGGATATTGCGGGACTTCAATGGGTGCTCGACGGCTTGCTGGCGTTGCCCGCTCCCGCCGTGCCGGCAGAACTGCGCGCGGAATGGCTCGAACTCCTCGGCCTGCTGCCGCCCTTGCCGACGCGATCCTACTACTGGGAGAAGCGCAAGGAAGTCATCCCGGCTCTCCAGTATGATGACTGCCAGAACTCCGAAAACGTGGCGATGTACACCGTGTTCCCATATCGCCTGTTCGGGGTTGGCAAGCCCGAGATCGAGGTCGGGCTTGCCACCTGGGCCGGGCGCCCCGTGAAGGACACCGGCGGTTGGCGGCAGGATGCGATCCAGGCGGCGCTGCTCGGACTGACCGACGAGGCCAGGGCCGCCGTCGTCAAAAACTTCTCCACCTCCCACGCCGGCAGCCGGCTCCCCGCGTTCTGGGGACCGAACTTCGACTGGGTGCCCGACCAGGATCACGGGAGCGTGGCCTGCATTGCCTTGCAGCGGATGGTGCTGCAGACTGACCAGGGGAAGATTCGTCTGCTGCCGGCCTGGCCGAAAGAGTGGAACGTGGAGTTCCGTCTCCATGCTCCGGGAAGAACCGTGGTCGAGGGGCGCATTGAGAACGGCGAAGTCCGCGAACTCCGGGTCACGCCCGAATCGCGCAGGAACGACGTGCTGCATGCGGTATGAGAACTGGGACTGAACAATAAACACCAACAGGAGCAACCATGACATCACGCGAACGCGTTAAACGAGCCATTCATTTCCAAGGCGTTGACCACATTCCCCACCATTTGCCCGACGGCAAGGAGAACGACATCCTGTGGCTGTGGACGCCGAGGACGCCCGATCCGCAACCGTGGACGGCGGGTGCCGACGGGTTGGAGCGGCGCACCGACGCCTGGGGCGTCACCTGGGTGCGCCCGGTCGGCGAGCATAACCACGGCGAGAAATGGGGCTTGCCCATTACCGACATCACCCGTCAGGCCGACTATGTGCCACCGGATGAGAACAACCCGAAGTTCTTCGAGGACGCCGGCCGGGCGGTTGCCGCCAACAACGCCGCCGCGAACCCGAAATATTGCCTGGGCGTCATGCCGTTCTCCAGCCTCAACGAGGGCGCGCACAACCTCATGGGCCTGGACAACATGTTCGTGGCCTATTACGAGGAGCCGGATCACTTGAAGGCGCTGATTGCACGGCTGGCGGAGGGGCAGCGCGAGTCCATCCGCCGCCTCCACGCCATCGGCTGCGACGGGGTCATGGGCTACGACGACTGGGGTTTGCAGGACCGGCTGATGGTCGGTCTGGACATGATCGAGGAATTCTTCCGCCCGCATTACGAGGAGAATTGGAAGCTGGCGCACGAGTTGGGGATGGACGTATGGATGCACTCCTGCGGCTACATCGTGCCGCTGTTGCCGAAACTTCACGAGTGGGGCCTGAACGTGATCCAGCAGGACCAGCAGGAGAACCAGGGGCTGGAAAATCTGGATGCCGCTGTGGGTGGAAAACTGGCGTTCTGGTGCCCGGTGGACGTGCAGAAAACTATGGTAGAGGGTTCGATAGATGATATCCGCGCCTATGTCCGCCGAATGGTTTCGACGGTTGGCAATCACCGCGGGGGCTTATGCAGTATGGCCTATACCACGCCCGATGCCGTAGGCCACGATCCTGCGAAAACCGCTGCCATGTGTGCCGCTTTTCGAGAAATGGGAGTATACTGAATATGCCTTGGCACAGTCTGAAAGAAATATTTCACCACCCTCGCTTGGAGTACCCACCTTCGCTAAAGCTACGGCGGGCATGCCAAGCTAGAGACAGTGAGTCACAGAGAATACCTACCCCCGTGTGAATGGTGCGGGAAGCCCAGATCGTTGACCGGCGCGACCTGGGCTGGGTTGGCGCCCCGGGCCAGTCTGCGCAGTACATCGGCCAGGGGCGGCAGGGAGCGGGTGACGGGTTTACGACTCATGAGGAGTCATTCTGTACGCATTCTGTCCTGATTGCAAGACGAATCGTCATCTGCTATTTAGCTCAGACTGTGGGCGACGAACAAGCAAAGGCACAGCACCATGAACAAACAGCAAAGGAACAGCACGATGCGAATTAGCTCTTCTCGGCCTGGCATTCGGGGAACTGTCGTTCTTCTGGCCTTAGCCAGTCTTGCGGGTTGGGGACTGGGCGGCGGCACGGCTTGGGGCGCGGACTATTACGTGTCCACGACCGGAAACGACGCGAATAACGGCACGAGTTGGGCCTCGGCCAAACTCACGATCCAGAAAGGCATCGATCTGGCGACGACCGATGGCGACGTCGTAAACGTATCGAACGGGGTCTACACGATCACCGCATCCCTCACGATCACAAATGGCATCACCGTCCGCGGCGTGAACGGAGCATCCAACACCACGGTGTCGGCCGAAAACGCTGCGAATGTAAGAGGGTTCTATATCACGGGCGCAGGAAGTACGCTCGACGGACTGACGATCATGAAAGGCAACATTAATGCTAACCCTGGGGGAGGCGGGATCCTATTCCAGGACAACGGCTCGGCCTGCACGGTGAAGAACTGCGTCCTCCTGTACAATAGCACCTTAACTAAGCCCGGCGCGGCGGTAATGGTGGAGGGTACAGGGAAAGCGTTGCTCCAGAACTGCGTCATCGCCGGCAACCATAACGATGGGGGCGACGGCACAATCGCTATCAACAGCCCCGGAACGCTGACGATTGATAACTGCACCGTAACCCGCAACTACAGCTCCGGCTTTAATAGTAGTGGAATCTACCTTATCATGAACCCGACCGTGATCGTGCGAAATACCATCGTGTATGACAACCGCTTCTTCTGGGGCGTCGGGAACTTCGGCACCTACGGGGAAGGAACGATCGCCTTCACGAACTCCTGCACCTTCCCCATGCCGGTCAAAGGCAGCGGCAACGTGACCAATGCCCCGCAATTCATGTATGACGGCGACGGCTATGGGTTGAATTACAGAAACAACGCCAACCTGCGGCTGCAGCCCGCTTCGCCGTGCATCGATACGGCCCTGGCGGCCGTTGCGCCGCCAACGGATATCGAAGGCAATGCCCGCAACAACGACGGTAACGGCGATGCCGTCAATGGCTACGACATGGGCGCGTATGAGGCGCCCGCGTTCGGCGCGGGCCCGCTGCGTTTCAGCCTGCTTCAGGACCGAACCGCAGGCATCACGCCGTTT
>Ga0194062_1001235_pt1 | contig 10693 bp, 6 predicted proteins | sample SepL2225m_MetaG_FD_155481 | JGI IMG/M metagenome (GOLD analysis project Ga0194062, IMG submission 155481) | Anoxic zone freshwater microbial communities from boreal shield lake in IISD Experimental Lakes Area, Ontario, Canada - Sep2016-L224-25m | ecosystem: Environmental > Aquatic > Freshwater >... | reverse complement strand
GGTATTAACCCCAGGGCAGAGCCCCGGACCCGGATTCCGCCCCGGAGGGGGCGGGAATTTGCCGGAAGTAATTAAACACTGATGTTCGAACAACGCCTTCTTGCCGCAACCGATAATGCCATTAGGAAATTATACGGACTGGAATTTGATTTAACCCGTCTTACTATTGAAAGAACAAAAAAAGAAATTGAAGGCGATTTTACCCTGGTCGTATTCCCCCTGCTGAAAATATCGCGTAAAAGCCCGGAACTCACTGCAACAGAACTTGGAGAGATGCTTTCAAAAGAACTTCCCGAGATCAGCTCGTTTGTGGTGATCAAGGGGTTTCTTAACCTGATCCTTTCCGATAATTACTGGCTGTCGTTCCTTGCCCGTAATTACTGCAGGGAGGATTTTGGCACCGTTCCTGTTCACAGCGTTGATAAAGTCGTTCTTGAATACAGCTCTCCCAATACCAACAAGCCTCTCCACTTAGGGCATGTGCGGAATAACCTGCTGGGCTATTCGCTGTCGAAGATACTATCAGCCCGGGGTTATGAGGTGATCAAAGTGAACCTGGTTAACGACCGTGGCATCCACATCTGTAAATCGATGCTTGCCTACATGAAACAGGGAGAGGGTGAAACCCCGGAATCGTCAGGAATGAAGGGCGACAAGCTGATCGGGAAGTATTATGTACTGTTCGATACGATGTATAAGGAAGAGATCAGGGGCTTGATGGAAAAAGGCCTTACCGAAGAGGCTGCCGCTAAGCAATCACCCTTGATGCTTGAAGCCCGTGAGATCCTCAGAAAGTGGGAAGCCGGGGATACTGACACCGTAACCCTATGGAAGCGGATGAACGGGTGGGCATACCAGGGTTTCGATGTGACTTACAAACGCATGGGAGTTGACTTCGATCATATATATTATGAGAGCGAGACCTATCTGATGGGCAAGGAACTACTTGTTGAAGGGCTAGAAAAGGGAGTCTTGAAAAGGCGGCATGACAGCAGCGTATGGATTGATCTTACTGCTGAAGGCCTCGATGAAAAGCTGCTGCTGAGGTCCGACGGCACTTCGGTCTATATGACCCAGGACCTGGGAACAGCCGAGCTGAGATATCATGATTATTATCCCTCGCGGATGATCTATGTCGTGGGCAATGAACAGAACTATCATTTTGATGTGCTGAAGCGGATCCTTCTGAAGCTCGATAAGCCTTATGCCCCCGGTATCTTTCATCTCTCGTACGGCATGGTTGAGCTTCCCGAAGGCAGGATGAAATCGAGGGAAGGTACTGTGGTCGATGCCGATGATCTGATGGAGGAGATGTTTGTCACGGCGGGGGAGATGACCCGGGAGCTTGGCAAAGCCAGTGACTTTCCTGCTGATGAGGCAGAGGCATTGTTCGAAACGATAGGTCTGGGGGCACTTAAATATTTTATCCTGAAGGTCGACCCTAAGAAAAACATGCTTTTCGACCCCAAAGAGTCTATCGACTTTAACGGCAATACCGGGCCTTTTATTCAATACACTTTTGCCCGTATCAATTCATTGATTGCAAAAGCGGATGCCTTGCAGATGTCTCCGGGAACCAGCCTGGATATAAGTGGTATCGGTCTTCTGCCCCCCGAAAAGGAAACCATCAAAACGCTGATGATGTATCCCGTGGTTGTCAGCCAGGCAGCCGACGAATTAAATCCGGCCGTTGTGGCTAATTACGTTTACGAGCTGGCTAAAACATACAACCAGTTCTACCAGGAAATTCCTGTGTTGAAAGAAGAAGACCCACGTCAGCGGCAGATCAGGCTTGCCCTTTCGGCCTTTACTGCATCGGTGATCAGGAAATCACTTACGTTACTGGGCATCAGCAGTCCCGAAAGAATGTGATCGGGAGAGGTCAAAAAAAAAGCTGCCCTGAGCGGGCAGCTTTTTTTTTGTGCGCATTGAAGATTGCGCTCTAAAAAAGTTTACTGAACATTGATCTTCTTGTCGAAGGAACCATTTTCGGTAGTCACTTTCATGAAATAAATACCTGATCTTAACGAAGTGGTGTTCAGGGTAACGGTCTTGCTGTCGGTCTGCTGGTTCATCACCATCTGGCCGGTAACATTGAAGATCTGAACCAGCTGAATGCCGGAATTCGATTCAATGGTTACAACATCTTTTACAGGATTCGGATACACCTTGATGCCGTTCTGTGAAGCTTCTTCAACTCCAACACCACCAACATAGATATACCCGGTTTTAGCAAGGGTGTTAACCGATCCGAAAGCATTGGTTACTTTCAGGGTCACGTTGAAGGTACCTGAGGTATTGTAAGCAACAGCCGAGGGATTCTTTGAAGTTGAAGATGCCGGTGTGCCACCCTGGAATGTCCATGCATAAGTGCAGGGGCTTGTAGCAATTCCGGTGGAAGAATTGGTATAGACCACGGTGCCGTGTAAAGGAACTGCAGTTGAGCTGGCGGTAAAATTGGAAACTGCAGCAACAGCGGGAACCGAAAGTTTTTTCATTCCATCGATTACGTCGGAGTTGAAGATGCCTGCATAAGCAACGGAATCATTGACCCATTTCTGGCAGGTGATCTGGGTACCCTGAATGTCAGGATCGATAGAGTTGAAGCTTGCGCCATTATCCCATGAATAAACAATACCCAGGCGGTCGGCGTAATTGCCGTCAACACCGTTGGCAGCGTATGTGCTTGCAGTGCCCGGTACAAATTCCATACCTCCGTTGAATAACTGGCCGGTATAGGTCGAAGCAGTGTAGGTAATTCCTCCATCGGTAGTCTTATCGAGAAGGCCAACGGTATCGGTGGTGCTCATATATTTCATGCAATAGCCGTTATTGGCGTCTTTCATTGCAGGCCAGGTATTTTTGCCAGTCATTCCAACCGGAGAGGCAGCGGTCCATGTGAGACCTTTGTCGGGTGAATGATAGATATGACCCTTGTTGGTGCCGAACCAGATATGATTTTCAAATACTGTGCAGTTGGAAGTGTAGCCGTACTCACCGCTTGTTACCACGGGAAGGCTGGCAGGAGAAACCATGGTCCATGTAGTGCCGCCGTCGCCTGTAGTATAAATCTCAAATTTGGTGTTGATGGGGTCGCCCATACAAACGCCGTTATTTGCGTCCCAGAAATAAACAATATCAGGGAAAGAAGCAGCATTGCTGAATGTTGCAGTGGTCTGCCTTGCCCAGGTCGTACCACCGTCGCTGGTCTTGTAAATACCCATGGTGCCGCCTGAGGAGGCGTACATGGCAGCCCATGCCGTATTGGCATCGGATGCGGCAATCATTGAAATTGCCAGACCTGTTGCTCCATTGATCACTTTGGGTGTCCATGTGGTTCCACCGTTGGAAGTTACAGCCACGTCCTGGCATGCGCCCTGTGCTGCGCCGTCATACCCGGCAGCCCATGCAGCCTGAGCATTGGGAGCTGCAACGTTCTGTACTCCTCTCGAAGTAGCAACCCAGCCTAATCCCTGGTCTACCCAGTGCTGACCAAAGCTAAGCATGCCTAAAGCGAAAACGGCAATAATAGAAAGTAATGTTCTTTTCATAAAGCTAGATTTAAAGGTTAATGATCTTATTTTTAGCAAACATACAAAGAAAATCGACAGCCGTGCAAAAAATTAGCATAAAAAGAATGTTTACCTTTGCAGCCCAAAAGTATTACCGATGTTTGAAGGATTAAGTGACAAACTCGACAGGGCCTTTAAAGTCCTCAAGGGCCATGGGCATATTACGGAAATTAATGTGGCGGAGACTCTTAAAGATGTGCGTAAAGCGCTGCTCGATGCCGATGTGAGTTTTAAGATAGCCAAACAGTTTACCGATCAGGTGAGAGAAAAAGCCCTCGGTGAGAATGTGCTTACGGCTGTCTCCCCTGGCCAGCTGATGGTCAAGATCGTTCATGATGAGCTGGTCGATCTGATGGGAGGACAAAAAACCGAGATCAACCTGAAAGGTGACCCGGCTATATTCCTTATTGCAGGTTTGCAAGGTTCAGGAAAAACGACTTTCGCTGCCAAACTGGCCAATTATCTGAAGACCAAGAGGGGGAAGAACCCCATGCTGATCGCCTGCGACGTATACCGCCCAGCGGCTATTGACCAGCTTAAGGTATTGGGTGAACAGGTCGATGTAAAAGTATTTTCCGAAGACGACAGCAAGGATCCGGTTAAGATCGCCAAACGTGGTATTGCGTACGCGAAAGATTCAGGTCATAATGTAGTCATAATCGATACCGCCGGCCGTTTAGCCATCGATGAGGTGATGATGGATGAAATATATAACATCAAACAGGCTGTCAATCCTCATGAGATCCTGTTTGTAGTCGATTCGATGACTGGCCAGGACGCTGTAAACACCGCAAAAGCCTTTAACGACAGGCTTGACTTTGACGGGGTAGTGCTGACCAAGCTTGACGGAGATACCCGTGGAGGCGCTGCTCTGAGCATCAAATCGGTGGTGAACAAACCCATAAAGTTCGTCGGTATAGGCGAGAAAATGGATGCCCTCGACGTGTTCTACCCTGAACGTATGGCCGACCGTATCCTGGGTATGGGTGATATCGTAACGCTCGTTGAAAAAGCCCAGGAGCAGTTCGATGAGGAGGAAGCCAAAAAACTTCAGAAAAAAATTGCGAAGAACCAGTTTAATTTTGATGACTTCCTGGCACAGATCAAACAGATCAAGAAGATGGGTAATGTCAAAGACCTTCTGGGGATGCTTCCGGGAATGGGCAAAGCGCTTCGTGACCTCGAAATCGATGATAATGCGTTCAAGGGAATTGAAGCGATCATTCATTCTATGACTCCTGCCGAAAGAACCGATCCGGCGCTTCTGAACGGAAGCCGTCGTAAGCGTATCGCTGATGGCTCAGGGACTACGATACAGGATGTGAACAGGCTGGTCAAGCAGTTTGATGACACCCGTAAAATGATGAAAATGGTAACCACCAACAAAGGCCGTAATATGGCAAATGTCATGCGGAATATGCGCCAAAATTAAGTATACATTATGATACTTCTCGACGGAAAAACAGTATCGGACAAGATCAAATCGGAGATCGCCGCAGAGGTTAAAAAAGATTTTTTCGATACGGCGAAACCTGTGCCACACCTGGCGGCAGTACTTGTAGGGGAGGACCCGGCCAGCCAGACCTACGTGGCCAATAAGGAAAAGTCATGCAAGGAAGTCGGTTTTACTTCCTCTGTATATAAATACCCCGCCACACTTTCTGAGAATAAATTGCTTGAAGCGATCGATTTTCTTAACAACGATCCCGATGTCGACGGTTTTATCGTTCAGCTCCCTCTGCCCGGGCATATCAACGAACAAAAAATTATCGAACGTATCAACCCCCTCAAAGATGTGGATGGGTTTCACCCTGTAAACGTGGGCCGTATGATGCTTGGCCTTCCGGCTTTTTTGCCGGCAACTCCTTTTGGTATTATGACCCTGCTTGAACGCTATGCTATTGAATCAGAAGGGAAACACGTTGTCGTACTTGGCCGTAGCAATATTGTAGGCACTCCCATCAGCATCATGCTCTCGCGTAAAGCCAAAACAGCCAATGCCACGGTGACCCTCTGCCACAGTTATACCCCGGATATAAAGAAATTTACCCTCGAGGCCGACATTCTGATCGTCGCTATGGGGAAACGTGGTTTTGTGAATGCAGGCATGGTAAAGAAAGGCGCCGTGGTCATTGACGTAGGCGTGCACCGTGTACCCTCGGAAGATGCCAGATCGGGCTTCAGGCTGAAGGGCGACGTGCTCTTCGATGAAGTCGCCCGTAAATGTTCTGCCATCACCCCGGTCCCGGGGGGCGTGGGACCAATGACCATCGTATCATTGCTGCAGAATACCCTGAAAGCTTCAAAAAAAGAAATTCGATAATCCGTTTGGATAATATAACAGATATCTTGTTAAACCAGGGAAAAGTCCTTCCCGTGATGGAGGAATTTTATTCTCTTCAGGGCGAAGGTTATAATACCGGACAAGCTGCTTATTTTATCCGTATCGGCGGATGTGATGTAGGCTGCAGCTGGTGCGATGTAAAGGAAAGCTGGGATGCGCGGCTGTTTCCTCCGGTCGAAACCGACGGTGTGGTTGCCCGGGCTGCCCTTTACCCTGCAAAAGCAGTAGTCATTACCGGAGGCGAACCTCTGCTATATAACCTGAATTATCTTGCACAGGGATTTCGCCGGCATGGAATCCGTATTTTTATTGAAACTTCGGGAACACAGCCTCTTAGCGGGACCCCCGACTGGATCTGCCTCTCTCCTAAAAAAGGATGTCCTCCCCTTGATGAAGTCTGTGTGGAGGCGGATGAGATTAAGGTGATCATCAGTGAAACCGCCGATTTTGCCTGGGCTGAGGAAAGCAGGAATAAAGTAAATGCCTCATGCCTGTTGTACCTTCAACCGGAATGGAGCAGCAGGAATAAAATGATGCCGCTGATCATCGCTTATATCATGGATCATCCGGAGTGGAAAATATCGCTTCAGAGTCATAAATATATGAGAATACCGTGACAAGTAGCGAAATGGCAAAAAGGCGAAATAGCGAAAAAGTTGATTTCCGGCATCTGATTCCCCGAATCCCGCCTGCCGTAGCCTGCATCCTGCTATTCCTTTTCCTTGCCACCGGCTTAGCGGCCCAGCAACCCGGCAATCAGCTGTCTACAAAAAATAAAAAAGCTGAAAAGGCCTTTGATGCTGCGATGCAGGCATACCAGTCGCGCGATTACCCCCGGGCCATCACCGAAGTGACCAAAGCGCTTGAGGCGGATTCGGTATTCTGCGAAGCCCTGGTTCTTAAAGGAGATCTTTTCTCTGATCTGAAGCGGCCGGCCCAGGCTATTGCCGAATATAAGAAAGTGCTCCGTATCAATCCCGGGTTCTCGAACAACCTGTATTTTATTATTGGCGGACTCGAACTGTACCTGGGCCTTTATGTGGATTCGGAAGCTGACTTCAGCCGGTATCTCGAAGGGAAAAATGTGCCCGACATAAAACTGAAGAAGGCTGTTGCGCAGCTTGCCAGTGCCAGGTTCGGGATAGAAGCTTTGCGGCATCCGGTACCGTTTGATCCGGTAAACCTCGGCGACAGCCTCAACACCCGCTTCGATGAATATATCAATGCTGTCACAACCGATGAAGAGCTGCTGTATTTTACGCGTAAAGTACCCAGAAGCGAGAAAAGTCCGGATTTAAAAGGGTATGAGGAAGATTTTTATGTAGCCATGAAATCTGATTCTTCGGGCTGGAGAAATGCCGTGAATCTGGGGCAGCCTATCAATACAAGCGGAAACGAAGGTGCATTGAACATCTCTCCCGACCGTCAATACCTGTTCTTTGCCGGATGTGATCGTCCCGACGGACTCGGCAGCTGCGATATTTTCTGGTCAAAACGGATAGGGGATGCCTGGTCCGAACCTGAGAATCTCGGAGAAATGGTAAATTCCACTTCCTGGGACTCCCAGCCCTGCTTCTCTTCCGATGGAAAGACACTCTATTTCGCCAGTAAACGGCCCGGAGGAAAGGGGAGCTCTGATATCTGGAAAACGGAACTCCGGCCCGACTTAAGCTGGACCGTCCCTGTAAACCTGGGAGATTCCATCAATACCGCATTCGAGGAGATGGCTCCTTTTATTCATGCAGACGGGAAAACCCTGTATTTTTCATCAAAGGGACATCCGGGGATGGGAGGGTATGACCTGTTTTTTTCGAGACTGAAGTCTGATAGCAGCTGGAGCAAACCGGTAAACCTGGGCTATCCAATCAATACTAATTCTGATGAAATGGTCCTGGTGGTCAACACCAGGGGTGATAAAGCTTATATTTCTTCCGATAAGTTAGGCGGGAAAGGCCGTCAGGATATTTATTTATTCCCACTATATCAGCAGGCCAGACCCGTCCCTTCAACATACTTTAAAGGGATTGTGTTCGATAACACGACTAAAAAAAGGCTGCAGGCCAACTTTGAACTTGCCGATTTAGCAGATGGGAAGATAGTGGCCCGCTCTCTTTCCGATCCCGTGAACGGCGAGTTTATCCTTGTCCTGCCATCCGACAAGGAATATGCACTCAATGTTTCAAGGGATGGTTATCTTTTTTATTCGGATCATTTTTCGGTGAAAGGACTTCATGACATTGACAAACCATATATTAAAAATGTAGGACTGAAACCGCTGAAGGTAGGGGAAGTTGTTGTGCTGAAAAATATTTTCTTCGATACCGATAAATATATTCTGAAACCCGAGTCCCTGGGTGAACTCCAGAAGCTGCTCAGCCTGATAGAAAAGAACCCTTCGATAAAAGTGGAACTCGGCGGACATACCGATATCATGGGAAGCGCCGCCCATAACCTGGAACTCTCGGAGAACCGAGCAAAAGCAGTTTATAATTATCTTGTTGACCACGGTATTCCGGCTTCCAGACTGAGCTATGTAGGGTATGGCTCTTCTCGTCCTGTCGATACGAACGATACGGAACAGGGGAGGGCAAATAACCGGCGGACAGAGTTCAGCGTTAAGGCTTTCAGCGTTCTGCGTTAAGGCTTTCAGCGTTCTGCGTTAAGGCTTTCAGCGTTCTGCGTTGTGGCGTTATTGCGTTCTGCGTTGTGGCGTTATTGCGTTCTGCGTTGTGGCGTTATTGCGTTCGACATTCGACATTCGTTCTTCGTTCTTCGATATTCGTAAGTATTTGTTTTGTGGTTTCTATTATTAGTTGTAATTTTGCACCCCTAAATTGAAAGTGGTATTGTAATGATTCAAATTACTTTGCCAGACGGTTCAGTAAGAGAATACCCAATGGGTGTCACCGGTCTGGAAGTTGCGAAGAGTATCAGCGAAGGACTGGCACGTAATGTGCTGGCTGCAAAAGTTAATGGCGAGGTCTGGGACGCTACCCGGCCCATTAACGCCGATTCTTCCGTCAAACTGCTTACCTGGAACGATACTGAAGGCAAAGCCACGATGTGGCATTCATCAGCCCACCTGATGGCTGAAGCTATAGAATTTCTTTATCCCGGAGCGAAATTCGGTATTGGTCCCGATATTGAGAACGGTTTCTACTACGATATAGATTTCGGCGACCTTACGATTTCATCCGAAGATTTCCCGAAAATTGAAACTAAAATTCTTGAACTGGCCAGAGCTAAACAGGCTTTCCTAAGGAAAGAGGTTTCGAAGGCCGAAGCGATAGAATATTTTACCCTTAAAGGCGATGAGTATAAAACCGAACTCCTGAATGACCTGACCGATGGGCAGATCACTTTTTATGAATCGGGCCGTTTTACTGACCTTTGCCGTGGCCCTCATCTTTCTGATACAGGTTTTATCAAGTCTGTAAAATTACTCAATATTGCCGGAGCATACTGGCGTGGCGATGAGACTCGCAAACAACTTACCCGTATTTACGGGATTACTTTTCCGAAGCAGAAAGACCTGGAGGAATACCTGGTGCTGCTCGAGGAAGCCAAAAAACGCGACCACCGGAAGTTAGGTAAGGAACTCGAACTTTTTACATTTTCACAAAAGGTCGGACTTGGACTGCCGCTCTGGTTACCAAGAGGTGCCCAGCTTCGTGAACGCCTGGAGACCTTTCTCAAAAAAGTGCAGAAAAAAGCCGGCTACGAACCGGTAATTTGTCCGCATATAGGTAATGTAGAGCTTTACAAAACATCAGGTCATTATCAAAAGTACGGTGAAAGTTCTTTCCGGCCAATCTCAACCCCGGTCCCTGGTGAAGAATTCTTCCTGAAACCTATGAACTGCCCGCATCATTGCGAAATATATAAACATAAACCCCATTCTTACCGTGATCTGCCTGTACGGCTTGCTGAATTCGGTACGGTATATCGTTATGAGCAAAGCGGGGAACTTCACGGACTTACCAGGGTTCGCGGGTTTACCCAGGACGATGCCCACATTTTCTGTACTCCGGAACAGGTTAAAGATGAGTTCAAAGGCGTGATGGATATCGTGATGCTTATTTTCAGAGCGCTCGATTTTAAGGATTTTATCGTCCAGATCTCCCTTCGCGATACAACTCATAAAGAAAAATATATCGGTTCCGACGAAAACTGGGAAAAGGCTGAGACTGCAATCCTGGAAGTGGCCGCCGAAAGGAATCTCAACACAATAATCGTTCCCGGGGAAGCTGCCTTCTACGGCCCCAAAATGGATTTTATGGTCAAAGATGCCCTGGGAAGAAAATGGCAGCTGGGTACCATACAGGTAGATTATAACCTGCCCGAACGTTTTGAACTGGAGTATATCGGAGCCGATAACCAAAAGCACAGGCCGGTGATGATCCACCGTGCACCCTTCGGATCCATGGAGCGCTTCGTGGCTGTCCTGCTTGAACATACAGCCGGAAATTTCCCGCTTTGGCTTACTCCCGATCAGGCTATCATATTGCCAATCAGCGAGAAATATACCGATTACGCAAAAAAAGTTTTGAATTTGCTGAATAATTCCGAAATTCGCTGCCGCATTGACGACCGTAACGAAAAGGCCGGCAAAAAGATACGCGATGCTGAACTTTCAAAGATACCGTTTATGCTGGTAGTCGGAGAAAGAGAGGAAAACGAAGGCAGCGTTTCAGTACGCAAACACAGTCATGGCGACCTCGGTCCTCAAAAAATTGAAGAATTTGTTAATTATATAAAAGCTGAAGTTGCCAAAGAA
>Ga0194062_1001232_pt1 | contig 10697 bp, 11 predicted proteins | sample SepL2225m_MetaG_FD_155481 | JGI IMG/M metagenome (GOLD analysis project Ga0194062, IMG submission 155481) | Anoxic zone freshwater microbial communities from boreal shield lake in IISD Experimental Lakes Area, Ontario, Canada - Sep2016-L224-25m | ecosystem: Environmental > Aquatic > Freshwater >... | reverse complement strand
GCGATGGCGTCGGCTTCATCACACGAGCCGGGGAATCTGACAACTCCGATTCGCACGCTACTAGCCCTCGGGAAGCTGAATCTCGAAGTCTTCAATCAAGGGGTTGGCTAGCAACCGCTCGCAGAGGTCCTCAAGCTGTGCGGGCTCGTCAACCTCAAGTTCAACAAGTCGGCCGACACTGACTTCGCTAATGCCGCTGAAGCCAAGCGCTGGAAGAGCACGTTCAACCGTTTGCCCCTGAGGGTCGAGAATTCCCTGCTTGGGACGGATCAGGATACGAGCCTTCATGCAGCAGTCCTTTCCATCCAAGCGGCGAACGGTTCGCCGGTCAGCAGCTCATAAGCCTCAAGGTAACGGGCGCGCGTCGCGTCAACGATTTCGGCAGGAATCTCCGGTGCTGGCGGTGTTTTATCCCAGCCGGTAGATACGGCCCAATCGCGGACGATCTGCTTGTCAAAGCTCGGTTGGCCACGGCCAGCCTGATACTCGTCAGCTGGCCAGAACCTTGACGAGTCGGGGGTGAGGACCTCATCTCCAATGGTGAGGACACCGTCCTGATCCTCACCAAACTCAAACTTTGTGTCGGCGAGAATGATCCCGCGCTCTAGCGCATAGGCAGCAGCCTGCTTGTAGATCTCAATTGAGAGATCGCGGACGCGAGTCATCAGATCGCGATCACCAACCACGCCGCAGGCCGTATCGAAGTCAATGTTCTCATCATGATCGCCAACCTCGGCCTTGGTGGCAGGAGTGAAGATCGGCTCGGGCAACTGTGAGGACTCCTCCAACCCTGCAGGCAGTGGCACCCCACAAACCGTGCCGCTCGCCTGGTACTCGGCCCATCCTGAGCCAGCAAGATAACCGCGAACTACGCACTCAACCGGCAGCATCTCGAGTTTGTGAACGACCACGCCACGGCCGCGAACTACGGCTGGCACCCCGTCAGTTACGGAGATTGTGTGGTTCGGAACAAGTCCGTTGAAGCGCTCAAACCAGAATGCTGAGATTGCTGTTAGCACTGCACCTTTACCTTCAATCGGCGTCGGGTGGACAGCATCGAAGGTTGAGACGCGGTCACTTGCTACGAGCAGCAGGCGGTCATCACCGGCCGAGTAGATGTCACGAACCTTGCCGGAGGCGATCAGCGGAAGGTCCGAGAGGGAGGTCACAACGGGGAAACTAGCAATGCGATCGGAGCCGTCGCTGGCAGTTTTCTCGCAGTCAGCGGGGTTGTTGCCGACCTGCTGCCAACTTTAGGGTCGCGGGTACGACTCAGCCAAACAGTCCAGCAACTAGATGCACAGCTGCTGCGCCAAGCGTGACGATCAGCGTCACGCCACCAACGCCAATCAGGGCGCCAACCGCGAGCACGAAGAGGTCGCCGAGGATTAACCCAAGGCAGATAACCACCGCGCCTAGCGCCGGGAATGTGTCAAGGCCGCTGAACGGCGGCGCGAAGGCAGCAGCCGCTGCTAGGCCAATCAGCGCCAGACCGATCAGGCTCGCGAACCAGCGACGCTCAAGTAACCAGGCTCCGCGTGGTTTTGAGAAGCGCTCAAACCAGCGAATCCTGCGGGCGATAATTGGTATCGCCTTGCCGGTCATCGCCGCACCAAGCTCGCGGCCTCGCCAACGCTCGGGTAGCCAAATTGAGCGCAGACCAATCACCATCTGCGCGGCAATTAGTGCGGCGATTGCTTCGAAAAGATGTGAGAGTCCTGCGGTCGGGAGTGGCAGTGCTGGCAGGAACATCAGAAGCAGAATCGCGACTGCAAAGCTCCGCTCTGCGAAGACACGATCGAGATCGCCGATCGTCTTCGGCCCGTCATCAGCCAGCCACCCTTCAAGCTGATCGCTGAACGGAACCTCATCGTTTTGATCGGCCTTCACAGCCTCAACCTTAGGCCGTAAAAACCAATCAGATGATCGAATCAAGGCGAGCGATCAGTTCGCCGCGATGCTTGATGAACGACTCAGGATCAAAAATCGCATCAAGGTCAAGATCAACAGCTTCATCCTCGACCAGCGAACGCAGCTGGATCCGCTCATCCCAAGCCTTCTGGGCGAGGCGTTGGGCGGTTCGGTACGCGTCATCACGCGATGAACCAGACTCAACGAGTGCCAGCAGCAATCGCTGTGAAAAGAGCGCGCCGTAGGTCAACTCGAGGTTCTCAAGCATCCGATCCTGGTTGACGACAAGACCCTCAACAAGCGCCGTGGCTCGAACCAGCATGTAATGAATCAGGATCGTTGCATCGGGCAGGATCACGCGCTCCGGAGCACTGTGGCTGATGTCGCGCTCATGCCAGAGGGCAACATTCTCGGTCGCTGCCACTGCATAACCGCGCAACAGCCGCGCGAGTCCGGTGATGTTCTCGCTCTTGATCGGATTGCGCTTGTGCGGCATTGCCGATGAGCCCTTCTGAACGCCGGTCGCAAATGGCTCTGATGCCTCGCCAACTTCCGTCCGCTGGAGGTGACGGATCTCAACAGCAAGCCGCTCAAGTCCAGCGCCAGCGAGGGAGATCGCATTTATTAGTTCGGCGTGGCGATCACGCGGAACAACCTGAGTTGAGACCGGCTCGGCGTTGACACCGAGGCGGGCCATTACCCGGCGTTCAAAGTCCGGGCCGAGAGCCTGGTGAGTTCCGACCGCACCGGAGATCGCTCCGGTAGCAGCCTGGTCGAAGGCGCGGGCGAGCCGCTGATGGTTGCGCGCTGATTCAAACGCAAACCCAGCGAGCTTGATCCCGAATGTCGTCGGTTCAGCATGCACGCCATGCGTACGGCCGACGCAAACAGTGTCTGCATGCTCGCGAGCGCGAGCCACAAGCGCCTTCGTAAGGGCAGCCTGGGCGGCAATAATTACCTCGCCTGCGGCTTTGATCTGCAGAGCGAGCGCCGTATCCAATACATCGCTGCTCGTCAGCCCGTAGTGGATCCAACGACCTGACTCACCTGCCGTGGCAGCGAGCACATCAATGAAGGCGGCGACATCGTGGTCGGTCTGCTTTTCACGCTCATCTACCGCCTCAACGCTGAAGGTTGCCGCGCGGATCGCTTCAAGGTCAGTCTCGCTTGGGCCATCAAGCTCCTCACAGCAGGCAACCTCAACCTGCCGCCAAGCCTCCATCCTTGCGGAGTCCGTCCAAAGGGAGCCAAGCTCCGGTCGCGTGTAGCGGTTAATCACGCTGTGTCGATAATCCGCGCCGCAAGCGCCGCTGCGTTCTTGGCGTTGTCGACGCCAACCGTCGCAACAGGTACTCCGGGTGGCATCTGAACGATTGAGAGCAACGCATCAAGCCCACCAGCAACCGACATCGAACTAGTAAGTGGAACGCCGATTACTGGCAGCGCGGTATGGGCGGCAACTACGCCCGGCAGTGCTGCGGCGAGGCCGGCTCCAGCGATGATCACCTTCAGGCCACGCATCTGCGCGTTCTTCGAATAATCGGCAACTGTGTCCGGGTCACGGTGCGCGCTCATCACGCGGATCTCATTTGAAATACCACGCTCGGTGAGTTCCTTTGCCGCCTTCTCCATTACCGGCATGTCACTCGCTGAACCCATGATGATTCCGACCAGCGGAGCATCAACGGCCAATCCGCTCAATGCCTGCTCGACCTCTCCCTGAACCTCGGCGAGGGACTCCCCGTCACCGGCAGTTGTACCGCTCAATTTTCCTCCTGGGCTGCCACAGCAGCAATGTCGTTTCGATACTGACGTCCATCGAACTGGACGCTTTCGACGCCAGCATAGGCAGCGCGTCGGGCGTCACCAATCCGATCACCGAGCGCCGCTAGGGCGAGCACTCGACCACCCGCCGTAACAACTCCGCCTTGATCATCAAAGGCCGTGCCGGCATGGATTGCTTCAACGCCTTCAGGCAGAGTGTCAAGACCGGAGATCAGGTCGCCTGAACTTGATGATTCCGGATACCCAGCCGAAGCAAGAACAACTGCCACTGAGGCCCGCGAGTCCCACTCAAGCTCAACACCAGCCAGCCCTCCGGGGCGCGTCGCCGAGAGCATTAGTTCGTAAAGGTCACTGCGCAAGCGTGGAAGCACCGCCTGAGTCTCAGGATCACCAAACCGAACATTGAACTCAAGCACCTTGTAGCCATCCGGGCCAATCATCAATCCCGCGTAGAGAACACCGCAAAACGGCGTGCCGCGGCGGGCCAGCTCACGCAGGACTGGTTCATGGATTTCGGCCGCAAAGCGTTTCGCTTGATCAAGGTCAAAGCCCGCTACCGGCGAGAAGGCTCCCATGCCACCGGTATTTGGACCACTATCGCCATCGCCAATCCGCTTGAAATCCCTCGCAGGCGCTAGCGGGATTGCCCGCTCGCCATCGCAGACCGCAAGCAGTGACAGTTCATCGCCTTCAAGGAACTCTTCAACCACAACTAGATCGCCGCCGTGAACCCTCTCGACAAGGAATGCCTCGAGCGCAGCTCGCGCCTCTGACTGATCAGCTGCGATAACGACTCCCTTGCCAGCGGCCAGACCATCGGCCTTAATCACGGTCGGGTAGGAGGCAATCGCTGCGAGACCATCCTCAACGGTGCGCACCTCGGCATAAGCAGCGGTAGGCACGCCGGCGGCAACCATCACCTCCTTTGAGTAGGCCTTCGAGCCTTCGAGGCGAGCGGCATCACGCAGTGGGCCAAAGCATGGGATTCCAGCCTCAAGCAGGGCGTCAGCCAATCCTGCGACGAGCGGGGCCTCCGGACCAGCCACGACAAGATCTACTTCGTGCTGGCGGGCAAGCTCTACCAGCCCGGCGACATCATCAGCTGCGATCGCTACAACCTCGGCATCAGCCGCGATCCCAGCATTGCCAGGCGCACAGATCAACTCAGGAGTTTGAGCGGATCGCAGCAGTGCGCGGATGATCGCGTGTTCACGACCACCGCCACCGACGATCAATACGCGTGGCACGCCGATCAAGCCCCTCGGACTGACGTCAGTTGAATTGCCGCCACTCAGATTGACGAGATGAAGTCGTCAACAGGAATCGCAGTCAGCGTCTCGTAGGAGGCCGTCCCACGCGAGCCAAGCTCAAGCGAAATCCGTGCCATCGTCTTCTCGTCTGGTGCTTCGACGATGTTGACAAAGTCATAGCGGCCTAGTACCGCCCACTGGGCAGTGACCTTGGCACCAAGCTGCTCAATCTCGTGATTTACCTCACGAATGCGCTGCGGGTTGCTCTTAATTGTCTGGACACCTTCGGGTGTGAGCTTCGAAACCATGATGTAAGTCGGCATTCTGTCTCCCTGATCGCGTGGACCTCGTATCTGGGTTCTATCGCAATGGAAGCCATCTAGCCAGAGCGAGTGACTATTTAGCCACCTTCGCGACGACCGAAATTGTCTCTCCATCGCGCTCAACAACGGCCGTTGCTCCTTCGGGAAGGTCACCAGCGAGAGCGAGCCGCGCCAAGCGATCGGTTACCTCACGCTGGATTGCTCGCTTCAGCGGACGAGCTCCGTAGGCCGGGTCGTAGCCGATGTCGCCGAGCAATTCGCGGGCATCGGCAGTCATCTCCAACTCCACGCCACGCTCTGCGAGCCGACCGGCAACATGCTCGACCTGAATATCAACGATTGCGCCAATCTGGCTGCGATCAAGCTCTGCGAACTCAACAATGTCATCGAGTCGATTGATGAATTCGGGGCGGAAGTGCTGTTCAGCACCAAGCCGTCCACCAGGGATATTCGAGGTCATCACGAGCACGACATTTGTGAAGTCGACTGTCCGCCCCTGCCCATCGGTCAGACGACCGTCATCCATTACCTGAAGCAGGATGTTGAAGACATCGATGTGTGCCTTTTCGACCTCGTCGAGTAGCACCACCGAGTAGGGACGGCGCCTGACTGCTTCAGTCAACTGACCACCCTCTTCGTAACCGACATAGCCGGGAGGCGCGCCAACGAGTCGCGAAACGGCGTGCTTCTCCATGTACTCAGACATGTCAATCCGAATCATCGAATCGCGGCTATCGAACATCAGCTCGGCGACTGCTCGTGCCAGCTCAGTCTTACCAACGCCGGTCGGGCCGAGGAACAGGAAGGTGCCGATTGGTCGGTCTGGATCTTGGAGGCCAGAGCGCGATCTGCGCAGTGCGTTTGCGACCGCCGATACCGCTTCGTCCTGGCCGATTACCCGCTCATGCAGGCGGTCCTCAAGGTGAAGCAGCTTCTCCGCCTCACCCTCAATCAACCTGTCCATCGGGATACCTGTCCAACTGGCAACGATCTCAGCGATGTCATCGGCATCAACCTCCTCTTTGAGGAAGCGCACCTCGCCACGGTCGGCTGCCTCGGCCTCGCCAAGCCGTTTCTCAAGGTCGGGTATCAGCCCGTAACGCAATTCGGCGGCGCGGCCAAGGTCGGAATCGCGCTCAGCCCGCTCGGCTTCGCCGCGTGCCTCCTCAAGCTCACGCTGAACATCGGCGACGACATCAAGCGCCTCCTTCTCGCCCTGCCATTGCGCAGTCATTGAGTCCGCCTGTTCGCGCAGGTCAGCGAGTTCGCGCTCAATCGAATCGCGGCGGGCGACCGCCGCCTCATCGGTCTCCTTCTCCATCGCCTGTCGCTCGATCTCGAGCTGCATGATCCGCCTGTCAACTTCATCGATCTCTGTCGGCTTTGAATCAATCTCAATTCGCAGGCGGCTGGCCGCTTCATCAACAAGGTCAATCGCTTTGTCGGGCAGAAAGCGGTCGGCGATATAGCGGTGTGAGAGCGTCGCCGCAGCAATCAGAGCATCGTCCTGAATCCGGATCTGGTGATGAACCTGGTAGCGGTCCTTGAGTCCACGGAGAATCGCGATTGTCGCTTCGACACTTGGCTCGCCGACATATACGGGCTGGAAGCGGCGCTCAAGCGCGGGGTCCTTCTCAATGTGCTTCCGATACTCATCGAGAGTTGTTGCTCCAACTGCACGGAGCTCGCCGCGGGCAAGCATTGGCTTGAGCAGGTTCGCGGCATCAACTGCGCCCTCAGCGCCACCGGCGCCAACGATCGTGTGCAGCTCGTCAATGAACAGAATCACCTGTCCGGCAGCATCAGATACCTCAGCGAGGACCGCCTTAAGACGGTCTTCAAACTCGCCGCGATACTTGGCACCGGCAATAAGTGCGCCAATGTCGAGCGAAATTACGCGCCTTCCACGCAGCCCTTCCGGAATATCATCGGAGACAATCCGCCCGGCGAGCCCCTCGGCGATCGCCGTCTTACCGACGCCCGGCTCACCGATCAGGACCGGATTGTTCTTTGTTCGGCGCGTAAGTACTTGGATAACGCGGCGAATCTCATCGTCGCGACCAATCACCGGATCGAGCTTGCCGTCGCGGGCCAGCTGAGTCAGATCGCTGCCGTACTTCTCAAGTGCCTGGAACTTGTCCTCAGGATTCTGGTCGGTGACGCGGTGTGGTCCGCGAAGCTCTTCGATCGAAGCGCGGAGAGCATCGTCACTCGCACCGCCGGCCTTAAGCGCATCGGCGATTGGGCCCGGCGCACCGGCCAACCCAATCAGCAGGTGCTCAGTCGAGATATAGGCATCGCCGAGCGATGCCGCTGCCTGCTCTGCGCGGCGCAGGGCATCAAGCAACCCACTTGACGGAGTCGGCTCCTGATGCTCGCCCGAGATCTTCGGAGCGGCGTCGACCGCAGCTGTTGCCGCTGAACGGATTGCCTGCGGATCCGCTCCAACCTTGCGCAGGACCGGATCAACGAGCCCTCCATCCTGCTCGAGCAGGACAAGCATCAGCTGTTCGCAACCGAGCTCAGGTGAGCGGTTGGCAACTGCCAACCGCTGGGCAGCTTCAATTGCCTCTTGGGACTTGATTGTGAATTTGTCGAGTCGCATTCTTAGTACTCCTGTTCTCTCAGCGCCTTGGCTGAGGCGTCACGTCTTCGCGGCGGGCAAGTACGCCGCCGGCCCGGTAGGGAATGATCTCCGCGCGCAGTTCGCGGCGCAGCTCTTCAAGCTTTTCGACCTGCTGCTCAAGCTCCGCTGCACGCCGTTCCATCTCGTTCGCCTTGGCACGGGCCCGCTCAAGCCGTTCTTCAAGTTGCAATACCTGTTCAACGCCGGCGAGGTTTAGGCCTAGCTGGGCAGTCATCTCATGAATCCGCCGCAGTCGTTCAACATCGGCTTGGCTGTAAAGGCGCGTCCCGCGAGGCGAGCGGCCCGGAGAGATCAAGCCCTTTGACTCGTACATCCTCAGGGTCTGCGGATGCATCTCAGCCAACTCAGCAGCAACAGAAATCATGAATACGCCGCGCTGCTCAGAGACAGAGATTGTTGTCCGTCGTCTGGCAACCATCAGCTTCCACCTACCGCCGCAAACAGTGCCGCTCGCGGATCTGAATCAAGTGTTTTGCCGAGTGCTTCAGCAGCCTCACGCTGACTATCGGTCAATTCACTCGGCACATCGACAACGAATCGGTAGTGGAGGCTGCCGCGGCCCTTGCCCGCAAGCTTTGGCGGTCCAGCGTCACGCAACCGTTGGACGGTGCCGTGAGCCGTGCCTGCGGGAACCTTCAGCTTTGTACGGCCGTCGAGCGTCGGCACCTCAACCTTGGCGCCGAGAAGTGCCTCGGCGACAGTCAGTGGAACCTCAACCTCGAGGTTGTCGCCCTTGCGTTTGAAGACCGGTGAGGGAGCAACCCGCGTGACGACATAGAGGTCGCCTGGGCCACCGCCGCGTACACCAGCCTCACCCTTGCCTGCGAGTCGGATCCGGCTGCCGTCGCGAACACCTGCCGGGATCTTGACCCGCATGTTGCGAGTCCGCTGGCGCGCGCCGGTTCCACCGCATGACTTGCACGGATCGGAAATTACGGTGCCTGACCCGCCACAGCGTCCGCACGGCTGCGAAATTGAAAAGAGCCCCTGCCCCTGACTCTGTACCCCGCTGCCATTACATGCTGAGCAGCTGCGCGGCTCGGTTCCCTTGCTGGCACCTGAACCGGAACAGTCATCGCAGACATCGCTGCCGCTAACAGTCAGTCGAACTTCGCCACCACGAACTGCGGTGTCGAACCCGATCCGCGCCTCAGTTTCAAGATCGCGTCCGCGGCGCGGAGATGCCGGTCCACCATCGCGACCGCCTCGACCACCAAAGATGTTCGAGAAGACATCGCCAAAGCCACCGAACTGCGATGGGTCAAAGCCTTGACCTGCGCCAGCGAATGGACGACCACCGCGGTCGTAGTCCTTGCGCTTCTTGGCGTCGGAGAGAACGTCGTAAGCCTGAGAGATCTCCTTGAAGCGAGCTTCAGCCTTGGGATCGTCCGGGTTTTGATCGGGATGATTCTTGCGAGCAAGCCTGCGGTAGGCCTTCTTGATCTCCTCAGCAGAGGCTGTTCTGTCAACTCCAAGCGTTTCGTAGTGGTCAGCCATGGGACGGCGCCCCTACCCGGCCACCGAAACACGCGCAGGCCGTAACACCGTCGAACCAGCCAGGTAACCAGGCTGATGAACAACAACGACGGAGTTCGCCGCAGCGCCCTCGGCAGGCTGCTGGGCGATTGCCTCGTGGCGTTCGGGATCAAAGTTCTCACCGAGCGGATGTTCGATGCTTACGCCGCAGCGGCCAAGGCCAGCGACAAGCTCCTCGCGCACTAACGCGAAGCCACGCGCAACCGCCTGCGCTGGATCATCCTCAGGCAACGCTTCGATCGCAGCGATCGCGTGATCGAGGTTGTCGAGCGCTGGAATCAACTCGCGAGCGAGTTTGCCAATGCCCCGCTCTTCGGCGAGCGCAGCATCACGGCTCGCACGCTTGCGGAAGTTCTCAAAGTCAGCCTGTGCCCGACGAGCGAGATCGAGGTACTCATCAGCCTTGCCGGCCTTGTCGCGCATTGCGTCAAGGTCATCTTCAACCTCTTGGGCTGCCTGTTCAGTGCTTTCGACGACCGCTTCGGCTGGCTCACCGACCAGGGACTCATCCCCGGTCGGATCAATGCCTATGTCCTGTTCTTCAGGGCGCAATGGTTCGCCTAGCCTTCGTCAACGACTTCAGCGTCGACGATCTCTTCGTCGTCAGCGGCACTGTTGCCAGCTTCGCTGCCGGCGTCGGCCTCTGCCGCTGCCTGCTGCTCAGCCTGTGAACGCTGGTAGACGGCCTCGCTGACCTTGTGGAATGCCTGCTGGAGTGCCTCGGTGCGACTTTCGATCGCCTCCGGATCGTCGCCTTCAAGCACCTCGCGGACTGCGACGATCGCAGCCTCAATCTCGGTCTTGGAGGCCTCATCAACCTGATCCCCTAGATCAACGAGCTGACGCTCTGCCTGATACGCGGCATTCTCACCGCTGTTGCGGGCTTCCGCCAGCTTGCGCGCTTCGCGGTCATCATCGGCGTGCGACTCGGCGTCGGCGACCATCTTCTTGATCTCCTCTTCCGAGAGCCCGGAGCCAGCCTGGATCTCAATCTTCTGCTCCTTGCCGGTTCCAAGGTCCTTCGCTGAGACGCTGACGATTCCGTCGGCATTGATGTCGAAGGCAACCTCAACCTGCGGGATGCCACGCGGTGCCGGCGGGATACCCGTCAGCTGGAACTTGCCCAGCGACTTGTTGCCCGAGGCCATCTCGCGTTCACCTTGGAGGATGTGGATCTCCACCGAGGGCTGGTTGTCCTCGGCGGTCGAGAAAACTTCCGCCTTGCGGGTTGGGATCGTCGTATTG
>Ga0194062_1001231_pt1 | contig 10712 bp, 11 predicted proteins | sample SepL2225m_MetaG_FD_155481 | JGI IMG/M metagenome (GOLD analysis project Ga0194062, IMG submission 155481) | Anoxic zone freshwater microbial communities from boreal shield lake in IISD Experimental Lakes Area, Ontario, Canada - Sep2016-L224-25m | ecosystem: Environmental > Aquatic > Freshwater >... | reverse complement strand
CTTCCAGGCGGGGACAGTTTAAAAGGATGGTTTGCGCGGCGGGAAAACAGGATATGGAGGCGATACGGTGTGGGCTGTTCAACAGCCTTGAAGGGACCGTATTTGAGAAGTATCCGCTTCTGGCAATGATTGCCATGGAGCTGGAGAAGGCGGGCGCACGGGGGGTGCTTCTGTGCGGCAGCGGAGCTTCTTTGTTTGCCCTCGCGGACAGCAAATCGCAGGCGTGCGCCATTGCCGGGGAAATTGGTCGTACCATGGGGTCTTGGCTGTGGGCCAAAGTTGCTGAAATCCTGCCCGATGGTGTAACGGCAGCACACGGCCCTTTGGAGGCCAGAGTCTAGGTTCGAGTCCTAGTCGGGCAACCAGGTATTGTTCATGTAGGCATTCGTAAGATATGGGGTGTAATCTTGAAGGTGTTTGCGGGAAGTTCAAATCCGGCGCTGGCCCGGGAGATAGTTGACTATCTCGACATTAAGATGGGCCAGGTTGACCTGAAGCGTTTTCCTGACGGCGAAACTTTCGCACGTTATCAGGAGAATGTCAGGGGGGCTGACGTTTTCATTGTGCAGTCCATGTGTTATCCGCCGAATGAGACAATCATGGAGCTGCTCATAATGATTGATGCGGCCAGGCGCGCCTCGGCTTCCCGTATTACGGCTGTTCTGCCGTTCTTCGGCTATGCGCGTCAGGACCGCAAGGATCAGCCGCGGGTTCCTATAACGGCTAAACTGGTTGCGAATCTGCTCGTAGCATCCGGAGTCAACCGGATACTCACAATGGACCTGCATGCCCAGCAGATACAGGGATTCTTTGATATCCCGGTTGATCATCTTTATGCGGCACCTGTGATGGTGAGGTATCTCAAGACCAAGAAACTGAAGAATCCGGTGGTGGTTTCTCCGGATTCCGGCGCCGTGAAGACGGCGATTACCTATGCCGAAATGCTGGGTGCGGGTCTGGCGCTGGGAGCGAAGTACCGCAGGGACGCTGAGGTGGAAGTGATGAATGTCGTTGGTGATGTTGCCGGGCGCACGGCGATCATGGTTGACGATCTCACGTCCACGGCCAAGACGTTGTGCGAAGCTGCCAAGAAGCTGAAGGAGCACGATGCCGGGGATATTTACGCTGTTGTGTCGCATGCCATGATCGGCAATGAAGGGGTTGAGCGGCTCGCGAATTCGCCGATCAAGGAGTTGATTGTTACGAATAGTATACCCTTGAAAGACACGGGGAAATTTCCAATAACAGTTCTGTCGATTGCGGAACTGCTTGGCGAGGCCATAGCGCGTATTAACAACAATGAATCGGTGACTTCGCTTTTCAGGGAGCTGCCACGCAGGGAGAAAAAGAAATGCCGGAAAATATAAAGATCGTTGCAAGAGTCAGAAATGTAACTGGTTCGGCGTCGGCCAGGCGCGCAAGGCTTGACGGATGGCTTCCATGTGTGATCAGTACGCCCGGAGCAGAGTCGAAGTCGATTGAGATGAACCGTCACGGGTTGGCGATGATACTCAAGCGGGCCGGCAGGGATAACCTGCTTGCCGACATTGAGATTGAAGGCCAGAAGACAATCAGCGCGCTGCTGAAAGAGATTCAGTATGACGCCGTGAGAGGTGACATGCTGCATGCCGATTTCCTGGAGATCTCGATGACCAGGAAGATGCGCGTTGCGATTCCCATTCGTCTTGTTGGCGACTCCGTGGGCGTAGTCCAGCAGGGTGGAGTTCTGGAACACATGTTGCGCGATCTGGATGTCGAGTGTCTTCCGGGCGATATTCTTGATTTCCTCGCCGTGGATGTGAGCACCCTTGAGATCGGCCAGGCGTTGCACGTGAGCGACCTTAAAGTGGATGCGAAACTCACAGTGTTGAGTGCTCCTTCCGGTGTGGTTGCAGCAGTGCTTGCGCCGACTATGGAGAAGGTTGAGGAACCTGCGGCGGCAGCAGCAGTCGCGGCGGATGGTACTGAGCCCGAAGTCATCGGCAAGAAGGTTGAGGAAGGCGAAGCTGCAGAGGGTGCAGAAGGTAAGGATGCCGAGAAGGGCAAGGAGAAGGGCAAAGCACCGGCTGGCGACAAGGCCAAGGCACCTGAGAAGGGCAAGGCACCGGCTGGCGACAAGGCCAAGGGCAAGGAGAAGGAGAAGAAGTAACTTCGCCGGATCTGGATATGTAATGGTGGCGGAGGAAAGGGCGCGTGAAGGCAGTTGTGGGCCTGGGCAATCCCGGCAGAGAGTACGAGAATACGCCGCACAGTATTGGTTTCGAAGTTGTCGAACATCTGTGTGCCGGGGCCGGAGCAACGCTGAAGCGAAGTTTGAGGTTTGGCGCCCTGACAGCCAGGCTGATTGCGCAGGGGAACGATGTGCTGCTGGTCGAACCGCAGTCATACATGAATGCCAGCGGCCAGGCGGTTTCCGCAATTTTGCACTATTACAAGATCGAACTTTCCGGCTTGATTGTGGTTCTTGATGACGCAGACCTTGAGACGGGGCGGATCCGGATCAAACCTTCAGGAAGCAGTGGCGGTCACAAGGGACTGCGGTCGGTGTCGGAGAGTGTGGGCACCGATGAGTTTGTCCGTGTTCGCATCGGAGTCGGGCGCGGTGGAGATGGTGTTGATCTTGTGAGGCATGTTCTCGGGTCTTTTTCGGCGGCAGAACGCCATGTGATGGATGAAGTGGTGAAGGAAGCGGCCGCAGCCGTGTTGAGTATTCTTGAGTCCGGTGTGGACCGGGCAATGAATGAATACAACGCAAAACGTATCGGCGGGGCCGGGAGTTAAACAGGAAGAGGAGGGTTGGAGTTGAAGAAAAGGTATGATGGTGTTTACTTCCTGTCGGACGCACTGAAGGCAGAGGTTGTCGGCGCTGCCTGCGAGAACGTTCGAACAGACATTAAGAAAATGGGTGGAACAATACTGAGCGAGCGACCGGTTGAGAGGCGCTCTTTTGCGAGGATGCTCGGAAAACAACAGGCTGCCCATTGTATGGAAGTCCTGTTTGATCTTGATGCGGACAAGGTCAGCCCGCTGAAGCAGCGGCACAGGCTGGATAGCAACGTGTTTCGCGTCATGATCGTTGTGGCGAAGAAGGGTGCCAGGGTTGTACCGAAGCCAGTTCTTCCTGAGCTGAAGCCGACGGTGGGTGTCTAGGCTTATGCCTGTACTCAACAGGGTGTTTCTTGTCGGCAATCTGACAAGAGATCCTGAAGGACTGCGGCGTACGCCATCCGGAATGGTTGTTTTGTATATGCGCATGGCGCTTAATACAAAGACCAGAACGCCGGATGGAGAGGTGCGTGAGGAGCAGTGTTTTGTTGATGTATCAGTGTGGGGGCATGAGGCTGAGATTGCGGCAGGGAAACTCAGTAAAGGGTCTCTTGTTCTTGTGAATGGAAGGTTGTGGTCCGAGGGTGCCGGCAAGGACGACAGAAAACAGATCCGACTGAGTGTTGTGGCAGAGCGCATTGAGATTCTGGGCGATTCGAAACGGATGGGATGAAGCAGGAGAAGGAGGTACGCGAAAGCATATGGCAAAGCGCATGGTTAGAACAAAAGAGAAGACCAGGGACAAGGTTAAAGACCCGAAAACTGGTTGGAATAAAGAGAAAGAACGGAACGACGGCGAGAAACGTTCCCAGCTCCAGGAAGGACTGGACAATATTGACTTCCGGGATGGGATGCTTCTCAGGAAGTTTGTCACCCAGCACGGGAAGATAATGCCGTCTCGCCTTACCGGGGCAACTGCAACGCAGCAGAGAGCAATTGCGCGAGCAATCAGGCGAGCCCGGGTTATCGGCTTTATGCCGTGAGACCTTGCCCGGAGAGCTGGTTCGCACCGGCTTGGTGTCAATTGACGCGAGACGGAGGCGGGTCTTTTTCTTGCGCTGATCCGGCAACCGGGTCCGGGGTCGGTTACTAGTTACGTTTCCAGCATGGGTTCGGCTTTGGAAGGGGGAAATAATATGTCAATTCGTGTTTTACTGCTGTCGGAAGTGAAGGATCTCGGGGTTGAAGGAGATGTTGTCAACGTGTCTTCGGGACATGCCCGGAACTATCTTTTTCCGAGAAATCTCGCAGCGCTGGTGACTCCGGAAACTCAGAAGCGAGTCGAGAAGATCAAGCGTGAGAGGGAAGCAACCAGAGTGGCCGAGGTTGAGGCTGCCCGTCTGGTGGCGGCAAAGATGTCGGGAAGTTCCTGCACAATACCGGTTAAGGCGAGCGAGACCGACAAGTTGTTCGGTTCGGTAACCGATGCTGATATAGCCAAGGCACTGCACGCCCAGGGTTTTGAAGTGGACAAGAATCAGATCCAGATTGAAAAGCCCATCAAAGAACTTGGTGTGTACGAAATCCAGATTAAGATTCATGCCGAAGTCAGCGCCACAGTCAAAGTCTGGGTGGTTGAGGAATAGCAGCAATGGCAGGCGAGTCCGATAAGGCTCCCGCGGTGGCTGTCAGCACGCGACTGCCGCCCTCCAGCACCGAGGCGGAGAAGGGTGTGCTGGGATCCGTGCTGCAGGCTGCCGATCTGATAGATCTGTGTGTTGAGAACCATCTGCTGCCGGAATCATTTTACGATCCTGCCCACCGTGTAATCTTTGAAAATCTGATGGAGATGTCCGAAAAAAGGCATCCCATTGACGTCCTCACAGTTGCCAACAGACTGCGTGAGAGCGGCATGATTGATAAGATCGGTGGAGAGCTTTACCTTCATCGCCTGATTGACTCCACCCCTACGACTGCCCATGCAGCTTTCTATATAGAAACCGTCCGCCAGAAACATGTTCTCCGCCAGATAATCGCGTGCGCCCGTACTGCTGAACGCGATTGCTATACCCCGGACGAGGATGCGCTTGCGCTGCTTGGGCGGGTTGAACAGAGCTTTTTTGACATTACGGACATCCATCGCGCCGAGATATCGTCCTGGCCGGATATGATCAAAAGGGTCATGGGGCACATCGACAAACTCGGGCAGGGCGGTGATGGCTCTCTGAAGACCGGTTTTGTTGATCTCGACAGGGAACTCACGGGACTGAGACCTGCAAATATGGTTATTCTCGCCGCCCGTCCTTCAATGGGTAAGACCTCGCTCGCCATGAACATCGCTTCAAATATTGCGTGCGGCCACATCACTGGTGACGATGAGCGCAGAGCGGTCGGGATATTCAGCCTTGAGATGTCAACGGAAGATCTGGTCATGCGGCTTCTCTGCACGCAGGCTGAGGTCTCGATGCACAAACTACGCAGCGGCTACCTTGATCAGGGCGAGGGGCACAGGAAGCTGGTTGCCGCAGCGGACTCTCTCAGCAGGGCATTGATCCATCTCGATGATTCAGCCGGTCTGGATGTTATGGAACTTCGCGCCAGAGCCCGCCGCATGAAACACAAGTACGACATAAAATTGTTCGTCATCGACTATCTGCAGCTGCTTCATTACCGGGAGTACAGCCGGCAGGGGCGCCAGATAGAGACAGGCAACATCTCCGGCTGCCTGAAGGCCATGGCAAAGGAACTTAATGTGCCGGTGATAGTCCTCAGCCAGTTGAGCCGTGCTCCGGAGGCCCGTGAGGACGGAGTGCCCCGTCTCTCTGACCTCAGGGATTCCGGTTCGATTGAGCAGGATGCGGATGTTGTTCTGCTTCTCCGCCGGCCATGCATGATCGACAGAGGCGAGCAGGACAAGCGCCTCGCTGTTCTGGAAGTGGCCAAGAATCGAAACGGACCGGTGAACCCGAAAGGTATAGACCTGGACTTTGATTCGGAACTCACACGCTTCTCATGCCGCGGACATGGTGTTGACGGGGTGGAGGCGGGCCAGTACGCCGGTCCTGCCGATGACAGGGAGGGTGATGCCGGATGAAACATTTTCTGACAATACTTGCGGTGCTTGCGGTTATGGTTTGCAGCGCATTCGCGCAAGGACGGCAGGGTGTGGCTGTTTCTGATGTCCGGGTAAAACGAGTTGGAGCCGGCGTCGTCGATGAAGGCTTTGTCTTTGCGCACATCAGCGCGAAGGCGGGCCGGACTCTCGATCCGGGCGAAATTACCGCGGATGTCAAAAGACTGCTCGCGACCGGCAAGTTCACTGATGTCAGGGTTGAGGTCGAAAATGCAGGCGACCAGAGCGTTCTGATCTACAACGTGCAGGGCAGACTTGTCCTCGGCAGTCCGGTGAACGTCAAGGGGGCAAAGTATCTCTCAGTGTCGAAGATCCGCGACCTCCTGACTGTCGTGGCTGGTGACTTAGTGGACGAAGCCATGCTGGTGGCTCACGGACAGAAAGTGCTCAATGAATACAGGGACAACAACTATGTTGATGCAGACCTGACGTGGTCAATCAAGGTCGTTGATGCAAAGGAAGGACGTGTCCAGGCCGATCTTGTGGTGAAAGAAGGCACCAGGGCATCGATCAGGTCAATCAATGTGACCGGAAACAAGCGGATGCCAACCGGCATTCTTGAGGACGCGGCTGGCAAAAAGGCATGGTGGAATGTGTGGGAGTGGTTCAGTGCCGGGAAGTTTGACAAGGATGAGCTTCAGGTCGCAAAGACTTCCGTTCGGACCACGTGCGTATCACGCGGGTATCTGGATGCCGAGGTTGGCGAGCCGGAAATGGTCAGGCGCAAGAATGGTTCGTATGACGTCAGTTTCCGCGTCAAAGAGGGTCTGCTCTATAAGGTGCGGGCAGTGACCGTAAAGGGGGCCACCCTGTTCCCGGAGCTTGAGCTCACCAGATTGATAGGGATCAGGAAGAACTCCCCGATATTGATGGAAGAGATTTCCATGACAGCGGATACCATCCGTAAGTATTACACCGATCGCGGCTACACCCGGACGACGGTCAAGACAGCATTTGATACCATTCGCGCCGACAAACTGGGGGAAGGGTGGGTTGATATCTCCTTCACGGTGACCGAGGGTGACCTCATGCATGTGCGTAACATCTTCATCAGGGGCAATGCGCAAACGAAGGAGAAGGTGATCCGGCGGGAGTTGGTAATACAGCCCGGTGACATTCTAGCTGAAAGAAATCTTGTCTACAGCGAAAACAGACTGAGAAATCTCGGCTATTTTTCACGGGTTGTGAGTCACCCCGAAGTTACTCCGGCTCTGAATGAGGCCGATCTTATTTTTGAAGTTGAGGAGCAGAGAACCGGTGCCTTCATGGTTGGTGGTGGTTTCTCGAGCGTTGACAATATTGTGGGGTACTTTGAGATATCTGAAGGTAATTTCGATGTAGGTGCATGGCCGCCGAAGGGGGCAGGCCAGAAGCTGAGATTGCACGGACAGGTGGGATCGCGAACGACGCAGGCTGATATCTCCTTCACGGAGCCATGGTTTCTGGACCGCAGAATCACGCTGGGACTTGACATGTTCGCAACTGAAGTTGACTACGACGAATATAAGAAAAAGAGCGTTGGAGGCGCACTGACTCTTGGCTGGCCCATGAAGTTTCTTTTCGGCCGGTGCGAGACGCGATATTCGATTGAGAAGGTGGAAGTCAATGACATCAGCGACACGAACGAGTACACGAGGATCAGTGGTGACCTGGCGGGGGATCCTTACTTCTTCACCTCGACAAACGTGATCAAGAGCAGCTTGAGTGTTCTTCTTACCAGTGACACAAGAGATGACTTTTTCACTCCCTCCCGGGGCCGCAGGATAAGTGTGAAAGGATATATTGCAGGCAGTTTCCTTGGTGGCGACGAGGATATTTATGGCTGGGAAGTCAGGGGCGAGCAGCACATTTCGCCATGGGCGAACCACGTGATCTCTCTGAAGGGAAGAGCCGAAGTTGTAAATGAGTATGGTGGTGATACCGGCATACCCATTTCAGATCTTCTTTTCGCGGGTGGTGCCGGGTGGGCCAGGGGAATACGAGGCTTTGAGTACCGCGATGTCGGTCCGAAAGTGACGAGAACTGTTCCATCCACCGACATAGTTCAGTATCGTCCGATCGGTGGCAGAACACTGGCAATCGGAACCGTGGAGTATGCTATTCCTCTTGTCGAAAAACTGAAGCTTGTGCTGTTTGCTGATGCCGGCAACGTCTGGGAGAACGCATATGATTTTCAGTTCCAATCCATGGCTGCAAGCGCGGGTGTGGAACTGCGCCTGGACTATCGTCAGTTTCCGATCAGGGTGAACTATTCGTGGGTGATACAGAAGGACGATGAGCACACAAACGAGCATCCCTGGGGATTCTCGCTGGGATCAGGTTTTTGACAATACAGAACGTGAAACACAGGAGGAGGACGGATAATGAAGAATACCTTGAAGATGTCGATCTGCGCAGCTGCGCTGCTGTTGGCCACCGCTGTCAGCGGCTGGTGCGCCGGTGAGAAGTTCGGAGTCATTGATTTTGAACGTGTGCTTAAGGAGTACTACAAGACCAAGCCGGCAGAAGTGGTGATAGAAAAGCAGAAAGCGGATTTCAAAGTTGAGATCGAACGCAGACTGAAAACTCTTGAGCAGATGGGACAGGATTACGAAACGGCACGTGATGCGGCGCGCAACAAGGCATTGAATGAAGATGCGATGAAGGGAAAACTTGCCGACGCCGAGAAGAAACTTATGGAGCTGAAAGAATATCAGCAGGATGTGAAAAAATACTCGGACGATGAAAAGAAGCGCATAATCCAGGAGAGTCTCCGGATGAGAAGGCGCTTCAGTGAGGACATTCAGGAAGTAGTCCGTAAGCATGCCGTCGATAAGGGTCTGCTTATGGTTGTTGATTCGAGTTCCAGTATCGAAGACCTGCGCGGCTCGGTCATCTATCGCGACGATAGCGTGGATATCACGAGTGCCACGATCCGCACGCTGAATGAAGGCAAGAATGGAGATGCAGGGAATGCTGAAAAACCGGGATTGAAGAAGTGACACTCACGGTTGCACAAATTGTAGAACGTATCGGTGGAGCGCTCGAGGGTGACGGGTGCGCTGCGATTGGCGGGATTGCAGGCATTGCCGATGCCGGCCCGTCAGAGATCACGTTCCTGTCAAACGCCAGATACTTCGCCGCCGCAGCCACCACCAGGGCAGGGGCCGTCATTGCCGGGCGGGAGTGGACCGGATCCTGTAATGCCCCGGTAATCCGGGTTAAAGACATTGAAAAAGCAACGGCAGCTGTAATTCTCCTGTTCGCTCCGCCTGAGGTCAGATTCGAACCGGGCATTCATGCCACGGCGGTTATTGCCGGGAATGTGAAGCTCGGCAAGGATGTCTACATCGGACCGTGCTGCGTGCTTGAATCCGGCGTTTCAGTGGGCGATCGGACCGTACTTGTTGCCGGCTGCTATCTGGGCATGGATAGTGTGGTTGGCAGCGATTGTCTTTTTTATTCTCATGTCAGCATCCGTGAACGAACCAGAATTGGCGATCGGGCTATTATTCACTGCGGTGCGGTTCTGGGTAGTGATGGCTACGGCTTTGTTCCCGAACAGAAGGACGGGAAGCTCATTATCAGGAAGATTCCCCAGGCCGGTATCGTCCAGATCGGAGACGACGTCGAGATCGGGGCCAATGTCACAATTGACAGGGCGCGGTTCGGGAGAACACGGATCGGGAACAGCGTTAAGATCGACAATCTTGTTCACATCGCCCACAACGTGTCGATAGGGGATTGCACCGGAATCGTAGCACAGGTGGGCATATCCGGCAGTGTGACTGTCGGATCACGCGTCATTCTCTATGGCCAGGCCGGCGTGGCCGGTCATCTGGAGATCGGCGACGGTGCGATAGTGGGCGCACGGGCCGCCGTGACTAAAGATGTGCCGCCCGGCACACATGTCTCCGGTTATCCGGCCATGTCTCATGATAAATCCGCGAAGGCGCATGCAGGCCTTATGCGTCTTCCTCAGCTTAAGAACAGGGTGACAAGCATCGAGCAAAGGCTGGCAATGCTCGAGTGTGTGTCAGATGCACCCGGCAATGTTGAGCGGCCGGCAAAGAAATAAGGAGAGACACCAGATGAAGGTTTTTGTTACCGGAGGGGCTGGTTATGTGGGAAGTGTTGCGGTGGAGGTACTGCTGAACGAGGGCCACGAGGTTGTTGTGTTTGACAATCTTGAGCGCGGACACAGAAAGGCTGTTGATAAACGCGCGCTATTCATAAAGGGCGACATCAGGGAGCTGGAGTCCGTTTGCGGTGCGGTGGACAGAACCGGTCCGGACGCTGTGATGCATTTTGCCGCCTACGCTCTTGTCGGCGAGTCCATGGAACATCCTGAGATGTACTGGCGCAATAATCTGTCGGGCGGGATTAATGTGGCTGAAGCGATGATCCGGACAGGTGTTAAAAAGATAGTTCTCTCCTCCACGTGCGCAACATATGGCGAGCCCCGCCGGATACCCATGATAGAGACCGATCCTCAGGAGCCTGCCAATCCGTACGGCGCTTCAAAGCTTCTGCTTGAGAAAGTCCTGATTTGGAACGAGAAAGTAAAAGGGATCAAGGCTGTGTTCATGAGATACTTCAACGCCTGCGGGGCAACGGAGCGTTGCGGTGAGGATCATGACCCTGAATCGCATATCATTCCCAATGTTTTGAAGGTTGCGCTTGGCCAGAAGAAGAAGGTTGTTATTCACGGGAATGACTACGACACGCCGGATGGTACGTGCATCAGGGACTACATCCATGTGTGCGACCTGGCGCAGGCGCATCTGCTTGCCTTAAAACGGGACTTTTCCGGCGGGGTCAATCTGGGTACGGG
>Ga0194062_1001230_pt1 | contig 10713 bp, 9 predicted proteins | sample SepL2225m_MetaG_FD_155481 | JGI IMG/M metagenome (GOLD analysis project Ga0194062, IMG submission 155481) | Anoxic zone freshwater microbial communities from boreal shield lake in IISD Experimental Lakes Area, Ontario, Canada - Sep2016-L224-25m | ecosystem: Environmental > Aquatic > Freshwater >... | reverse complement strand
GCTGAATAAAGTCTAAGTTTTTAACTTTGTTCCCACGGCAGTTTCGCTGCGCGCCATCCGCCTACTGTGTTGCGGTGTTTGTTGGCATCTCGGTCTCCCTCAAACCCTTCTAGCACGTTGTAAACTTCGCTATATCCCGCTTGCTCTGCTGCAACAGCTGCTCCATGTGAGCGCACCCCGCTTCGGCACAAAAACATAACCAGTGCCTCTTTATCGACCTGTTGGGTTAGCGCGGCCATAAAGTTTGGGTTCAACACCATACCTGGGTAACTTGCCCATTCGATTTCGATTGCACCCGGCACTCGCCCAACAAAATCCAACTCGGCTTTGCTACGCACATCTACCAATTTTGCGCCCGGCGCTAATTGTAAAATTTGCTGCGCTTCGGCGGGTAAAAGCCCACCTGAGTAAAGCAGGTTATTTTGCTTCGCGCGGGCTTGTGCCTGTTCTAGTATTGCTGAGATTTTTCCCATACTCATTCCCTCGTTATTGTTCTATGTTCACCGCGTAAATGTTATTCTTCGCGGAGCCGCTTCCACTATACCCAATGCCAATGAAAAATCACACTCACTCGCATAGTCACGACAAGTCAGCTTCGTTTGAGCCTGCGCATCCTATGCGATTTGCCGCCGCAAAAAAAAGCACATGGGTAAGTATCTTCATCAATCTCGGCTTGACCATCATGCAAGTGCTTGCCGGATTTTTCGGTAAATCACAATCGTTGATGGCAGACGGTTTACACTCTTTCGCCGACCTTCTTTCAGATGTTTTAGTGCTGTTTGCTAACCGTCACGGCAATCGTCATGCTGACGCAAACCATCCCTACGGCCATGCGCGCATTGAAACGGCAACCTCACTTATTCTCGGCGTGAGCTTAGCTGCACTCGGCATTGGCTTGCTCATTGCGGCAGGTATGCGTCTGCAACATCCCGAAAACGTGCAAGCAGTTCATCCCTTTACTTTGCTGATCGCAGCGATTGCACTCGCCGCCAAAGAAGGCATGTTCCGTTACATGTTAGCGGTAGCCCAACGTGTCCGCTCGCAAATGCTCATCGCCAATGCATGGCATGCGCGCTCCGATGCAGCCTCTTCGCTCGTGGTCATTGTGGGGATTGTTGGTAATTTGCTTGGCTACGCATTTCTTGATTTAGTAGCCGCTGCGGTGGTGGGGGTGATGATCGCGCACATGGGCATCAAGTTTGCACGTGAAGCACTTGAAGAGTTGGTCGATACCGGCCTTGATGAAGAAGAGGTACGCGCCATTCGAAATACTCTCAAGTCGACTCCCGGCGTGCTGGGTTTGCATGAGTTACGCACACGCAAGATGGCAGACAATGCCTTGGTAGATGCACACATCATGGTTGACCCAAAGATAAGTGTTTCTGAAGGGCACTACATCGCCGAAGCCGCACGTGCGGCAGTATTACGCGGGCATCACGTGGTGGATGTGATGGTACACATTGATCCGGAAGATGATGCCACCGCAAAACCCAATGCCAACTTACCGGCGCGCGAAGTTTTATTCAAGCACCTTGCCGACCATTTAGGAAAAGAGTGCGATCTAAATACACATCGTGTGATATTGCATTACCTTAGCGGCAGAGTAGAGGCAGAAATTTTGCTGGAGTCATCACCTCACCTAAGTCATGCCGAATTTGTAAAACTACAAACCAAGTGCGAATCGCTTAGCCTCGACGACCCGTATTTTCGCAAAATCCAAATTTATCAGCATGGCGCACCAAAATAGTGCGCCAACTCTTACTTCGCCCTAAATTTGGGCGCGCTTTTTTACCCTTCTACTTTTGCGAATATGGCAGAATGCGGCCCTTGTAGGCAAAGCGTGGCTGGCACAGTTTGTGCTAATTCACCGCGAGGGTTACCAAAGATTTTTTTGTTTGTTTTGTCTTTTAGATTTTTATTTGGGAGAAAGTAATGTTTAAGTCAGCAGCTGAAGCCGTTAAGGCCATTCAAAGTGGTGAATACAAATTCGTTGATCTGCGTTTCACAGACACACGCGGTAAAGAACAACACGTAGGCGTGCCTGCTAAATACTTCGGTGATGAGAAGTTTACTGATGGCCACGCATTTGACGGCTCTTCAATCGCTGGCTGGAAAGGCATTCAAGCTTCTGACATGTTGTTGATGCCGGATCCAACAACCGCTTACCTCGATCCATTCATGGACGAGCCAACCTTGATCATCACTTGCGATGTTATCGAGCCATCTGATGGCAAAGGTTATGACCGCGACCCACGCTCGATCGCTAAACGCGCTGAAGCTTATTTGAAGTCTACGGGCATTGGCGACACTGCATTCTTCGGCCCAGAGCCAGAGTTCTTTATTTTTGACTCTGTAAACTGGTCTGTTGATATGTCTGGTTGCTCACTGAAGATTAACTCTGAAGAAGCTGCTTGGTCTTCTGGTGAGAAGTTTGAAGGCGGCAATACTGGCCACCGTCCAACGGTTAAAGGCGGCTACTTCCCAGTTCCACCTGTTGATAGTCTGAACGACATCCGCGCTGCAATGTGCTTGGCGCTGGAAGACATCGGCATTGAAGTTGAAGTGCATCACCACGAAGTAGCAACGGCTGGACAGTGCGAAATCGGCACGAAGTTCAGCACCTTAGTAAAGCGTGCTGACCAAACTCAAGCATTGAAGTACGTTGTGCATAACGTTGCTCACCAATACGGCAAAACAGCGACCTTTATGCCGAAGCCAATCGTTGGTGACAACGGTTCTGGTATGCACGTTCACCAGTCTATTTGGAAAGAGGGCAAGAACACTTTCGCGGGTAACGGCTACGCTGGCTTATCTGAAACTGCCTTGTTCTACATCGGCGGTATTATCAAGCACGCTAAAGCATTGAACGCGATCTGCAACCCAGGCACAAACTCTTACAAGCGTTTGGTTCCTCACTACGAGGCTCCTGTAAAGATGGCTTACTCAGCTAAGAACCGTTCTGCTTCGATTCGTATTCCTCACGTTGCAAGCGACAAAGCACGTCGTATCGAAACTCGCTTCCCAGATCCAACAGCAAACCCATACTTGTGCTTTGCTGCATTGATGATGGCAGGCTTGGATGGTATCCAGAACAAGATTCACCCTGGCGATCCAGCTGATAAAAACTTGTACGATTTGCCACCTGAAGAAGATGCAAAGATCCCAACTGTTTGCGCATCATTGGATGAAGCATTGGCAAACTTGGACAAAGACCGCGAGTTCTTGACTCGTGGCGGCGTGTTCTCTAGTGACTTCATTGATGCGTTTATCGAATTGAAGATGGACGAAGTAAACCGTATCCGCATGACAACTCACCCAGTTGAGTTCGACATGTACTACAGCATCTAAGCTGATGCAGTTCAAGAAAACGGAGCCTCGCGGCTCCGTTTTTTTTGCGCGATGCTATACTTTGGTCACTCATTTCGGAACACCATCATGAAGCTACGTAACCTTCTTTTACTATGCGGGCTGTGCCAAATAGCTTGGGTGCAGGCTGAAATTTATAAGCGCATTGATTCGAATGGACATGTGACTTATTCCAGTGATCCCATCAAAGGTTCAAAAAAACTACAGTTGGCACCGCTACCTACCATGCCGCCACCGCCTCGTTCGCGCGAGCAGGAAAGTGCCGCTGATTTTCCTCGCGTAGATTCCGTCACCCAAAAAGGGCGCGATAATACCAGTCGACAAATTCTAGAAGATGAACTGGCTTCTGAAGAAAAAGCGCTAGCCGAGGCACGCACCAGTTTGCAAGCTGGTATCGATAGCCCAGAAACCACCACGGGCAAAGATGGGAAGGTTTATCTCAATAAAATCAAACAAGAAGAGAAAATTAGTGCCTTACAAAAACAAATGATCACGCACGAAAAAAATATCACGCTACTTAAAAAAGAACTCTCTAATCGCAGTAAATGACCTTAGGTTTCTTGGCATGTTTTCTGCTTAGATACCTCCATGAATTTCATGCCAAATAATCTGCCAACGCTAGAGCACCTCGCGACTGCAATCATCGTATTGGACGATACTGCGCGTATTGCCTATCTCAATCCGGCAGCTGAACATATATTTGGCCTGAGCAATACCAATCTTGTTGGACACCCTTTACAGCACGCTTTCACCAATACCGAAAAGCTATTTGGCGCCATTCAGTCGGCATTGGCCAGCCAAAGTAGCCATATCGAACATGAGCTTGCCTTAGGAACACACATTAACAGCAATAAGTTGTTATTAAGCTGCACCGCCACGCCAGTCCAACTCGGCAAGCACGCGCTTCTGCTCGAGTTTCACACGATTGAGCGGCCACTTAAACTTGCCCGTGAAGAGCAAATGTTGGATCAAACCCAAGCGAATCGTTTGCTACTACGCAACTTGGCACACGAAATTAAAAATCCGCTCGGCGGCATACGCGGTGCAGCCCAACTACTCGAACAGGAATTAGAAAAACCCGCGCTACGCGAATACACTCAAGTTGTGATTCAAGAAGCAGATCGATTACGCTCCTTAATGGAAAAGCTGCTTACCCCACAGCACGCGCCCCATTTTAGTGCGCTCAATATTCACGAGGTGCTTGAACGCGTGCGTAGTGTCGTCCTGGCCGAGATACCTGAGGGACTAACCATTCAGCGTGACTATGACTTGAGCTTGCCCGAGCTGCACGGTGACAAGGAGCAGCTTATTCAAGTGGTACTCAACATCGTGCGCAACGCCGCACAAGCCATGCACGGCAAAGGGCAAATTATTTTGCGCACGCGCATCACTCGCCGCATCACTCTAATGAAAAAACTGCACCGCCTTGCCGTCACTGTACAAATTATTGACAACGGCCCTGGTATTCCTAGTCACCTGCATGACAAGATTTTTTACCCGCTGGTATCGGGGCGTGCCGATGGTCACGGGCTTGGTTTAACTCTCGCGCAAGATTTTGTTAGTCAGCATCAAGGCTCTATCGAATTTGAAAGTGAACCGGGGCGCACCTGCTTCTCCGTCATGCTTCCCCTTCCCCATTTAGGAAAACCACAATGACAAAACCTGTCTGGATTATCGATGACGATCGCTCTATTCGCTGGGTATTAGAAAAAGCACTGACCCGTGAACAGATCGAATTTGTAAGTTTTGCTTCTGCCGATGATGCCTTGGCTGAACTGCCAAATAATCTACCGCAAATGGTGATCAGCGACATTCGCATGCCGGGCAGCTCTGGTTTAGATTTGCTACAAAAATTGCGCACTGATCACCCCGACTTGCCGGTCATCATCATGACTGCGTATTCGGATTTGGAAAGCGCCGTTTCTTCTTTTCAAGGTGGCGCATTCGAATACTTGCCCAAACCCTTTGATGTGAACCACGCAGTTGAATTAATTCGCCGTGCTTTAGAGCAAAGCAAACGTCAAAGTACCAAAACGGAAGACGCACAGGCTTCACCCGATATTTTGGGGCATGCACCCGCCATGCAAGAAGTGTTTCGCGCTATCGGTCGTTTGGCACAATCCAACGCAACCGTGCTCATTAACGGCGAATCGGGAACAGGTAAAGAATTGGTTGCTCAGGCATTGCACCGTCATAGCGCTCGCTCGGATAAGCCCTTCGTGGCCATTAACACTGCCGCGATCCCCAAAGATTTGCTCGAGTCGGAATTGTTCGGCCACGAGCGTGGCGCGTTTACTGGTGCGACCACCACACGTCATGGTCGCTTTGAACAAGCCGAGGGCGGCACACTATTTTTGGATGAGATCGGCGACATGCCGGCTGAGTTGCAAACTCGCTTGTTGCGCGTATTGTCGGATGGCAATTTTTATCGCGTTGGCGGACATCAACCCATCAAAGCCAATGTACGCATCATCGCCGCCACTCACCAAAATTTAGATGATCGAGTCAAACAAGGGCTGTTTCGCGAAGACCTGTTCCATCGGTTAAACGTCATTCGTTTGCGACTACCTCCATTGCGTGAACGTCGCGAAGACATTCCGTTACTTGCTAAATACTTCCTGCAAAAAAGTGCACGTGAGCTTGGCGCAGAGCAAAAAGTGCTGAGTGAAAACGCCCTAAATTATCTATCCGCGCAAGACATTCCGGGTAACGTGCGGCAACTCGAAAATCTGTGTCATTGGCTCACTGTGATGACACCCACACAACAAGTCGAAATTGCCGATTTGCCATCTGAGTGGCGCGAAGCTCAAACCGCCGTGCCTGCTAATCAAGATTGGCGTGTCGGTCTCGCACAGCAAACAGCTCTCGCCTTGCAGCGCAATGAACAAAATATTCTGGAAACGTTGACCAAGCAATTTGAGAGCACGATCATTACCCAAGCCCTGCAACACACTGGCGGCCGGCGCATTGAAGCTGCCACCTTGATTGGCATGGGGCGCAACACCCTCACTCGTAAGATTCAAGAATTAGGACTCGGTGACGAGTAAAGTAGCTGCCTAGCCACGATTCATCCTTTTATGCCAAAATCTGCTAAAGATTTTGGCATCCCTGCCGCTAACTAAGCATGCGATGTTCCAAAAGTAATTGGGTATAGACCATGCGAAATTTTTACCAGCGACTTATCTTGATGGCTACGCTTGTCGCTAGCAGCGTCTCGGCATTTGCTGTGCCATTCAATTCATTTGATCCGCGCTCGATGGCAATGGGCGGCGTTGGGGTGGCCATTGGCGACCCATCCACTGCCCCCTTTTTTAATCCCGCACTTCTTTCTGCCGGAGATCGTAGAAAAAAATTCGCACTTGAATTGCCCATCATTGGCATGCGCTTGTACGATCCGAGCAGTATGCGCTCCAATCTCACCTCGCTGAGCGATGACATTACTGCCCTCGAAAGCGCCATTACCGCAGCTAATGCCAGCGCAAATGCCACAACTGCGGCACAAGTTAGCCTGCTACCGACCACGTTGACAACATTAGCTTCAGCAATCACCAAAGTTAATACGGCACTGTCTGCTCTGAACAGTCAGCCCGTTCAAGGAGAAATCGGTGCTGCGACTGTTGTTTCAATGCCGGGAAAAGGCCTCGGAGTTGCTTTTTACGCGGATGCTTGGGCCGCATTTGGCGGGACACTTGAATACAACGATGCTGCAACTTTAACTAGCCTATCTACCGCAGTAACTTCAACAGCCAATGCACTGTCAGCGGCAACTATCGTTGCAGGGACAAACTGCGCCAACCCACTAACCACTACCGAAGTTCAAGCATGCATTGCTGCTGCCGGCACAGCCGCCTCAGCCTTAGTCTCGGCACAAGGGGTGGTCAATTTCTCTACCAATACCAATATTGCCTCGAAATTACACATGCGAGGCGTAGCAATCACTGAAGCCGGAATTTCACTTTCTCACGGTTTTGTGAGCGCAGATCGAAGATTTTCCATCGGTATCACACCCAAAATAATGCGGCTACACATGTACGATGCATCTTTAGCTGCCAATGCAGGGGGAATAAACGGCATGACAGGAAGTGACTATTACGCTTTCTATAGCAGCCCAAACATTGATATTGGGATCACCAAAAATTTCCCAGAAGGATTCCGCACTGGCCTCGTTGTTAAAAATGCGATTTCGCACACCTACGATTTTAAGTCCGCTGTCACACCCGGAACTACTCCTGTCGCTAACGGCTCAAAACTAACTATTCGACCTATGGTGCGCGCTGGTATCGCCTACGAAATCCCGTTATTTACCATCGCGGTAGACGCTGACTTAACCAAAAATGATCCTGCGGGATTAGAAAATTACTCTCAATATGTTGGACTAGGCATCGAAGCAGGCATTTCCGAATGGACCCATCTCCGCGTTGGTTATCGCAACGACATGCTCGATAAAACTAGACGAGATATCGTTTCCGCGGGCATAGGCATTTCTCCAAGGCTACCTTTCTTCAAGCCGCACTTTGATTTAGCCGTCACATCAAGCCCCAACTTATTAAGAGACGGTTACGAGAAAGTCAACGAGGTTGGCTTTTCGTTCCGCTTCGGCTTTAATTTCTAAAGTCCTGTTAAAATTAACCTGTAATACAACAAACCAAAGGGGAATTTAATGCAAAAAAAATATTTTAAAATTGCTGCTACGACGGCATTTTTGCTAGGTAGCACGGCCGCTCTCGCACTACCTTTTAACTCGTTTGATCCACGCACCATGGCAATGGGCGGTGCCGGTGTAGCAGTAGACGATCCCTCAACTGCACCATTTTTTAATCCTGCTTTGCTTTCTGCCTCTGACCCAACAAAAAAATATTCTATTGAGCTGCCAATTATTGGTGTGCGTGCTTATGATCCGGGCGATTTGCGCACCAAGCTGGATACGCTGAGCACCAATATTAATACTTTGAATACTTCAATTACCGCTGCAAACAATAGCGCAAACAGCACCTCTGCGGCACAACTAAAACTACTGCCGGGGCAAATGTCGACGGTCTCAACAAACATCACTACTGTAAATAATTTACTCTCGTCTCTGAACAATCAACCTATACAGGGTGAGTTTGGTGCCGCGATGGTAATTGGTGTTCCAAGTAGAAACTACGGCTTTGCTTTTTTCACCGATGGGTGGGCAGCGATGGGTGGCAAGCTTGAATACAACGATTCAACAACTCTTTCCAATCTATCGACCTCTGTTGCGGCAGCAGCAAACGCTTTATCTGCAACGACAGGTGCCGGTGCCGCTGCTTGTGCGGCTGTACAAAACGGAACAGGAACACAGACGGATGTTTCAAATTGCTTGGCAGCAGCAACAAGTATCAATAGCAGCTTAGTTAACGCTCAAGGTGCCGTCAATTTTTCAACCAACACTCAAATCACTTCAAAAATTCACCTGCGCGGTGTTTTGGTAAGTGAAGCTGGCCTTTCTGTTTCACATGGGTTCGGCACTGAAAAAAATAGCTGGTCAGTTGGCGTAACACCTAAGATTATGCAGCTGCAATTATTTGATGCGCTCTTGAGTGCAAACTCAGGTAGCTCTGGCAGTGGCGTGACGGGTAACGACTACCTAGCGAAATACAGCGCATTTAACTTTGACCTGGGCGCCGCCAAATCCTACGAAAACGGCTGGCGCACTGGTGTTGTCATTAAAAATATTATTCCTCAGACCTATGACTTCAAGAGCATTGCTTCTGGTGCAGCATCTGGCTCAGCGCAGTCGACGACTGGCACGCTCAACATGAAGCCGCAACTTCGCACTGGCGTTTCTTATCAGAATGCATGGTCCACAGTAGCTTTTGATATTGACGTGACTCAAAACGACCCTGCTGGCTTGGAAAACAAATCTCAGTATGCGGCATTAGGTGGTGAATTAAGTGCATGGGGTTGGGCGCAGATTCGTGCGGGTTATCGTGCAGACTTACTTAACACCGCCCGCAACGTTGCTTCTGTAGGCTTAGGCATCTCTCCACGTATTCCTTACTTCAAGCCGCATTTGGATGTCGCCGTTGCTGGAAACCAAAACGAGGTGGGCGCGTCACTCCGCCTCGGCTTCAATTTCTAATTGCCTCAATTCAGAAAGCGCCCCACCGTGAAAATGGTGGGGCTTTTTTTACGCCCATCAAAGTGAAATATCGGCGATGACCGGCGTGTGATCAGAAGGGCGCTCTAATTTGCGGGGCGCTTTGTCGATTACACATGAAGTGCACTGCAATTTTTCGCTAATGAGAATGTGGTCAATGCGTAAGCCCATGTTACGGCGGAAGCCCATCATGCGGTAATCCCACCAGGAATAAGATTTCTCTGCCTGCTCAAACAAACGGAAAGAATCCCGCAAGCCAAGTTTAAGCAAACCTTTAAATGCATCTCGCTCCGGCTCACTCACCAAAATTTTTCCTGCCCAACCCACAGGGTCATATAAATCGCAATCCTCCGGCGCGATGTTGTAATCCCCCAACAATGCCAATGCTGGATATTTATTTAACTCCTCTGCCAACCATCCATGCAGTGCGGCCAGCCATTTAAGTTTGTAGTGATATTTATCCGAACCAACCTCTTGCCCATTCGGAATATAGACGCACACCACGCGAACGCCATTGATGGTGGCGGCAATGACGCGCTTTTGTTCATCTTCAAAATTGGGGATGCCATACTGCACATCGGAGATCACCTCTCGACTCAAGATGGCGACACCGTTGTAAGTTTTCTGCCCACTAAAAACGCTGTGGTAACCCGCTTCTTGCAAAGCCGCTTGTGGGAAATCAGCGTCCTGCTGTTTGGTTTCTTGCAGACAGACTATGTCGATAGGGTTCGCCACCAGCCAATCGAGCAGGTGCGGCAAACGCACCTTGAGCGAGTTTACATTCCAAGTGGCTAATTTCATTGAGAAATACTTTTTTCTGTGGCGGGCGCTGGCTTGGCTGTTGGGCGAATACCATAAGGTGCGCTTTGCGGATAACCTGCTGCATCTAATTCACTACTCCATTGGCTTTGCAAGAAGCCCGTGATTATTTTTTTTCCAACCTTCACTACCGGCAATCTGTCGCTTGCTATTTCTTTTTTAAACGCAGCCACATCATCAACGGTAACCAATTTTTTTTCTGTAAACGGAATGCCGCGTTTGAGCAAATATTCGCGCGCCTGTTTGCAACCATCTTGGCACTCATCGGCAATATAAAGCATCACCGGATATTTTTCTTTTGCACGTCGCGTTTCAAAAGGCAGGCTTTCATCGGCATTCGGCATTGCACGAGCTTTTAAGGTTGCCACATCGTCCGCACCCTCTACTGGCTTTTCGCCGTAATGCAC
>Ga0194062_1001229_pt1 | contig 10725 bp, 10 predicted proteins | sample SepL2225m_MetaG_FD_155481 | JGI IMG/M metagenome (GOLD analysis project Ga0194062, IMG submission 155481) | Anoxic zone freshwater microbial communities from boreal shield lake in IISD Experimental Lakes Area, Ontario, Canada - Sep2016-L224-25m | ecosystem: Environmental > Aquatic > Freshwater >... | reverse complement strand
ATTGCACACCAAAAATCTCACTTTGAAAATGCAATAAACTGCCGATATGGCGAAGCTTGCTTCCAGGTAAAAGCTTCTGTGAAATAGTGCATTAAAGCCAGATAACCCAGCAATCCTAAAGTAATGGCCCTATGTATTTCCACATCAAAAAAGAACTCTGTTATTACATTTACTATGTGGTCACCATAGGCCTGCAATACAAACGCCAGTATAAATGAACATACGGGCAGCACTATAAAGATATTCACATTAAAACGCGCGGCGTAGCGATACATAAAATTCTGCGGATGATTGTGGTGCTTATTATAATCATGCGTTACATAAAAAATGTAGGCCGTTGCATCATGCACCAATCTGGGTACGAGAATCGCCAGAAAAAAATACTGCTGAAGATAAAGATAAAAACTGCCGATGACCAGAAAAATATTGGACCATAAAAACCACTTGCCAAAGGCAGTGTTCACGTAGCGTTGGCAATAAATGGCGCTTAAAAGCAGTCCCGCGCATAATAGGCCGGCAATTTGTTTAATCCATTGGGCTTGCTGTGCATCCAGGCTGTTTTTTAGAAAAATACCAATATAAACAAAAAGCCCCGCCGCCACGCTTAACCATAACAACAGATAAAATGCCCAGGAGGGCAGGCGGCAAACGCCCCGCGCCACGCCATGTTGTTGCTTGAGTACGTGATATACTGTCCAGGCGGCAACCAAAACATAAAAAGCCTGATAAGGTATAAATAAGCTGCCTACACCAAAAAAAAACGCAATTGCGACCGTCATCATTACAAGGTTGCGCTGATAAAACTTTAAATATTCGGGGTTGCACACCAACACAAGTGTGCTGGCTAGAATATGCGGTGTCCCGAACAGAATTTGGAACAATAAAAAATGGGTGGGTTTAGTAGGTAAATTCATTTTTAAAAATCCGTGCCAAAACCAACCATCGAATAACTGTAGCGCCAGACATATTGGAATGATCGAATATAGGCCCAGCAATAACCGGAATGAGACGCTTAGCTTACGTTCATCGGGTTCGTCTTGGACGGTAATAGTTTGTGCAGACATTAAATATCCCCCAGTTATAATTGTTTATAGATGCGAACAGAGGCTAAATTACACTGATTATTTAGATGCTTTCAAGCATTGCTTTTTTTTTTACAAAAAACATGATGACAAAATTTCATTTACATCCTCGCTTGAAAGAAGACTGCATAGCAATCGGCCGCTTTGATTTGTGCCAATTGTTGATGATGAATGACAGTCAGTATCCCTGGTTTATCCTGGTGCCGGAAAAAGCCGATATTAAGGAAATATATCAGCTCAGCAAGCCGGAGTTGCACACACTGGCTGAAGAATCCAGCTATCTTGCAGAAAATCTGGCGTTACTTTATCACGCGGATAAAATGAATGTTGCCGCAATAGGCAACCTGGTTCCACAGTTGCACATCCATCATGTTGTCCGCTATCAGGCGGATATCGCCTGGCCATCGCCCGTCTGGGGAAAGTTTGCCGCCATCCCTTATACAGCACAGCAAATCACCGACAAAATCGCTCAAATTAAAGAGCAGTTAAAGATGCTGGTAGAATGCCGTGAGAAATAACAAAGTAATCAGCAAAAGGTTCTGTATCGCGCCTATGCTGAACTGAACAAAATATTATAAGTAGTGCGCTTTATAGCTATACTCCACTCGACGAATTTTGCTGAAAATGAGCTGTGAATAATGCCCAAATTTACGAACCAAAGGTGGCATGTCAGGTGACAAAAAAGTGCAAAGTAGTTTTTTAGAGACTTAAAAATAATTGCAGGTTGTGCTTAACAAATCCCGATTTTTTGATCGCAAAAATACCGGAATAAGTGGCATTTTATGCCAATTTTTTTTGAATGATAACGGCCAATGAGTGGAGTTGTTTTTTTAGTCCTACGGTTGTTGATCAACACGCTATATAATATTCGGTTATTTTAGTGATTGTTAGGTGGGGTTTATGGAAATTATTCAGGAAGCGCTCACGTTTGATGACGTTTTATTAGTGCCTGCGCACTCTACCGTGCTGCCACGCGATGTAGAAATGGGTACGCAGTTGACAAGAGGGATCACGTTAAATATTCCGCTGGTTGCTGCTGCTATGGATACAGTGACGGAGGCCAGGCTTGCCATTGCAATTGCGCAGGAAGGGGGAATAGGCATTATTCACAAAAACATGACTATTGATCAGCAGGCGAGGGAAGTCCGCCATGTTAAAAAATACGAGAGTGGGGTGATTAAAGATCCTATTACTGTCTCTCCGGATGTCAGTATCCGAGATGTTATCAAATTAACTCACGCCAGGAATATTTCAGGCGTACCTGTGGTAAACGGCGATGAATTAGTCGGTATTGTCACGAGTCGTGACTTACGATTTGAGACACGCTTTGATGAGCCCGTTTCAAAAGTCATGACGCCTAAAGAGAGATTGGTTACGGTTAATGAAAATGCTGATCGCAAAGAAGCCATAGCCCTGTTGCATAAACATCGTATTGAAAAAGTGCTGGTGGTGAATGATTCATTTCATTTACGTGGTTTGATTACCGTCAAAGATATTCAGAAAGCCAAGGATTACCCTCACGCTTGCAAAGATGAGCAGGAACGCTTGCGTGTCGGTGCGGCAGTCGGGACCGGACATGGTACGGAAGAGCGTGTAGCCGCGTTGTTTGAAGCGGGCGTGGATGTCATTATTGTTGATACAGCACATGGTCATTCACAAGGTGTTTTGGACAGAGTGAGATGGGTTAAACAGAATTATCCTTCTGTCCAGGTTATTGGCGGTAATATTGCAACAGCGGCCGCTGCATTGGCTTTAGTTGAAGCGGGTGCGGATGGTGTTAAGGTGGGTATGGGCCCAGGTTCCATTTGTACGACGCGAATTGTTGCCGGTGTCGGGGTTCCGCAAATTACTGCAATCAGTGATGTGGCTGATGCCTTAAAAGGAACGGGCATACCGTTGATTGCGGATGGTGGTATCCGTTATTCGGGCGACGTTGCTAAAGCCTTGGCGGCCGGTGCCCATGCAGTCATGTTGGGCGGTCTTTTTGCCGGTACCGAAGAGGCGCCGGGGGAGGTTGAGCTATTTCAGGGCCGTTCTTATAAATCCTATCGCGGCATGGGATCGTTGGGCGCGATGGCGCAACAGCAAGGCTCCAGTGATCGCTATTTTCAGGAAGAAACCGATTCAGTTGAAAAGTTGGTGCCGGAAGGCATTGAAGGCCGTGTTCCTTATAAAGGCAGTTTGCTTGCGGTGATTCATCAGTTGTTGGGTGGCGTGCGTGCCAGTATGGGCTACACAGGGAGTCAATCGATTGCCATACTGCATGATAAGGCCCAGTTTGTTCGGGTAACCAATGCAGGAATGCGGGAAAGCCATGTCCATGATGTCACTATTACCAAAGAAGCGCCTAATTACCGCTCAGAGTAATTAATTAGCCTTGTCCCTAGTCTCCAAATTCAGACAATTCCGAAGTTTCAGTTGAATGGTCGTGCAGAAGAGCGTCCGTCTGATAATTCCGGATGCCAGGGGAATGATTTACTAACCAACCAACATATAAAACAAAGCAGTGAAACAAGATCCCGCTAACATCCATACCCATAAAATCCTTATATTAGATTTCGGATCACAATACACCCAGTTGATCGCGCGGCGTATTCGTGAAATTGGCGTTTATTGTGAAATCTTTTCTTGTGAATGCACCGGGACGGAAATTAAAAGCTTTGCCCCCAACGGCATTATATTGTCCGGTGGTCCAGATACCGTAACCAGCGGCGATACACCACGTGCGCCTGACGCAGTTTTTGAATTGGGCGTACCGGTGCTGGGCATTTGTTACGGCATGCAGACCATGACCGAACAACTGGGTGGTAAGGTTGAAAGCTCTGATCATAGAGAATTTGGTTATGCGCAAATCAGGGCGCGTGGACATTCAAAACTATTGTCTGGAATAGAAGATCATCTTTCTGCCGAAGGTTTTGGCTTATTGGATGTGTGGATGAGCCATGGTGACCGTGTAGTTGAATTACCTGAGGGTTTTGTGCTGATTGCCAGTTCCGATGGCGCGCCAATTGCGGGTATTGCCAATGAAGAAAAAGCATTGTACGCCTTACAATTTCATCCTGAAGTGACGCATACTAAACAAGGCGGGCGGATTCTGTCGCGTTTCGTGTTGGATATTTGCGGCTGTGAGGCATTATGGACGGCCAGCAATATTATTGAAGACAGCATTAAGGCAGTGCGCGAAAAAGTAGGTGTTGATCATGTCATTTTAGGATTGTCCGGAGGCGTTGATTCGTCAGTTGTTGCTGCTCTGTTGCATAAAGCCATTAAAGACCAGCTCACTTGCGTGTTTGTTGATACGGGTTTGTTGCGTCTGCACGAAGGCGATCAAGTGATGGCAATATTTGGTGAGCATTTGGGTGTTAAAGTGATTAGGGTGGATGCTGAACAACGCTATTTGGAGGCTTTAATTGGAGTTTCCGATCCTGAGCAGAAACGCAAAATAATCGGCAACCTGTTCGTGGAGATTTTTGACGAAGAAGCGGCAAAAATAGCCGATGCAAAATGGTTGGCCCAAGGCACGATTTATCCCGACGTGATTGAATCAGCCGGTTCTAAAAGTGGTAAAGCACATTTGATAAAATCTCATCACAATGTTGGTGGTTTGCCGGAAAATATGCTTTTAAAATTGGTTGAACCGCTGCGGGAATTGTTTAAGGACGAAGTGAGAAGGTTAGGCTTGGAGTTAGGCTTGCCAGCCGACATGGTGTTTCGTCATCCCTTTCCCGGGCCTGGTTTGGGCGTAAGAATTTTGGGGGAAGTGAAGAAACAATATGCTGACTTATTGCGTCAGGCCGATGCGATTTTTATTGAAGAATTATATCGGCATGATCTTTACGACAAAGTGAGTCAGGCATTTGCGGTATTTTTACCGGTCAAATCGGTGGGTGTGATGGGTGATGGACGGCGTTATGATTATGTTATAGCTATCCGTGCTGTTGAAACCATTGATTTTATGACCGCTCGTTGGGCTCACTTGCCTTATGAATTTCTTGACTTGATTTCCCGCCGTATTATTAATGAGGTTCCAGGAATCTCCCGTGTTGCTTATGACATATCGGGTAAACCTCCTGCAACCATTGAATGGGAATAAACCTATCTAAGGATGAGGCATGGATGCGTTATGCTTTCAGGTTGGCACAAAGAGCTGAGCAACAAGGTGAGGTGCCGGTTGGTGCTATAGTTGTCAAAGATGAACAATGCATTGCCGAAGGTTGGAATTCATCAATTGCAACGCATGATCCGACTGCACATGCCGAGATAATGGCGCTAAGAAAGGCGGGACTGGCGTTGGAAAATTACCGGTTAACTGGCGCTACGCTCTATGTGACTTTAGAGCCCTGTGTGATGTGTATGGGTGCAATCAGTCACGCCCGGGTTGAGCGTTTGGTGTTTGGTGCGTTTGATCCCAAGCGGGGCGCAGTTTGCCATGCCTTAAGCCTTTCCGATGCAAGTTTCTTGAATCATCGGATCAATTGGGTGGGTGGTATTTTAGAAATAAATTGCTCGGAACTGTTAAGAGATTTTTTTCGGGCCAGACGCTGACGTTTAATGATGTTTTTATCCGCAGACGCCAGCGGCTTTAGGTGCCCGAAAGCAGTTCTTGTCTAATCAGGATTCTCGTAATTGTTTGTAGCGGTTAATTAGTGCGTTAGTCGAACAATCATGGCAAGTAATGATTTCATCGTTTTGAAGTTCAGGCAAAATAACCTTGGCTAAGATTTTTCCTAATTCCACGCCCATTTGATCAAATGAATTTATATTCCAGACGACACCCTGAACGAACGTTTTATGTTCGTAAAATGCCAATAGTGCTCCCAATGTTTTGGGTGTCAATTTTTTAAACAGGAAGGAATTGGAGGGTTTATTGCCTTCAAACACTTTAGACGCGACGAGGACAGGATCGTCTTGTTCGACCGGGTCAAGTTCTCTTTTGACTTCTTCAGTTGTAAGGCCGTTCATCAAGGCTTCCGGCTGCGCGAGAAAATTTGAAATCAAAATATCGTGATGTTCAGGTAGTTTGTAATGGCTGTTGGCCGCAGCCAAAAAATCGCAGGGTATGAGTTTGGTGCCCTGGTGTATTAGTTGGAAAAAAGCGTGTTGCCCGTTAGTGCCCGGTTGCCCCCAAATAATCGGCCCGGTGCTGTAATCCACTTTTTCACCCTGTAGAGTAATACTTTTGCCATTGCTTTCCATGTCTCCTTGCTGGAAATAATCAGCGAAATAACGCATAGATTGGTCGTAAGGCAATAAGGCATGAGATTCAGCATGATAGAAATTGTTATACCAAATTCCGAGCAGACCCATAATTACCGGTATATTTTGCTCATAAGGTGTATTGCGGAAGTGTAAATCGGCTTCATGAGCGCCTTGTAAAAGTTCTTCAAAGTTATCCATGCCTATGTATAAGGCGATGGATAAGCCGACTGCTGACCAAAGCGAGTACCGTCCACCCACCCAGTCCCAAAATTCGAACATGTTGTTGGTATCTATGCCAAATTGGGCAACATTTTCCGCATGAGTTGAAATGGCCACAAAGTGTTTGGCTATGGCTAGCGGGTCTTTTGCCCAATCAAGAAGCCAATTTCTTGCGGATTTTGCATTCATCATCGTCTCTTGTGTTGAAAACACTTTGGACGCGACAATAAACAAAGTTGTTTCGGGAGATAATGGCTTTAAAACTTCAACAATATTGGCCTGATCAATATTGGAGACATAATGCACTTTTAATGACTCTGAACTATAAGGCGTTAGCGCCATTGAAACCATTTTGGGGCCTAAACCGGAGCCGCCAATGCCAATGTTGACAACATCAGTGATAGATTTTCCGGTATACCCTTTCCATTCGCCTGAACGGACAGACGCGCAAAAAATCCGCATTTTGGCTAAAACCCGGTTAATTTCCGGCATAACATCCTGTCCATCAACATAAACCGGATGATTGCTTCTGTTGCGTAAGGCGGTGTGCAGGACAGCGCGATGCTCGGTGGTGTTTATTTTTTCACCCGAAAACATGGCATTGATTTTTTTATCCAGTTCTGCATGATTGGCGAGGTCTATCAATAAAGGTAATGTTTGGTCTGTTATTCTGTTTTTGGAATAATCAAATAGAATTTCATTAAAATTAACGGAGAACTTATTAAGCCGATTGGTGTCTTTTGCAAACGCATCACGTAGCGAATCATTTTTGGTTTGATGGTGATGGCTTAGTAATGCAGTCCACGCTTTTGAAGTAGTCAAAGATGACATGTATTGGGCTCCGTTTAAAATAAATTGGCGTAAGTCTACGAAAAGGACGGTCGGATAGCAATAGCGCAATAAGTGCATTATCATTTTCTTATGTAATGCCGATTTGAGAGTGGTTTCCCATCAATTCCTTTATTTAGATAAGTGGGTGTGCTAGAGTTGGCTTTGCTATAGGTCAACTATATGGCAAATGCAGGTTATTTTTGATGAAATTTAACTTAAAAAAGTATTCAAAAAGATCTTCATATAATAATAATTATTTTTCAAAACGGGAAGGTATTATGAACACAGAACAACTAATAAGAAAGGGTTTCCTGGGGCTTTTGGGATTGTTTTTTTCTGCATCCTTGTGGGCGCATGGCGGCGCGGCCGGCACAGATACAGATCAATGTAAATTTGAATTACAACCCGGACATTGGGTTCATTATACGGCTTATCAACCGCAGGCGTTTCCAGCGGAAGAATTTTGTGGCAAACTGCCCGGCACAAATACAATGACCCAGCTGGTTTTTGACTACCAGGATATGAAATACAGAAACATGTTGGTTGAGTTTGAAGTGACCAAAGAGCCTGAAGGTACGCGTGTATTTTTTCTACCCAGTGCAAAACATAAGTCAGGTTCCGTTAATTTAGAGTTGAAAAATGGGGTTCCGGAACCAGGCCAATATCTTATTCATATTACCTTAGTACCCGATCCGGCTGATACAGAGAATCGCACTCAGGGCGAGAGACTGGACGTGCATATGGGATTCAAGGCAGGCGGTGGACAGGCGGTAAGCAGAAATAGTCTGCTGCTGTACGCGTTTTTTGCTGTAGCCGGTTTATATGTCTTGTATCTGTCAAACGCAGGCTTCAAACGTAAAGTCGATGAGATAATTGTAAAAATTAAAAGCTGATTAAATAGAAGATGTTACGCATCCGTTAGTAACTGCTAATAACTCAATGATTTTACGAGATAAGATCCTTGGGTTTTTAAAAAATATGCGTAACATCTTTTAAATAGTGTTAAAAATTGTTTGGTTGGATTGGTTATTTGGGCTTTAGAGCACTTACTGGTAACTAATCGTAAAAAGTGCATTGATTATGTCAAGTAAATGAGGAAACAAATGATGGTAAAGCTATTATCAGTTGGAATACTGACTGTTCTTTTCTCTGCGCCAATAATGGCACAGGAGTATGAGGAGCATGATAGTATGCTCATGGATCATGGTGATGGCCACTTAATGGACATGGCTGGCGGCATGGTTATGGGCCAGAATGCCAATACCTTGCCGGGTGGGTGCGACAGCATATCTGAAACCAAGGAAATTACCGTACATGCAGGACATAAATATGCTGAAAAATTTCCAGGCAGAATGTTTGCATTTGATACCCAGGAATTTAATTTTAAGCCATGCACTAAATTGACTGTTCATTTTATTAATGAAGACAATGTGCGGCATCAATGGATGATGCACGGCTTGCCTAAATATTTATACCCTAAAGGGATGTTTCATTTGGAGGCGACAGGCCCTTCAAAAATTTCAGGGACATTGATTTTACCGCCGGGCGATAAAACTTATTTGGTGCATTGTGACATTGCCCAGCATATGGAAAAAGGAATGAAAGCTCAGTTAAAAGTGGGTAAAGGTGATGGTGATCTGCCTAGCATTCCAAGTGTTACCGCCTATGTAGTCGCGGACGATTATAAGGCAACTTTGCCTGAATTGGCGGCTAAGGCTGAGGCAGAAGCACTCATAGCGCCTCCGGTTGTTGTACCGGCGACTCCCGTGCCCGCAAAAACAGTTCAACCTGATGACTCTGTTATTTCAGGCGTCACAGTTATAGGTTTGGCATTAGGCCTGCTTGCCGCTCCGTTTCTGGCGCGCAAATTTAAAGGTTTGAGCCCATCAGAGGTGGTTGCTTATGTTTTTGATCTGTTAAGAGCATTTATTGAGCTAATGGTAAAGTTACTGCATCGGTTGATTAATCTCGTTGGTTCCAATAAAAACAAGATATTGCCTGAAAAATAAGCTTCGGCAACATTAAAAACCCTGTGCTCATTGATCGCAGGGTTTTTTTTTGAGAGAAATAAATGCAAGAAAAATGGGGTGGTGTATGGGGTCTGTTTTTCAGCGCATTTATATCGTCAACGATTGCTCCGGGTGGATCTGAAGCGGTTTTAGCTTACATGATATCGGAAGGGCATTATCAGGTTCAACAATTGGTGATTGTTGCTGCTATAGCCAACACGCTGGGAGCTATGACAACATGGGGATTAGGAATGTTAGCAGCGAAAAAATTCCCGGTCGCCTCCCTTTTGCCAAAGAAAAAACAGAATGCTCTGGATACAGTAAAGAAAAGAGGCATCTGGGTGTTGCTTTTTTCATGGTTGCCAGTTATTGGAGATGCTTTATGTTTTGCCGGAGGATGGCTAAGGCTCCCTATATTGCCAGCCTGTTTAGTTATTTTTGCAGGAAAATTTGGCAGATATGCTCTGATTGCATGGATGTTTATATGAAGCTAGGAAATAGGTCAGGCCAATGTTAGACTTAGAAATGATTAAAATTAAATTTAAAGAGGCCAATCTGTTAAGCCATTATCCAATTAGAAATGTTGCTTATGCGCATAGAAAACGGGATTATTTTATTGCGGCGTTTACTTTTTTTTGCGTCGCGATCTGTTTGATTAGCGACGCGAATGCCGACATTGAAAAACAAAATGCGCTAGGAGTAAGCGGTTGGGTGTTTTTAATTGGCTTGTTACTCGGTGAAAATAGAGAAGTTAGAATGCAAGTTGTCATAGCGGTTATTTTTGCTACTATCGGCGAACATTTTGCATCTCCATTTATGGGTGGCTATACCTACCGGTTTGGAAATGTACCGGCTTATGTGCCACCTGGTCACGGAATGGTTTATTTAACCGCTGTTGCATTGGCGCGTTCCGGCTTGTTTTTAAGACATGCCAGAGAAATTACTGCACTGGTTATAGTGGTCTGTGGCTTATGGTCACTTTGGGGTATCAGCGGCTTAGCCCTGCGTGGCGATGCAGTTGGGGCATTATTGTTTTGTGTATTTTTGGTCTATCTCTTTAAAGGCCGCTCGCCCATGGTTTATCTTGCGGCCTTTTTTATTACTACTTGGCTGGAATTAATAGGCACAGCTGTTGGTACCTGGAAATGGGCGGTAATTGATCCCGTTCTGGGTTTGCCACAGGGTAACCCGCCCAGTGGCGTTGCAGCCTGGTATTGCCTGGTTGATGCGGTGGCTATAGGTGGGGCTCCTTTTGTTTTAAGTGGCTTTAGAAATGCGCATGAATGGTTAAAGCACGGCTTTCTCATAAAAAACAGCAGGGAACTGTAGTACAATCTTCGCCCCCCAAAATTATGGCAAAAATCCCCAGCAAATGAGTAATGAAG
>Ga0194062_1001227_pt1 | contig 10734 bp, 8 predicted proteins | sample SepL2225m_MetaG_FD_155481 | JGI IMG/M metagenome (GOLD analysis project Ga0194062, IMG submission 155481) | Anoxic zone freshwater microbial communities from boreal shield lake in IISD Experimental Lakes Area, Ontario, Canada - Sep2016-L224-25m | ecosystem: Environmental > Aquatic > Freshwater >... | reverse complement strand
GGTTTCCACATCGAAGACCAAGTGATGCAGAAGCGTTGCGGCCACCGTCCTAACAAAGCCATCGTGAGCCAAAGCGAGATGGTGGATCGCGTGAAGGCAGCGGTGGATGCGCGTGTGGATAGTAGCTTCGTCATCATGGCACGTACCGATGCACTGGCAGTGGAAGGCATGCAGTCCGCCATCGACCGTGCGCAAGCCTGCGTGGAAGCGGGTGCGGACATGATCTTCCCCGAGGCGATGACCCAGCTTGAGCAATACAAAGAATTCACCAAGGCGGTGAACGTGCCTGTATTGGCGAACATCACCGAGTTCGGTGCGACACCGCTATTCACCACGCAAGAGTTGTCTGGAGTGGGTGTGCAGTTGGTGCTGTATCCCCTCTCCGCTTACCGCGCCATGAGCAAGGCGGCGCTGAACGTGTACCAACACATCCTTGCCGATGGTACACAGTCGAACGTGGTGCCCACGATGCAGACACGCATGGAGCTTTACGACTATCTCGGCTATCACGAGTTCGAGCAACAGCTCGATCGCTTGTTCGCTGAAAAAGGTGCTGAATGAATTCAACCCCGAACCCCTCCCAGCCTCCCCTTGTCAGGGGAGGAGCGGCTCTGCTCTCCCCCTGATAAGGGGGAGTTGGAGGGGGTTTAAGCCGCACGTGAAATAAATATCAACATAAGGAGAACAACCATGGCAGAAGAAACGACATTACCGAAGCCCAAGAAATCTGTCGCACTATCTGGCACCGTCGCAGGTAACACTGCGGTGTGTACCGTGGGACGCACCGGCAACGACCTGCACTATCGCGGCTATGACATCCTCGACTTCGCTGAGAAAGCAGAGTTCGAAGAGATCGCACACTTGTTGATCCACGGCACGCTACCGACTGCCACTCAACTCAAAGCCTACAAGGCCAAGTTGAAGACGCTGCGCGACCTACCCGCAGCGGTGAAGCAAGCACTGGAAGCACTGCCTGCCAACGCACACCCGATGGATGTGATGCGCACAGGTTGCTCGGTTCTCGGCACGGTGGAGCAAGAATCAGAGAAGCACGACCCTGCAAAGACCGTCGAGATCATCGACCGCATGATGGCGAGTTTTGGTTCGATGCTGGTGTACTGGCATCACTTCACCACCTCGGGCAAACGCATCAACGTAGTGACCGACGACGACTCCATCGGCGGACACTTCTTGCATCTGTTGCACGGCAAGCCAGCGAAGGAATCTTGGGTACGCGCGATGCACACCTCGCTCATCTTGTACGCCGAGCATGAGTTCAACGCGTCCACCTTCACTGCACGCGTCATCGCGGGCACCAACTCTGACATCTACTCTTGCATCACCGGTGCGATCGGCGCGTTGCGTGGACCTAAGCATGGTGGCGCGAACGAAGAAGCATTCCGTATCCAAAGCCGTTACAAGAGCGCTGACGAAGCAGAAGCGGACATCCGCGCACGCGTGGAACGCAAAGAGATCGTCATCGGTTTCGGCCATCCTGTGTACACCATCTCCGACCCTCGCAACGAAGTCATCAAACGTGTTGCACAAAGTCTGTCTAAAGAGAACGGCAACACATTGATGTTCGACATCGCCGCGCGTTTGGAAACGACGATGTGGGAATTGAAGAAGATGTTCCCGAATCTGGATTGGTTCTCTGCCGTGTCCTACAACCAGATGAGCGTACCGACCGAGATGTTCACACCGTTGTTCGTCATCTCACGCGTCACCGGTTGGGGCGCACACGTGATGGAACAACGCGCCGACGGCAAGATCATCCGCCCAAGTGCGAACTACATCGGGCCGGATAATCTGAAGTGGGTGCCATTGGCTGAGCGCGGTTAAGAAAGCAAAGAAGGAATCTATGAATACCCAATACCGTAAGCTTTTAGCAGGGAGCAAATTGGACTACTTCGACACCTGTGCGGCTGTCGAAGCTATCCAGCAAGGTGCCTATGCCAAGCTGCCCTACACTTCCAAAGTGCTGGCAGAGCAACTGGTGCGTCGCTGCGACCCAGAAGCATTGACCGATGCATTGAAGCAGTTGATCGACCGCAAGCGCGACCTGGATTTTCCTTGGTATCCCGCACGTGTGGTGTGCCACGACATCTTGGGCCAGACCGCATTGGTAGATCTCGCCGGTCTGCGTGACGCGATCGCGGACCAAGGTGGCGATCCTGCATTGGTCAACCCTGTCGTGCCGACGCAGCTGATCGTCGACCACTCGCTGGCTGTGGAAGCCGCCGGTTTCGACAAGGAGGCTTTCCGCAAGAACCGCGAGATCGAAGACCGTCGCAACGAAGACCGCTTCCACTTCATCGAGTGGACCAAGACTGCGTTCAAGAACGTCGATGTGATCCCTGCCGGTAACGGCATCATGCATCAGATCAATCTGGAGAAAATGTCCCCGGTGATCCAGGCGCGCGATGGTGTTGCCTTCCCCGATACCTGCGTGGGAACGGATTCTCACACTCCGCACGTCGATGCACTCGGCGTGATCGCCATCGGCGTCGGCGGCCTGGAAGCCGAAACCGTCATGCTGGGCCTGCCGTCCATGATGCGTCTGCCGGACATCGTCGGCGTGAAACTGGTTGGCAAGCATCAGCCGCGCATCACCGCCACCGACATCGTGCTGGCGCTGACCGAGTTCCTGCGCAAAGAAAAGGTGGTCGGCGCTTGGGTCGAATTCTTCGGCTCAGGCGCGGACAGCCTCAGCATCGGCGACCGCGCGACCATCTCCAACATGTGCCCGGAATACGGCGCGACGGCGGCGATGTTTTACATCGACGCTCAAACCATCACCTACCTGAAGCTGACCGGTCGCGAACCTGAGCAGGTTGCCCTCGTAGAAAACTACGCCAAGACCACCGGTCTGTGGGCAGACCAAATGGTTGCCGCCGAATACGAGCGAGTGCTGGAATTCGATCTATCCAGCGTGGTACGCAACATGGCCGGCCCGTCCAATCCGCACCGTCGTCTGCCAACCTCCGCCTTGCATGAGCGCGGCATCGCGGACGAAGCCAAACTTGCTTCGGGCAAGACCGAAGAAGCGCAAGGTCTGATGCCGGATGGGGCTGTCATCATCGCTGCCATCACTTCCTGCACCAACACATCCAACCCGCGTAACGTGGTTGCCGCAGCGCTACTGGCGAAGAAAGCCAACGCACTGGGTCTGCTGCGCAAGCCTTGGGTCAAGACGTCTTTTGCGCCCGGCTCCAAAGTGGCCGAGCTGTACCTGAAAGAAGCGGGCCTACTGACGGAGCTGGAAAAACTGGGCTTTGGCATAGTCGGCTTCGCATGCACCACCTGCAACGGCATGTCCGGTGCACTCGATCCAAAGATCCAGCAGGAGATCATAGACCGCGACCTGTACACCACCGCCGTACTGTCCGGTAACCGCAACTTCGACGGTCGTATCCACCCATATGCGAAGCAAGCCTTTTTGGCTTCCCCACCGCTGGTCGTTGCTTATGCGATCGCGGGTACGGTGCGCCTCGACATCGAGCAAGATGCACTGGGTACCGACAAGTCCGGCAAGCCGGTCATGCTGAAAGACATCTGGCCCACCGACGAAGAGATCGACGCGATCGTTGCAACCTGCGTAAAGCCGGAACAATTCAAGCAGATCTACATCCCGATGTTCGATCTGGGCGTGATCGAAGCGGCGAAGAGCCCGTTGTACGACTGGCATCCGCAGTCCACCTACATCCGTCGTCCGCCTTATTGGGAAGGCGCACTAGCCGGTGAACGCACCATGAAAGGGATGCGTCCGCTCGCAGTATTGCCGGACAACATCACCACCGACCACCTGTCGCCTTCGAACGCGATCATGGCCGACTCTGCTGCCGGTGAATATCTGGCGAAGATGGGCCTGCCGGAAGAGGACTTCAACTCCTATGCGACACACCGCGGTGACCACCTCACCGCGCAACGCGCTACGTTCGCCAATCCGCAACTGGTCAACGAGATGGCCGTGATCAATGGTGAAGTAAAGAAAGGCTCCCTCGCCCGCGTCGAGCCGGATGGCAAAGTCATGCGCATGTGGGAAGCCATCGAGACCTACATGGAGCGCAAGCAGAATCTGATTATCGTGGCGGGTGCCGACTACGGTCAGGGATCCTCGCGTGACTGGGCAGCCAAAGGCGTGCGTCTGGCCGGTGTGGAAGCCATCGTGGCGGAAGGTTTCGAGCGCATCCACCGCACCAATCTGGTCGGCATGGGTGTGTTGCCGCTTGAGTTCAAGGCTGGCGATACGCGTAAGACCTACACCATCGACGGTACGGAGACTTATGACGTGGAAGGCGACATCACGCCGCGCGCCAACCTGACGGTGATCATGCACCGCAAGAATGGTGCTTCGGTGCGGATCCCTGTCACCTGCCGTTTGGATACCGCTGCTGAAGTGCGTGTCTACAACGCGGGCGGTGTACTGCAACGCTTCGCGCAGGACTTCCTCGAAGGAGCGGCATGATGGCGCAAGCACAGATCAAGATACCCGCCACGTATATGCGCGGTGGCACCTCGAAAGGGGTGTTCTTTCGGCTGGAAGACCTGCCGCAAGCCGCACAGGTACCGGGCAAGGCGCGTGACAAATTATTCCAGCGTGTGATCGGCAGCCCCGACCCCTACGCCGCGCAGATCGACGGCATGGGCGGCGCGACCTCTAGTACCAGCAAGTGCGTGATCCTGTCGAAAAGTTCACGCCCTGGTCATGACGTGGATTACCTCTACGGCCAGATCTCCATCGATAAGGACTTCGTCGACTGGAGCGGCAACTGCGGCAACTTGTCCACGGGTGCAGGCGCTTTCGCGATCCATGCCGGATACATCGATGCCGCGCGCCTAAAAGATGGCGTCTGCACCGTGCGCATCTGGCAGGCCAACATCAGCAAGACCATCATCGCCCATGTACCGGTCACCAATGGTCAGGTACAGGAGACCGGTGATTTCGAGCTGGATGGCGTGACCTTTCCAGCAGCGGAGATCGTGCTGGAGTTCATGGATCCATCCGATGACAGTGAAGAAGGCGGCAGCTTGTTCCCAACCGGCAATCTGGTCGACCAACTTGATGTCCCCGGTGTCGGCAGTTTCCCCGCCACCATGATCACCGCTGGCATCCCGACCGTGTTTGTGAATGCAAAGGATATCGGTTACACCGGTACCGAATTGCGTGAAGCCATCAACACCGATCCCGCAGCGCTGGCGCGTTTCGAAAAGATTCGCGTGGCAGGTGCAATGCGCATGGGACTGATCAAGACGCCTGAAGAAGCCGCGACCCGCCAGCACACCCCGAAGGTCGCCTTTGTCGCACCACCGATCGACCATGTTTCTTCCAGCAGTAAGAAGATAAGCGCTTCCGAGATCGATCTGCTGGTGCGCGCCCTGTCGATGGGCAAACTGCACCATGCCATGATGGGCACGGCAGCGGTCGCCATCGGCACAGCCGCAGCGATCCCCGGTACGCTGGTGAATCTGGCGGCAGGCGGTGGTGAACGCGATGTGGTCACGTTCGGCCATCCCTCCGGCACGTTGAGAGTCGGTGCAGCCGCCGGCAAGAACGGCGGCGAATGGAAAGTTGAGAAAGTCACTATGAGCCGCAGCGCACGCGTGCTGATGGAAGGCTGGGTACGTGTTCCCAGCGACAATCTTTGATGTTTGTTTTATAGAATGGTCCCTCTTGACCTCCCCTTAGAAGGGCGGCGGGAATGGGGTTCTAAATGAGAGGAGTCAGACACATGAGTTACCAAACCGAGTACGACCGTTCGATGAAAGACCCAGCCGGCTTCTGGAGGGACCAAGCTAAAGCGTTGGAATGGTTCAAGGCACCACAGACGATTCTGACGACTGATGCAGACGGCATTGGCCACTGGTTCGCCGATGGCGAGATGAACACGGCCTACATGGCCTTGGACTATCACGTGAAGAATGGGCGCGGTAACCAGACGGCGATCATCTACGACTCCCCTGTCACCAACACCAAACGCAAGTACACATACTCCGAGCTGACCGATGAAGTGGCGCGCACGGCGGGCATGCTGGTAGAGCTAGGTGTAGTCAAAGGCGATCGCGTTATTATCTACATGCCAATGATTCCTGAAGCTGTCATCGCGATGCTCGCAGTGGCACGCTTGGGTGCGATTCACTCGGTGGTGTTCGGTGGCTTCGCTCCTCCCGAGCTAGCTCTGCGCATCAACGACGCAACACCTAAGGTCATCCTCACTGCTTCCTGCGGCATTGAAATCAAAAAAATCATCGAGTACATGCCCTTGCTGAATAAAGCCATTGATCTCGCAAAGCACAAGCCACAAAGCTGCGTCGTCCTCCAGCGCCCACAATGCATTGCTGCACTCGCCGAAGGGCGTGACCATGATTGGGCAACGTTGTTAGCAAAATCCAAAGCTGTCGGTTGCACGCCGGTAAAAGGCAGCGATCCGCTGTACATCCTCTACACCTCAGGCACGACTGGTAAACCCAAAGGCGTGGTGCGTGAGAACGGTGGCCATGCGGTAGCGTTGAAGTACAGCATGAAGGCCATCTACAACGTGGAAGCGGGCGATGTCTTCTGGGCAGCGTCGGACGTGGGTTGGGTGGTCGGCCATTCCTACATCGTGTACGGCCCGCTACTGCAAGGCTGCACCACGATTGTGTATGAAGGAAAACCCATCATGACGCCCGATGCGGGCGGCTTCTGGCGCGTCATTTCCGAGTATGGCGTGAAATCATTTTTCACCGCGCCCACTGCGTTCCGAGCAGTGAAGAAAGAAGACCCCGAAGCCTTACTGATGAAACCTTACGACTTGAGCAAGCTGCAAGTCATCTTCTCTGCGGGCGAACGTCTCGACCCGCCAACACAAGAATGGCTCTCCGAGAAAAGTGGCAAAACGGTGGTAGACCACTGGTGGCAGACTGAAACAGGCTGGGGCATCACGGCAAACCTATGGGGCGTAGAACCTAAACCAGTAAAACTCGGCTCGTCTACCCTACCCACACCAGGTTTCGATGTCCGCATCCTCGATGAAAACGGCAAGCAGATGGCCGCCAACGAGCAAGGGTACATCGCGATCAAGTTACCGTTACCTCCATCTTGTATGAATCAGGTGTGGGGCGATGAAGACAAATTTCGCGATAGCTACCTGCATTTCTTGCCCGGTTACTACACCACGGGCGACGGTGGATATATTGACGAAGAAGGTTATGTTTTTGTGATGGGCCGTGTGGATGATGTGATCAACGTAGCAGGACACCGTCTCTCGACCGGCGAGATCGAAGAGGTAGTCGCCAGACATCCTGCGATTGCTGAGTGTGCTGTCATCGCGCGCGATGATGATCTCAAAGGACAAGTGCCAATTGGTTTAGTCGTATTGAAATCAGGCGTCACTGTGAATGAGGAAGAACTACAAAAGCAACTCATCACCTACGTACGCGAAAATATTGGTGCGATTACTTGTTACAAAGAAACAGTGATTCTTTCCAGACTACCGAAAACACGATCCGGCAAAACGCTACGCAATACATTACGCAGAATCGTGAATGGGCAAGAATACGTTGTTCCCTCCACCATCGAGGATCCTGCGGTGATTCAGGAAATTATCGATTCCTTACGCAAGCAAAAAATCGTTCCGTAAAATCCTAGGCAATTTTTTCAAACGCTGAAAACAACAAGGGGAGCCTAAGCTCCCCTTTGTTTTAACAACTGGCTTAAAAAATTAAGCCGCAGCCACCACTTTACGTGGCGCCAATTTTTCTTTAATACGTGCTGACTTGCCGGAACGATCACGCAAGTAGTACAACTTAGCACGGCGCACATCACCACGACGCTTCACTTCAATGCTGTCGATTGATGGAGAGTAAGTTTGGAAAGTACGCTCAACGCCTTCACCAGAAGACACTTTACGCACGATGAACGAAGAGTTCAGACTCTTGTTACGCTTAGCGATCACCACGCCTTCGAAAGACTGCGTACGCTTACGCTCACCTTCAACCACGTTCACGTTCACGATCACGGTGTCTCCAGGTGCGAAATTCGGGATTGTTTTACCCAGACGGGCGATTTCTTCTTTTTCAAGTATTGCGAGCAGATTCATTTTGTTTCCTCTTGTTGTACGGACGCTTGTTCCTGCTGGTACTCTGCCAGTAGCCGAGCTTCCTGTTTTGTTAACTGGCGTGTTGCCAGCAAATCTGGGCGACGTTCTGCAGTTCGACCTAAAGACTGCTTCAATCGCCACTTCTCTATTTCAGCGTGATGTCCTGACATCAAAACATCTGGAACACCCTCGCCGTCATAAACTTCAGGGCGCGTATAGTGCGGACAATCCAGCAGACCATTTACAAACGAATCTTGCTGCGCTGATTCAGCATCACCCAACACACCGGGCAAATGCCGCACCAAACTGTCGATCAACACCATCGCTGCCAACTCACCACCGGACAACACATAATCTCCGATGGAAATTTCCTCATCTACCTGCTGTCGAATTAGACGCTCATCCACGCCTTCATAACGACTCGCCAGCAAAATCAAACCTTCGTCTCGCGCCAACAACTCATTCACCACCTCGTGATTAAGTTTCCTACCTTGTGGCGAGAGATGAATCACTCGACTCTTTGCTACTCCACTAGCAAGTTGCGCTGCTTTGGCTGCGCCAATCGCTTTTGCTAACGGATCAACCAACATCACCATTCCGGGCCCACCCCCAAAGGGGCGATCATCTACCGTACGGTGATTGTCAGTGGTGAAATCACGAGGATTCCATGTCTGCAATTCAAATCTTTTTTGCTCAACTGCTCGTCGCGTGATCCCATACTGAGTAATCGCGTCGAACATTTCCGGGAACAATGTAACAACATCAAACCGCATTATGAGTAATCCGCAAACCAATCTACTCGAATTACTTTGTCTTCAACACTAACCTGCTGAATCACGCTTTTGATGAACGGAATCAAAATTTCTTTACCGTTCGCATCACGCACACTCAGCACATCGTTCGCGCCGGTTTCTAGCAAGGTATCAACGATGCCTAGCGGTTCGTCAGCGAGGTTAATCACCTGCATGCCAATCAAATCAGACCAGTAGTAATCGCCCTCTTCATGCTTAGGCAAACTATCGCGATGTACCGCAACTAACAAACCTTTGCATTGCTCCGCCGCTGTTCGATCCACAATTCCGGGGAGTTTCGCCACCAAAATTTTGCCGTGAACATTCGCCTCAAGCACTTTAATTTTGCGCCATGGCTGCTTGTCGTTACCCAAATACCACTCGTCGTAATCAAGCAAGCCATCTAAATACTCCGTAAAGGTTTGTACCTTTACCCAGCCAAGAATCCCTTGCGCACCAACGATACGTCCCATGACAACCATGGGATCGAAAGCATTAGGCTTGAACTGCTGCACCAGCGCGCTTAACTAGCTTAGCTACGGCGTCGCTCAATTGCGCGCCTTTGTCTTGCCAGTGAGTAACACGACCCAGATCCAAACGCAGACCTTCTTGGCCTTCAGCAGCGAGTGGGTTGTAAAAACCAACGCGCTCGATGAAACGACCATCACGACGATTACGTGAGTCAGCTACAACCACATTAAAGAATGGACGGTTTTTAGAGCCGCCGCGAGACATACGAATAATTACCATAGTCAAAATCCAATTAATATTTATTTGGCCAAACGCCAAAGGGCGCGAATTCTACGACACTTTGCCGAGGAATAGCAAGTAAAAAACCTTAAAGGAATCAAGCAACTAAAAACCCGCTTAAGCGTTATGCCTAGCGGGTTTATGAGATTTCAGACACTTACTACCTGAAACCGTTTTTTTGGTGGGATAGGTGCTATTGAATCATTCTCAAAAGCACTTGAATTAAAACAATTTTTTACGTTATCAATTTTCGTGATACCAGCAAAAATACCAGCACCCCTTACCACCAACATATTGCTCAACGCCATACCGAGACGTTCATTGTAACAGAAAAAACACTCCATAAAAGACTGGCAAAAGCGTTTTATGACAGTTGCATATAACTTACCTCGCCCTTTTTGAGTCAGCACGAAGGCGGATGCCTGCCAACAGTTTCCATAATTCATGGAGAGCAAACTAATTTGCGCCATTACCAAAGTTGCGCCTTTCACCCAACAAACCCCATTTTGCTAACTGAGCCCCCTTTAATTTTGCATTCATCCAACACTTGGCGATATAGATCACCAGCCGTAGCGGGGATATTCAAAATGGAGAACTGTCGAGCAGCAACCGCAAAATCTCCCGGGGTCAGTTTATTCAGATTGCGAACCTGAGACTCCCAATCTTGCGCTGACGACAAATCTCCACCCAATCTCTCCAACTCCTGAGTGAACATCGCCCATCTTTGATCAGCAGTTAAAAAGTCGAATTTCAACTTAAAGGCAAAACGCCGCAGACTGGCTTGGTCCAGTTTTTCCATTAAATTAGTAGTGCATACAAAGATGCCATCAAACGCCTCCATTTGAGTAAGCAACTCATTCACCTGAGTAACCTCCCAGCTTTGCTTTGCATCGCGGCGGTCCGCCAAAAAACTATCAGCTTCATCCAAAACCAAAACAGCCTCTTGCTGACGTGCTTCTGCGAACATATTCGCTATGTTTTTTTCAGACTCCCCTACCCACATACTTGTTGAATTGCGCTTAAAGGAGACCCACCTCAGGCAGTAAATTGCATCCGAATTTGACCCACGTGTAAAACTTCCCTGCTCAATATTTGAGCAGGAGTAAAAGGAG
>Ga0194062_1001223_pt1 | contig 10740 bp, 5 predicted proteins | sample SepL2225m_MetaG_FD_155481 | JGI IMG/M metagenome (GOLD analysis project Ga0194062, IMG submission 155481) | Anoxic zone freshwater microbial communities from boreal shield lake in IISD Experimental Lakes Area, Ontario, Canada - Sep2016-L224-25m | ecosystem: Environmental > Aquatic > Freshwater >... | reverse complement strand
CAGAGAAGGTCTACTGGATTATCAAAAGCGGTGGTGCAGAAACAGTCGAGGAGGTGGACCGGTTCAATTTCACAATGGATGCCGGCCGGGTGACGGGAGACAAGTCATTTACCCTGCAGTTCAAGGCGATATATTCCGACGGAGTGAAGACGCAGGATATTCCAGTAACCATCCGGGAAGATATTCCGGACCCGGTGTTCACTCTTAAGGCCCCGTCAAGGTGGGACGGCCGTGAGACAATCGAGGTTGTGACGCAGATTTCCAATGTGAAAGAGATGCAGTCAAAGAGTGCTGGAGAATTGAAGTATGACTGGACGGTTCCGCCCATGGTGGAAGCCATGGAAATCGCACCCGGGAAGTTAATCCTTAAGCGCTCACGTAGCAGCGGTAAGCTGGTCGTGACAGCGGCCGTGAGTAACGGCGGCAAGCCGGTCACTCAGTCGGTGCAGATCACAGTCAGCGAACCCGCGACAGAAGTATGGGTGCAACGAGCTCCGTCGAAGGATGAGAAGCCCGTCGACAACCAGTTCTATGCAAGCGACAACAGGGGCGAGGGCACGCTGTTTTATAATGGCTCATTATCCAATCATGTCGACTCGGTCTTTCTGAAACTCTATGCCGGTGATAATCTCATCAAGACGGAAGAACAGAATCTGGCCGCGGAGGAGGATGCCACCCCGGCCGAGGTGCTCGCAAGGTACCGTTATGCGTTCACCCTGAAACTCAAGCCTGGCCTTATCAGGTACAAGGTGGAGTTCGGCACCATGAATGGGAAAGGCGAAATGATTTTGCGCACTGTCACCAACCTGGTGTGTGGAGATGCCTATGTCATCGATGGTCAGTCGAATGCCGAAGCCACACAATATGGGAAAGATGACAACCCTGTTACCAGCGAGTGGCTTTGTACATATAACGGTGGCAGGTGGCAGACGGCGGCACACGGAGGGCCCGGGAGCGTCGGGTATTGGGGCCTGGAACTTGCCAGAAGCATTATGGAAAGCCGGAAGATTCCGATTTGCATTATTAACGGGGCGGTCGGGGGAACGCGAATTGACCAGCATATGCCTAACCTGACCAATCGCACGGACGCGACTACGATCTACGGGCGACTGATGCAGCGGGTGGAACAAGCCGGGCTCACACACGGAATCCGTGGTGTGTTCTGGCATCAGGGCGAAGCCGATCAGGGAACCGACGGTCCCGACGGCGGCTACGGATGGGAAACATACCAGCAGTATTTCCTGGACCTGTCTGCGGTATGGAAGCGGGACATGCCTAATATCGGACACTATTACATTTACCAGATATGGCCAAACGCCTGCGGTCAGGGCGGCAACAGGCAAAGCGACATGTTTCGGGATGTGCAGAGGCTCCTGCCTCGCTTGTACTCGAACATGAGTGTCATGTCCACGCTCGGCATCAAGCCGGAGGGATCCTGCCATTATCCTGCCGCCGGCTATGCGGAAATGGCCATGCTGATGACGCCACTGGTGGAGCGGGACAACTACGGACAGGTCTTCGATAATCCGATCACGGCACCTGATCTCAGGAGGGCATACTTCACCAGCGAAAGGAAGGATGAGGTTGCGCTGGAGTTCGATCAGCCTATGAAATGGACCAATTCGCTCGTGACTGAGTTCTACCTCGATGGAGGCAAGAGCGGAATAACTGAGGGCTCGGCGTCAGGCAATGTGGTCAAGCTCAAGCTGGTGGCACCAACAGGCGCTAAAACGATCACATACCTCGTTGACAGGAAATGGGATCCGAGGAACCTGCTTTACGGCCAGAACAACATTGCCGCGCTGACATTTTGCGAAGTTCCGCTGTCCGCCGAGTAGAGCGGTAGAAGATCGGGCGTGAGAATCTTTCTTCATATTCGTTCTCTTACGAAAACTGATGACATTTGAAGTTAGTCAGGCATAATCCGTACCCGTGTCTGAGAAACCTGATTTGACAAGACCGGTTCTGCCAGCGGGCTGCAAGGATGAAGAGGAGGCGAAGGCGCACTCCTGTTCTCTGTCCGTAAGGGAAGGAATGGCGTGGTCGGTAATGTGGGGCTTTGGCGAGAGCTATGTGTCTCCTTTTGCTATTGCCCTTTCAGCCGGCAACTTCGCCATGGCCCTGCTAGGCACTATTCCGCCTGTATTCGCCGCTTTTGCCCAGATGGCCGGTGCGTCCATCACTGAACGCCTTTCGCGCAGGAAGCCCTATCTTGTCGCATGCACCCTCATACATTCGCTCTCATACCTGCCGTTGTTCATCATTCCATACCTGTGCCCGAGCATTGCTGTGCCGGCAGTCATCGCCATCTTCACGCTTATGATAGCCTTTCCTAATATGGGCATTCCCGCCTGGGTGAGTCTTATGGGTGACATAGTTCCCGCTGAAACCCGCGGCAGCTATTTTGGCAAAAGACAGGGCCTCTCAATTATGGCCATGGTTTTGTCCATGAATGTAGCGGCTTTCGTGCTCTACGAGTTTAAGCACTATGAGATGATCTGGGTGGGCTTCGGCATTATGTTTACAATTGCCCTGCTGGCAAGGGGCCTCAGCGCGTGGTTGATGAGCCGGCAGTATGAACCCGCTTGCCAGCCTGCAGAACACACCCGTTTCTCCCTGTTTGATTTCATCATTGGAATTCGCAAGTCCAACTTTGCCAGATTCACGTTTGCGATGGCCGTGTTGAACGGGGCAACCAGCGTGGCAGGTCCTTTCGTCAGCCTTTACATGCTCAGGGACTTGAATTGGACATATATGCAGTTCGCGGTGAACGTATCAGTATTTCTCGGAACGCAGGCTCTTGTCATGCCGTGGTGGGGAAGAATTTGCGATAAGCATGGAACGCGAGTGGTGATCATGTCTACCAGCGTGATGTTGCCACTGCTGCCGTTTATCTGGGTGGTGACGAATAATTTCTATATACTGACGGCGCTACAGATCGTTGCGGGCGTGGCATGGGCAGGATTTGCCATCGCCGGATCAAACTTCATGTATGATGCTGTTCCGTCACAGAAGCGTCCGCGTGCGTTCAGCTACTTCACGCTTGTCAGCAGTGTTTTTGGTATGGTCGGGGGGGCGGTTATTGGAGCCCGCCTTGCTGAATACCTGCCCGCAACTTACGATTTTGGCTTGTTTCACGTGGCATTTGTGTCGTCTCTTCCTGCGGTATTTGTCGTTTCAGCGGCGTTGAGGGCGCTTGCGGGCATCCTCTTCCTGCCGCTCTACAGGGAGGTGAGACCGGTTGAAGCGATTTCAAAGAGGGGTCTTCTCCTGCGGGTCACCATGGGGGAACCACTTGTCGGCTCGTTAGGCGAGGTCCTTGCTTTTGTATCCGCTCCGCTGCGCCGAAAAGACACTGACGTATGACGACCGATGCCATAAATAGAGAGCTGCACCGTGACGAGGAGCGTGGAGGGTGTTTCCCACTTGAACTGCTGTTCTGGCGGGCGTAGTCTGCGAGTCGATTCAGGTGCAAGACGCAGGCAGTAACGGGGGCAGGAGCCTATTGCCACATCAAGCGCAGAGCAGCAATAGCCGTCTATAATGCCTCAGCTGCTTCTGATAATTTGACAATATTTTCGCTCTCATTGAACGGCGTCTTGAAGCATCCCGTAGTAAGAGAGTAAGAAGGCGTCCTTATGAAGATTGCCCCCATTCCTGCCGCAGCCTTATTGCTCTTGGTGTTTACCACTCCGGCTTCGGCAACAGTCCGGCTGCCTGATGTGTTGGGAGATCGCATGGTCCTCCAGCAGCAGGCGGACGTGTCACTTTGGGGATGGGCTTTTGCGGGCGAGACGGTCCTGGTTGAGACCTCGTGGGGAGTCAAGACCAGGGGCGTAGCCAATGTCAGGGGCGAGTGGTCTGTAAAGGTCAGAACACCTGCAGCGCAATCGTTGACGAAGGGTCTGCGTCCGGAACATATCACGTTTACGGTGCTCAATGAAAATGCGGTGCAGATCAAGGATATCCTGATCGGCGAAGTGTGGCTGTGCTCCGGCCAGTCCAATATGGAAATGGTTTTGCGCCCGGGCTACCCCCCGGGCTGGTGCGCCTGGTTCGGCGAGGCTTCGTGGGATGAGGAATCCAGAAAAGCGGAGCGGACGGGATTGCGTCTGTTCAATGTAACCAGAGCAGTGGCTGCGACACCGCAAGCGGACTGTACGAGCACGCTCCCAGGTCATGGTTTGCAGCCTGCGGATGCCAGCGGCCTGATTCCTGCATCGAAGCGCGGCTGGCAGACTTGCACCAGCGAAGCGCGTCCTTGTTTTCCGGCAGTGCCTTACTATTTCGGATCAGCGCTGCAGGACAAGCTCGACGTGCCGGTTGGTTTGGTGGCCGCGAATGTTGGTGGCACACCAATCGAATGCTGGATGAGCCTCGACACTCTCCACTCCGTTGCGGGCTATTCAAATGTGACAATAACAGCGCTTAATCCATTTGCGGGGAGTCCATCCAGCCTGTTCAATGGCATGATAGCCCCGCTGGTTCCGATGAAAATTCAGGGAGTCATCTGGTATCAGGGCGAGAGTAATGTCGGCAATCCAATTCCCTATGCAGCGCTATTTCAGGCATTGATCGCAGACTGGCGCAAGGCGTTTGATTGTGTGGATATGCCGTTCTACTTCGTACAGATCGCACCATACCGCTACGGCCGCGGCACGAAGCCAGCAGAGCTCCGGGAGGCGCAGGCTGCGGCCCTCCAGCTGAAGAACACAGGTATGGCTTTAACGATTGATGTCAGCGATGTGAGTAATATTCACCCGAAGAACAAGAAGGATGTCGGCAACCGCCTTGCTTTGCAGGCGCTGGCAAAGACTTATGGACACAGGGAAATTGCCGCCGACGGACCGATGCCCGAATCACTTACTGCGGGAAGCGGCAAACTTCGAGTCGTCTTTCAAGAGGTGGGTGGTGGTCTGGTTGCCAGGGATGGGAAACCTCTGACATGTTTTGAGATAGCGGGAGAGAACGGTTCTTTTGTTGCGGCAGAAGCTGTAATTGAAGGGCGGACGGTTGTGGTCTTCAGTACAGCAGTAGCGCAGCCCAAGGCTGTGCGTTTTGCGTGGGGCGAAGCCGCCGTGCCGAATCTAACAAGCGGCAACGGGATGCCAGTTGCCCAATTCAGGATGACGCTGAAATGAAGAGCATCATCAGGCTGCCGCTGTATCCGACATGGCGGCGATTGCAGTGCCATGTGGTTCAGTGACTTTTCGATGTATGCTGTTACTCGGCCTTGGGCTCCGGCTTGGCTTGAGCTTTGAACCTGGCTTTGAAGGCGTTCATCTTCGTCTGGATCGCAGACCATTGTTTCATAAACGTTTCAGCCATGATTGCGTGACCGGTGCCGTTGGGGTGGATCGCATCGCCGCCATGCGTTTCCTTTATCCTGGCAAGCATCGGCGTGCGAATGTCAACAACACTAACCCCTTCGCGTTTGTCCAGTGTGAGTAACCATTTGGCATAGACTGCCAGGACCTCGTCGTAATATGGATATGCGGACCGGTAACCGAACTTTTTTGGATCTTTCTTCGCCTCTTCCTCTGCTTTTGCATTGGCTTCGGCCAGCAACGTCTCGCGCTGTGCGGGCGTCGTGCCGGCCGGAAAGGCAGGACCCTGGGCTGCAAACGGCGGGGGCGTGATCAGGATAACGTGAGTGCCGACGGCATTGAATTCCTTGATCAGCCTTTCGATGCCGGACTTATAGGCGTCAAAGCGCTCCTTGTTGAACGGGTGATAGATGCCATCATTGATACCATAGCATGCAATTGCAAGATCGGGCTTTTCGGCAACCACGGTACCGAGCCATCCCAGTATGCACGGTCGGCGGCCGGGATGATAGGCCTCGCTAAGGTTTGAGATGGTCTCGCTCATGTGACCGAAATTGTGAACTACCGGCGGGTAATCCGGGGTGAGCCTGTTCAGCGCGCCCTGGATGTTCCTCACATATCCGCCCGCCTTGGTGATGCTGTCGCCAAAGAAGATGATCTGCTGCCGGTATGGCGCAGGCGCACTTTGTGCCGGTTCTGCAGCTGTCATGGAACCGGACAAGCAGAGCCCGGAAATAGAAACAATCGTCACAACATAGAGATCATGCAGCAGTGTTTTCATTTGTCCTCCAGTTAAGATCAGCCGGATCATAGCCCTTTGCAGAGAGAAGACAAGACAGAAGGTCTGGGAAACTACAAGTGCTGACACAAATGCCGAAACTACGTTGCGGGTGTAGAAAGTCTATGGTAGTCTGATGTGGCATTATGAGGTGTTTCTGTCGATAATGCCACAGGAAGTGTTTGTATGAACCGGGGGTGTGCATGGCCGGCAAAAGAGGCTCGAGTAATACGATATCAGACATCCTTCTTCGGCGCGGGTCGATAACTCCCGAGGAGATGCAAAAGGCTGCAGACGCCGTAAGGGAATCCGGTGCCAGACTCGAGCGATATCTTGTTGAGAAAGGTCTTGTTTCGCCTACTGACATGACTCTTGCCATATCGGAGTATCTCAGGATGCCGCCCATCAACCTTGCGCATTTCACGCCGAGTACGCAATTGGTGGAGAAGATCGGACGCGATGTGCTTGCCAGGCATCTTGCGCTGCCTCTTGCGCAGACGGGTAAGAATCTCACTCTTGCTCTTGGTGATCCTTTTAATATAACGGCAGTGGATGAAATCCAGCTCATCACCGGATACGACATAACCCCGCTTGTCGCTGCGGAGAAAGAAATTGCTGATGTGTATGAGCGCTTCTTTCCGGAGGGTGCCGAGGGTGCAAAGATGGAGGACCTGCTGAAAGAGGCAGATGCAGATCTCGAAATCGGGCAGGAGCAGATCGAAGACGATGACAAGGGCAGCATCGATATGGATGGGCTTGATGCCGCGCCGGTTGTGCGCATGGTCAATGCCATTCTTCTTGAATCACTAAGATCGGGTGCGAGCGATATACATCTTGAGCCGCAGGAGAAAACTTTCCGGCTGAGATACCGGATAGATGGATCCCTGATGGAATCTCCGAGTCCGCCGAAGAACCTGCAGAGCGCAGTGCTTTCGCGCATGAAGATCATGTCAGGTATGGATATTGCGGAAAGGCGTATTCCGCAGGACGGGCGTATCAAAATCCGTACGCTTGGCAAGGAAGTTGATCTTCGAGTCAATACGCTGCCGACAATCTTTGGCGAGAAGGTAGTCATGCGCATACTGGATAAGAGTGCGCTGTTTCCGAGTCTTGCAGCACTTGGCCTTGACGAGCAGGCTTACAAGGTAATGAAATACGGCATTTCCCAGCCATATGGAATCATCTATGTCACCGGGCCGACTGGAAGTGGTAAGACCACGACGCTTTATTCATGTCTGGCGGAAATGAATAAGCCGGATGTAAATATTATGACTTGTGAAGATCCGGTGGAGTACCAGTTGCAGGGTATTAACCAGGTCCAGATCAATTCTTTCGTGGGACTTACGTTTGCAGCCGCGCTGCGATCAGTGCTGCGACAGAGTCCGGATGTTATACTGGTGGGTGAGACGCGCGATTCTGAAACCGCCGACATAGCGATCAAGGCGGCACTGACCGGGCATCTTGTGATGAGCACGCTCCATACAAACGATGCCCCCGGCGCTATTACCCGGTTGATAGACATGGGGGTGGAGCCATCTCTCATTGCTTCTGCGCTGATCATGGCTCAGGCACAAAGACTTGTCCGCAAGCTTTGTCAGGCATGCAGGAAAGAACTCCCTGCACTTCCTCTGGAAGTGCTGCGTAGTTATGGTATCGATCCTGCGGTATTCGAGGGCAAGACTCTCTATCAGGCAGGAGGGTGCTCGCGGTGCCACAATACGGGATACAAAGGCCGTATTGCTATCATGGAAGTAATGGCGATCAACAAGGAGTTGCGCAGGGATATTTTGCGCGGTGTTAGTTCGAAGGAAATTGCCAACAAGGCGAAGGCTCAAGGAATGATGACACTGAAAGAAATCGGGCTCGCAAAGGCGAGAGATGGAATAACGAGTCTTGAGGGTGCGTTGGAAGTCACGGGCGGGGAGTGAAGACAGATGGCGGCCAAGAAAGCACAGGCAGCGGGAAAGCTCTCGGATATTCTCGTCGAATGCAAGTACATTGATGCCGTTACGCTGAGAAAGGCAGAGGAAGAGGCCATTGCTGCCGGAATGGCTCTCGAAATGTATCTTGTTGAGAAGAAGCTTGTCCCGGCAACAAGCGTAGCGCTGTCGGTTGCCTTATACCTCCAGATGCAGCCGATATCCCTGGCGCATTTCACACCTGATGCCGAAACAATGGGGTTGGTTCCGGGTGAGTCAATGGCGAAACATCAGCTCATCCCTCTGGCTAGAATCGGCAAGACTCTCACTGTGGCGATGGGTGATCCATTTGACATTGTGGCAATTGAAGACCTTCACAGGATGACGGGTCTGGACATTACGCCTCTGGTAGCTCTTGACTCAGAAATTGAGAAGATTTTAGCCAAGATCAAGGCGGATGGTGCCAAAGGGCTGGACATTGAAGACATAATGAAGTCGGCTGAAGATGAACTGCAAGTGGGTGGATCGCGCGAAGAGGCAGATAGTCCAAATGTCGACGCCATGAAAGATAGTGCCGGGGAGGGTCCGGTAATACGAATGGTCAATACAATCCTTCTCGAGTCGGTCCGGCTCAAGGCCAATGACATTCACATTGAGCCTCAGGAGGACTATGTGAGGCTGCGTTATCGGGTTGATGGGGTGCTCATAGAACGCCCTAATCTTCCCAAGGCTCTGCAGAACGCCATTATCTCCCGAGTGAAGATTATGTCAGACCTTGATATAGGCGAGCACCGAATTCCGCAGGATGGCCGGTTCAGAATCAAGGCCCTTGGCAAAGCAATTGACGTGCGCGTCAGTGTCCTGCCAACGCTTTTCGGCGGTCGAATTGTAATGAGAACTCTGGACAAGACCGGACTGTTTCCGAATCTGGCAGCGCTGGGACTGGCGAAGCAGGCGTATGATGCACTCAGTTACGCAATTGTACAGCCTCATGGAATCATACTCGTCTCAGGCCCCACTGGCAGTGGTAAGACAACGACCCTTTACTCATGCCTGCAGGAGCTCAATAAGATGGATGTGAATCTGGTGACTTGCGAGGACCCGGTGGAGTATCAGATAGCGGGTATCATTCAGGTTAAGATCAGTCCTGACGTCGGCTGTACGTTTGCAGCCGCACTTCGAGCAATTCTGAGACAAGATCCCGACATTATTCTCATTGGTGAGATTCGTGACGGAGAAACTTCGGAGATTGCAATTAAGGCAGCATTGACTGGACATCTTGTTCTTAGCACTCTGCATGCAAACGATGCGGCGAGTACGATAACCCGTCTTCTTGACATGGGAACAGAGCCATTCTTGCTTGCCTCCTCAGTGATTCTGGCTCAGGCACAGCGCCTCTATCGCCGTCTTTGTCCGGTTTGTAGAAGAGAAGGCAGTTTGCCATTGAGCGTTCTCAAGGAAAATGGAGTCGATCCGGTCTTCTTTGAGGGACGCAAGATATTTGAGCCGGTTGGTTGCCCTAAATGTAATAACACTGGGTTCAAGGGGCGTGGAGCGATAATGGAGGTTCTTCCTGTTGATGAGCATGTTCGAGCCGCGATAGTACGTCAAGAAGTTGCTGACGAGATCCGAGATCAGGCAGAAATAAGAGGAATGATGACCCTGCGCAAGGCGGGACTATTGAAGGTTGCTGAAGGTGATACGAATCTTGAAACCATACTGAAAGTTACCGGTGGCGGGTCATAGGGGAGTAACTTGGAATGAAAATTGCTCTACAACTCCCTTTTGTGAGTAGTTTGGCTGTTGCTTGTATGGAGGATAGGCTGTTTGATGCTGATTATGAACGATAGTGCACATTTAGAGAAGGAAGTCGATGTAACGGAGAAATTCTCGCGCACGATGCGCATTGATATAGCCCCCGAGGCAAAGGCTTCGCCTGATGCTCGAGACAAGGCGCTTCGACAGTCGCTTACAAAGAGAATGGTCGTCAGAAAACCGTCCTCTGGTCCTGTCTCATCGGGAATATCCGCGGTGCTCGGGAATCGTGATTTTCAGGGACTTTTCCAAAGCGTATACGATGCGGCAATGATTGCTGATCTGGAAGGCAATATTGTGGACGCCAATGTGAGGGCCGCCAACTTCTTCCGCAACAGCATTGATGAGCTTCGCAGTTTGAGCATCCTGCAGTTGATTTCCGGGGCATCTGAAGCTGCGTTGATAGATACCATCCGTAAGAATCTAGTGGACAGGTTCATACTCATCGAAGCGTGCTATTGCGTACGCAAGGACGGGACATTCTTTCCTGCGGAAATAGCGGTTAACGAAATTCAGTTTGCAGAGCAGAATTATCTTTGTTTCTTTGTAAGGGACATAACCTGGCGCAAGGAAACTGAGGAGAAGTTGCTGGTCATAAGCAATGCCGTTGCAAATTCATACAGCGGAATTGCAATATGCGATCTTAGCGGGGTGATTCAATACGTGAATCCTGCTGTCTGCCGCATGTGGAATCATGGAGCGGAATCTGAGGTCTTAAAGAAAGATGTTCGCAGCCTATGGAAGAAGACGGACAAAGAGGACAACCTTGAGAAGTTTTTGACAGGAGAGACGCGAGCTTTGACGAGAGAGACATCAGCCGTCAGAGCAGACGGGTCTGAATTTGATGTTCAGATAATTGCTGCCCCCAATCTTGATACTGATGGCAGAAAAGTCGGGATGG
>Ga0194062_1001222_pt1 | contig 10740 bp, 5 predicted proteins | sample SepL2225m_MetaG_FD_155481 | JGI IMG/M metagenome (GOLD analysis project Ga0194062, IMG submission 155481) | Anoxic zone freshwater microbial communities from boreal shield lake in IISD Experimental Lakes Area, Ontario, Canada - Sep2016-L224-25m | ecosystem: Environmental > Aquatic > Freshwater >... | reverse complement strand
GCCATATGCATGTCCACAGGGAAGGGGAGAAGGCTGCTCCCTGGCTTCTTCTCGCCGGTTTGTGTATCCATGCATTTCTGGAGGGAATGCCGCTGGTAAGTGGCTTTTCGAAAGATGTTTTGCACTCGCTGGTTCTGGGAATCGTGGTCCATAATATCCCGATTTCACTCACGTTGATGGGTCTTTTCATGCATTATGGATGCAGAAAGGGCAAGGCTTTCGTTTTTCTGGGGATTTTTGCCCTGATGACACCCCTGGGCTCATTGGCAGGATTGCTGATAGAGAACAGTGTAGCGGTTTCCCTTGATACCTTCTTTACTTACAGCATGGCTGTTGTGATCGGCATTTTTTTACATGTTTCGACTTCGATTCTTTTTGAAACGGAAGAGCATCATAAGTACAACTTCCAGAAATTCATCACAGTGTGTCTGGGAATCCTGGTTGCATTAGGGGTTTCCTTACTTCGCGGCTAATCTCATCTGCAGTCTTTCGAAAAGAATTTGTACATCTTACATCGTACATCATACATTTTTTTTACCTTTGCACCCGGTTTAAAAAACCAAATGCCCAGGTGGTGAAATTGGTAGACACGCTACTTTGAGGGGGTAGTGTCCTTAGGATGTGCAAGTTCGAGTCTTGTCCTGGGCACGGACACATGATGATAAAAACCCGTAGGTTAAGTACTTACGGGTTTTTTTTTATTGGTACGGTTGTATCCTGGGTTGTATCCATTTTTTGGCTTTTCTCCTGGTCAAAACTTTTTTAAAGGTTGCCATTTTTTTGCCTGATTTGGATTTAGGAGGTCGCAAGTTCGGATTTTGTTCCCGCAATTTGAAGATAAACACCCGGTATCCTGGACATTTTTCAGCTGAAAGCCTTTATAGTTTTTAGCTGAATTTTGTTTAAGCGGATGAAGTTATCGGCTTCATGGATATTGAGGAACTTGAACCTAGCTACTAGGCTGTAATTCTTCCTGGATCGCAAAACCGAACTTCTTATGAATTTCGTCCAACCGTTTTTTTTCCTAATGAAGGATTCTTTTCATGATTACCGTTTCTTTGGCAACGTAAAATAAAACGTTGAGCCTTTTCCTTGTTCGCTCTCAACCCATAACTTTCCACCGTGCTTTTCGATGAAATCTTTGCAAAGTAGTAATCCCAAACCACTGCTTGGCTCGTCTTCGGTGCCTCTGCGGTTCGTTTGAACATCAAGCCGGAACAAATCATTAACCAATTCAGGCCCCATGCCGATACCAGTGTCCCTGACTGAGATTTCAACTGAATGGCCGGGTACCGACTTCGCAGCAATTGTGACATTTCCGCCTTTGCGGGTGAATTTCACGGCATTCGAGGCCAGGTTGCGGATGGTGGATGAAAGCATATATTCATCGGCAAACACTTCCAAATCGTCAGCGATGTTATAGATGATCTGAATCCCTTTTTTATCAGCAGAATCCATTACCGGGGGTATAATTGCAGAAATTACGGGCATCAATAAGAACGACTCAGGCTCAAAGGTTGTAACCCCTCTTTGTAAGCGTGCCCACTCCAGCAAATTTTCGAGTAAGCCAAACAGGTTGGCCGCGGAGTCTCTCATGTTCCTTGCTATCTTTTGAATCTCATCCTGGTTCAGGTTTTGCGCTTCTTCAGCCATCAACTTTGTTAACCCTAAAAAACCATTGAAAGGTCCGCGCAGGTCGTGGGAAATGATTGAAAAAAACTTATCTTTTTCGGCATTGAGTTCCAACAATCTTTCGTGGTTATGTCTGATTTCATTCTCAGCCTGCTTGCGATCGGAGATGTCGCGCCATGCAATAAACAAGGCAGTCTTCGCTCCCATCATCATCGATGCTGCGGAAACTTCAACGGTGAAATAAGATCCGTCAAAGCGTTGATGTACCCACTCAAAGATGTTTTTACCTGTGCGTAAGGAATCGTTGATCTTTTGCAGAGCCGATTCTGATGATTTTCTTCCATCGGGCTGAAATTCGGGTGACAGTGCATCGGGTGTCTGTCCGACAATTCGTAGGCGGTCACCACGTAACATCACTTCGGCGGCACGGTTACAATCAACAAATATGCCATCGATGATGATCAGGTAGGCATCGGGTGAATCCATAAACAGGATGCGGTGTTTTTCTTCGCTTTCACGCAGCGACTCCTCTGCCTTTTTTCGCAGGCTAATGTCTTTAGTACTGGTTCGGAAACCAAGCGAACGACCATTCAAATCAAATATTGGTCGCCAGGAAACGGATGCCCAAAATTTTGAACCATCCTTGCGATTGATTCGGGTTTCCATGTCATTTCCACTAATGCCCCTTAGCGCTTCCTGGAATTTTTCTAAAACCATTTCAATATCTTCCGAAGCAATCACCATGGATAGATAGTCTTCAGCGGCTATGTATTCCTCAGGAGTGTGCCCGGTCAAGGTTTCAGAATACGAATTCATCCAAACCAGTTTTCCTTCCGGGTTAAACCAGGCTTCCCAGCTTGCCGCATAATCTGCTATTGCCTTAAACTTCTCTTCGCTCTTTTGTAATTCCAGCGCCGCTACCTTGAGGCTGATTATGTCGGTGATGTCGTACATGGCAGCATAAACGGCAGGTTTTCCGTCGAATATAATAGATGCACCCTGTACTTCAGCATCTATTATTGTTCCGTCGAATTTGAAATACTTCAGATTGACCATCGGTGCATCTGCGCCCTTCTCCAAGGCGTTCTGCACCCGCGACAACACGATTGGGCGGGAATCGGGATGAATGCGGTCGAGGATGGGTTGGCCCAGCATATCCTCTTTAGTGGTTGCACCGAACATTTTAAGGGCGGCAGGATTAACATAAATCATCTTTCCTTCCCTGTGCACGATAATCGAGTAGGGCGACCATTCTGCAAGAGTGCGGTAGCGGTCCTCGCTTTGCCGAAGCTCGGTAATGTCAAGCGCTGCTAATAGGCATTCTTCGGTGTGTTCAGTAACGATGCCGGTAAGGTGACAGACCAAGGGTAATTTTCCCTCATTTGACAAGGTTACCTCACATTCTACTTTGGTTTTGCTGGTAAAGATGAATGAGTTTGCAACAGGTTTTTGTTAATTATCAAAGGATTAAGACCTGTTTGCAGACTTAACAAAGTTACATTATTCTTTACTGTTTGGTTATCCAAGGTTCAAATAATCAGAGGGAAAGTAGTGTTATTTTCGGGAATGTCCCTTGTTGATTGTAGGGATCAAGTATTTAAGGTGGGCGGTAGTATCATATTTCAAGTCTATGTCGATATCGCAACCTGCGAATCGCCTGCCCTGGCTTAAGGCGGCTACTCCGGTGGTGCCGGCTCCCACGAATGGATCGCAGATGAGGTCGTTGGGGCGGGTTAAGTGGTTGACCAGATCGATCATGCCGCTTTCGGACTGGTCGCATATTGTCCGCATCATGAATACTCAAAAAGCGGCAACGGTAACCATCAAGGATAAAAACGATCAAAAGATTTTCATCCGTAAGTGCACCTGTCCTGAATCTAAAGTCACTGAAATTTATAATGCTTTAGGCTATAAGCATTACCCCTTTGTCAAAAAATCTGTGTTACCCGAAATGGTGGATCGAAAAATTCAATCACCCGGTACAGGCTAATTTACACGCTTTAGGGTCCAGGTTGGGATAAGATTACGCTATCACACATGAAAAGTCAATGACACAAATGGGTCATTTTTATCGAGATGGGTTTTGGGAAGGGCGCTACTTAATACGTTCTTTGATGGCTTTTGAAACAGCCTGGGATCTTGAGTGTACCTGGAGTTTTGTGTAGATATGCCGGAAATGGTTACGAACGGTTTCAGGGCTTATAAACAGCTTGTTTGCAATAATTTCGGTACTTTCACCAGATACTATCATAGTCAAAATCTCTTTTTCGCGGATTGTCAGGTGGTAATCTGATTGAGGAAGGGGAGCGTTGGTTTTGAATATGTTGAGTAATTGTTTTGCGACCGAGGGAGTCAGCGGCGATCCCCCTTCGTAAACCTGCCGGAGGGCTTCCATGATTTTTAGTGGGTTTGTTTTTTTAAGCACATAGCCATCGGCACCATTTTGGATAGATTTGACTACATTCACATCGTCGTCAAGGATTGTGAGCATGATGATGCGGACCGGGGGATGTTTCTCTTTCAGAAGTGGAATGGCTTCAATACCTGACATTTCTGGCAAATTGATGTCTAAAAGGATGACGTCAACTTCGGTGCTGTTTTCGAGAACTGACTCGGCCGAATCAAAGCTCCATTCAACAGCAAATTCCCCGCTGGAAGCCAGAAGATAGGTAAGGCTCTCCCGGTAATCCTTATGATCTTCAACGATGCCGACCGATATTTTCATTTAAGCAATTTGAATGCAAGTTAAGGGTTATGGCAGGTAAAATCAATGACCTGTTTGTGCTATTTTAAAGGTAAGGATAATGCGTGTGCCAGACCCGATAACTGAATTGATCTCCAGTTGAATTCCCGATTCCTCGGCGCGCCGCCTTATATTAATCAGGCCGTTTCCCCGCGAATAGTTTTCTTCCTTTACATCACGATCAAAGCCACAACCGTTATCCGAGACTTCAATTGAACAATATCCCTTCTCTAACATGGCTTTTAGAAATACCCGGTCTGCTTTTGAATGATGGATGATATTATTGGCCACCTCTTTAAGAATTAAAAAAACATGATGGCGGAATTTGTCTGATAAAACGATATCCTTGTCTGTTATTTCAATTTCCGCTGAGAACCGGATATTGTTATCATTGAATAATTCAAAATAATAATTTCTTATTTTTGAAAGCAAACTCTTCAAGGAATCATGTTTTGGGATAGTCATCCAGATGATATCGGTAATCGATTGAAGTGCCTTTTGAGAAAGTTCAACTATTTTTCCTGAAACTTGCTGTTGCTTTATTTCATCAGATGTGCCATGTGCTTTCATCATGTTGGCATAAATTGATATACTCCCAAGGGTTGAAGCCAGGTCGTCATGCAGATCTCTGGAAATGCTTTCCCTGATATCCTGCTTCTCCTTCACCGCTTTGCGTTTTAACAGAATCCTTTCTGAAAATAATTGCAGAACCACCAGGCTTACCAGAACCATCCCCAGAGGAATGGAAAATGAAATCGCCAGAGATTCGTATAAAAGCTCGTGGTTTACAACAAAAAACATCATGAATAGCAGGATGTACATGAATAACAGTGTTTTCGCCTTGATGACCACCCGTTTCCTCTGAAAGTAAAGGGAAAGGCTCATCAATCCCAATACTATCAGGTATTTAAAAATTTCAATCTGGTTTTCAGTATCAAAAACGAATCGTTTCATGGCTTTGAAGGCCAGAGAAACCTTACCTGCCAATCCTGTTTCTTCCATGATTAGCAAGCGATCTTTTAAATGAATGTTTTCGACCTCAATAGTTTTACCAGAGGCAGGGAACCGGATGGTTGCCGAGTATTTTAATCCTGAATCCAACCCAAATATGGCCTCTTTTGCCGATACGGATCCATATCCTCCGCCACCGTTGATCTCTCTATATCCTGCGATCTTTTTCAATCCGGTGGAAGGATCAACAGAATAAAGAGTGATTTTAGCGCCGATCGCATCCCGGTTTGATTTTGTTCCCTTCAACAGGAAGGTGACCGAATTTATTTGTTCCCTGTTGTTTATGAACAGCAAGCTGTTTCCGTTGATGTAGTTGGCCACGTACAGATCCACATCCCCGTCATTGTCTATGTCACCGGCAGCAGAACCTGTGCAATATCCGCTTAATTCAGCTCCGAATCGATCCGTAGCATCCACAAAGTATTTTCCGCTGACATTCTTAAATAGTATGTTTTCTCCCACATTTGACAAATAGAGGTCCTGGTATCCATCCAGATCGAAATCAGCAAACACGGCTCCGTTGCTTAGAAAGGTCTTTTCTGAAAAATAATTTGTTGAAACATCCCTGAAAATGCCCTTCCCATTGTTCAGATATAATTTGTTGGGAGAATTCCGGTTGGCGATAAAAAGATCGGGAGACCCATCGTTATTGATATCGGTAAATACCACTGCATTGCTTCGTGTTGGTTCTGCTTTTGAAAGATCGGAAAGTGCGGTGATATCGCGAAACTTTACCTGTCCGTTTCTGCTTTCGTTCAGATAAATTTTATTTTTTGAAAACCAGAATGAAACACACAAGTCCGGTAATCCATCATCATTGATATCAGCAAACGAGGCGCACATGCCGCCATTCAGTGAAGCAAGTCCTGCAAGTAGTGTCATATCCTTAAAATGCCCTGTGCCATCATTCAGGTAAAGTTTGTTTGACCCGTTTTCATTGGTCACAAAAAGATCGAGGTCACCGTCATTATCAACGTCAGCCAATGCTGCTGTATTTGATCGTTTCAAGTCTTCGCAGGCACGCTCATTCTGGTTGGAAACATCCCTGAAAAAACCAGTCCCGTCATTGATCAGCAGCTTGTTTTTTCCATTCAGTGAGCACAGGTAAATATCCTGGTCGCCGTCGTTGTCGATATCGCCTACAGCCACGCCCAGATGAAGCTCAGATGGTGTTGTCAAAGTGGGATTTTTTGAAAAGCCTGTAGCGCCTCTTTTTAAAGCTTCATCTTTAAAGACATGTGCTTGAAAAACCTGATTGGCAGAATCCGTATGATTGATGTATAACCGATCCGGATTAAAAATGCAGACGGCATAAATGTCTTTTTTGTTGTCGCCGTTAAAATCAGCGATGCCTACACCGTATTCATCATCGGCATGACCACCGTATTCATATATTCGATATTTTGTAAATCCGGCGGTATTTTCCGGGCAGGCTGAGATTTTTTTCTTACCTGAATACAGTATCAACCCCTTATCTCCCGTTATCCATATTTCTTGTTGGCCGGAAACAGCAATATCCCTGAGACTTTCTTTTCTTTTACTGTCGATTTTTCTCAGAATTCCATCGTGAATATTCAGGATTAATCCGTTTTCACCAATCAACCAGACAGAGTTATTTTCCATTACCGCCAACCTGTTTACCCTGAACAATTCATCGTGTTCAAAGAGTTTTTCCGTTTGATGGTTAGTGATTTCAAAAATCGAAGATTCACATAAAACAAACCCATGGTTATTTTCGGGGAAGCAGAAATCCTTTATCTGCTGATGCGGCAGAATCCGGTAGTATAAGTTGTTTTTTAAGTGAAACAATTCATTGGCTCCACTCAACAGCCAGATACTCTGTTGACTTGTACCATATACTTTAGTGATTTCCTTTAAGGTGGGTGGTGAAGGTAATTTTATAAAAGATCCATTAACAAAAACCGACAATTCGCCCCAGCCTGCAAAGATTCCAAAGTTTTTTCCGGCAAAATACATTGCATTGATCTCATTGGCAAAAGGCGAACTGATCTTTTCTATCCTGTTTTGATAAAAATGATATAGATCCGATGTGTTGATCTCAGTATTTACGGTAAACCAGCCATCGTTTTTTGCTGTCGGACAGAAGATGCTGATATTTTGGGTCACGGAAAGATCAGGTTTTTCCCAGATTGTATCAGCTCGTGAGAAGATCTTATCGGCAAGGAAGTAATAGCAGTTGGAATCCAGGATATAAATGTTTCTTATTGTGGACTGACTTCCGGAATAAACTCTGATAAAGCCCTCGAATACATTATTTCCGGCGTGGGCTACATGGAGAATACAGGGTGGAATAATGAAAGATAAAATGAAAAATAATATGGTTTTTCCCGATGGTTTCATAATCACTTTACACATTCCACGAAATAACCATATAAAGATACATGAAATTCAGAAATTTTGTGTTATTTTTGCACCCCCTGAATCGTAAGTAAAGAATTACATTTCTTACGTATAATTGCCCGGATGGCGGAATTGGTAGACGCGCTAGTTTCAGGGACTAGTGTCCCCAGGATGTGCAGGTTCGAGTCCTGTTCCGGGCACAGATAGTAGAATTAAACCCTTGTACCTTAAATAGTTACAAGGGTTTTTCTTTTTTAGGTGACGGTAAAATCCGGATATTTGTAATTTACGAGAAGGTGTCTCGTAAAAGGATACTATAGCGGTCGCTACTCCAATTAATTTCACTTCAAAGCGCTTATTAGTATTCAGGAATCGTTTTCAGCCCTGTATTAAAAAAAAAATAGTTTCTTTAATTCAAATAGTTTAACTTTGTGCTTGTAATTATACTATAGGTATGAATACTGGCACAAAAATAAACCAATTGCTGCAGGATATCCCGACAGGTGTCGTATTGCTATCATCATGGCTTTCGGCAAAGGGATATTCTTATGAATTGCAGCAAAGGTACCGAAAAGGTTGTTGGTTGACGAGCATCGGCAATGGGGCAATGAAGCGCACCGGGGATAACATAACGCTTGTTGGCGCCATATATAGTCTACAGAACCAGGCAGGAATGCTGATCCATATTGGAGGCCGAACAGCCATGGGATTGCATGGACTTGCACATTACCTTGAGTTGAATCCAAAGGAAACCCTCCTTTTTGCAGCCCGTGGTGTTAAATTACCAACCTGGCTCTTACAAAACAATTGGGATACTGATCCTGTTCTGATAAATACCTCTTTTCTTCCGCCGAAGTCAGGGTTGACAGATTACATGGAATCAGGGCTGTCGATAAAAATTTCTAACCCTGTGAGGGCAATGCTTGAATGTCTTGAAATGGCTCCTGATCGGTTTAGCCTGGAAGAGGCTTATCAATTGATGGAAGGCTTGTCGTTTCCCATACCTGATGTCGTTCAGTCACTGCTCGAACAATGTAATTCTGTTAAAGTAACCAGGTTGTTTCTTTTTCTTGCAAAAAAAGCCGGCCATAATTGGTTTAACCATATTCAAACCAATAAACTTAATCTCGGCAAAGGTAAAAGAGCGATCGTTCCCGACGGAGTATTCGTACCGGAATATCAGATAACAGTCCCTAAAAGTTTGATATGATTGATCAAAGGTATAAAAAACAGGTAAAGCTGCTCTTGCGAATTTTACCAGAGATAGCAAGGGAAGAATCATTCGCTTTACACGGGGGAACCGCGGTTAATTTATTCTACAAAAACATGCCGAGACTGTCAGTTGATCTCGATCTTACGTGGCTTCCATTTGATGACAGAGAATCGGACCTGCAGGCTATCCGTGAAAAGCTTATTTCATTAAGGGCCAGAGTTGCTAAAAATATTCCCGGGATTACTGCCCGTGAGCCGGTAATTGAATCTGAAGAATATAAGATGCGTTTTACTTCATCAGATGGGTCAGACGTGAAGGTTGAAGTGAATACAATAAATCGGGGCGTTTACGATAAGCCTGTATTATTAAGCCTATGCTCCAGAGCGCAAGAAATGTTTGAAATGTATTGCGAAATACAGGTAGTTCCCTTCGGACAGCTTTATGGAGGAAAAATTGCTGCCGCCCTTGACAGGCAACATCCACGGGATCTTTTTGATATAAAAACGCTTTTAGATAATACTTCATATGATGACGACTTGAAAAAGGGCGTCTTATTCTGTTTGCTTAGCAGTAAACGGCCACTTCATGAATTACTGGAACCATCGTTTCTTGATCTTCGCAGGGTTTTGGAAACCCAGTTCGGTGGCATGACAGATCAGTCTTTTACTTATGACATGTTTGAAGCGACAAGAAATCAACTGATCGATATTGTTCGTAAAGGTATTACCGAAGAGGGGAACACATTTTATGAAGACAAACACAACCTGCTTAATGGATGCGATTTTGTAATGGCTTCTTCGGCCAGCGATGCCGGTCACAGCGAAAAAGAAATCCGTGAAAAATTGATAAAAACCGGGGCCGTAGATGTAATGATGGCCATTGGCAACAACTTTTTCTACACCCGTTCATTGCCTTGTACCTTATGGTTTTTCGACCGGGCTAAAGAACAAAATAAGCAGACAAAGGATCAGATACTTATGCTCGATGCCCGTAAAATCTACCGGAAAGTAACTTCCAAGGTAAACGATTTTAGCCCGGAGCAGTTGCAAAACCTCATTTGCATTGTAAACCTGTATCGAGGAAATACCGAAAAGTTTGAAACTACGGTAAAACGCTATCTGGAAACATCTGCAGAATTAGCCCGACAAACTGCTGATGCCACAACCCTACTGCAAAAGCAATTGCAAAAAGTGGTTGACACAGTAACTGGCTTTGCCATCAGATACGCCAGGGAAAATGAGAATGCGAGCGCCTTTGCCGATTCGTTGATTTTCGAAGAAGCATCTGGCATGTACGAACAGCAAAACAAACTGGTAGCCGATATTAGCCGGGTCTCTGCTGAGATTGAGATATTGGAAAACATTGCCCATCAATGCAAGACCCTCCGTAAACCGCAGGACAAACTCATTAAACAACTGCTGGATACCATTGCCAATGCCGTAAAAGATCTCCAACTTAACAAAAACAAAGACTGGAAAGAACTAAACCTTAAAGTACAACTCGATCAACAGAAAGCCTTGCAACAACAACTCAGCGGGAATCCCGATGAAGAGGAACCCGGTCTGCTATATGAAACCGAATACTTTTGGAGACAAGCTCACTGGCTGCAAAGCCGTTTCCCTGCCGGCAGTTATACTGACGTGGAAGGATTATGCAAAGTAGTAACCCAATCTGATATTGCAGCTAAAGATTGGAGCCTTAGTCCGGGAAGGTATGTTGGTGTGGATGCCGCTATCGATGATGGCGTTGACTATGAAGAACGCCTAAGGGAGATACATAT
>Ga0194062_1001221_pt1 | contig 10742 bp, 8 predicted proteins | sample SepL2225m_MetaG_FD_155481 | JGI IMG/M metagenome (GOLD analysis project Ga0194062, IMG submission 155481) | Anoxic zone freshwater microbial communities from boreal shield lake in IISD Experimental Lakes Area, Ontario, Canada - Sep2016-L224-25m | ecosystem: Environmental > Aquatic > Freshwater >... | reverse complement strand
GGCAAGGGGTTCGTCGAGTTTAAAGATGTCACCTTTAGTTATTTTGGGGCGCAAGAACCTGCTCTAAAGAACATTTCCTTTTCGGCGCGGCCTGGCGAGATGACCGCGATTATTGGCAGCACGGGTGCGGGGAAGACCACGCTTGTGAACCTCATCCCTCGTTTTTATGAAATCGACAGCGGAGAAATATTGGTCGACGGAGTCAATGTGAACGTCATGACGCAAGAGTGTTTGCGTGAGAAAATTGGGTTTGTGTCGCAGAAGGCGATTTTGTTTTCTGGGACCATCTCGCACAACATTCGCGTCGGTAAAGAGGATGCGACCGATGAGGAAGTGAAAAAGGCTGCGGACATTGCACAGGCGACCGAATTTATTCAGGAAATGGACGAGAAATTTGATCACGAAATTGCGCAGGGCGGTACGAATGTTTCTGGGGGCCAGAAGCAGAGACTTTCGATTGCGAGGGCGTTGGTCAGACGGCCTGAAATATATGTGTTTGATGACAGTTTCTCGGCTCTTGATTTTAAGACAGACTCGAAGTTGCGCGCAGCACTGAAAAAGGAAATAGCCGAGGCGACGGTCATCATCGTGGCGCAACGCGTAGGAACCGTCATGGAAGCGGATCGCATCATCGTACTCGATGAGGGTGAAATTGCGGGAATCGGCACACATAAAGAATTAATGGTTACGTGTGAAGTATATCGCGAAATTGTATCTTCACAGCTTTCTGAGGAGGAAATATCATGAGCGAAAATAAATCGACAAAAAATACATCTAGCGCAAATGAAGCGGGACCGCCGCGTGGTGGCCCAATGGCGGGCTTTGGTGCTCCTGTCCAAAAAGCGAAGAACTTTAGAGCTTCGCTCGGGCGACTGCTTGCCTATCTTAAACCGCATTCAAAAAAACTGCTCATCGTATTGATTTTTGCGATTCTGAGCACGGTGTTTACCATTGTGGCGCCGAAAGTCATGAGTATTGCCATGAACAAAATGCAAGACGGGTACATGGCCAAGGTCATGCTTGAAAAAATGTCAGAGGGCCAGGACAAGGCAATTACCGAGATTGAAAAACAGATGGGCGAGGCGCAGGCGACCGCCTCTAGTCAAATCATCAACAAAATGGGCGACGCACAGGTTACAGCGTCCAATCAGATTATTGATAAAATGAGCGATGCACAAACCAAAGCGTCGAATAGCATCATTGACAAAATGGGTGACGCGCAGGTGACTGCGGGTGACAAACTAGTGGAGCAATTAGGAAAGGCGCAAGTCAGTGCCGTGGATGGAATCATCAGCGGTATGACGACGACGCAAACGACCATCCTTTCCTATCTATCAAAACCAATGCCGACCCCAGGGCTAACGCCTCCGCCGACCATGGCTCCAACCGCGCTGAAAGCGTTAATGGATTTCACCAAATTGCCCCTCATATCCAAGCAAACCAGCCGAACAGAGAAGACAAAGACGGTTTTGAAATTGATTGACTTACTCGGGAAATTACCACCAATGGGAAGCACTTCAAGCAACTCGTCCGCGATGTCAACTACAGATATCAAGGCACTTCTCAACCTGCCGCTCGTCGCAAACATCCGAGACAGGGATGACCAGATTTATTACGTCATAAAATTAATCGATTTATTGAAGGTGCCAACATCGGAAACGTTGAAGGAATTATTGCGTTTGCCACTGATTCAAAATATCAGCAAAGCTACTACGAAACTGAACAACACAATCAAGTTGGTGGATGTTTTCAAGAAAATGCCGACCTCGACCACATCGAGCAGTCAGAGTATTGACCCGAAATCGTTGGACAACATCAAGAAAATTCTGCAGCTCAAAAAAGTGAGTGGCGTGAAGGGACTTGAACAAAAGACAGCTGAGACAATCAAGTTGCTCAAGGCATTTAAGGACATGCCTTCGCAAGGTGGGACGAGTACGAATGATTTTGATCCGAAGACAATTGATGTCTTGATTCGTCTATTGAAATTAGACAGAGTCAATGATATTACTAATCCGCAAGCGAAATTGGCTGAAACAATCAAGTTGCTTGATGTGTTTAAGAAAATGCCTCAAGATAAGAAGGTGAAGCAGGAGATCAATCCCAAATCGATGGACGATATCAAAGCGATTTTGTTGATTGCCAAAATTCGCGACATCACTGATCCAGAATTGAAATTGGCGACGACGATCAAGCTGCTTAAGGCTTTTAAGAACATGCCGCAAATTGATACAAAGGGCAAGACAAAAATCGACAAGACGTTGGATCCGAAAACGCTGGATTCGGTGATTGCGTTGTTGCGATTGCCGAAACTGAGTGGGGTCTCAGACCCAGTGGAGAAGGCACGCATTTCGCAGAAATTCTTTGACCTCAGCAAAAACATGACTACCAGTAAGGGCGCAAGCGACCAGTTTTCGAAATCCAGCGTGAAGTTTACGGATGAGCAAATTGCAGAAGCCATCAACAACATCAAGGAAACGGACGGCAAAATTGACCTCTCATACATTGGCTGGATCGCGTTGATTCTGATTCTGATGTATCTCATCAGCGCTGGATTCAGCCTTATTATGGGCCTTGTCATGTCGAGTGTCGCACAAAAGACGACCATGGATTTGCGCCGCGAAGTCGAACTCAAACTGAACACGCTCCCACTCAAATATTTTGACATGCATCCACACGGCGATATTTTAAGCCGTGTGACGAATGATATCGATACCATTTCCAACACCCTGCAACAGAGTTTGACGCAAGTCATCACGTCCATTATAACGATTATCGGGTTTGTCATTATGATGCTCACGATTAGCCCATGGTTGACCTTGATCGTCATCGCGACACTTCCATTATATATTGTGTCGACTGCGCTCATCGCGAAGAAGTCTCAGAAATATTTTGCCGCGCAACAAAAAGAAATTGGGTTGCTGAGTGGACACGTAGAGGAAATGTACTCAGGTCACAAGATCGTGAAGGTGTTTGGACAGGAGCGCAGGGCATTCGATAAGTTTAAAGGGATTAATCAAAACCTCTATGTCGCGGGTTGGAAGGCACAGTTCATTTCAGGCATTATGTTCCCGCTCATTAATTTTATCAGTAACCTTGGATACGTCGCAATTGCAATCATCGGTGGCATCTGGATTACGCAAGGGAATCTCAAAATCGGTGATATTACTGCATTTATTCAATATTCACGTTCGTTCACCATGCCAATTGTCCAGACCGCAAACATCGCAAACATAATCCAATCGACTGTCGCCTGCGCAGAACGCGTATTCGAAGTACTCGACGAGCAAGAGCAACTGCCTGACGCGGCGAATGCGCTGGTGCTTACGGCACCGAAAGGAAAAGTTGAGTTTCAAGATGTTGCCTTCCGTTATGTCGAAGACATTCCTTTGATTGAAGGCATGAATCTCACGGTCAATCCGGGACATACGGTCGCAATTGTTGGGCCGACGGGCGCCGGCAAGACGACTTTGGTCAATCTGCTCATGCGTTTCTACGAGCTCAACAGCGGTAAAATTTCCATCGACGGTGTGGACATCACGGACATCAAACGCAATGAGCTTCATATGATGTTTGGGATGGTGCTTCAAGATACGTGGTTGTTCAACGGCACGATTCGTGACAACATCGCGTATGGCAAGCCAAACGCAACCGAGGACGAGATCGTGGCCGCTGCAAAAGCTGCGTACGCGGATCACTTCATTCGAACGCTTCCAGAAGGATACGACACGATTCTAAACGAGGAAGCGACCAACATTTCGCAAGGCCAGAAGCAGCTTTTGACCATTGCCCGCGCGATTATGGCGGACCCTGCGATTCTGATTCTGGACGAGGCGACCAGCAGCGTCGACACGCGCACCGAGGTCCTGATCCAGAAGGCCATGGCGAAACTGATGAAGGACAGGACAAGCTTTGTCATCGCGCACCGCTTGTCGACCATCCGCGACGCGGAGACCATCCTGGTCATGAATCAAGGTTCGATCATCGAGCAGGGGAACCACGCGCAACTGCTCGCCGACGCGGGCTTCTACGCCGACCTGTACAACAGCCAGTTTGCAGGCGAGGTCGAGGAGTCGGCGTAAGGCGGGGCGCGCGGGCTGCGGCACCGCTGGCAGCGCAAAATTTACAATAAAAAATTTTAAAAGGCAAAAGTGTATAAATTCCGACCGAAAAAGACTCATCAGAAGTTGTTTTCGGCGGAATTTTTACTATTATTTTTTTTGGAAACGAAAAGTGTATAAAAATAGCCGCTCCAGAGAAGGTTTGGAGATGAATTCAGCGGCTAAAACCGAAATTCTCCGAGTTTTTTATACACTTTTTCATTATATTTTTAAAGTTTGTAAAAATCGAAGTTCAAAAAGGAAAAAGAGACCACTTAGCGGTCTCTTTTTATACACTTTTCGCTTTTAAAATTTTAATTAGGAAAAAAGAAAGCGAAAACGATGACTTGAAATAAATGGAAGTCAATGTTACAATTAAATTGTAAAAATATGGCAGATTCGACGTGTTGAGGAGCAAAGATTGGAGCGGAAGGATGAATAATCAAAATGATGATCATGTAATGCAGAGGTGCAAAGCTGAGATGGAACAAATAAAATTGTTAATTGAAAAATTCCAAAACGAAATGGCGAGATTGCCGCAGGGTGGTGTTTCGCAGAAAGTGATTCATGGAAGGAGGTATCTGTATCACGTCATCAGAAATGAATCTGCGCCTAAAAAGTACAAACAGGTTAGGATTAAGGATGATTCGCTTGATTTATCGGCGAAATTGATTAGAAAGCAGATGCTGAAGCGAAGTTTGAAGATACTGAGAAAAAATCTAAAGGCGTTTGAAGTCTTTGTAAAGGCATATCAGCCGTTGTTCATGTCGGACATCAGTGCTGGATTGACGGTGAAGGCGAGTATGCCAATCGTGGTGTTCGAGGAGAAGAGTGATAAGATAAGCAACTGGGAAGCCGAAGACTTTGTGTCTTGCTCCATGCTTCCTGAAAGTAAAAAGCATACTACATTTGATGGATTGCTTGTGCGTTCTAAGTCCGAGGCGTTGATTGCGGGAGCGTTGGAGACGCACCATATTCCTTTTCGTTATGAGGCCAGAATGGTGATTGATGGCAAGGAGTTTTATCCGGACTTCACGATTTTGAGGCCGACGGATGGGGAAACGATTTATTGGGAACATTTTGGGATGATGAACGACGAAGACTATGCGTGCTCAACGAAACGAAAAAATTCAATCTACATCGAAAATGGCCTTCTGCCTTGGAATAACTACATCGTTACATTTGATAGCACAGACGGTTCGATTGATGCATTTACGATTCATAACATCATCAACGCGCATATTTTGCCAAAAAAACTTTCACAAACTGAATGAACAAGTTATAATGATAAGCGAATTAGAATTTCACGTTCCTGAAGGAGAGATGATTGAATGGCAGTTTTGGTGACAGGTGGCGCAGGGTATATCGGCAGTCACACGTGCGTGGAGTTGCTGCAGGCCGGGTACGAAGTGATTATCGTTGACAACCTGAAAAATAGCAAGGTCGAGGCGCTTGAGCGAATCAAGCAAATCACGGGCAAGGAGTTGACGTTTTATCAGGTCGACTTGCTCGACCGGGCGCGGCTGAAGGAAGTGTTTGAGCGCCACCAAATCGACTCGGTCATTCATTTCGCAGGGCTGAAGGCCGTCGGCGAGTCGGTGTCCATTCCGCTTCACTACTACCACAACAACATCACGGGCACGCTCGTGTTGTGCGAGCTGATGCAGGAATTCGGCGTCAAGAAGCTCGTGTTTAGTTCGTCCGCGACCGTTTACGGGGCGCCGGCGTCTGTGCCGATTACCGAGGACTTCCCGTTGTCGACGACAAATCCCTACGGGACGACGAAGTTGTTTATCGAGCAGATATTGAGGGACCTTTACGTCTCCGACAACACCTGGCGCATCGTCCTTTTACGCTACTTTAATCCCATCGGCGCGCACAAAAGCGGGCGCATCGGCGAGGATCCGCACGACATTCCAAACAACCTGCTGCCATACATCGCGCAAGTCGCGGTGGGCAAGCTGGAAAAGCTGTTTGTGCATGGCAATGACTATGATACCCTCGACGGCACGGGCGTGAGAGATTATATCCACGTCGTGGATTTGTCCCTAGGACACCTTAAGGCTTTGGAAAAAGCGGACCGCGAGACGGGTGTGTTCACCTACAATCTCGGGACGGGCGTTGGATACTCTGTGTTGCAAGTGGTCGCGGCCTACCACGAGGCGTCGGGGCAGGAGATTCCTTATGAGTTTTCTGCACGGCGCGCGGGCGACATTGGTGCGTGTTATGCGAACCCCGCGAAGGCGTTGGCGGAGCTCGGATGGCAGGCGACGCGCGGTTTGGCTGAAATGTGCGAGGATTCCTGGCGTTGGCAAAAAAATAACCCGAATGGATATGAGGATTGAACCATGAAACGATATTTAATCATCGCTTGTCACGTGCTTTGGCGCGAGTTGTGCCATCTGTCTGCCACGTCTGAAAACGTCTTTGACTTTGTGTTTCTTCATCAAGGGCTGCATGACACGCCCGACCTGCTCCGCAAGGAATTGCAGGCGGCGATTGACGCAGCGGAAGCGTCCACCCTGAAGACATATGAAGCGATTTTGATCGGGTACGGTCTTTGCAGCAACGGCATCGAGGGCATCGCTGCGCGAAACACCAAGCTCGTGGTCCCTCGCGGGCACGATTGCATCACCTTTTTCTTGGGCTCAAAAGAACGTTACAAAACATACTTCGACGCCAATCCCGGCACCTACTGGTACACCGCGGGCTGGATCGACGATACTGTGCAGCCGGGCAAGGAGCGTTATGAAAGCACTTTGGCGGAATACACCGAACGCTACGGCGAGGACAATGCCGAGTACCTGATGGAAATGGAATCCAACTGGTACCGAGAGTACAAAAATGCCGCTTTCATTGACTATGATTTCATGCCATTGGCGCAATACAAGGAGTACACCAAGGAATGTGCGTCCTATTTGAACTGGAACTATGATGAATTGCAGGGCGACATGAGTTTGTTGCAGGCGTTTCTGGCCGGGCCAGAGCACTGGGATGCGGAAAAGTTCCTAGTCGTCGAGGCTGGCGAACAAATCGCTGCGTCGCATGATGAGAGGATCATCTGCGTCGCGGAGTAGTCAGATAATAAAATGATCAGTTGGTTTCAGTTCTCTGTTGACTATTCGAAACTACTGTGGTAGTCTGTATCTAATGAGACTATTGCTGTAGTCCGAAAACGGCTGGAGGGATGATTATGTTTAAGAAATACACATATGCTTTTTCATTAATTTTTGTAGTACTACTATCTGTTTATCCGATTTATATGGGTTCTAAGACAATTACATTGTATTTTTTGAAGGGCTCAATTAGTTTTGAAGATTATCCAAAATATATTATTCCGTATACACCGATTGCATTATCAATATTAATGGTCACTTTTTTTATGCCTTTGATTATTAGTCACTTAAAAAAATACGCACTACTTGTTGCGACTTTGTTAGGCGGATTGATTTTTTATCTTACTGAAACACTTTTCGAAAGTGTGTCTGTATATATTGAGTCCGCGGCTAATTTGGCCAAGAATGTGCCGGTTTTCGTTCAGGTGCAAGACTGGCAATTGAGTCTTTGCGCCGGGTTTAGGCAACCTCCTTTTACCGTAACGCCTGCATTGCCTACGCCAACGCCGGATAATTTGTTGTTTGCGGCAAACAACCCTTACTTTAAAATACATTTCTATATCATTTCAATAATTATAATCTTTGCGTTTGTTAATGTGCTTTATGGGCTTTTGAAAATGATAGCGGAAGACAATTTTGAGCGTCTAAAGCCGGTTGTGGCGCAAGCGATCGCGTGGACTGTGTTTGTAGGAATGTGTATTTGGGCTTGTTTTACTGCATTTTATCGAACTGGCGAAATACTGGTTTCTCCACTTTCGGCTGTGCTGATGGCCGTTTTCTTTATTGTCATGGGAGTTACATGTGGAACCTATTTAGGATCGATATTTTATCGAAAAGGCAGGCTTTTATCACTCTGGCTTCCTAGTTTGTTTGCTGTATTGATGACTTTTCTGATGTATGTCGGCGAATTAGTATTAAAAGCAGGCATTTTATTCAAACTCGGCACCGGAGTCTTTTTCTCCCCGTTTGCGGGAACACCTTTTGCTCTTTGTGATTTTGCAATCATTCTTGCTTCAGGAATTGCAACATTTTTTATCATGACAAAAATTCGCTTATCGCGTGAAAACTAAAACGAATGGAGGGGTCGTAATGAGTATTCGGAAATTTGCAAGTTTTGTAGGTATTGTATTTGTAAGTGTTATTTTGATTTTGGTGGTTGCGATTGGTGGGGCAAAGTTGTTTTTGAATGGCGGAGGTGCGCGCGCAGAAAGTGCGGGGATCAATGAGCACTCGATTAAAATGGCGGGGACCGCAGAGGTCAATGTCAAGCCGGATATGGTGAAAATCAATTTGCGTCTGGAAGCACTTGAAAGGACTGTAAAAAAAGCTCGGGAAGTCAGTAGTCAGAAATATGATAAGTTGGCGACGCAAATGAAGTTGGATTTTCAGATTAAAGATACCGATCTAGAAATTCTAAACGACAGCATCACGGAGGAATGGAATTACGACTATAGTGAAAAAGGCTTTATTGAATATCGCGCGGCCAAGTCGTTTCGCGTGACATTTACCGATTTCAAAAAAGCGGAGTTGTTTTATGAGACGGCGGTGGACAAATTTGGATGCCAGATCGATTCGGTAGACTATGATTCGACAAAGCTGCGCGAGTACAAGGATTTGGCAAGAAAAAATGCCGTGATTGCTGCAAAGGAGAAGGCGCAAAATATGGTCCAAGCGATCGGACAAAATATAGGGAAGGCGATTCAAATAGAAGAGAGCACGGCTGGATATGATTACTGGTACGGCTCATCGCCAGCGGCGAACAGCAGTGCAAACATTATCACAACCGCTCCAAGCAATGCTGCAAAGTCGGACTCGAGCTTGCCAAAAAGTTTGAGTAGCAACTTGAATGTTTCATATTCTGTGATGGTTACGTTTGCTTTGGAATAGAACTATTACTGCATTGGATTTGTGGAAAGAAGCAGGAATATTATAACTAGAAAGAAAATAGATACGATGGTTGCAAGCCAAGTGAGTTTTTTGTAGTTTAGTACATGTGTGACACGCAAATGCAGATTGGATCTGCCAAAGCCAGAGGAGAGTTGCATTTTTTCTCCGGTGCCGAAGTTGAACAGCGTCTCAGCGTATTTTTTGCGCTGGGACTGATTCAACTTTTTGACCGCTTTCGCGTCACAGGTCAGCTCTGTGTCGTTTAGAAAACTGCGCAGAAAGAGCCATACAAACGGGTTGAACCAATGCACACACGCGACGAGTATCGCAAGCATGCGTTTGAGATTATCAAAACGCGCGATGTGAACGTTTTCGTGAAGAAGAATCGCTTGCAGGGCCTGCGTGTCGTCTTTCAACGCGGCGGGAAGGAAGATTTTTTGCTTGAAGAGTCCACTGACAAGTGGCGCCGTCAAAGTTTGGCTCAAATAGAGGTTGTCTTTGTAATGCACCGAATGTCTCAAATCGCGCCTATTCAGAATGTAAAGCACAAGCAGAAAAAGAAACAAGAGCGCCGTTACGATAATCCAAATAGTCGAAGCGATCGTGAAAACTGAGGTGAGGTCTTGTGTCTTGAAGGTGACGGTTGGGAGATAGGTTTTTGCGAAGCCCAAACTATTGGTAGTGGTAGCGGTAATTTGTGAATGATTAAAAAAGGGCACCATGGTCTGCACGGGGATGACTTTTTTGATGAGCCCGTCTGCTATGTTGAACACGCTGAATTCGCTGGAAACAGTAAACGGCAAGGCGAGGCGGAGCAATACTAGGGCCCAAAGGGGATAAATGATGTTGCGCGGAAGTGGCTTGATGAGGCGTAGCAAAATAATTAGCAGCCCGATTGCGGTCGCCGTGATGCTTGTGTTCAGCAGGAAATAGAACGCGGTATTGCAAAAGTCCATCATTTACTCACCATGCTTTTCGATCATGCGCTTGAGCTCTGCGATTTCATCCTTTGAGAGGGTTTCTTTGCTGAGGAAGGAGGAGAAAAAAGCCTTCCGCGAGCCGGCAAACAGCTTATTAATGAGGGTGTCCGCCTCGTCCTGCTGCACTTGCTCCTTCGAAATGAGAGGGGTGCAGATAAAGTCGGGGTCTTGGCGCGCGATTGCGCCTTTGGATGCGAGCTTTTTCAGGATGGTATAGGTCGTGTTTTTGTTCCAGCCGATTTCCTCAGCGGCGAGTCGTGCCAGTTCCTTCGCGGAAACAGGGGCACGCGGCCAAATGAGCTCCATTAGCTTCAGTTCGCTGTCAAACAGCTTGATTGATTCCATTGCGTTCACTCCCATCTGCCTGTAAGACTATCACAGTAGTGTGGATTTTGCAAGGGTTGAGCATTATGAAGAGTCGGCGGCCAATGACTTTTTACAAATTATTATTTAAAAAGTCATAAATGTATAAAAAAAATCAACTTTGCGGGCTCTTTTTCGTTTTGGAAGCGGGATTTTTACAATTACTTAAAAATAAAAAGAAAAGTGTATAAAAAAACTTGAAATTTTGCTTTGAGAAGTCGAATGTGTTGCTTTAAAAGCCCTCCGGAAGAAGGAATTAGCAATTTTTTATACACTTTTTGCTCTAGAAAAAATTAATA
>Ga0194062_1001220_pt1 | contig 10746 bp, 6 predicted proteins | sample SepL2225m_MetaG_FD_155481 | JGI IMG/M metagenome (GOLD analysis project Ga0194062, IMG submission 155481) | Anoxic zone freshwater microbial communities from boreal shield lake in IISD Experimental Lakes Area, Ontario, Canada - Sep2016-L224-25m | ecosystem: Environmental > Aquatic > Freshwater >... | reverse complement strand
ACAGAATCTGCAACTTCGAAACCGTCCTCGTTAAACTTGTCCAGTGAAAGGACAGTGCCTGTCCGATTTTTGGTGCATTTACTGCAATCCTCCATGCAGCGTTTTGTGCCACCTCTACCGTTACTGGTAATGCAGCGCTTTTCTCGTTCCTTGCTCTTGTGTTCAGCCCATATTGGACGCTTGTAGGCTTGGTAGACTTCTTCGGTAACTGGAATTTGCTGGTCGCCGATTGGGATGTAGTGCTGTTGAAAATCTTGATCTTTTGTCATTTTAATTTCCTCCATAGATTGACAAATTTTTAGCTTGTGTTAAAATGAATTAGTATGAATTGCTATGAAATGCCGTTATTTAGAGCATTAAAAAAAGCCCTTGTGATTTCTCACAAGAGCTACCTAATAGTTCATAAAGTTATGGGGCAACAGTCATTAGTGTTAATAGAGTCAATAGTGTTATTAAGTTTCGACGGAGGCAAATATTATGACAAACGGTTATCCTCAGCTGTGTGGAGGAACATTCTTCGCATTACTACTACAAGCTGTGAAACAACGTATAAAAGCCCGCCAGCATATCGTAGGCGAGCGTGATAATTTATCGGAAACGGATGTGCTTTTTGGGTTGATCCGAGTCACTTATCCAGAGTTTAGGAAACCAGCCGAATCGACCTTTAAAACTAATACTTCTGATTATAAGAAGTGCAAAATATCAGATGGTGCTTACTTGCCATTTAGTGTTGCCTCTGTTATTGATTCATTTGATAGCCGAGTTAAATATGAGTATCGCAATCAACTTAAAGCAATGTCTGATTTTGTAGACAATTTTTTAGAAGTTGGGACAAGCGTTGGCAAGGACAAACGTCTTGTAAAAGCACTGATAGAACTTGTTGCTACTGACAAAAGTATAGAAGAACAACAACAGTTCTTTAGCTCTGTAGATGGAAAGCCAATACTTAAGAACGAGTTGGTGGAATTGTCGGAGGTTTACCTGCCAGCCTTCCTGTTGGGAATATGGCATTTTATCATTGTTTATAGAAAAGACAACTCTATAGGAGCGGATACTTATCTGAAATGGCATAAGCCCCCGGAATTACCACGCGGGACGTGGACTTTTATTGGTTCGAACGGAGCAAGTATTACACGCAATATAAAAATAAATACCATTGATGAGCCGATAGAAAACCTATCATATTCAACTGAACAGATGGTACGGGTGAAATCAGAAACAACTGAAAATTTATCTGATGCTCCAGAATTGACAACATCGCATGAGATCACCACCAATGAAACAGATCCGAAGCGCATAACTGTTAACAACTACGGAACTGTTCAAAATCAGAAATTCATTTCAATAGAAACAATGAATGGAGACATAAACTTATGAGTAAAAATGGTATGGGAAATGTAGATAACCGTGCCAATGTCGGTAATCAGACGATTATAAATATTCAAAATATGACGGGTAATATAGGTATGCCTGAAAAAAAGGCTGAAGTGGTTAATACTGTGTCCTTAGATGAGTTTGACAAGCAAGTCAACGATCTAGATGGGATAATGAAAGCAATTGTTGAAACCCTCGGGAAGGAAGCGTCGAGACAAGCTTCGAAAGAAGAGTGGCAAGAATTCTATCTCGCTCTTCAAGATATAGTTCGATACGGCAGGACACGAAGTGACGCCACTGGCGAGATGAAGACTTTTATTAATAACATCACCAGTCTGTACAAAGATTGGGAGGAAATCATGATTCGTAGGAGAGAAAACCTTTCAGTAGATAACGCCGCTGATGTGTTTGGGAAAATAGTAAAAGAAATTGACACCTATTTATTTTTCAGGGATGTCTTGGGGGAATCTACAGAACCGAAGACATCAAAACCCAAACCGAATTTCGGACCATACATGAAAAATGTAAAAGAAAAATACAACATGATTAAGACACTTCTTTACAGTGACCAACCGAAACCCTTTTATGATTTTTATGTATGTAATGATATTGAACGTAGGATTCCTGTACCGAGCAAGTTCGGAACCTCATACCGAACAGCTACAATTGGGAATGTAACTGTCAAGTCGCTTATGGAATGTTCAAGGTTTGTTATTCTAGCCGGAACTGGCGGTCTTGGTAAATCTATGATGATGCGTCATTTATTGTTAAACTCGATAGAGAATTATACGGAATTGCTAACCATTCCCGTGTTTATCCCATTGAAAGATTTTGATGAAAATGTCGACAATCTTTTCGACTACGTATTTTCAAAAATAATGAGTCTATTTGGGAGCATTACAGAAGAGCAATTCGAAGAGGTACTTGAGAAAGGCAAGTGTCTGCTATTGTTCGACGGACTTGACGAAATAGGCTCGACATATGCGAAGCGGTTTGAACGAGAACTTGAGAGCTTTACAGATAAATACCCCGACAACTGTTTTGTTATTTCCTCCCGACCATATCAGACTTTTATTTCATATTCTCGCTTTACGGTACTGCAGTTGAGACCATTTTCAAAACAGCAGGCACTAATGCTTATTGACAATTTAGAGTTCAGACCAGATGAGCCCATAATAAAGGAAAAATTCCGCACAGCCCTTAATGAAAGCTTGTACAAAACTCATTACACATTTATTCAGAACCCTTTGTTGCTGACGATAATGCTATTGACTTTCGAACAGTACGCTGAGGTTCCTTCAAAGATGCACCTGTTCTACAGAGAGGCATTTGCTGCACTCTCGGTCAAACACGATGCAAGCAAGGGGGCATACAAGCGTAATTTGAAGACAGGACTTACAGCAGATAGATTCGCTGACTACTTTGCAGAACTCTGTTCTCGCTCTTATCACGATGAAAGATTTGAGATGATCGAAGACGAGTTTGCCAAATATTATAATGCATTGAAAGAGCGAGATAAGTTAAATGATATAACAACAACGGCAGATGATTATCTTTACGACCTTTGTTCCAATATGTGTCTTATGTACTTCGAGAGCGGTAAATACCACTTCACACATCGCTCTTTCCAGGAGTATTTTTGTGCCTTGTATTTCTCTAAACAAAAAGACAAAAACCTTAAAATCATAGGCGACTTTTTTGAAAACCGTCACAGTCGGATGTATGGCGATAAAACATTCAATATGTTATACGATATGATTCCAGACAAAGTGGAGGAGTACATATTCTTACCGTATCTGACCCGCCTTTACGAGCGTTGCGATAACGAAGAAGGATACTGGACGTTCCTTGGAATGCTCTATCCTACTCTTAGATATGAAAAAGGAGAAACCGATGATTATATTTCCAATGAACCTAAGTCGTATATTTATAACTTTATAAAGCAGCTTAACTGGCACGGAAGTGTTGATTGTAATAACTTCCCGCATTACGATTCCTTGGTTACTGCTGAATATGTCCGTGTAACCGACGAAGAGGAGTGTGATAAACTTGTGAACAAGGAAGAGGTTGATTTGGAATACGAAGAGGAGTATGGAATTCCCGATACTGTCGGCTGGATATATGAGTTTGAGGTAGCGTCTGTGCGTAAAGACCAGTTAGAGTATACAGAATTGTTGAGTTACCTTGATGATGAGAATTTTAGGTTGAAGGAGGAATTTGACGAGATGCGTCAATATCTCGAGAAATTAAGAGACAAACAGACCCCATCAGGCAACAGTTTGTTCGACTTATTCAACTGAATCGAATGGAGGATTTTATGTTATGGGTATTGAAAAATTTTATAGGTTTGTAAACTAAAGCAATGACGAAGGGCAAACAATTATCAACAATACTCATAAAAAAGTGCTTAACTAATATATAGATTGCAAGGTTAATTCCAAAGGAGGAAGAAAGATGAATAACGAACCCGAAAAATGGTCAAACCTTGAAGAAATAGCCGAACATCTCGGTGTTAGCAAGGATACAATCCGAAACTGGATAAGAAAGGGAACTATTCCGCACCGTAGGGTAGGCAAGCAATACAAATTCAAAATATCCGAAGTAGACGCTTGGGTCGATAGTGGGAAAAGTGCAGAAATTGATTAAAATAATGCAAATGAGGGAAAACAAATGCAAATAATTGACAATGTGAATAAAACTGTAAAAGATGACTTGGCAACAACAGTATCGAAAGGTGATAAAATTTCAATAGCCGCCGCTTGCTTTTCAATTTACGCTTATCAAGCCCTCAAGAAGCAGCTTGACGGAATTGACGAGCTGCGCTTTGTATTTACATCCCCCACCTTCCTTCATGAAAAGGCGCCGAAGGAGAAGCGTGAGTTCTATATCCCCCAGCTTAATCGCGAGCGTTCACTGTACGGAACAGAATTTGAAGTCAAACTTCGTAATGAACTGACTCAAAAGGCAATTGCCCGCGAGTGCACTGAATGGATAAAGAATAAAGTACAATTTCGTTCCAATGTAACTGGCGGGGCTATAGGGAGTTTTTTAAATGTTGTCAAGCCAAATGAAACAATTGCATATGCCCCATTGAACTCATTTACAACATCGGACTTGGGGTGTGAACGTGGCAACAATATAATGAACCTTGTCAACCGAATTGATGCTCCGCTCGCTGGCGAGTACGTCAAGATGTTTGAGCAGATTTGGAATGACAAAAATCTCTTACAAGATGTGACTGAGCAGGTTATCGATGGCATAACCGCAGCCTATAATGAAAATTCTCCTGAGTTTGTATACTTTGTTGCCATATATAACATATTTAACGAGTTTCTCTCTGATATCAGTGAAGACGTGCTGCCAAACGAAGCAACAGGGTTCAAGGAAACAAAAATCTGGAGTAAGCTATACAATTTTCAAAAAGATGCCACTCTAGCAATTATAAATAAGCTCGAAAAGTTCAATGGGTGTATACTTGCCGATAGTGTTGGCTTGGGCAAGACATTCACGGCTCTTGCCGTTATAAAATACTACGAGCTCAGAAATCGCAATGTGCTAGTACTTTGCCCGAAGAAACTCGGTGACAACTGGTTAACTTTCAAGGAAAATTACCTTAACAATCCCATAGCTACAGACCGCTTGCGATATGATGTGCTTTACCACACTGACTTATCTAGAGAGCGTGGTTTTTCGGGGAGCATAGACCTCTCAAAACTCAACTGGAGCAATTATGACCTTATTGTTATAGACGAAAGCCACAACTTCCGTAACGGCGGTGACTATTCGGGGCGTGGTGATAATAAGCGAGAGAACCGTTACCTCACACTGCTAAATAAGGTTATCCGTAAGGGGATTAAGACTAAGGTTCTTATGCTTTCGGCAACACCTGTCAACAATAGTTTTTCCGACTTGCGACATCAGCTTGAACTCGCCTACGAGGGCGATCCTGCGCTGATAAATGAAAAATTAGACAAGCTTGGAACTTCAAAACCAATTGATGCGATATTCCGAAACGCTCAGACCGCTTTTAATAAATGGAGCAAACTTGATCAGGAGGAACGTACGACCGAAAATCTCCTGCGTTCTTTAGATTTTGACTTCTTTACGATGCTGGACAATGTGACGATTGCCCGCTCACGCAGCCATATAGAGAAATATTACAACACGGCTGAGATAGGTAAATTCCCTGAAAGGATGAAACCACTCGCCTTGAGGCCCAAATTGACAGATTTGCCCACAGCAATTGACTATGACGAGATATATGACCTATTAATGAAACTCAACCTCGCTGTATATGTACCGACCGATTTTCTGCTCGACAGTAAACGCGCAAAATATGTAGATCCCAGTGTGAATATAGACCGTGCAGGGCGTGAAAATGGTATCCGTCGTTTAATGTGCATCAACCTTTTAAAGCGGCTTGAGAGCTCCGTATATTCTTTCAACATTACCATTGAACGAGTGAGGAAGCTAATTGATGGCACGATAACCGATATTGATTCTTACGAAAGTGGAAGCAGTAGTATTATCAACGCCGAGGAAATCACTGACACAGATTTTGACGGTGATGACAGCAATGCCAACTTCTTTGAGAACAACGGAAAAAAACTCGACATTGACCTTGCTGATATGGACTATGTTTCTTGGCGCGAAAAATTATCGGTGGATTCTGATGTTCTGAAACTATTGTCGGTTATGATTCAGGATATTACGCCTGAACATGATAAAAAGTTGCAGACACTACTTAATCTTATAGCTGAGAAGGTTCAACGCCCGTTCAATGCAGACAATAAAAAGGTGCTTATCTTCTCAGCATTTTCCGATACTGCGGAATACCTATATGCGCATATTGCACCTTTTGTAAAAGACCGGTTTGGTCTTAATATTGCGATGATAACCGGGACAACCGATGGCAGGACGACCGTTAAATTGCCACGCATTGATATGAATACGATACTTACACTGTTTTCTCCTATCTCAAAAGATAAAGTTTTGCTTATGCCGAACAACACTGCACAGATAGATATTCTTATTGCGACGGACTGTATTTCTGAGGGTCAGAACCTTCAGGACTGCGACTATTGTGTAAACTACGATATACACTGGAACCCCGTTCGCATTATCCAAAGGTTTGGGCGAGTTGACCGTATCGGAAGCCGTAATGAGAAAATACAGCTAGTGAACTTTTGGCCTAATATTGGCCTGGACAAATACCTTGAATTAAAAGGACGTGTGGAAACCCGTATGAAAGCATCGGTTATGACCTCCACCGGTGACGACAACCCGATTGATGTAGATGAACAAGGCGACCTCGAGTACCGAAAAGCACAGCTTGAACGTTTGCAAAATGAGGTCGTGGATATTGAGGAAATGCAAAGCGGCGTTTCGATAATGGATTTGGGGCTGAACGAATTTAGGCTCGACCTACTTGATTACGTTAAAAATCATGATAATTTGGACAAAGTTCCGTTCGGGCTTCATGCTGTTGTAAAAGGTGATGCAGACGAACCCAAGGGCACAATATTTATATTAAAGAATCGCAATACTAATATAAACCCGCAAAACAAGAATCAATTGCATCCGTTTTATATGGTTTATGTCCGTGACGGATCGGTCATCCACATTGACCATCTGCAGCCGAAAAAACTGCTTGATGTTTTCCGGAAAGTTTGCAAAGGGAAATCAGAGCCGGACCCACAATTGTGCAGAGAATTTAATGCTGAAACAAAAGATGGCAGAAATATGCGGCACTATTCAGATCTTCTTTATTTTGCCGTTAAGTCGATTGTGGATTTGAATGAGGACGATTCCATCGATAATTTCCTTTCTGGAAAGCAGATGTCTCTTGCCGCAAACACCATTGACGGGCTAGATGACTTTGAGTTGGTTTGTTTTGTAAATGTGAAGTGAGGTGATAATATGTTTGGACTGCCGAAATCCACTGATATAAACAAACAGCTTCCGAAAAAAATGATATTTGAGAAGTTTAGGCCAAATACAAACGACCGCAAGTTGTTTGACGATCAAATAAGTCGCCTTGCAATTGTCTCTGAGGTTTCGCCACAGACAGTGAGCATAGCGGCGAATGAGGATGTTTCTGCGGTATATATTCTTCTTGTCACACTGAAAGCCGCTGACTGTGATAAGAAGAACATAGCACTTTTATCAAAGCTCATAGATCAACGTATGCTGTTTGCTCTGCAATTTGAGAATACAATACGCCTTGCTGTTTATCGTGCCGATAGAGTTCTTATCTCGGAGAGCAGACCATTTGACGATTGGAAGCTGAAATTGAGTGGGCTTGACCTCGGTGCAGTATGGGAGAATATTATTGCCGAAATTGGTGATATTGACCTTTCGAAGGGCAAAGGACTCGATGAAACCATCTTAAATAATGAACGCAGGTCAAAACTGACAAAACAAATCACTACACTTGAAAATAAAGCAATGAATGAAAAGCAGCCACGCCGTAAGTGGGAGCTTGTGAATGAAATAAATAAACTGAAAGCTGAATTGGAGGAAATCTCAAATGGATAAACTGAAAATGCAAACACCAAACCTTGCCGACGGCAAATACGTAACTCTTGCCAAGATGTTTCCAAATGCCATCACCGAAACTATAGACGAAAACGGTGCGGTTGTTCGTGCGATTGATGCAGATATACTTGCACAGGAAATCAATACTCGTGTGGTTAGTGGTAAAGAGGAACGTTACCAGTTCACCTGGCCGGACAAGAAGAAGTCTATTCTTTTGGCAAATGAGCCCATTGTAGCTTCCCTGCGTCCCTGCCGCGAGAAGAGTGTTGACTTCGACTCTACTGAAAACCTTTATATAGAGGGCGACAACCTAGATGTGTTGAAATTGCTCCGTGAAACATACTTAAACCGTGTAAAAATGATTTATATTGATCCACCTTATAACACGTCAAACGACTTCATTTACAACGATGATTTTTCCGAAGATACCGATACGTTTTTGAATCGTGATGGGCAATATGACGAGCAAGGCAACCGCCTTGTAAAGAATCTTGATAGCAATGGTAGGTTTCATACTGACTGGTTAAATATGATCTATCCGCGTCTGAGAGTGGCGAGAGATTTACTAACCTCTGATGGCGTGATTTTTATTAGTATTGATGACGGTGAAGTCGCGCAACTGAGGAAGATGTGCGATGAGATTTTTGGAGCAGCAAACTTCAATGCTAACTTGGTTTGGCAAAAAAAGTTTTCTCGTGCGAATGATGCAACTTATTTCTCCACGATGCACGACCATATTTTGTGTTATTGTAAAAACAATGTACTTAATAACGAGAACGGTTGGAAAATTGGTCTATTACCTCGCGGAGACGAAATACCGCAGGGATACTCCAACCCAGATAATGATCCTCGCGGCGTATGGACATCTGTTGCTTTGCAGGCAAAGTCGGGATCAGACAAATCAAGATATGAAATCGTAACGCCGAATGGTAGAAAATGCTTGCCACCAAATGGCAGGTATTGGAGTGTAAGCCAAGACACCTATGCTCGCTTATTGTCAGAGAAGAGGATATGGTTTGGTGTGGATGGAAATGGAACTCCACGACAAAAGACTTTTTTGTCAGAAGTACAGGCTGGATTGCGTCCTAATACAATGCTATTTCACGCAGAAGCAGGACATAACCAGGAGGGAAAGCAAGAAACAAAAGCTCTATTTAATGATATAGGAGTTTTTGACGGACCCAAACCAGTTAGGCTTCTAAAACTGTTAACCATAATTGCTAATTTGGATGATGATAGTATAATCCTCGACTTCTTCTCCGGCTCTGCGACAACCGCCCATGCAGTAATGCAACTAAACGCCGAAGACCTTGGTAATCGTAAGTTTATTATGGTACAGTTGCCAGAAACCTGTGCCGAAGATACAGAATCGTACAAAGCAGGCTACAAAAACATCTGTGAAATCGGTAAGGAACGTATCCGCCGTGCAGGAAAGAAAATCAAAGAAGACAATAAAGACAAGGAAGGTATTGAAAATCTGGATATAGGATTCCGTGTTCTTAAGTTAGATAGCAGTAATATGAAAGACGTGTATTACAAACCGGAAGAATACGTGCAAATGAACTTTGCACTCGGAGATTTTACCGACAACATCAAACCAGACCGCTCAAATGAAGATTTACTCTTCCAGGTTATGATAGACCTTGGCATACCTCTTTCGGCTAAAATCACGCAGGATGGGAAGACATTTATTGTGGACGGCAACTACCTCATTGCGTGTTTCGACAAGGTTGACACGTCATTGATAACAGAAATTGCCAAGAAACAGCCGTATTATGCGGTGTTCCGCGATAGCAGTTTCCTAAGTGACAGCGCCTTAGTCAATTTTGAGCAGGTATTCAACACCTATAGCCCGAAAACCATAAGGAGGGTGCTGTGATGGATATTATTCATGCACAACAGTCGGAAGACTTCTTTTTCGGTGTTGCCAAGATAATTGAACAAGCTCAAAAGTATGTTGGACGCACAGCAGACCTTACAATGTGCATTACTTACTTTGAAATAGGACGTATGATTGTGGAATGTGAACAGAGTGGCAAAAGTCGTGCAGCTTATGGCACTTCACTACTTGCTGAATTGTCCACTTATCTTAATCAACGTTTTGGTAAGGGTTTCTCAGAAACGAATCTGCGCAACTTTAGAAAATTTTACCAAATATACTCAACTTCAATTCAGCAGATAATATCTGCTGAATCCCAAAATGGTGTTCTGATATCAATTCAGCAGATAATGTCTGCTGAATCAAACCCTTTCAAACTTGGCTGGTCACACTATCAAATTTTGATGCGAATCAAAAATGAACAAGAACGTCGTTTTTACGAAATTGAAGCGATTAATCAACAGTGGACTTATAAACAGCTTTTGAGACAGTATAACAGCAGTTTGTATGAAAGACTTGCACTTTCTCGTGATAAAGATGAAGTTATGAGGCTTTCAATGGAAGGCCAGAAAATTGAAAAACCTACTGATGTATTGAAAAACCCATTTGTTTTAGAATTTTATGGACTAGAAGAGATGCCCTCATATTCCGAATCTGATTTAGAGTCGGCAATTATTGCTAATTTGCAAAAATTCCTGCTCGAGTTAGGAAAAGGATTTTTATTTGAGGCAAGACAAAAGCGGTTCCAATTTGATGAAAAGTCATTCTTTGTTGACCTCGTGTTTTATAATCGATTGCTACAGTGTTATGTCATTATAGACCTTAAAACAGATGAGGTAAAACATCAAGATATAGGGCAAATGCAGATGTATGTCAATTATTTTGACCGCTATGTAAAAAAGGACTTCGAAAAACCAACCATCGGTATTTTACTATGTAAAGAAAAGAATGATAAT
>Ga0194062_1001219_pt1 | contig 10750 bp, 13 predicted proteins | sample SepL2225m_MetaG_FD_155481 | JGI IMG/M metagenome (GOLD analysis project Ga0194062, IMG submission 155481) | Anoxic zone freshwater microbial communities from boreal shield lake in IISD Experimental Lakes Area, Ontario, Canada - Sep2016-L224-25m | ecosystem: Environmental > Aquatic > Freshwater >... | reverse complement strand
GTTCATGATCCAGCAGACGCCGCATTTCGCGCTGCAAATCATGCGCGTCATGGCCGAGCGCCTGCGCCGAATGGACCAGCGGCTGTAGGAAAAAAACGTATCATCCGCCACCAGCCAGCCACACCGATTTTTCTCAGGATCCTGCGCGGTCTTTTACCACCGATTCATGCCATGGAATGAGCATTTGGCGCACCGCGCCGATGGCAAAATAGAATACAAATCCGACCATGGTCATGTGAATGATCACGGCAAAGAGCGCATCCGTCTCATAAGCGTTCATTTTCGCGACCAGCATGTAGCCCAGGCCGTGATTTCCTCCCAGAAACTCACCGACCACGGCGCCGATAATCGCCAGGACAATGCCTATTTCCATGCCTGTCAGGATGTATGGCAGCGAAGACGGAAGCTCGAGACGCCGGAAAACCTTCCAGCGCGAGGCGTTCAGGCTGGTCATTACGTCACGATGGCCGCGGTCCACCGATTTCACACCCAGCACGGTATTGGTCAGGATCGGGAAAAATGCCAGCACGGCGGCGATTAATATCTTCGATGTCATGCCGAAGCCGAACCAGACGATCATCAGCGGCACCAATGCGACCTTGGGCACGACTTGTGTTGCCACGATGAAAGGCGTAAGCGTAAGCTCCAGCCAGCGCAGCCTCCCGAGCGCGACGCCAAGGCCCACGCCAATGATGAAGGCCCAGAAAAAACCCGCCAGCGTTTCGTAAATTGTCGTGCGCGTGTGGTCCCACGTGGCCGGTGCGACAATCATTTCCTTCCATGCTTCCCAGACGTGCGCCGGTGGCGGCAGGATAAAGGCCGAAATGCTGGTCTGCTCGACATAGACATGCCAGATGCCGAACATCAGGCACAACAGCACCGGTGTCGTAATCCACGGCAACAACCTGCCAAGCGCAAAGCGCGGCCCGTCCAATTCCTCTATGGGTACCGCAGCCGGGAAGGCAGGATCCCCTTCGCGCGGCGTCACGAAATTTCCTCCAACCTGTGGCGCAGCGAGGTGACCAGTGACGCGAATTCGACTGTGGCCTGCAAATCGATGTCACGCGGACGCGGAAAGTTCACCGTAATTTCACGATCTATCTTGCCCGGTCTGGGGGCGAGCAGCACGATACGGTCGGCCAAAAAAACCGCTTCGGTAATCGAGTGCGTCACCAGCACGATAGTCTTGCGTGTCCGCGCCGGCTCATCGTCGCCTTGCCCAAGGTCCATCCAGATGCGTTGCAATTCCAGATTCATCGCGTCCCGGGTCATCGCGTCAAGCGCCCCGAACGGCTCGTCCATCAACAGGAAATGTGGATCGTAGGACAAGGCGCGCGCAATGGCCGCACGCTGGCGCATGCCACCCGAGAGTTCGCGCGGCCAGCGCTTTTCGAATCCTGCAATGCCCACAAGCCTGGTAAGCGCGCGCGCCCGCGCGAGCCTTTCGATGCGAGACACTCCGCGCAATTCCAGAGGAAGCGCGATATTGTCCTCAATATTCATCCACGGGAAAAGATTGGCCTCTTGAAACACCATGCCCAACTCATGCACCGCATCGCTGTTCCGCGTCCGCGCACCCTTCGGCCACAATTCATGCCCGGCCACTTTTATGAGCCCGCGCGTGGGCCTGAGCAGACCGCCCATCATGCGCAGCAGGGTTGTTTTGCCGCAACCCGAGGGTCCCAGCAGCACGAGAATTTCACCCTGAGCCACCGACAGGCTGGTCTCCGTCAGCGCGTGGACAGGTTCATCGGTCGTGCCATACCACTTCTCGACGCGGCTTAGGTCTATACCCGCGCCGGACAAGTTAGCGTGCATCGTATCGGCGGTTCCGGTCATCAGGTCCGCTTAGCGGCGGCCGGTGCGTGATGCAGCGCCAGGTCGAGGTAGCGGTTGGTGTAGAGCGTGTCGACAGTCTTGGTCAGGTCACCCAAGCCGGCCTTGGCCATCGCGTCGGCGCCATCGCGCCAGAGTTTTGGCACGTTGCGCATCAAGTTCTCCTTGCCCTGCGAGAAATACAAAACCTTGGCGACTTCGGAGTTTGCGGTCAGCGCGTCGAGATTGCGGCGGCCCGGGATGTCGAAATCCTTCGATGCGCGAGCGATTAGCGGGCCGATGGGACCGGCCACGACCTGGTCGACCGAGGCCTTGAGGCCGCGCAACGCCCTCACCACCAAGTCCGGCTGTTTTTCCACCAGACCGCGCGTTACGAAATAGCATTGCGAGGGCATCGGCGCGTAGCGGTCAGTGCTCCAGTGAACAATTTTCTCCTTTGCCGTCTGCAGTGCCGCAAGCACGCCACTCGATGCAATGAAACCGTCAATCCGCTTCTGCCGTACCAACCCGAGCGCCGCCGGATTATTGCCCACGACCTCGCGGCGCAACTCGGTTTTGGGAATTCCCGTCTTCGCGCACATCAGGTCGAGGAACACATCGGTCGCACCGCCAATCGAAACGATGCCTATTGTCTTGCCACGCATCTCCTGAATGCTCCGCAGCGGCGCCTCCTCCGGACTGATTACCGAGAAGGTCGAGCCCTGGTAGATAGTCGCCACCGACAGCAGCGGCAGGTTCTGCGCCGCCACCGCGCGCATGAACTCGATGGACGCGGTGCGGATCATGTGGGCCTGGCCTGCGGCGAGCTGCTGGATGGCCTGGGCCGCGCCCTGGGCGCCGATTACCTTCGCATCTATGCCGACGTCGCGCCAGTGACCGCCGCTTTGTGCGTTCATGATTTCGAGAAAGTCGGCGATGAAGCCGAAGCCGGTACAAAAAACGAAGGGATCTCCCCGTTGCGCGCGCGCGATGCCTGGCAATGATGCCGAGACCGAAAGCGCGGCAGCGGTGGAAAGAAATTCTCGGCGGTTGTTCATGTGACTCCTCTGGCTAATGTCCGGATTCGATAAACGCAAGGATCTCGCGACCCAGGCGCTCATCAGCGGTATTGAAGTGTGCCATTGACGAACTGTGGTTGTGCCCCTCCAGCCAGATCGTCCGGGGTGCGCGGCCCTTGGCGACCGCGATGGCATGGGCCAGCTCCAGCCCGTAAATATCCAGCAGCGGATTCTCCCACTGCGCGATGGCGATCATGGTTGGCACCACGTCGGGCGTGACGTGTGTAATGACCGAGCCTTCCTTCATGCGCTCCGGGCTGGTTCCGAAATACGCGCGGACGTTATTCGCGTTTGGATTTTCCGGAAGGTCGTCAATGCGCACGCGCGAAGACACGAGAATCAGGCCGCTCAACCCAGGGCCCGAACCGTCGGACGGATGGAAACGCTTGCCGTAGGCATAGCAGCCGGCATGGGCACCGCCGGCCGAATGGCCGATCAGGTAGATGCGCTTGGGATCACCGCCAAAGCGTTCGATGTTCGTCTTCACCCATGCCACCACCGAGCCAACGTCGATGGCGCCGGAGGGATATTTATTCTGCGGTGCCAGACGGTACTCCATGTTGACTCCGACGATTCCATGCCGGGAAAAGTACCAGCACACGTTTGAGAAAATCTCCGGCGTACGGTCCTTGTTCCCGACAACGAAGGCACCGCCGTGCACAAAAATAACAACGGGCGCGCCACGGGCTCCCGGCGGACTGAACACGTCCACCACTTGGCGCGGATCGGATCCATAAGGCAGATTGCGCTCGACGCGGCCCTTCTTGGGCGCATCGCGAAGGATGACATCGAAAGCCGCGCACTGGATGCTCGTGTGCTCGGTGATGGCGCTACCCCATTTTGGGCCGAGCTCGGCCATCAATGCCAGCAATGACTGCGGGATCTCCGGCGGGGCATCGTTCAATCGATGTGGCACTCTCACCTCAACCGAGCAGAAACGCCGTGTCCGGATCGAGCGTGTCCAGATTAACCACGCGTCCGTCCCGCTCGGCGTAGAGCTGAAGCTCGAAACCGTCGAGATCCTCGATAAAGAGCGCATAGCGGCCGGGATGCTCTATTTCCCGCACGATCTTGACCCCGGTCTCGGCCAGCAGACGCGCCTTGGACTCCCTGAGTGCGGCCTCGCTGGCCATCTCCATGCTGAAATGGTGAAAACCCACGGGGCGCGACTCAGCCACGCGCCACAGCATCAGACAGATCACGCCGGTCGTGCCGGCAAGCGCGACAAAAGGCTTGTCGATGCCGCCAGCTACCGGCGTCAACCCGACGATGTCGCGGTAAAAAGCGACGCCCTGCTCAAACCTTGACAGCACTATGGTCGCGCGCGTGGTGTACTTGGGCTTGAAATAGCCGTGCGGCGGGAATGTCAGTTCCGGATTCAGGTGGTACTTTGGCTCGCGCGTAGGTTCGCCGCCCTCGGGCTTCCAGGCCGACTGTATGGTCGGCATGTAGCCGGTTTTCAGCTTCCACCACTCCTTCAGGGTGTCGGTATAGACCTCAACCTGGTTCCCGTCCGGATCGAACATGTAGACGGAATGCGTGTTGCCGTGGTCCCCGAGAAAGAAAAAATTCGCTTCGCGCCGCACCGCATTTCGGTACCACTCGTGCAGATGCCAATCGCTCTCCATCTCGAATGCGACGTGGTAGAAACCGATGAACTTCTTCGCCCGCTTGCCACCCAGGCGCTCGGAATACTCCATGACACCGAGATCGTGGTGGCTGTTACCGTTGGTCAGGAATCCGCCGCGCGACTTGACGCGCCGGTAGGACTCGCCGATACCGACGATATCCTTGTAAAAGTCCATCGAACGCTCCATGTTCTCGACGAAGAAATTCGCGTGAGTCAGGCGGCGCGGACCAATGTCCTCTCCCGAGGGGCTCATAAGCGTCATTTGCGCCCCGTCTGGTTGTGATTTTCTTCCACGGATGCCGCAGCACCGAACATGCGATCCAGGTAGTAATTGAGTTCGTGGTGGATGCTCGCCTCCAGCGGGGCCATTCGACCCGGATGGTTCTGCACCGACTCCATTGAGTTCTGCAAAGAGATCAGCACGGCACGATCCTCTTCCAGCACGTCGGTGTAATACCTGCGGTATTCGGCCACCGCCTCATCGAAGCCCGGCTTGCCGAAAAATGATTTTGGAAACAGATTGTAATAGACCAGCCGCGTTTTCTTTTCCGACAGCGGCCAGTGGATGCAGGGGCGCATATTCTCGGAACGCGCGAAAAAATGCATATTGGGCGCCATGAATCCGGATGCGGCAAAACTTTCCGGATGATCCGCCAGCGCCGGCATTTTTCCGATTAGCGGCTTGCCCGAATACGTGTGCGGCGCCGCCTCGTATATGTTGACCGTGCCGCCGCGCCGCGTCAGGCGCCGCCCGGCGTTGGGTCCCTGGCGTTTGACCTTGATGTGGCCGCCAAACGTGCGGCCGTGCACGACCGAGGCGTGATAGGTATCGAGCAGGTTCTCCACTATGAGCTTCCAGTTGCAGTCGACCTCGAACACCAGTTTGTCGGCGAGGAGGCAGTCTTCCTGACCAAGAAACCCGAATGCCTCCTCGAAATCGGCGATGAAACGCTCCAGCGGCTCAGCCTCTTTGTCGAGGCAGATGAAAATCCATCCCGCCCAGGTCCCGAGGCGTACCGGGGGCAACCGGCAGTCCTTGCCGTTAAAATCGGGCACGCCACGCATGAATGGCGTACCCACCGCCTTGCCGCCAAGATCGTACAGCCAGCCGTGATACGGACACTGGAAGGTGCCGCCTTCGGCATGGCCGCTGCCGCTTGCGACCTCAACGCCGCGATGAGCACAGACATTGCCGAAAGCGTTGAGCACGCCGTGTTCGTCGCGCACGACCAGCACGGGTTCGCCCATAATGTTGAGCGTTGTGTAATCGCCCGGCTTGGGCACTTCCTCGACGCGGCCGACGCAAAGCCAGTCCTTCATGAAAATGAACTGCTTTTCTGCGCGCAAGATCTCTGGCGCGTAGTAAATCGGGCCGGGTACGTGGCTCGCATGCTCTAGCGGAAGCCGCGCAGATGCGATATCTCGCGGCGACAATATGCCCTCGAAAGGGTCAAGCGGGGATGCCATTGTCAGTCTCCGTTTAGGCCTGAATTTGCGGATACCGAACCTGCGGCCGAGCGCGCGGCGTTCAATATTGGCAATCAACCAAACGTCAGATCAGCACTCTGACAGGCACGTTCAGGCTACCCCATTTCAAAACCCGGCGCAAGGCTTGACCCCGTCCATGCGCCAGGCTTTCTCCCCCGCGGGGCGGTCCTATTTACCCGCTTCGTCCGTGACGGCAATGCAATCGATTTCTATGTCGAACGGCCAGGGCCATGAACCGACAGTGACAAAAGTGCGCGCCGGAGGATCCTTGGTGAAATATTTCGCATAAACTTCATTGACGATTTCAAAATAGCCGGCGTTGGTGACATATACCGTACATTTGACCACCTGCTCCATTGACGAGCCGGAAGCCTCAAGGCGGCGCTTGAGGCCCTCGAGCACCAGCTCGGTCTGGCGCCTGATATCGCCAAACGCGATCTTTGCGCTCCCCGCTTCGCGCGGCGGCGTTCCCGACACGAAGACAAAACCGCCGGCTTTCACCGCGGCAGACAGCGGCGTTGAAGACAATCCCTGGTCAATGCTAACGACTTCCTTTTTCATACCGTTCCCTATTTAATTAAAAACCGCTTCAGTCAACCGTGACACGCACTTCCTGCACCAGCTTGGCGTAGATGGCCTGGTCGGCGCGGATACGCGCGGTAAATTCCTCAGGCGTGCCCGCCTCCACAGCATAGCCCGCTTCAGTCATTGTTGGCACATTGGGCGACTGCGCCCAGCGCTAAGATGAGGCCGCGGCAAGAATCAGCACCCTGCCGGCCTTGACCTGCTCGCCCACGCCAGCCGAGGTGGGTGAAACGAACATCTGCTGCGCGTCACCTGCAATCATCGCCGGCACCGCCTGCGCCACCCCCTTGCAAGGAATGTGCTGAAAAGTGCTACCCGACAACAGGACGAATTGTTCCATACCCAACCGATGCACGCTGGCATTTCCACTGCTCCGCGGTGGCTCGCGTCGCCCCTCATGGCCGCCCGCCGCAATCCGAAACAAGTGTAGCCTGAGCTACCTCGAACGCAAACCGCGTCGTCAATCGGCCGGAAACGCCCGTCTGGCCCGGCTTTCCAGCCATCGCACATAGTCCGACTGGCATTCCTGCTGCAGTTTAAAATGACTTCTCCTCCGCCACCGCATCCAGGATCACCCATGAGCACCGTCATCGAAATCCACAACACCCATGCCGCCGGCCCGAGCATCCGGCTGCATGACAATGACAACGTCGTCATCGCCCGCGCCGACGTGGGCATCGGCGTCGCGCTGCCGCAAGAGGGCATCAAGACGCGCGCCCAGGTCACCGCCGGCCACAAGATCGCCGCGCGCAAAATCGCCAAGGGCGAGCCCATCCTCAAGTACAACGTCACCATCGGTTTTGCCAATGTCGACATCGAGGCGGGCAGCTACGTGCACTCGCACAACATGGAGTTCCGCGAGACCGACCGCGACTACGCCTACGCACAGGACTACAAGGCCGTCGAGCTGCTGCCCGAATCCGAGCGCGCCAGCTTCATGGGCATCGTGCGCGCCAACGGCCAGGTCGCCACGCGCAATTACATCGGCCTGTTGTCGACGGTGAACTGCTCGGCCACGGTGGTGCACAAGATCGCCGAATGGTTCACGCCGGAGCGCCTCGCCGACTACCCCAACATCGACGGCGTGGTGGCTTTTTCGCACGGCCTGGGCTGTGGCATGGAAATGACCGGCGAGCCGATGGATTTGCTGCGCCGGACCATCGCCGGCTTTGCCCAGCACGCCAACCTTGGCGGCGCGCTGATCATCGGCCTCGGTTGCGAACGCAACCAGATCTCCGGCCTGATGAAAGAACAAAACCTCGGCGTCAGCTCGCGCCTGCAGACCTTTGTGATGCAGGAGACGGGCGGCACGCGTAAGACCATAGAAGCCGGCATTGCCGCCGTCAAAGCCATGCTGCCCGAAGCCAACAAAGTCACGCGCACGCGCGTGCCCGCCAGCCACCTCATCGCCGGCCTGCAATGCGGCGGCTCGGACGGCTTTTCCTCGCTCACCGCCAACCCGGCCCTGGGCGCGGCCATGGACATCCTGGTGCGCCACGGCGGCACCGCGGTGCTGTCGGAGACACCGGAGATCTACGGTGTCGAGCACACCCTCACCCGCCGCGCACAAAGCCGTGAAGTGGGCGAAAAACTCATCAGGATCATCCGCTGGTGGAAGGACGAATACTCGCCCGGTCGCGATGTGCAGATCAACGGCAAGGTCAGCCCCGGCAACCAGATGGGCGGCCTGGCGAACATTTTTGAAAAGTCACTCGGCTCATCGATGAAAGGCGGTACCGGCCCCTTGATGGAAGTCTACAAATACGCCGAGCCTGTCACGCAAAAGGGACTGGTGTTCATGGACACGCCCGGCTTTGACCCGTGCTCGGCCACCGGCCAGATCGCCGGCGGCGCCAACATGATCCTCTTTACCACCGGCCGCGGCTCGATGTTCGGCGCCAAGCCCGTACCCTCGATCAAGCTTGCCACCAACACGCCGATGTACCAGCGCCTCACCGAGGACATGGACGTCAACTGCGGCACCATCCTCGACGGCGAAGCCACCGTCGCGTCGATGGGCCAGGTGATTTTCGAGCACATGCTGGAAATTGCCTCGGGCAAGAAATCAAAGAGCGAGGAACTCGGGCTGGGTGACCACGAGTTTGTGCCGTGGAATATCGGGGTGGTGAGCTAAGCCACCAAGCGCAGCCATGCAAGAGCGTGTCACGCAATCAACAGGTAACGTCTTTGCCGATCTCGGCTTCGAGCGTGCGGATGTCACCGTACTCACCATGCGCGCCGAGTTGATGGCGAGCATACGGTCCGTGATTGCCGAACATGGCTGGACTGTGCAGGAGGCGGCGGAGAAGCTGGGGATCGGGCAAAAGCGCGTATCCGAACTGACGCGCGGCAAGCCAGACAAGTTTGATCTCGACGTACTTGTCAGGCTCGCAGTGCGCGTCGGACAAAAGCCTCGTCTCGTGCTCCACGCCGATTGAGCCATCGTGACCCCAGGTCACGGGCGGTCACGGACATTTTTATTTTGATACTATATATAGTATAGTGACACATGACCAAACGCGAAAAACTGCTCGCGGCGATCAGGGCCAATCCGAAATCGGTTCGGTTCGAGGATGCCTGCAAGGTCGCGGAAAGTCTGGGATTCACACATAAAGGCGGGCAGGGATCACATCGCGTATTCGGCCGGCCGGATGAACCCGACCTACTCAACTTTCAGAACCGCAGCGGCACCATTCCGCCTTACCAAGCACGGCAACTGATCAAGATGATGGACAAGTACGGAGACGACCATGACCAAGTATCCGATTGAGGTTTTCTGGAGTGACGAGGACGAAGGCTTTATCGCCGTCGTGCCCGATCTCGCCGGCTGCAATGCCTGGGGCAAGACCGAATCCGACGCCATCCGCGAGGCACACGATGCCATTGCCGCCTGGATCAAGGCAGCCAAAAGCATGAAACGCGCGATTCCAGCGCCTTCCAACCCGGCAGAAGAAATGGCTTACAGCGGCAAGTTTCTCATGCGTGTTCCGAAACGTTTGCACGCGGACATGGCCAAAGCCGCCAAGACCCAGGGCGTCAGCCTCAACCAGTACGTGCTTTACCTGCTTACCGAGCGGCACGCGCAGGGCAAGCAGGCCGCCTAGGCTACCCAAACCATGCGCAGCCTCATATTTCTTGCAAATTCGAGCCTTGGGACATCGGAGTTATGAGAGCTTGAAGCACCGACGAGGGGGGGGTATGACATTCACGACAGACCAACGACAGCAGCTAGCCAAGGACGGCTACGCCGTATTTCCGGATTTCATGCCGGCGGAGATGCTGGCGGAAATGCGCCAGCGCGTGGCCGAACTCTACGAAAAAGAGGGTGATCGCGCCGGCCACGAGTTCAAGAACGAACCGGGCGCCAAGCGCCTCGCCAATTGCATCGACAAGGGCGAGATATTCGAGCGTGCCGTGGCGATGCTCGACATCCTTGAAGCGGTGGGCGCGGTGCTGGGCCCCGATTTCAAGCTCTCCAGCCTTAACGTGCGCATGGCACTGCCGCACAACGGCACCAGCCAGCCCCTGCACTGCGACATGGCGGGGATTCCCGACGAGCGCGGCTACTGGGTGTGCAATTGCATCTGGATGCTCGATGACTTTACGCTGGAGAACGGCCCCACCCGCGCGGTGCCCGGCACCCACCTGTTGAAGCGCCTGCCCGACCGGCCCACGGAAGCGCACCGTGATGAAATCAAAATCACCGGCAAGGCCGGCACGGTGGTGGTGATGAACGCACACCTATGGCACGGCGGCGAAGCCAACCTCACCGCCAAACCGCGCACGGCGCTGCACAGTTTTTACTGCCGCAGCGACAAACCGCAGCAGCAATACCAGAAGCGCCTGCTCAGCGCCGAAGTACAGGCTCGCCTGTCACCGCAACTGCGCCGCCTGCTCGCCCTCGATGACGCGCACAACGACGCCATCAGCGCCGAGGTGGCGGTGACCAGCGGCTTCATGAAATAAAGTGGTCGGGGAAAGACCACGGCCCGCAAGGCGCGAGATAATGAAGGCACGTCAAATGATGTCCAGCCTCAACGCTAAATCCTCTCTGGCATTGCTCGCGCTGTGCCTCGCCTGGCCGGTGTTCTCCGCCGACGTGCGCTTTGCGTCAAAAGAGCTCAACCTGCGCGCCGCCCCCAAGGGGGATGCC
>Ga0194062_1001216_pt1 | contig 10807 bp, 8 predicted proteins | sample SepL2225m_MetaG_FD_155481 | JGI IMG/M metagenome (GOLD analysis project Ga0194062, IMG submission 155481) | Anoxic zone freshwater microbial communities from boreal shield lake in IISD Experimental Lakes Area, Ontario, Canada - Sep2016-L224-25m | ecosystem: Environmental > Aquatic > Freshwater >... | reverse complement strand
TCGCCGACTTGGTTGACGTGACGCGCATGCACACCGCTGATCCTTTGAATCGCGTGCCGCATTTGGCTTTTCAGCCAAATCAAATGGCTGACTTGAAAATCTTGCCAATGGACGAAGTGCAGACCAGTTACTACCTGCGTTTGCGCGTGCAAGACAAGCCGGGTGTTTTGGCTGACATCACTCGCATCTTGGCAGATGAGCAAATTTCCATCGATGCCGTAATTCAAAAAGAACCGGGTGAAGGCGAAGATCAAACCGACCTCATCATGCTGACGCATCAAACTCGCGAGAAGCGGGTGAATGCTGCGATTGTGAAGATTGAGGCATTGGGTGTGGTGGCGGGTAAGGTGACTAAGTTACGCATGGAAGAGTTGGGTAAATAAAACCTACTGCGCAGTCGGATTGCGGCGTTGCGCGGTGCTCGAAATCCTCATGCACTCAAATGTGCACTCCGGTTTCTGTGCTCCGTGCGCCTTGTACTCCAACTGCTCGTTACGGTTTTGAACGATAGAGAGAAGCCACGATGAAATACATTTCGACACGCGGTAACGCGCCTGAAAAAACATTCACTGAAATTTTGCTCGGCGGTTTAGCACCGGATGGTGGCCTGTATCTGCCCGAGCATTATCCGCAGGTGACCCGAAAAGAGTTAGATGCGTGGCGCAAGCTTTCTTATGCGGACTTGGCATTTGCCGTGCTATCGAAGTTCGCCACGGATATTCCTGCTGCGGATCTAAAAGCAATCATCGACAAAACTTACACCGCAGAGGTGTACAGCAATGGACGCGCTGATTCAGACGCCACGCAGATCACGCCATTGCGCAAGCTATCCGAAGGTGTATTCACGCTTGAGTTGTCGAATGGCCCGACCTTGGCATTCAAAGATATGGCGATGCAGTTGCTAGGTAATCTATTTGAATACGCACTAGACAAACAGCATGCTGAGTTAAACATTCTCGGTGCGACTTCCGGCGATACAGGTTCAGCGGCGGAATATGCCATGCGCGGCAAGCGTGGCATTAGCGTTTTTATGCTCTCGCCCAATGGCAAAATGTCTGGCTTCCAACGTGCGCAGATGTATTCCTTGCAAGATCCGAACATTTTTAACATCGCGATTAACGGCATGTTCGACGATGCACAGGATATGGTGAAAGCAGTGTCCAATGATCATGCCTTCAAAGCGAAATATAAAATCGGCACCGTTAATTCGATCAATTGGGGGCGCGTTTCTGCGCAGATCGTTTATTACTTCAAAGGATATTTTGCGGCGACAAAGTCCAATGATGAGAAAGTTGCCTTCTCTGTGCCTTCTGGTAATTTCGGCAATATTTGTGCGGGTCATATTGCGCGCATGATGGGCTTGCCGATTGGTCAGCTAATTTTGGCGACAAATGAAAACGATGTGTTAGATGAGTTTTTCCGCACCGGCGTGTACCGTCCTCGCGGTACTGATCACACTTATGCAACCAGTAGTCCGTCGATGGATATTTCCAAAGCCTCTAACTTCGAGCGTTTTGTGTTTGATCTGGTGGGTCGCGATGGTGCAAAGGTGCGTGAGTTCTGGAGCAAGGTCGATGCGGGTGGTTCGTTCGATATAAAGGGAACGCCGTATTGGGAGACGCTTTCACAATTTCACTTCTCTTCAGGTAAAAGCTCGCATCAGGATCGCCTGAAAACGATTCGCGAACTATGGGAAGAGTATGGCGTGATGGTTGACACGCACACGGCAGATGGTTTGAAAGTGGGCTTGGAGCAGCGTCGTCCGAGTTTGCCGCTCATTTGTTTGGAAACCGCGTTACCGGCTAAATTTGAAGAGACCATCGTCGAGGCACTAGGGCGTCAACCTGAACGCCCTGCAGCTCTTGAGGGAATTGAAAACTTGCCGCAACGTTGCGAGGTGATGGATGCGGATGTTGTAAAGCTAAAAGCCTTTATTGCTGCAAACGCACCGCATTAAGCGCTGTAATCAAGAAGCAAAAGTATGAACAATCTTCTGCTACTTATCTTTTGCTTCCTCGTCGGCATGCTGTTGCATCGTTTCAAACGCATGCCCGACAATGCACCCGCCGCACTTAACAGCTTCATCATTTATATTTCGCTTCCCGCACTTGCTTTACTTTACATCCATGATTTGAAAATTTCCGGTGACGTGGTACTGATTGCGCTCATGGCATGGCTGGTCTTCGGATTGTCTGCTGGATTTTTTTGGCTCATCGGACGATGGCTGCAATTGCCGCGTAGCACAGTGGGTGCGTTGATTCTGGTTGGCGGCTTGGGCAACACCTCGTTCTTTGGCTTGCCGATGGTCGAAGCGTTTTACGGCAAAGAGTGGTTGGCAACAGCCATTATCGCCGATCAGCTTGGCTCCTTTTTTGTTCTCTCGATTTTGGGCATTACGGTGGCGGGTATTTATTCTTCAGGTCGCCCCACTGTTGCCGAGATTGCCAAGCGCATTGCGCTGTTCCCGCCCTTTATTGCTTTGCTCATTTCCGTGCTGCTCATTCCTGTTGAATATGCGCCGTGGTTCACTACTTTGCTAAAGCGACTTGGCGATACTTTGGCACCATTAGCCCTGGTTTCCGTGGGTTTCCAGTTGCGGCTGGGGCATCTATCGGGGAATCTGCGGAACTTGGCTATTGGGCTGGGATTTAAGATGTTGCTTGCCCCTGCTCTTATTTATTTACTCTATGTGCAGATGCTCGGGGCAAGTGGTAAGCCAATCCAAGTCACTTTGTTTGAAGCTGCCATGCCGCCAATGATTACTGCGGCGATTGTGGCAACCGAGCATAATCTTGATCCAGAATTGGCCAATCTGATGGTTGCAATTGGATTGATAGTTTCTTTCTTCACCCTCACTGCTTGGTCATGGGCACTGGCCAGCGTGTAATTCAGCCTTAGTGAAAAAATGAGAAACCCTGTCATTCGCTTACAAAATTTATTAGGTATGCAGGGCCTTTTCGTTAGAAATGGCGCGTCGTTTATCGGCCAAGTTTTATACACGCTGCCCGCAATCTTCAAGTGGCCGGTACGCAAAGCCCTACTAAAACAACTTTATTTCACCGGCATTCAATCCGCCGGGCCGGTTAGCGTGATGGGCTTTCTAGCAGGCATGATCATGGTGATGCAGGTCAGCAATCTAGTCGGACGCAACGAGCTACTCACCCTACAAGTATTGATCTGGACGGTAGTGCGCGAACTTGGACCACTGCTCACTGCCATTGTGATTGTGGGGCGCAGTAGTTCTGCCATTGCCAGTGAGCTGGCTGCAATGCAGGTGAATGGCGAAATTTTGAGCCTTAAACGTATGGGCATTTCGCCTATTTCTTATTTGGTGATGCCGCGAATTTTGGCAATGACGATTACCAGTTCAGTGCTCACTTTTTATTTTCAGGTGGTGGCGATTGGCACCGGCATGATTGTTACCGCATGGAATATGGACATCTCGCTCCTCGGGGAAGTGAATCACTTTTTCGAGATACTCAGCTTTCAGGAAATTTTTGCCGCCTTTTTGAAAAGCGTTTGTTTCGGCACTATCGTTTCTATGGTGTCTTGTTACTACGGACTCAGCGTACATCGGGCGATGACGGAAATTCCAGTGGCTGCTTCACGTGCCGTGATGCAAAGTCTGCTTGCGGTGTTTGCTTGTGACGGCTTCATCACCGTGTTGGTGTTCTCCTGATGAGCGAGCTTTTTCGATTAGTCGAGGTGCAATGTGCCGATTCAGCACAGGCCCACTCTTTTACTTTGTCTTGTGGAGACAGGCGGGTGTTTGAGCTTGCTTCGTTGGTAGAAAAAGAGGCTATGATTGACCTCGTGACAGGCGTAGAGGTGGCAAAGCATGGTCGCGTGCAGATCGTGCAGGGCGATAGAAGGCTAAATAAAAACAATGAGCTAGGAAAGGATGGCGAACGCAGGCGTCAGTCTCAAACGATTCCCGTCATTTGGCAATCGTTACGCAAAGCGCGCCAAGGGCGCGTGGCGTGGGTGTCCGCTAATGGTGGGTTGATTAGCAATCTCAAGGTTTGGGAGAATGTCACGCTGCCACTCTGGCATCATTTTCGGCATGATGAGCCTGAAGCAGAACAAAGGATAAAACATTGGTTGGCATTGCTTGGCTTGGAGCAAAATGCGTTTGCTGATTTTATGGCGTCCCCACCCGCAAGCCTCGCACTATGGCAACGTAAATTAGCAGGTTTGTTGCGCGCACTGGTGCAAATGCCACAACTGCTAGTAATTGACGCAAAAGTATTTGAAGGCGTTGAAGCGCACTTAACGGAACAGTGGGTCGCGGCACTGGATATTTATGCGGAAAAAGATGGAGCAGTGTTGGCGATAACCGATAGCCTCACATCGCTACCTTGGCAGAAAGTAGAGAGATTAAATTGACATTGCTAACGGACAAAGACGATCGCTTCAAAAATTTGTTTGGCAAAGCCGCGCTTTTTGTGTTGCTGGCTGTGCTGGGTATGGGGTTGGTATTTTTTTGGACGGGCATGAAAAAAGGCGCGTTCACACCTAAGTCACCCATCTACTTTGTGGCAGACACAGGGCAAGATTTAAAAGAGGGCATCCCCGTAAAGTTCAGCGGTTTCAAAATAGGCAAATTAACTTCACTCGCGTTGGACGAGCAAGGTCATGTGCAGGTTGAAATCGAGATAGAAACAAAGCACCTTGTGTTGTTACGACAAGACTCCGTGGTGAGTCTGAAAAAAGAAGGTGTGATCGGTGATGGGGTGTTGGATATAAGCCGTGGCACAGAAGACAAACCCGTGCTGGTGGGCGGAAGCAAAGTGGTTTTTGAGCGGGCGAACGGTTTAGAGCAGGCGGTGATGGAAGTGAAAGGCCGTGTCATGCCGATCCTTGATGATGTGCACCAAATTCTTTCTGATCCCGATGGTGATGTACGGCAGACGCTGAAAAATGTGCGACAGCTCACCGCAGAGATCAATGGCTTAGCCAGCGAGATGCGCGGTACACGCCAAAAGATCGACCAAGTATTGGTGAGCGTGGATAAAAATTTGAATAATGAAGTGGGGCCGTTGTTGCACTCCCTGCGACAGTCTGCGGCTCAAGCCGAAACCATTACCACCAAGTTGAATCAAGATCTGCCGGGTTTATTAATCAAGGTGGATAGCAGCATGGAAAATCTGCGTAAAACGACCGAGACGATCAATAAGTCTGTACAGCAAACGGTGCCGCAAATTCCTGGCATGGTTGGAGAGACGCGGGAGACGATGGGTAAAACGCGCGAAATGATGGGTAGTACGATCGAAGTGGTGAATGGCTTAAGCACCATGTGGCCGCTGAAAGGATCTGTTCCTCCGCGTGAAGTTGGGCCGGTAAGGATGGATAGCCATGACTAACTCTATATTTAAGTTTTTACTGTTCTGCTTTTTATTTTCTTTATCCGCCTGCGGCAGCAGTACGCCGCCAGCGCGCGAACCCCAGTTGCTAGAAAAGCTGCATGCCGCTGAAAAAGATGCGCGCCACGCACTCAATGGCGGAGAGTTGCAGCGTGCGCAACATAGCTTTAACAAAGCACTCACCCTGCAACAATCTCTAGATGACACAGCAGGCGCGGCGGTGACTATGATTAACTTGGGGACCGTAGCTCATCAATTGCGCGAGGATGAAGCCGCGCTTGCTTGGTTAGATAAAATCTTGTTGGAAAAAACACCGCTTTATCCGGCGGATTCGCAACTCACTGCCGCATTTCGTAAGGCGGTGATTTTGACGAATCTGGGTCGTTTGGCTGAGGCGGATACCAGTCTGCAAGCTGCAGAAAAATCCTGCGATAAAAAGTGCGGTCAGCGCTTTAATATCGACACGCTGCGAGCAAGAATTTTCTTGCTCAAGGGTAATGCTGAGGCTGCACTTGCCTTGGCGCAGGCAGTGAATAAAGCGGCAGAGGCGGGCAAAGAAGAGCAAGCGAATGCCTTGCGTGTGCAAGCCAGCGCAGAAGAAAAGTTGCAGCGTTATGCCGATGCTTTAGCCCACTATCAGGCCGCACTAGAGATGGATAAGCCACTAGGGTTGTCGTCACGTATCGCTGAAGATTTAAATGGTTTAGCGCGTACAGCCAAACTGTTGGGGCGTGAGCAGGATGCGGCGGCCTATGCGCGACGTGCTAGTTTGGTAGAGCAAACTAAAGATAAAAGTGTGCTGAGTGCGCACGAGTAAATGGATGGAGAGTAGGGAATGTTTAAGTTAAATAAATTATTTAAGTCGGGACAGGATTTTGTAGGTCGGGCTTGTAGGTTGAGCTTCAGCCCAACAATAAGCTTCAGATTGAAGCCCGACCTGCGGGCGTTATTGTTCACGCTTCTGGTGTTGCCTGTCGGAATTGCCGTCGCCGAGTCAAAGCCCACTAGCAAGCCCGCACTAACCGTGCGCGTCGCACAATTACAGCCGCTCGAAATATCACAAATACTGTCGGCAAACGGCAGCGTTTTACCGTGGCAAGAGGCTGTCATCAGCGCAGAGATTGCCGGCCTCCGTATCGCTGAAGTCAATGTGAGTGTGGGCGACCGTGTACGCAAAGGTGATGTGCTGGCAAGGCTTGCGTCCGAGACAGTGCAAGTGAGTGAAACAGAAGCGCGCGCCTCTTTGGCCGAAAGCGAAGCGGTGTTGGCAGAAGCTAAAGCGAATGCTGCTCGCTCTAAAAAATTAGGTGCCTCTGGTTTCGTTAGCGATCAACAAGCCAGTCAATCTGCTGCGAGTGAGCAAACGGCTCAAGCACGTGTGGATGTGCAACGCGCACGAGTAATGAGCGCGCATTTGCGCGTGTTGCAAACGCGGATCGTGGCGCCAGATCACGGCATCATCTCTGCTGCGAATGCAGCGTCAGGTTCGCTGTCACAACCCGGTGTCGAATTATTTCGTTTAATTCGTAAAGGCTATTTGGAGTGGAAAGCTGAGCTGACTGCTGACGAATTGGCTTCGGTGACTAAAGGCATGGTGGTCAATATTGCTGCAGCGAACGGACGCATGGTGCAAGCTAAGGTGCGTGCAGTTTCACCGATGGTGAATGCGCAAACGCGCTATGGCTACGTGTTGGTGCGTTTGCCTGAAGATTCAGGATTGATTGCGGGCAGTTTTGTGCGGGGTAGTTTTGATGTGGGTGGTGGCGTACGCAAGGTACAGTCATTGCCGCATTCGGCGTTGATGCAACGCGGCACAAAAACTTACACACTGGTCATCGGGCCAAACAATCAGGTGCATGAACGTCCAGTCACCGTTGGTTTGCGCAATGCTGAGCGCGTCGAAATTAAAGAAGGTTTGAAAGAAAATGAAATCGTCGTTGCCAGTGGGGGTGCGTTTCTCACTGAAGGCGACGTTGTTCAGGTGGTGAAATGAACGTATCAGCTTGGTCGATTCGCAACCCCATTCCGGCGTTGCTCGCCTTCGTGATGCTGATGTTTGTGGGCGTCATGTCGTTCAAGGCAATGAAGATTCAGATGTTCCCCGACATCGATTTGCCGATGATCACGGTGACCGCTTCCATGCCCGGTGCCTCACCCGATCAGATGGAAACCGAGGTTGCCCGCAAAATCGAAAATGCGTTAGCCAGTGCACAAGGTTTAAAACACCTCTACACCCAAGTTAAAGATGGCACCGCGATTATCTCCGCCGAATTTCGGTTAGAGCGTGATTCACGTTTAGCACTTGAAGATGTACGTTCAACGGTAACGCGCATTCGCGGTGATTTGCCGCGCGAGATGCTTGATCCAACGATTAATAAAGTTGAGATGAGCGGCAAACCGATTATCACTTACACCATCGCTGCGCCGAATATGAGCGAAGAAGATTTGTCCTGGTACGTGGATAACAACATCACCAAATTGTTGCTTGGCGTGAAGGGCGTTGGAGCGGTGAATCGTGTTGGCGGCGTCACCCGACAGGTGCGCGTGGAGCTTGATCCAACGAAACTGTTGGCGCTGAATCTTTCCGCTGCTGAAATTTCGACTCAACTACGTCAGATACAACTGGAAGCACCTGGCGGGCGCACTGACTTGGGCGGTATTGAGCAATCGGTACGCACGGTTGCAACGGTAAAAACAGCAAGCCAATTGGCACGGGTGGAAATCGGTTTGCGCGATGGGCGGGTTATTCGTTTGGATCAAGTGGCGAATGTTGCCGATGCCATAGCGGAACGTCGTTCTGCCGCCTTGCATGATGGTCGACCCGTGGTGGGTTTTGAAGTCATGCGTTCACTTGGAGCGAGTGACGTGGAGGTGGGCGATGGTGTTAAGAAAGCGCTCGCCACACTGAAAGAAACGCACCCGGAGATCGCCGTCGAGCGCGTGTTTAACACGGTGGATATGGTGTACGAAACGTACAAAGGCTCGATGGAAATGATCTTCGAAGGCGCTGCTTTGGCGGTGTTGGTGGTGATTTTCTTTCTGCGCAACTCGCGTGCCACCATCGTTGCCGCGACGGCGTTGCCTTTGGCGGTAATTCCTACTTTTGCCTTCATGTATCTGTTCGGCTTCACCATCAACATCGTGACCTTGCTGGCGCTTTCGTTGGTGGTAGGAGTGTTGGTGGACGATGCCATCGTTGAAATTGAAAACATCATGCGCCATTTGGAAATGGGCAAAACGCCCTATCAAGCAGCGATGGAAGCGGCGGATGAAATCGGCATGGCTGTGATTGCGACGACGTTCACACTGGTCGCTGTGTTTTTGCCAACCGCCTTTATGAGCGGCATCGCCGGTAAATTTTTCGTACAGTTCGGCTGGACGGCGGCGATCGCGGTGATGATCTCTTTGGTAGTGGCGCGCATGTTGACGCCGATGATGTCGGCTTATTTTTTGAAACCACGCGTATTGCATGCCACGCCAAAGTGGATCGAAATTTATTTGGTGTGGGCGCGTTGGTGCTTGGCGCATCGCAAGCTGACCTTGCTGGCAACCGCAATCTTTTTCTTTGGCTCCTTCGTGTTGGCAGGCACTTTGCCCAAAGCCTTTCAACCTAAAGACAATCAATCGCAAACCCAAGTATCAATCACGCTTCCCCCGGGTAGTAAATTTGAGCAGACCTACGCCCTAGCCGAGCAAGCGCGCGGCATCGTGATGCAAAATCCGAATGTGACCTTGGTTTACACCGCGATCGGTGGCGGTGCTGCGGGAGGTAATGCCTTCGAGCCGAGCGGTGTGCCGGAAGCACGTAAAGCCACGCTGTCGATTCAGCTCAAACCGCGCGGAGAGCGTCCGTTGAAGTTGCAAATTGAAGATGAGCTACGCGATGCGATGGCGGTGTTGCCGGGCGTGCGAGTAAAGGTCGGTATGGGTTCGTCGGCAGACAAATATCAAATTGTGCTGACCAGTGAAAATAGTGAGCTCCTCAATGAGCACGCGCTCAAAGTGGGGCAGGAGCTGCGTACCTTGCAAGGTATCGGCAACGTGGTGTCAAACTCCAGCGTGTTGCGTCCCGAGATTGTGGTGCGCCCAGACTTTGCGCGTGCGGCAGACTTGGGTGTGACCTCGGTGGCCATTGCTGAAACCTTACGCGTGGCAACTAACGGCGACTACGATCAATCGCTCGCCAAATTGAATTTGCCCGACCGTCAGTTGCCGATCATTGTGAAATTACGCGACGATGCACGGCAGGACATTGCCTTAATGTCTCGGCTGATGGTGCCCGGTTCGCATGGTCCTGTGATGCTGGGTAACGTGGCGACTTTGAGTTTAGAAAGCGGCCCTGCGCAGATTGATCGTTACGATCGCCAACGCAACATCACCTTTGATATTGAGTTGGCAGGTCAGCCATTGGGTAAGATTCAGGCTGATGTGGCGGCATTGCCCTCGGTTAAAAATATGCCTGCAGGCGTATCGGTCGCGCCGATTGGTGATGCCGAAGCAATGAACGAATTGTTTGCGAGTTTCAGCTTGGCCATGTTCACCGGCGTGATGTGTATCTACATTGTATTGGTGTTGTTGTTCAAAGACTTCATGCAGCCGGCCACCATTTTGGGCGCGTTGATTCTTTCCATTCCGGGGGCTTTCCTTGCGCTATTTTTAACTCATACCGCCATCTCGATGCCGTCGATGATTGGTTTGATTATGTTGATGGGGATCGCCACCAAGAACTCGATTCTGTTGGTGGAATATGCCATCGTCTCGCGGCGTGAGCGCGGCATGAATCGTGGCGAAGCCTTGATCGATGCTTGCCAAAAACGAGTACGGCCGATTGTGATGACGACGATGGCGATGGGCGCGGGAATGTTGCCAGTCGCGTTGGACATTGGCATGGGCGATGGCAGCTTCCGCGCACCGATGTCGATTGTGGTGATTGGCGGTTTGATTACTTCCACCTTTTTGAGCTTGCTAGTGATTCCGGTGGTTTATACCTATGTCGATGATTTGATCGAATGGGGCAAGCGCATGTTAAATAAAAAGAAGAAAAACGAATTGGCCGTTGAAAGATAAAAGACGAAAGTCTTTTTCGATGATGGCAGATCAGATGAATCCTGAGAGTTGCGCGGTTAATCTGGGGATGCTGCATAGAAAATCTCTCCGACTGGCTGGATATGACTACACACAGTCTGGCGCTTATTTTGTGACGATTTGTGCAGATGAGCGAACGTGCTTATTTGGTGCAATTGAAAATGACTCAATGGTATTGAGTGACTTCGGGCAGATCCTAGTGGAAGAATGGTTGAAAACGGCGGTGGTTCGTTCAAAAGTGGCATTGGGTGAGTATGTTGTTATGCCCAATCATTTTCACGGGATTGTGGTGTTGACGGATGATGGGAGTGCAAAGGGCACGGACACCAAGGGCACGGCACGCCGTGCCCTTGGTGTCC
>Ga0194062_1001209_pt1 | contig 10843 bp, 9 predicted proteins | sample SepL2225m_MetaG_FD_155481 | JGI IMG/M metagenome (GOLD analysis project Ga0194062, IMG submission 155481) | Anoxic zone freshwater microbial communities from boreal shield lake in IISD Experimental Lakes Area, Ontario, Canada - Sep2016-L224-25m | ecosystem: Environmental > Aquatic > Freshwater >... | reverse complement strand
TTTAAATTCAGGGAAATAATTCCTTATTTCCTTTTCAACCATTTCACAGACAGTCTCTTTAGTCATACCTTCATATTCAGCGATAGTATACTCAGGAGCACTTACTATCACAGAAACATATTCATCCTTAAAAAACACCCATTGCGAGAACCCGTCAATTATTCCAGCCATACCAAAATAATACTTATTATTAAACCCGTCAGGCATCTTTTCAGGAACCAGAAACACGGATAATATTGAAGCAGGTTTTAATTCTTTATAATTGCCAAAATGCGCAGTAAAAGAATCCTCAGTGAACAATCGTTCAAAATTATAAAACGGTACTGCAGAGACATAATAATCAGAAGTAATATAATCCCCGTTCTCCATTTTCAGCCCTTTAACCTGATTTGCTTCTATTTCAATTTGTTCAACTTTCGAGCTCAGGTTCAGTCCGATTTTACCCTCTGAATATTTAACAAAAGGAACGCAGAATAATTCACTCAGAGACTCACCAGGTACGACCAATGAGAATGCCGTTGGATACTCAAATGCTTTAACCAGTACGTTATAGAATAATTCAGCATCTATATACTCAGGCGGTGCGTTGAAAACTGCGAAGGCGAAGGGTTCCCAGAAATACTTCTTCAGATTATCTGTTTGTTTAAGGTAATCAAGAAGCCAGCTTAGTTTCTTACCTTTCAATCTTTCGGAGAAATCTATTTCAATCATTTCCCTCAGTCTCAGCAATTTAAACTTATCTTTATACGTAAGCGGTGGATAGTTCATAAAACCCTTTGCTATTGAAAGGAAAGGCTCGTCCCCTTTAGCGAAGAACTCCAGTTCATTTCCGTTTTTCTCCTTGAAGAAAACGTGAAGGTTCTGCGACATATTAAGATCAGGAGTCTTGTTCATTTTCTCAAGGAGTTCAAAAGTATTTTCATACCATCCCGCAAGAATATGCTGGCCATTATCGAGAGTCAGACCTGTTTCAGCATCGTAGTAACTGAATGTACGTCCGCCGATTTTTGAAGTGGATTCAAACAGCCTGACGTCGTAACCGCTTTCACGCAGATACACCGCAGCAGAAATACCTGCCAGACCACCTCCGATAATTGATACAGTTTTTCCCATTAATGTGTTTTGTACAGCAATTTATATTTTATAAATACCGAATAAGCCAGTATCAGCTTCCATAATTTTGATATCCTTACGCTGCGATTATAAACATTGAATCCTGACGATTTAATCTTTTCAAGAAGTTTATAATAAATCTTTCCCATAATCTCTGCCGCTATCATATTAGCTTTATCTTCTTCAGTAAGAAATGATTCGGCTTTTGCATAATATTCTAAGGCCCTGCTGTACTCATATTCCATAAGCCTGCGGAATTTATCGTTGTAAACCGAATTCATCAAATCAGTTTCAGTGTAATTATACTTTTTCATATCCTCAAGCGGTATGTATATCCTGTTATTAAGAGCATCTTTCTTTACGTCCCTTAATATGTTCGTCAGTTGCAGTGCCAGTCCGAGATATTCGGCATATTTCTTAATATCCGTATTCTTATAACCGAATATTTCTATCGTCATCAAACCGACTGCCGAAGCAGCACAGTAACAATACCTGTAGAGTTCATCAAAAGTTTCATACCTGTTCTTTTCTATGTCCATCTCCATTCCTTCTATTAAATCAAAGAAAGGTTTATGCGGAATATTGAAAATATTTATCTGTTCTTTCAGTATTGAAAAAAATTCATCGTCAGAATCGTTGTTAAGAGAGTTATTAAGCCTGTCTTTCCATTTCCTTATTTCAACTATCTTCTGTTCAGGTGAGAGTTCTTCGTTATCAACAATATCATCCGTTAATCGGCAAAAAGCATAAATAATCCTCAGACCTTCGCTCTTTGATTTATTCAGGAAAACCGATGAATAGAAGAAATTTGTCTTACTTTTCTTCATTACATCCAGTACTTCCTTATGAGTATTGATGTTCTCCTGCATCAGAATATTGACGTCACTAATATTTTAATTTTGTCAGATTTTGAGAGTTTAACCCTGTCCGATAGAACTTTATACTTTGATTCCTTTATCAATTCGAGTATTTTCATACCGCCTTTAACAGTTGCTTTTATCTCCATCTTTAACCTTCCCTTAAGTAAACCGGTAAGTTCGTTTCCTTCTATGAACATTTGTTCAGTCCTGTCGACTAGATCCTTCATCACTTTCTTAAATTTTTCGTTCTCTACCTTCAGGTACAAATCATCTACAGAATAACCATATTTATCCATTATTTCAGTTGGTATGTATATTCTGCTCATCCTTAAATCAACAGCAATATCCTGCCAGAAATTTGTAAACTGTAATGCCGAGCAGATTTTATCTGACAGAGCATACATATGTTTATCCTTTTCATAATCATAATCAAAAACCCTGAGAACCAGTCTCCCTACGGGGTTCGCAGAATTCTCTGAGTAACCCAGGATATCATCAAACCTTTCATAACGGTTAACATTCACATCCTGCTTGAATGCTTTTAACAGATTAAGCAAATCATCGCTTCGTAAGTTAAGTTTCTTGATTGTATCGTGAAGGGCAACGAAGATATTCCTGAAATGCATTTCAAGATTATCGTCATAATCACCAAAGTTCAGGAGCAGGTCTTCCATAAACTCGAGTTTATCCATCTTATCCGCAGGTTTCAGGTATATTGAATCTGCAATATTATCTGCTGTTCGTGCAAAAGCATATATACTAAATATATAATTTCTCCTGTTTTTAGGTATAAAGAATGACGCAACCGGAAAGTTCTCGTAATTGCTCTTCGTTAAGTTCTCACAATAATAATATGCGGCTTCAGTAAAGCTGATAATTAATTAATTTAATTGTTAAATGAACTTAAAATATTGTAAATATATATTAAATTGTCTATACATAAACAGAAATATAAAACAATGCCTATTATGGTTGAAAAAGTTGTTATGTTTGGAGGTTCCGGATTTCTGGGAAGCAGGCTTACCAATATACTTAAAGATGATTATAGAATAGTACTCGCGACAAGAAGTGAAGGGAAAATATCGGGCATTAAGAATGTTGAATACACACATTATTCTGATAATATTGATTCTTATTTAAGTATAATTGAAGGTGCAGGTATAGTAGTTAATTTCTCAGGAGCATCTATTGCGGGAAGAAGATGGAATGAAGAATATAAGAAGGTTATGCACGACAGCAGAATTAATACTACAAATCTTATTTCAGAAGCAATTGGTAAATGCGAAAATAAACCGCATACATTTGTAAGTACATCTGCGACTGGTATTTACGGCGACCGGGGTGACGAAATACTCGATGAATCATCGGCGAACGGTGTTGATTATCTCGCAAACCTGTGCAAAGACTGGGAAACTTCAGCTTTGAAATCAATTGAATACGGTGTGAGGACAGTATGTATAAGAGTCGGAGTAGTCCTTGATAAGAAAGAAGGCGGGTTTACGAAGATGGCACAGCCGTTCAGGCTATTTGCAGGCGGTCCGCTTGGAAACGGCAGACAGTACCTCCCCTGGATACACGTTAATGATATAGTAAACATATACAAAGAAGCGATTACCTGCAAATCGTTATCGGGAATCGTTAACGGAACGGCACCAAATCCAGTAACGAATAAAGAATTCAGTAATACTTTAGGTAAAGTATTAAAACGTCCTTCAATATTCAGCGTCCCGAAGTTTGTGTTAAAGATAGCTGTTGGAGAGTTTGCCGAATTTCTCACAGGAAGCCAGAGAGCAATACCAAAGAAACTAACTGACAAAGGATTTCGTTTTGAGTTTAAAGGAATAGAAACAGCATTAATTAATATAGTAAAACAGATTGATTAAATACTTAGAGACAATACTGCAGATATACGGTAAAAACTTCACGGAAGGATATAAGAGTTACGAGCATCTGAAATCAGGTGTTTCGGATAAATTAATAGTACGTATAAAGACTACAGGAAAGAGCATAATCGGTATTTATAATTCATATTCAAAAGAGAATATTACATTTCTGGAATTCACAAAAGTATTTAACAGTTTGGGTTTAAACGTCCCAAAGATATTGTATGTATCGGACGATTTTAAAGTTTATTTTCTTTCCGACCTCGGGGAGAATACTCTTTACGATACTGTGAAAACTGCTACAGACAGGGAATCGCTGATTTCTCTGTACAGAAAGGCACTCGGATATCTGATAAAATTTCAGTACTACGGCAAGCAGAAGATAGACTTCTCATACTGCTTTGAAACAAGAATTTTCGATAAAGAACAGATTTATCTGGACACCAGCAAGTTTGAGACATATTACATAGATAAATTCCTGAACTCAAAAAGTAAGTTTCATAAAGACAGTTTTATAAATAACATATTGAATGTTACAGTAAAAGTATCTGATAATTACTTCATGTACAGGGATTTTCAGCCGAGAAACATAGTGCACAACAACGATGACCTGTACTTTGTTGATTACCAGTCGGGAAGGCTCGGACCGCCGCAATACGATCTTATATCTTTTCTTTATTCAGGAAGTATTAACGTAACGCAGGACGAAAGGATAATACTCTCAGGATTTTATTTTGATGAATTCAGTAAATACGAAAAGACAGACAAGGGCAGACAGATGGAATCACTCGATTATTTTGCTCTGTTAAGAATTATACAAGTACTTGGTAGTTACTGCTACTCGTATTTTGAAAAAGGCAATAAGAATATTTCAGAAAAAATCCCTACAGCAATAGAGAATCTTAAGACCTTAAAGCTTCAGGACAATAATTTAAAGTTAGTACAGGAATTTATTTTAGACAGTCATTTTATTCATACCTCAAAGCATCAATAGGATTCAGCTTTGCCGCCTTGTATGCGGGATATACTCCGAATATCAGTCCAACGATAGTACAGATAACCAGTCCGATTATAATCCAGTCTATAGGAATAACCACAGGCGAACTCAGATATACAGCGAGTAAATTTCCTGAAAGTATTCCGAGCAGTATCCCTACAATACCACCCATAAGGGAAAGTATAACGGCTTCAAACAGGAACTGGTAAAGAATATTCTTGCGTTTTGCGCCGATTGATTTCCTTATACCTATTTCTTTGGTTCTTTCAGTTACCGATACGAGCATAATATTCATAATGCCTATACCTGCCGCAAGAAGAGCTATGAAAGAAATAAAACCTGCTCCGTATTTAAAATACTTTGTAAAAGCACTTACCTGTGTTATTAAAGATTCGTTCGAATATATTTCAAAATTATTTTCCTCACCCGGTTTCACTTTCCTTATAATTCTCATCATACCCGTTATATGTTCGACCGTCTCGTTGTACGACTCTCTGTTTGGCGCCTGTACGGCAATGTTGATAGAATGATGTTCTTCGCCTCTGTATATCTGAAGTGTTTTTGTTATAGGCACCAGAGCAATGTTATCACGGCTTTGTCCGAAACTTTCACCTTTAGGCTCAAGAATACCAACAACTGTGAATTCATTCTTATCGAGAATTACTTTCTTTCCTAAAGGTGTTTCCTTTGGAAACAGTTTATCGACAACTTCCATACCGATAACGGTTACAGAACTTGCACTGTTCATTTCCGAGTTTGTGAAATATCTTCCTTCTTTAATAGTATAGTCGTTGCAAGGCAGGTAGTCCATATTGACTCCGCCAAGCTGCATATTAGGATTAGTGGCATTCTGTCCGTTCTTGAAAACTTTAGCACCTTTCCAGTCTTCAAGGGAAATATATTTGTACATAGTAGCTTTTTCCATAAGCTGAATTCCCTGTTCATAAGTAATATCAGGTCTGTTTCTGAATTTCATCGAAGGAGGCCCTCCGAAGTTCATCGCAGGAAATTTCTGTATCTGGAATGTGTTGCTTCCAAGCTGGCTAAGACCTGAGTCTATTCCTGATTGTAAAGCATTCAGCAAAGTCATAATTGCAATAATAGAAAACACACCAATTGCTATACCTGCAAGAGTTAATGAAGTTCTTAATTTATTACTTCTAATTGTATCGACCGATAATCTTAATGTTTCACCTACTATCATAATTATTCATACCTTAAAGATTCAACAGGATCAAGTTTTGCAGCATTGTATGCAGGGAAGAAACCCGACAGCACACCGAAGAACATTGAAATAAATAAACCGAGAACTACTACCCATAATGGCATTGCAGTCGGGAGTACAAAAGCATCTATTATAAGACTTATCGGGAAAGAAATCATCAGACCTATCATACCGCCTCCGAGACAAATCACTACCGATTCAATCAGGAACTGTATCATTATTGTCCTTCGCCTTGCACCGATTGCCTTTCTGATTCCGATTTCTTTCGTTCTTTCCTTAACGGAAACAAACATAATGTTTGCAATACCAACAGAACCGACGATTAATGATAAACCAGTTATTAATAATCCTATAACCTTTATCAGAGAAGTTAACTGATTGTAAGTATCCTTAAATGCTGCCTGTTCGTTAACGCCAAAATCGTCTCTGCCTCCGGCGGGTATCTTTCTTGCCTTCCTCATTATAGATTTTACTTCTTCTTTAGTTTCTTCGAGATTATTTAAATCATTCGCCTTTATGTTAATAGAGACACTGCGTCTTGTTCCGAAAAGTTTGTAAAACTTGGTTATTGGAATAATAACCCTGTTATCAAGACTGAAAAGCCCGAGCATACTCCCCTGCTTTTCGATTACTCCCACAACACGGAATGAATAACTTCCGACTTTAATTATTTTCCCGATAGGGTTCATATTGTTGAAAAAACCATTTTTCACATCAGTACCAATCATACAAACGGGATATCCGCCTTCAGATTCCTTTGATGTAAAGAAACGTCCCTCATCAACATTGAGACCCACAGTTTTCTGATATTCTTCTGTAGTACCGATAACAAAAACACTTTCAAGACTCAGACTGCCGTACTGTACAGTTCTCGGAGAACCAACTGTAGGACTTACAGAAGATGCAGACTGTATATACTTCTTCAGAAATTCATAATGCTGAAGGTTAATATCTTTTCTGTTTCTGTAAACTTCGAAATCCTCTTTACCAAACCATTCAAATTTCTGGACATAAAGCACATCAGCACCGATTGCGCCGATACTGCTTTCGAATGCACGGTTAATACCTTCGATTGCAGTCTGCATAAGTGTTACGGCTGTTATACCTATCACTATTCCCAAAGCGGCAAGAATAGAACGCATCTTGTTTCCGGTAATAGCATTGTAAGCGATTATGAAACTTTCTTTTATTTCAACAAATATATTCATCTGTTAATGTCTCGCAGTTTGATATGTGTCGGATTCAATCATTCCGTCACGGATTTTTATGATACGGTTTGCGTGCTTTGCGATATCCTCCTCATGAGTAACGAGAATTATTGTATTCCCCTTCTTATTCAGTTCAGCGAAAAGCGCCATGATTTCCTCACCGGTTTTTGTATCAAGGTTACCAGTAGGTTCGTCTGCGAGTATAATCGAAGGATTATTAACTAAAGCTCTTGCAACAGCAACACGCTGCCTCTGACCACCTGAGAGTTCATTCGGCTTATGCTTCATCCTGTCTGCAAGCCCGACATTCGCAAGAGATTCTTCAGCCCGTTTTATTCTGGCTGTTTTGGATAAACCCGAATAAATCAAAGGTAATTCTACGTTATGAAGAGCATTACTTCTTGGCAGCAGATTAAACGTCTGGAAAACAAAACCAATTTCCTTATTACGGATTTCTGCAAGTTCATCATCATCCATTTCATGTACATCTTTTCCGTTCAAAACATAGTCACCCGAAGTCGGAGTATCAAGACATCCGATTATGTTCATCAGTGTGGATTTTCCCGAACCTGAAGGTCCCATGATTGCTACGTATTCGTTTCTTTCTATAACCACATCCACTCCTTTTAAGGCGTAAAGCTTTTCCGTACCCATCTCATAGAGTTTTGTGATATTCTTTATGTCAATTATAGTGCTCATTATTATTCTTTATCTTTTTTCACAACTTTCTTCTCATTGTTTACTTTCACTTTCATATTATTATCAAGGTCTTTATTGATTGCTTTAAAGCTCCCCTTTATCACTTCCACGCCATCGGGCACACCCTCAATAATCTCAATGTAAGCATCATTGCTAATACCTGTTTTAACTTCTTTCTTAACTGCTGTGCCATTTTCAACTACGAAGACAATTTCTTTAGGCTTTTGCTTCTTCATAATCTTATCATCGCGCTGGCTTGAAAGATTGTCCGGCATCGATTTATCTTTCTCGTCACCCTTAAGCGTCATTTGTCCCTGCATATCATCTTCACGTGTCGTGACTGACTGTATAGGAACTGCTACAACGTTATCTTTTCTCTGAACTTCAATATCAACTGTACAACTCATACCCGGGCGAAGTTCATAATCTTCCTTACTGACTCTGATTTTTACTATGAAATTTACCACTTCTTCTTGTGTTCCTGTATTTTTTGCCTTTGCTGTATTTGCTATTTCGTAGACGTAACCTGTAAATGATTTTCCCGGAAATGCATCAATCTGTATTCTTGCTGTGTCACCGAGTTTTACGAGTGTAACATCCGTTTCACCGACTTCAACCTGGCATTCCATTGAGTTCAAATCGGAAATTGTCATAATCTGCGAACCTATATTAAAAGACGTACCGAGTACTTTTTCACCTTCTTCATTGTTAAGTTGAGTAACTGTTCCTGACATTGGAGCGTTAATAGTTGTCTTTGAAACATCGTATTCAACCGATGATAAAGATGCTCTCTGCTGCTGAATCTGTGCTCTTACGGTATTCATCTGTGCAAGTGTTGCATCGAAATTCGTCTGTGCATTATCTAAATCCTGCTGTGAGGCGAGTCCTTTATCGGTTAAAGTCTTTATTCTGTCGAGTTCAAGTTTGTACTTCTTAAGATTGACTTCCTGTGCTGCCAGATTACTCTGCTGCACGTTTATTCCTGCCTGCTCCTGTTTTAATTTCGGCATATAAGAATCCGGTCTTATCTTAACAACTACATCACCTTTCTTAACCACATCGCCTTCCTTGAAAGGAAGCGAAATGATTTCACCACTGACTTCGGCACTGATAACGACCTTTGTTTCTGCCTGAATCTTACCCGTTGCAGTAACGATTTGCGTTATGTTCTGCCTCATGACCTTTTCAGTCTGGACTTCAATCAGTTTCTCTTTCTTACCTGAGAGCACAACTGCAACAACGATAAGAATAATCACTGCTATTATCCCAATCCAGAGAATGCGTTTTTTCTTCTTCTTATTCTTCTTTGTGTTAATCTGTTTGATTTCTGTGTTTGGTTTACTGTCTTCCATATTCTTTAATGATTAAACTTTTAATATTTAAGTTGACCAGATAGATATTCTATCTGTTTTTGTGATAGTACAAAATTGTATAATGCATTTATACGGTTAATGTATAAATTATTCAGGTTTGTTGTTGCTACCTGAACATCGAGCAATGTTCCGTAACCAATCCTGAAATTCTCTTCCGATAAAATCTTATCCTGTTCAGCCGATATTATGTTCCTGTCAAGTATTTCTATCTGCTTATAAGCTGATTCAAGGTCATAGATTGATTTCTTTAAATCAGAACGGATCTGCTTTTCAAGTTTTGCTATGTCTTCCTGTTTCTGTTTTATGTTTACTTCGGCAGCCTGTCTGTTCAGGTCTGTCTTGAATCCCTGCAGAATCGGATAACTAAGTGTGAGACCGTAAGAAAGGACTTTGTTCTTATCCATACTGTTGAGATTATTACTGCTCCAGTTATACGTTCCAAATGCAGACAAACTCGGGAAATACAGATTCTTCTTTGCGATACTCAGTTTGGTTTCATTGATTTCAATATTCTGTTTAGCCGATGAATAATCGTACCTTGTTTTCAAAGCATTCTGCACGAGACCTTCAAAGTTTGAATTCTTCTGAATCACAGTGCGAAGTTCCTCTAAAGTAAGCGGAAAAGCCATTTTACCATAATCGATGGTGATTGATTTTGTAACATCATCATTGAGAGTAGTCAGAAAATCAACCTTCGATTTTTCAAAATCATTCTTTGAAGTTACTACTGTAAGTTCATTCTGCCCTACCTGAACATCCTGTTTATAAACATCCGATTTTGTCTTTTTGCCGACGTTAACGTACTCCTTAATTTTGTTAAGCTGGTCAATCGAAGTCAAAAGGTTATTATTGTTTGTTTCGACAATCTTATCCTTCTTAATCACATCAAAGAACCTCTGATAGACACTCATAATAATGTCGTACCTGGTCTTTTCCAGATCCGTATAAAGAGATGCAAGACTTTTCTTCTGAAGGTCGATGCTCTCATAATTTGCAAGTCCGTTAAAAAGTGTCATTGAAGAATTTAAACCCAGGGAAAAGTTATCGGCAGTAGTGTTGTTATCAGGAATGGCAATAGGAATACCATTCTGATAAATTGTACCACCTTTGGAATCAGTATTATTCCTGCTCCACTGACCTGAGAAGTTTAAAGTCGGAATCAAATCTCCGTAAGATGATTTAACGTTGAATTTTTGCAGTGTGATGTTGTTTTGAAATGTAGATACAGCCGTACTGTTCTGTAAGGCTGTGTTCACTGATTTTGTTAAGTCATAAACTTCCTGTGCACTCAGATAACCAACGGATAATGTAAAAATGAAAATTAAGACAAATATTTTTCTCATATATAATTAAATTTATTACTAGTTAATTAAACGATTTAAAGGACAAAAGGTTTCATTTCAGGGCTTAAAATAAAACTTTTTCTTTTATCCTTATTTTTAATTCAGAATTTCATAATATTGTGAAAAATTAACTGAATTAAAC
>Ga0194062_1001206_pt1 | contig 10853 bp, 15 predicted proteins | sample SepL2225m_MetaG_FD_155481 | JGI IMG/M metagenome (GOLD analysis project Ga0194062, IMG submission 155481) | Anoxic zone freshwater microbial communities from boreal shield lake in IISD Experimental Lakes Area, Ontario, Canada - Sep2016-L224-25m | ecosystem: Environmental > Aquatic > Freshwater >... | reverse complement strand
GACGGGATCGACATCTGCAACAGCCAGGACGTCCTCGTCGAGGACTGCTTCCTCCGCAACAACGACGACGAGGTTTGCGTTAAGACGATCTCGCCACCGCCCGCGATGGAGTCGAAGAACATCGTCGTGCGACGCTGCGTGGTCTGGAACGATCGCGCGCGAGGGCTCGGCATCACCTCCGAGACGCGCGCCAACATTTCTAACGTCCTTTTCGAGGACTGCGACATCATCCACGATTTCTCGGGCGGCGGCGAGTGCGCGGCGCTCGCGATTCTCGTCTCCGACTCGGGAACGATGAGCGACATCCGGTTTGAGAACATCCGGGTGGAGGACTGCCGGAACACCCTGGGCAACTGCTGGATCGGGGCGGACATGTGGGGACACGACAAGACGCGGGGGCACATCAAGGGCGTGACGTTCAAAGACATCGTTGTCACGGGCAAGACTTTCCCGGTGATGAAGCTGAACGGTTACGATGACGCACACCTGATCGAGGACGTGCGCATCGAGAACCTCCGGATTAAAGGAAGCCCGATCAGGGGCGCAGAGACGGCGAAGCTGCAAACCAACGCATACGTGAGGGGTCTCGCTATCGTTGCCGCTCCTGGCGGGATTCGGGAATCGGCGAACAACGTGCCGGACGATACGGCTCGCAAGCTCGCCGATCCTCAGCACTGACGTTGGATTGCAGAAGAAATGAATATTGGAAAAGGAATCAAGATCGGTGCGGCGTGGGGCCTAGGTTTGGCTGTCGTTGCGACAATTCCTCAGCTCTTCATGCCAATCGGTGAACCACGGCGAGGGGCCGATCTTATTGCGATGGCCAAGGCGGACTGGCATCGTGGGGATTTCTGGGCGGAACGGATGTTTTCATTTCTGGTCCTGTTTGTCGTCGGCTTCGTGATCGCTGGCTTGATCGGTGCATTCAGCCCGGAGAGGAAGATGAAATAGGAATCCAACACGCCGTCCGACCGTACGCGGTGAACCGCTCCGGTCAACGGCAACGTTCGACATAAGCAAATGAAACTGACAAAACTAAATTTATTCCTCTGCTGTTTTATGACCGGCTGTTCCAGCACAAGGGAATACAAGCCGGGTCAAGATGTGTACGAAACACAAACATCTCATGCATGCGTTACTATCAAGGCGTTGAATGCGTTGGCATCTGGTAACACAAACCACGCCACCTATCTTATGCAGGTAGAGGCGTTCATGACCGCTCCAATACTTCTGGAATTGGAAAGAAAGGAAACAAATATTCCAGAATGGCAGAGGCAGGACGTCCGGGAGTACTTGCGTGAATTGACGGGATATTTTGAAAACAATTTGGACAAAATTGACCCCAATCTGCCTATGACCCGGCACTGTGTTGCTGCACTTGAGCAAATGCTGACAACAGAAGCGGATAAAATGCGCATTCAAGCAATCAAGAATAAGTTGAAGGATAAAGCGTCGAACCAGCCAGCCCAAGCGACGGGCAAGCCCGCGCCTGGCCGGTAACGTTCGCCAAACAAAAATGAAACTTGATCTTGAAAAGGCACCGCTTACACTTCTTGTGGAAGGCAGACCCCAAGAGACAGCCGACCAGATTCAGACTCTCATGTCTCAACACTATGATCAACGCCTGAATGATGACGAGTTCGGACCATTGTATCGAATTGGAGAGAAGTACAAAGTCGGCGACAGAGTATTCTTCCGGGTCCAAACTTTCGCCGGCTCCCTGCTCGCACGCATGATGATTGATGTTGGCAGAAGGCAATTCCCAAGAGCCATACTGATGTCTATCTCGGGTGAAACCGAAAACGGCTATGAACTGGTAGAGCCAGAAAACACCGGAGTTCATATCGACAAGAAGTTGCTCATCAGAACTTGAGGAAGAGGCGAACATCGCGCTGCAGTTTACGCGGCGCGGCGCCGCGAAACTGAGCGCGGGCGTTCGGCCAACAAAATGAAAAATAAGATTAAAGAAATAATGCATGTGCAAATCAAGACAAGCCGGATAGTTGTGCTGGTGTTGACGCTGCTGATCTTTGTCCTATTGGGCTCTTGGCGCTGGATTGAAATGAAGGCACAGCCATTCTCGCTTTTTGATTGGTGGGGTGACGCCATCTGGGGGCTTTCAACTGACCTTGGACGGGTGGCCTTTGGGGAAATTATGGTCGGAATGCTCTACTTAATCCTGTGGACTTTGGGTTATGTGTTGATCTCGGCGACTCTCGGGTGGATCATTGCGGCCATTGTTGCCGTGATGCGAGCATCGAAAATGATTATGACCAAGCCGAACAACCGCGGTCAGGGTACGCTTCGCGCCCCTGCCGCGTGACGTTCGGGGCGACCAGAATATCAGAATTGAATACGCCAAGATCAAAAGGTACCATTTGAAATAATTGGAGGGATATCCTATGGAAATCGCACTACCCCTTGACAAAATGACTGTTGCGGACAAATTCAATACTTTGGAAAAAATATGGGACAGCCTCAAGCGAACCCCAAAAGATATTCCTGTACCGGCTTGGCATGCTGATGTTTTAAAGGCGCGCGAATTAAGGGTTCAGGAAGGAACCTCAGTGTATGGCGATTGGGGAGAGGCCAAACGTCGTATTCGAGAGCGAACCCGGTGAAAATCAGGATTCTTGACGAAGCTGAACGGGACTTGGTCGATGGGGTTCTGTTTTATGAAGCCCAAGATCCGGGACTTGGTGATTACTTTCTGGATTCGATATCGGCCGACATTGATTCGCTCCAACTTTTCGGCGGGATTCACCCGATTCGCTCGGGCCGTCACTGCTTGCTTGCAACGCGCTTCCCGTATGCCATCTATTATATTGTCGTGAGGCGCGTTGTGCACATTCAGGCCGTTTTGGATTGTCGCCGAGATCCGGTATGGAATGAAAACAGATTAAAATAATCCCGAACCAGCTCTTTGACCGCGACGGCTCGCACGCTCGCCGCGGGTCAAGAGTCACGTTCGCACCACGAGAATGATGAATAAGGATTTAGGAAAATCAGGCTGACATGGTTCTGAGCGCATGATAAATTGTCACAAATGAGATGCGCAGAGAGGACTTAACATGCCTGAGATATGTCGATTTTTCGGAATCATAATTCGGATGTTTTTTGACGAGCATAACCCTTCACATATCCATGCGGAATATCAGGGGAATAAAGCTGTTTTCGATCTGAATGGAAACATTACCAAGGGAGATCTCGGGTCGCGCACAGCCGTCCGGCTGGTGCGCGAATGGATTGACCTGCATGGCAACGAATTGCGTGAAGACTGGGAACTCGCTCAAGCGGGAAAAGAAATAAAGAAAATTGCCCCATTGGATTGAGGTGCATTATGTGGAATCTCAACGACGTACAACAGATTGAATATAAGTCCGATTATACTTTCAGGATTGTTTTCGATGATCGAACTAGCGGTATAGTTGATTTCTCTGAATATCTGCATCGTGGCCCCATTTTCGCTCCTCTCAAGAATATTGAATTCTTTCGGCAGGCGAAAATTGAAGGCGGAACAATTTCCTGGCCGAACGGGGCGGATATTGCTCCCGAGACTCTTTATGAGAAATGCGAACAATCGGGCGCACGCGACGGCTTACCCGCCGCGCGTGACCCGTGACGTTCGCATCAGGGAAATGATCAGAAAGTTGATTTGAAATGCAGATAACTTCCGATTAATATTTGAATCATGACAACTACCTTGGCAATTGACCGCTTATCAAGACCAGAAAAACTCCGCGTGATGGAGGCGATCTGGGTTGATCTAACCCAAGATGAAGTTTTGACTGAGTCTCCGGCGTGGCACAAGGCGGCTTTGGCTGAAACAGCGCGCAGGGTCAAAAATGGGGCAGAACCGATTCTTGACTGGGAACAGGCGAAACGGGACCTCCGGAAACGCATTCGATGAGTATCAAGATACTTGCTTCCGCATCCGAAGACCTTGATCGCGGGAGGATATTCTACTCGCGGCAAGGCGAGGGACTGGGGGAGTATTTTTTGGATTCCTTAGCTTCCGACGTTGATGCCCTTGCTCTATATGCTGGAATTCACCCCAAGGTATTTGGCTATTACCGCCTTCTCTCTAAGCGTTTCCCGTATGCCGTTTATTACCAGATCAATAGAAGCCATGATGTCATTGTGTGGCGCGTCTTGGATTTGCGGCAAGATCCCTTACGGATACAAAGGGCTTTGAAATAGTTGCGAACCAGAAAGTCCAGGTTACCTCGCGTCCCGCTCGGAACCTGACTTTCGTCGTTCGGATCGGAAAGTAGAATAACGATGAGCAACCACATGACGCGAGTGATTGTCGGCACACTCACTCTATTGGCGTGCAACACTGTCGGCGCTGCCGCGGAGGAGAATATGAGAGTACCGAACCAGAAGGTCCTTGACGCTGTCTCTTGGCTGGAAAAGGAAGCACACCGAATAATCCGAGCGTCAAAGCGTGAAATGAAGGATGGAACGGCTGCGTTCCCCCCCCAGGTTGGGATTGGGTATGAGGCGTTCTGGCTGCGGGACTACGAGTATACGTTGGAAGGGTCGATCGCGTCCTACTCAGACAAGGAACTGACCGACGCTTGCCGCCTCTTTGTGCGGAGTGTGCGTGCGGATGGCGCAGGCGTCGACTGCGTGAAGTTCGATGGCACGCCCATCTACAAGCCGGGTTACGGCAGCATGGGCAAGGAACCGGTGCTGGACGGTCCGCCGTTCACCGTGAGCGTAGCGTGGCAGACGTATCAGCGGACAAAGGACAAAGCGTTGCTGGTTGAGATGCTTGATCCGCTGATCAAGACCATGAACTACATGCCGCGCAACACGACCAACGGACTGGCGCATATCCCGTTTCCCGGCGAGCGTTGTCCGTACGGGTTCACTGACAGCATTCAGAAGTCGGGCGACGAGCTGTTCTGTTCGCTGTTGATGGTGCAGGCCGCGCGGCAGTTGGGCGACCTGCTGGAAGCGGGTGGACGCAAGGATGAGGCGCAAAAGTGGCGGCAGGAAGATGCACGGGGCGGCTCGAATGTGCGCAGCGTTTTCTGGGACAAGGAGGTCGGCCTGTTTCGGTCGACCACAGGCAACTGTAATGTGCCGGATATCTGGGGTTCGGCGTTTGCCGTCTGGCTGGGCGTCGCGGACGTGGGACAAGCGAAAGAGATCGCACAGTATTTCAAGGTGCACTACGCCGAGATCGTGCAGGACGGCCAGCTGCGGCACATCCCGGGATTCACCGATTGGAATGGGAAGAAAACGCCTGCAAACGATGGAAATTATCAGTCGGGCGCGTTCTGGGCTACGCCGGTGGGCTGGTTTGTCTACACGCTGGATCTCGTTAACTCCGCGCTGGCGGATCAGACGGTTGTGAACATGGTGGACCATTTCAAGAAGCATGGCGCTTGCGAATGGATCAGTGGTGAGAGTCGGCAGTTGCCGAATTATCTGGCGAGCGCCGCACTGCCGTTGGATGGAATCCGAGCAATGCTTGAACGTAGGAAGAAGGCACAACACCGCAACAATCCCAACAAGGCGGATGCAGGCGACTCGCAGTAGCTCGCGCCTGATCCGCAACGTTGGCGGAGCAATATGATAACCCATATAATAATATTGCTCGATATATCGTGACGTGATATTTTTCTTACATGTCAGAAGCCACATTCGAATGGGATCCCGGGAAAGACGCGGAGAATCAACGGCGGCACGGGGTAGCGTTTAACAAAGCGCAACATGCCTTTGCTGATTCCGGCCGCGTGATCGCCAAGGATGTCACCCACAGTAGGGAGGAAGTGCGATTTTTCTGCTTCGGTAAAGTCGAGGGAGGAATCCTGACGGTCCGCTTCACCTATCGTGATGGCAAGATAAGGATATTCGGAGCCGGCTACTGGCGGAAGGGAAAGAAAGTTTATGAACAAGAAAATCAAATACGATGAAGGCCCGATTAATGAAGTCCAGGTGGTCAGGGATTTCCTTCCGGCACCCGCTGATCTGGTCTTCAAGGAAGATCAGATCAAGGTGACTATTGGGCTCAGCAAAACCAGTGTGGATTTCTTCAAGGGCGAGGCGCGGCGCCATCACACCCAGTACCAAAAGATGATTCGCCGACTTCTAGACCTGTATGTAATGCAACATCAATCATGATCCGCCAACCAGCCAATGCTCGCGACGGCGAGTACGCCGCGCGAGATTGGAAACGTTGGGGTAACGAAAGATGACTGCCCTATTCACATCCCATCGATCATTGCGCCTGATCGCAGGTTGTGGTAAATTTAGCTGTTTTTTTTGACAGAAAGAGTAGGACTTCATGAGTGTTCGTGTCCGTTTTGCGCCGAGCCCCACAGGGCAGGTTCATATTGGTAATATTCGCGCCGCCATCTTCAACTGGCTGTTCGCCCGCCATAACGGTGGACAATTTTTGCTGCGTATCGAGGACACGGATCGAGAACGCTCCACCCCCGAGGCGGTTCAAACCATCCTCGGCGCCATGGAATGGCTCGGCCTGAACTTTGACGAAATCCCACTCTACCAGTCCACCCAACACGACCGGCATCGCGAGGCCGCTGAGAAGTTGCTGGCTGCCGGGCGTGCCTACAAAGAGGACAAGGGCGGCACCGGACAGGGCGAATGCATCATCTTCCGCATGCCGGGTACTGACATGGGGTTCCATGACGAGATCAAGGGCGACCTGCTCAAAAAGGCCGAGGACATGAAGGATTTCGTCATCGTCCGGTCCGACGGCTCGCCGGTCTTTCATCTGGCCAATGTGGTGGACGACATCACCCAGGGCATCACCCACATCATCCGCGGCGACGATCATGTCGAAAACACTTTCCGCCATGTGGCGCTCTACCAGGCGCTCGGCGCCCCAGTCCCCCGCTACGCCCATCTCCCGATGATCGTCAACGCCCAGGGCAAACCCTATTCCAAGCGGGATGGCGCCGCTTATGTCGGGCAGTTCCGTGACATGGGCTACTCGGCTGATGCCCTGTTCAATTACCTCACCCTTCTCGGCTGGTCACCCGGCGAGGATCGTGAAAAAATGACCCGCGACGAAATTATCGCCGCCTTCACCCTTGACCGGGTGAAAAGCAGCCCCGCCCAGATGGATATCCGGAAACTGACCCATATGAACGGACTCTATCTGGCCGACCTCCCCCTGGAAATCTTCGCCACGGGCGTGCGACGCCATCTCATCAAATTGGACTGGGGCCAGGCACTTGACGAGACCCTCTTCTTGAAGGTCTGCCGCCTGATGCAGTCCCGCACCCCGCTCTTCGTACAGTCGGAAAGCTGGAAGTATTTCTTCGTGGATCCCCTCGAATACGACGAAAAAGCCGTCCACAAAACCCTCCGCAAGGAAGGCGTCAAAGCCGCCCTGGAGACCATCCGGGATCATCTGGCCGCGTGCGACTTCACCGAGGCCGGCATTCAGCAGGCGATCCGCAGTTCCGAGGCGGCACTCGGCTCCGGCGAAGGCAAACTCAACCAGACCATCCGGATCGCCGTCACCGGCGTCACCACCGGCGCCGGCATCTATGAAACCCTCTGCGTACTGGGCCGGGAGCGATCCCTGGCCCGTTTCAACGACACCCTGACGACCCAATTGGGAGCCCCATGAGCACACCTGAACCCACAGCAGCACCCTCCGATTTCGTCCGTGATATCATCACGGCGGATCTGGCCTCTGGAAAACATAATCGCATCGTCACACGGTTCCCGCCCGAACCCAACGGCTACCTTCATATCGGACATGCCAAGGCCATCTGCATCGACTTCGGGACCGCGCAGGAATTTGGCGGGGAATGCCATCTGCGCATGGACGATACCAATCCTTCCAAGGAAACCATGGAGTATGTGGAAAGCATCAAAAAGGATGTCCACTGGCTCGGCTTCGACTGGGGCGAACACTTTTATTTTTCAGCCGACTATTTCGAGACCATGGTTGAATGCGCCCGCACCCTGATCAAAAACGGGAAGGCCTATGTCTGCGAACTGACTCTGGATCAATGGAAGGACTACCGCGGCATCCCCACCCAGCCCGGCAAGGAAAGCCCCTCCCGGAATCGGCCCGTGGCCGAAAGCCTCGACCTCTTCGCGCGGATGCGGGCGGGCGAATTCCCCGACGGCACTTTGTGCGTCCGCGCCAAAATCGATATGGCCTCGCCCAACCTGCATCTGCGGGATCCGGTGATTTACCGGATCATGCGCGCCCACCATTACCGGGCCGGCGAGAAGTGGTGCATCTATCCCACCTACGATTTCGCGCACCCCATCGAGGATGCCCTGGAAAAAATCACCCACTCGCTCTGCACCCTGGAGTTCGAGGTGCACCGGCCGCTCTATGACTGGTTCATCGAGGCCCTCGGGTTTGAGGCCAAGCCACGCCAGATCGAGTTCTCCCGCCTGAACGTCACCTATACGGTCATGAGCAAGCGGAAACTCCTGGAACTCGTCCGCGACGGTCATGTCAAGGGCTGGGACGATCCCCGGATGCCGACGGTTGCCGGCCTGCGGCGGCGCGGCTTCACCCCCGAATCGATCCGGAACTTCTGCAAGCGGGTCGGCGTGACCAAGTTCGACGGCTTCACCGACATTGCCTTGCTGGAACATTGTCTGCGCGAGGAATTGAATAAAACCGCACCCCGCGCCATGGCTGTGCTCGATCCCGTCAAGGTGGTCATCGAAAACTTTCCCGCCGGTCAGGTGGAATGGGTCGACGCCATCAATAATCCCGAGGATCCCGCCGCCGGATCCCGCTCTATCCCCTTCTCCCGCGAGCTTTACATTGAGCGGGACGATTTCAAGGAAGATGCCCCGAAGAAATACTTCCGTCTGGCACCGGGCAAGGAAGTCCGTCTACGCTACGGCTATTTCATCACCTGCACCGGATTCACCAAGGATCCCGCCACCGGCGACATCACCGAAATCCGCTGCACCTACGACCCTGCCACCCGCGGAGGAAACGCGCCGGACGGACGCAAGGTCAAGGGAACCATTCACTGGGTGGCGGCCTCGCATGCTGTTCCGACGGAAATCCGCCTCTATGACCGCCTGTTCAAGGTCGAGCATCCTGAGGATGTCGCCGAAGGAGTGGACTTCAAGACCAACCTTAACACCGACTCCTTGAAGGTGGTTCGAGCCATGATGGAACCGTCGCCCGCAAAAGCCACGCCCGGAACACGCTTCCAGTTCGAGCGAAAGGGGTATTTCATTGCCGACAGCCAGGACCACACGGAAAGCGCCCCTGTCTTCAATCAAATTGTCCCACTAAAAGATTCGTGGGTGAAATCCGAAGGGATATAACAATGGCTATGCTCCATAAACTATACGGAAAGACCGGGATCAACGCATCGGCGATCGGTTTTGGCGCCATGCGTTTTACGAATCAGGAAGACACCGAGCAATGCGCCTCACTGGTGAAATACGCCTACGACAAGGGAATCACCTATTTCGATACCGCCCCGGGTTATGGCAAGTCCGAGGAGTTATTGGGCGTCGCCTTTAAAACCATGCTGAAGGATCGAGCCAAACACCCCTTCACCGTCTCCAGTAAAACCTTTGGCGGCGATCCCTCCTCCGTCCGGCGCGATCTGGAAACCTCCCTCACCCGTATGGGGTTGGAGTATCTGGATTTTTACCACATGTGGTGCATTCTGACGCCCGAGGCGTATGCCGAACGCAAACGCAACGGCGCCCTGAAGGAATTCGAGCGGCTCAAGGACGAGGGATTGATCCGGCACATCTGCGTATCGTCCCACATGACCGGCGGGGATATTGGAACCCTGCTCGCGGATTACCCGTTCGAGGGAGTGCTGCTCGGCTATTCGGCCATGAACTTCGCTTACCGGGAAGCCGCCCTGGATGCCGCCGCCAAAGCCGGGCTCGGCGTTGTGGCCATGAATCCCCTCGGGGGCGGCCTGATTCCGCGTGAGCCGGCCCGGTTTGATTTTGTACGAACCCGTTCCGACGAAACCGTGGTGGAAGGCGCACTACGCTTTATTCTCAATGACCCGCGCATCACCGTTGCCCTCGTGGGATTCAGCGACACCAATCAGGTGGATGAGGCTGTACGCGCCGCCGACGGGTTTCAACCCCTGACGGACGAACAAACCGAAAAAATCAGATCCGGGCTCCGGGCGGCCTTCAACGAACTCTGCACCGGATGCCAATACTGTGACCAGTGCCCTCAGGGCATTCCTATTCCCCGCTACCTGGACGCCTACAACCACCTGCTACTGGGTAATGGCCCGCAGGGCATGATCAACCGCCTGAAGTGGCATTGGGGGATCTCGTTAGAGGACAACACGCTGGACCGGTGCAACCGGTGCGGCCTATGCGAAACAGTCTGCACCCAGAAACTCCCTATTCCTGATCGTCTGGCCACCATTCGCGATGAAATCGCGAAAGCCAGGCTCACTACAAATTTAAATCGTCCCACAATTGTCTCTACATGATCCGGGTAGGGAGGCCTCTCCGAGGCCTCCGCGGACGGCTCGGAGAGCCGTCCCTACCCTAAGTTCATGTCCTTTCAATGATGAAACAAGACATAAGGATAATTGAACGCCAGACCTATTCAGCCGGAAGAGTTTCGAGTTCGCGAGAGGCTTTCTCCCACTTTTCAACAGTATCGGCCAGGGTAGCCTGAATTTCGTGAAGCCGGCGATTGAGCACGGCATAATCGGTGCCCGGAGCGGGTTTCATAAGTTCGCCCGATAACCGGTCCTGCTCCAGTTCCAACTCCGTAATCTTCTTCTCCGCCGACTTGATGCGTGTTTCAAGCGGGCGCCGGATCCGGCTTAATTCCTGCCGCTTCTCCGCCCGCTCCCGCCTCAACGCCTTTCGATCCCCACCCGTATCTT